>Ga0209512_1000049_pt1 | contig 312235 bp, 307 predicted proteins | sample frozenSSSSmetaG_FD_184142 | JGI IMG/M metagenome (GOLD analysis project Ga0209512, IMG submission 184142) | Glacier valley bacterial and archeal communities from Borup Fiord, Nunavut, Canada, to study Microbial Dark Matter (Phase II) -... | ecosystem: Environmental > Aquatic > Freshwater > Ice...
AGGGCCAGACCCTCGACGATGGCAGTCTTGCCGACGCCGGGCTCGCCGATCAGGACGGGGTTGTTCTTGGTGCGCCGGGCCAGGACCTGGATGGTGCGGCGGATCTCCTCGTCGCGGCCGATGACCGGGTCGATCTTGCCGTCGCGGGCGGCCAGGGTCAGGTCGCGGGCATAGCGTTTCAGCGCGTCATAGGCGTCCTCGGCCCCGGCGGAGTCGGCGGTCTTGCCCTTGCGCAGGTCGACGACGGCCTCATCGAGGGCCTTGGCCGTCACGCCCGATGATTTCAGCACCTCGGCCGCGACCCCGCCCTCACGGGCGATGGCGGCCAGCAGGCGTTCGGTGGTGACGAAGGCGTCGCCGGCGGCCTTTGAGGCCTCTTCGGCGGTGGCGAAGACGCGGGCGGTGTCGCCGTCCAGATAGACCTGACCCGAGCCGCCGGTGACCTGGGCGCGCTTTTTCAGGGCGGTTTCGGTCGCGGTCTCGGCCGTGGCGGGATCGCCACCGGCGGCGGTGATCAGGTTGCGGGCAAGGCCGTCGCGCTCTTCCAGCAGCACCTTGAGCAGATGTTCCGGCGCGAACTGCTGATGGCGGCGGGCCAGGGCCAGCGACTGGGCGGACTGGATCGCCTGTTTGGCGCGGTCGGTATAGAGTTCGAGATTCACGGCAGGTCCCCTGGGGCGGCGGATGATCGATCAGCTGCGCCCTTGCGACAAGCGACGCCTTGATCTGAGGCAAAGGTGGGTGTGGCTGAGGGGACACACAAGGGGGTGGGGCGCGGGATCGTGGACAGGCCGCCCGACGGCGGGCTAGCCTCGGGGCTCAGTTCGTTCCGGAGTCCCGCCCATGTCGATCCGCCTGACCCGCCGCGCGGCCCTGGCCACCGGTGCCGCCTCCGGGGCCGTCGCCCTCGCCCCATTGCGCGCCTGGGCGCAGACGGCGGCCAATGACCATGCCGATCTGGCGACGGCGGTCGACGCCTATGTGAAACGCTGTCTGGCGGCCTTTCCCGACCAGCCCGCCCTGTCGGTGGCCCTGGTCAAGGACGGCGAGGCGATCCTGACGCGCGGCTATGGCGTGCGGAAGATGGGCGAGGCGCGACGCGTCGACGACCACACATTGTTCGCCATCGCCTCCAACACCAAGAATGTCACCGCCGCCGGTCTGGCCATCATGGTCGATGAGGGGAAGGTCAAATGGGATGAGCCGGTGCGGACCTATCTGCCCGGCTTCACCCTGTCGGACCCGGTGATCGGCGAGCGGATCACGGTGCGCGATACCCTGAGCCACCGCGCCGGCTTTGGTCTGGGGGCCGGAGACCTGCTGTTCTGGCCCAACAGTGACCGCAGCCGTGAAGAGGTGATGGCCCGGGTGCCGTTCGTGCCGATCGAATACGGCTTCCGCGCCGGCTACCACTATTGCAACCTGATGTTCGTGGTCGCCGGTCAGGTGCTGGCCGCCGCCTCGGGCCAGCGCTGGGAGGATTTCGTCCAGGCGCGGATCCTGAACCGGGTCGGCATGACCGACACCGTGCCGATGGCCACCTTGGCCGATCCGGAAAAGTCCGCCCTGCCCCACGCCCGCACCGGGCCGCCGCTGCGCTACCAGGGTGAGATGCGGCCGATCGCCGACTCCATCGCCGCCATCTGGAACTGGGATTCCGCCGCCGCCGCCGGGGGGATCTGCACCAGCGCCGTCGACTGGTCGAAATGGATCGCGGTCCGGCTGGCCATGGGCCAACTGCCCGACGGCAGCCGGCTGTTCTCGGAGGAGACGGCCCGCGAGATGTGGCGGCCGAATATCATCATCAACTCGTCCGAGGGGCCGACCGCCGCCCTGCCCGGCCGGGCCATCGCCTCGACCTATGCCATGGGCTTCCAGGTCCAGGACTATCGCGGCGAGCGACTGGTCAGCCACGGCGGCGGCTCGCCCGGCGGCATTTCGGCGACGATGATGATCCCGGGCCGCAACATCGGCTTTTCGGTCTTCTCCAATGCCGAGGAGAGCAATCTGCTGCGGGCCCTGCGTTCGGGCATCACCGACATCTGTATGGCCAAGACCGATTTCGACTGGATCGCCGACTCGGTGCGGCGCGACCGCGAGGGCATCGAGAAATCGCTGGCCGCGGCGGTCGAGATCGATGCGAAACAGGCCGCCGGCGCCGCGCCGTCCCTGCCGCTGTCGGCCTATGCCGGGACCTGGCGCGACCCCTGGTATGGCGACATCACCATCGCGGTGCGCACCACCGGTCGCGGCCGCAACGCCCGGACCGGCCTGTATCTGAGCTTCACCCACAATCCGGCCCTGCAGGGGCCGCTGGAGCCCTATGACGGCGAGATGATGCGCACCCGTTTCCCCGACACACGCGAGGAGGACGCCTTCATCACCTTCGAACTGGAAGACGGCGTGCCGGTGCGGGCCACGGTCAAGGGCGTCTCGCCCGACATCGACTTCAGCTACGACTACCAGGACCTGAAGCTGGTGCGGGTTTGAAGCCCGTCTCCTCCCCGCGACGCGGGGGGGGGGGACCGCGTAGCGGTGGAGGGGCGAAACGCCCGGTACCGAGCGGCGGTAGTGCCCCTCCGTCACGGCGCGAAGTCGCGCCGTGCCACCTCCCCATCGCTGCGCGACGGGGAGGAGACCGGAATGATCGCTCCCTACTGCCCCGGCCGTCTGCCGGCTTCGAGGATGGGCATGCCGGCCTCGGTGGGCAGGTAGATGACCGAGCGGTCGCCCTTGCCGGCGGTTTCCTGAAGCATGTTGATATAGGCCCAGCGCAGGTAGTTTTCAGGGCCGCCCAGGCTTTCGGCCATGATGCGGTTGGCCTCGTTGGTGCCGCGGGCGCGGGCGACCTCGGCCTGGGCGGTCAGCTGGGCCGAATCGAGGGCGGCCTGGGCTTCCAGCACGCGGATGCGGCGGTTCTGGACCGCCTCCTCATAGGCGGCCTTGCCCTTCATCTGCTTGGAATAGACGTTGTAGGTCGGCATGCCGACGAGGGCGATGCCGATGATGATCGCCAGGGCGATGAATGAAACGATGGTGGCGCCGATACCGCGCATGAGAACCCCCTGAAATCACGCACCGGGATGTCCGGCACCCGGTCAGAGTCAGGGTTCGGGCGGCGGGGGTCAAGCGAAGTCGGCGCGCCCCCGGTCATTCCGGACGCGGAATCCGGTCCTGGTCGACCCGCTCGGCCAGGGGCCGGGCCAGCAGGGCGGCGGTGGTGGTTTCCACGGCCCGGTATATGTCCGTCGCGCCCTCGCCCAGGTCCGCATAGGCCTGCTCGATCGCCGGAAACAAGGCGTCGGCGAGCGAGAGCTGATGCCGCCCCCGATCGGTGAGCCGGAACAGGTTTTTGCGCTGATCCTCGCGGCTCGGCTGCTGGTCGATCAGGCCCAGGGTCAGCAGTTTCGGGATTTTCTGCAGCACCAGCTGATGGGAGCAGTTGAGGTGGCGGGCCAGGTCGACGGCGGCCGCCGGTTCCAGCGTCCGGATGGCCATCATCAGGCTGCAGGACTTGACGGGAATGACCAGGCCGGCCTGGCGGAACAGGTCGGCAGACTGGCTTTCGATCAGATCGCCGAGGGATTCGACGATCCGTCCCAGGAACACCCGATCAGTCCACGACGCGGTCACGGTAATGCGGTCTCCAGCCTGGGGTAGAGGCGACGGCCGCCGCCCTGGTCAATCCGTTCGAGGGCGACGACCCGGTCGCCTTCCGAAACAAGGTGGAAGCGATAGTCGCTGGTCCCCTCGACGGCAAACAGATCGTCACCCAGCGGTTCGAGACGCAGCGAAAAACGTCCCCGCCAGCGATAGATCAGGGCGTCATTCTCGATGACCAGCTGCCGCCCCTCATAGGCCCCCGCCGCGCGCCGGTAGAGGGCAGCGTGATCGACGGGCGGAGTCAGACGGGCCCGCACGACCGGCAAAAACCAGGCGGCAGCTGAATCAGGGGCAGCCCCCGCGAGCCGTTCCAGCGCCATCTGATGCGCCACCTCCAGCGCCTGCCAGGAGGGGGTGAGGCGGTCCGGCTGGACACCCACGGTTTCAAAGTCGGTGTCGGTGAGCGGTTCCCGGATCTGCCCGATCGGGACCTGGACGAAATAGTCGGCATTGACCGGCTTGCGGTCGACCGGGTGGGCCCCGCCCGCCGTGACCTGTCCGACCAGGGTGGCGCGGCCGTGTTTGCCGAGGGTGTAGGAAAACCATTCCGCCGCCGAAAACGAGGTTGTCCCCGTCAGGACATAGACCGGGATGTCGGGCATACGTCTGCCCGGCAGGGCCGCCAGCACCCACTGGCCGCGCTCGATCCGGCCGTCGTCGCCGTTGTAGAAATAATGGAACAGCTCGACGTCCTTGTCGCCGCTGAACAGATAGCTGGCGATCAGCTGGGCCATCTCCAAGGCCCCGCCGCCATTGTAGCGCATGTCGAAAATCAGGGCGTCGGCATTCCCGACGAACCGCATCGCCGCGATCGCGGTCTCATAGCCCAGACCCGGATCACTGAAATGGTCGAGGCGCACATAGCCGACGTTGCCGTCCAGCAGGGCCACGGACTGAAATCCGTAGTTCAGGGGCCGCTCCACCGCGTCGTCAAAGGTCTTGACCGCCGTCGATTGCGCGGCGGCCGCGCGATAGGCGGTGACCCAGTCCGGGTCGTAGCCGATCGAGAAATGCAGGTCGCCGCTGGCCTCAACCAGGTCGGCGGAGAGTTCACGCGCAAAGGTCTCCGGGTTGTTCAGGGCGGCATAGTCGCCCCGCGCCAGATGGTCCCGAAGCGCCGCCATGATCGGATCGATGGCCTGCGGGAAGGCATAGTACGAGCGAAGGACTGGCTCGAGGGCCTCAACCGTGTCACGCCGGGTTTCAGCCGTCACCTGTCCCCCTGAAGGGTCCGCCGCCAGCGCGGGCGTGGTGAAGCCGAGCATCAGCCCGACCAGAAACATCAGCGCGACTCGCATCGGTCACTCCCGGATTGCGAACAATACAATATATTGCGCAATATATTGCATAATGGCCGGTGGCAACAGGCTTTTGCGGAATTGAGCGGCTTGATGAAACGGCCGGACCGGGCGGAACGCCGCCCCCTTCCGGCCGGAGCCCGTCCTAGGCGGGAACCAGTTCGATCAGGTCGAGGTTGGATTCGTTCTGGGGCCAGGGGATGACCAGACGCCAGCGGCGGTCGCCGATCCGTTCCAGAACGGCGACGAGGTCGCGGTCGGGGCGCTGGCCGTAGGAGTTGGCGGGCGGTTCGGCCGCCAGGGCCACCGAGCCGAGCATGACCATCTGGTCACCGTTCTCGGGGAACAGCAGGCCACCGGGACGCTGGGACCCGGTCAGTTTGGAGAATTTCAACCCGTTCGGCGTCTGGTCGATACGACAGGCGAACCAGTCATAGACGACGTAGCCGAGCCCGGCCTCGCCGCCCTGGGACCCCAGCTTGACGGTGCGGCAACGGTAGTCACCGGCCGGGGGTGTGACGCCGTCGCGCGCGGCGCGGGGATCGATCAGGTCGCCGAGACCCGACAGGTCGCCCGAGCCGGGCTGACGCCGGGCCTGTTGCAGGGCCAGGGCCCAGGCGGCGTCACGGCGGGTGTAACGGTCGCGGTCGATGCTGGTGATGATGCTGCGCCAGTCGCGCAGGACCCGACCCGGCTGGCCGGACAGCCCCGTCGGCGGCGGCGGCGGCGGCGGGGGTATGGCGGCACAGGCCGTCACGGTGACGGCCGCGATGGCGGTGGCGATCGACAGGCGAAGACTCGGACGCATGGACAGTCCTTCCGGAGAGGGCCTGTCCCAAGAAGCGGTCAGGACCGTCGCCGTCAAGACCGGCAGTGGCCCCGGGGGATCACTCGTCGCCGGCGGGGGCCTCGACCTTCTTGCGCGGGGCGCGGCGTTTGACGACCGGGGCGTCCGTGGACTCGGCCGGAGCCGCGGCGGACACGGTCGAACGGGTCAGGAAGCCCGGCAGGGCCGTCGGGGCGTCATCGGACGCCTCAACGGTCTCGGTCCGGGGGGCGCGTTCGGCGCGCGGGCGACGGGCCCGGGTCTCGGTCCGGGCTGGTGCGGCGTCGGTGGACTCGGCGGCGGGCGACGGAGCCTCATCAGAGCCGGAGGTGTCACCGTCCGTATCGTCCGAGCGGGCGGGGCGTTCGTTGCGACGCCGTTCCCAGCGTTCGCGGCGGGTCTCGCGGCGGCCGCCGTCAGCATCGTCCTCGGCACGGGGCTGGTCGTCGCGGGCCTTGTCGTCGCGGGGTTTGTCATCGCGCGGCTTGTCCTCGCGGGGACGCTCATCGCGCGGGCGATCATCACGGGGACGGTCGTCGCGGTTACGCGGCGGGCGGGGGTCGCGATTGCCGTCCCGGTCACGCCATTCGCGCTGATGGCCGTTGCCGGACGGGTTGTTGTTCGACTGGTTGTTGTTGCCCGACTGGTTATTACCCGACTGGTTATTACCCGACTGGCCGTTGCCGTCGTTCTGGTTGTCACCGCCCTCGCCGGACCCGCCCTGCTGGGCGCGGTCGGCGGCCTGCTGGGCAGCAAGGAAGGCGGCAGCCTGGGCCCCGGACTCATCCTCGAAATCGATGTCATAGCCCTGGTTGGACAGTTCGCGCGCGGCGATCTCGGACACCGAGCGCTGCGGCTGCAGGGCGCGCAGGACGCGGAAATAGTGTTCGGCATGCTGCATGTAGTTTTCGGCCAGCACCCGGTCGCCGCCGGCGGTCGCGTCACGGCCCAGCTGCTGATAGCGCTCATAGACCGTCTGGGCGTTGCCGCGGACCTTGATGTTCTCCGGTCCCTGGGAATCCCACGACCGGTTCGGATTGCTGCTGTTGGCGTTGCTGGCACCGCCGCCGGGCTTCCTGTTGCGTCCGCGTTGACGCTTCATGCCCTTGAAATCTCTCATCGAAACTTACCGTGCTTTGTATGGGGAACGGGCGGTCTGCATGCTGCAGCCTGTCGCCGTCCGTGTCTTCGTTCCGTCTCGTTCGGGGCCAATCCCCGCTGACGATGTATTCGGAAATCCGTTGCCGCCCCGTGGCTCGCCGGGCGACCCGGCCCGACCATCACATGCCCCGAGCGCGCGTGGATGGGCCTGAAGCGGTCCAAGGCGTGCGTTTTGGGTGGGAGACAGACACAGGCTTAGCGCGGGACGGGCGTGTTTCCAAGGGCTAATCGACGGGCCGGATGTTCCACGTGTCCCAGACGTTTTCAGGCAATTTAAGTCCAATGGCGGCAAAGCGGCGCGGCGCTGTTTGCGTTGCGGGTCGGTTCAGGCCCACGAGAAACACCCGGAGCGTCCTTCCGTCGAGCCCGTTCATCAACCCGTTGCAGGATGTCACCCGGGAATAAACGGGCGTTGCGGGCGCGCCGCCATCCGGATGAAAAACCCCGATTCGCATGCCCTCGGGCGCTCGCGAGGCGAGTCGCCATTCCTCGCGCGTAACGAGCCGATCAAGGACCAGCCGCCCCCGCATGACTGTCGTTCCAGACGGCGGCGTCGGTGGGCGCTCGGCAAAGAACGTGGTGACCCCGCCCGTCTGGCAAGCCGACGCAGGCGTCACCGGCACGACCATCAACACCACAAGAACGAGAAGAAAACGCACCATCACCGTTACATCTTCGGAATCGGGTTGGTCCTCGGGTCGGGGCCGTTGGTGACGACGCGGTCGCGGTTGGACAGGTCCTTGACCACCTTGACGTCGGTGAAGCCGGCGGCCTCGAACAGAGCCAGGACCGCCGGGCCCTGGTCCCAGCCGATTTCGACCGCGAACAGGCCGTCGGGCTTGAGGATGCGGCGAATCTCGGGGGCCAGTTCGCGATAGGCCTGCAGGCCGTCGGGGCCACCGTCGAGCGCCAGATGCGGATCGTGCTCACGCACCTCGGGGTCGAGGCCGGCGATGTCGTCGCTGGGGATATAGGGCGGGTTGGAGACCACCACATCGAACGTGCCGGGGCCGAAGCCGGTGGCCCATTCGGTGCGCAGGAAGCTGGCGCGGGCGTCGAGGTCGAGGTTGGCGGCATTCTCCTTGGCCACGGCGATGGCCTCGGACGAAATGTCGGTGCCCATGCCGCGCGCGGCCGGGCGTTCGGCCAGGGCAGCCAGCAGGATCGCCCCCGAGCCGGTGCCGAGGTCGATCATCTGAAAGGCGGCCTGCGGCGGATAGGCCAGCAGAACCACGTCGAGAATGGCCTCGGTGTCCGGTCGCGGGCTCAGCACGTCAGGGGTGACGTTGAGCATGATCTTCCAGAAGCCCTTGCGGCCGAGGATGCGCGACACCGGCTCGCGCTTCAGACGACGGTCGATCATCGACTCATAGGCGGCGGCCTGTTCGGCGGTCAGGGCCCGGTGCGGGTCGGTCAGGATCTCGGTGCGACCGACGCCCGCGGCAACCTCGAGCAGCAGGCGGGCGTCAATCGCCGGACTGTCGATACGACCGGCCTTGAGCCGGGTCTGGGCGGCCTTCCAGGCGGTGACGAGAGTCGGGGCGGGCGTGCTATCGGTCATGGGGGTTGATTGGCGTGCCTTCGGGCCGATTTCAAGCGGAACGCCACATCCCGGGAGTCGTTGATCAGCCCGATGGGGACAGAAGCCGGATCAGAGCGCGCGACAGGCCGAACCTCCGCGGGGCGGATCTGGCGGTTGCTGGCGGCTGTCACGGGTGGGCTGGCGGCCGGGGCCGGAGCCATCCACCTGCTGCACCGCCAGGGCCACAGGGTCGGGCTGGACCTGCGCGGCTTTCGTCCGCCCGAACCCCCGCCCCCGCCTCCCACGCCCGAGGAATTCGAGGCGCGCGAGCCCGGTCGCGGACGGCTGGCGCGACGGCCGATCCAGATTCCGCACCGGGGCTGGAGCGACATCCTGTGGCGGGTCGGGGTGTCCTATTTCGGCGACCGCGTCGGCTTCCTGGCCGGGGGGGTGACCTTCTTCATCGTGTTGTCGCTGTTTCCGACCCTGGCCGCCTTCGTCACGGTCTATGGGCTGTTCGCTGATCCGGCCGAGGCCTGGAGCCGGCTGCAGTTCCTGTATTCGGTGTTGCCCTCGGGCGTGGCCGCCTTCCTCGGCGGCGAGATGGACCGGCTGGCAGCGACAGCCAAGCCGCAGATGACCCTGACCCTGGCCTGGACCCTGTTGCTGTCGCTGTGGGTGGCCAATAGCGGCATCAAGACCCTCTTCTACGGGCTCAACGTCGCCTATCATCAGGTCGAGAAGCGCAATTTCCTGCACTACAACCTGATCTGCATGGCCTTCACCCTGTCGGGCCTGATGGCGGTGTTCCTGACCGCGGCCCTGGTGGTCGGGGTACCGCTGGTGCTGGGCGTTTTGGGCCTGGCCGCGCAATGGGACCATCTGGCCCCGCTGCGCTGGCCGATCCTGCTGGTCGGCTACGGCATCGCCCTGGCCATGATCTACCGGTTCGGCCCGTGCCGCAGCCGCGCCCGCTGGCGCTGGCTGACCCCGGGCGCGATCTTCGCGGCCACAGCCAGTGTGGCGGTGTCCTTCGTATTCAGCTGGTATCTGCAGACCTTCGTGCGCACCGCATCCTACGGGCCGCTGGCGGCGATGATGGGCTTTCTCCTGTGGACCTGGCTGTCGGTGCAGATCATCATCGTGGGGGCCGAGCTGAACGCCGAGATCGAGCACCAGACCGCGATCGACACCACCACCGGCGAGATCCGGCCGATCGGCGCTCGCGGCGCGGTGGTCGCCGACAGCGTCGGGGCCCGATCGGGCAGCCACGCGGCCATGGCCTTCACCCTGAAACACGCCGAGGCCCTGTCGGACCGGCTGATGAACCGGCGTATCCGCCGCGACAGCCGCGAGCGGGGAACACCCCCGCCGGACGACGACACGCCGCCTAGCTGAACTCGGCTTCCAGATCGGCGAGGCGGGCGGCCTGGTCTTCGCTGATCAGGGCATTCAGCAGGGGATCGATGTCGCCTTCCAGGATCTGGGGCAGGCTGTGCAGGGTCAGGCCGATACGGTGGTCGGTGACCCGGCCTTGCGGGAAGTTGTAGGTGCGGATGCGTTCCGAGCGGTCGCCCGAGCCGACCTGGGATTTGCGCGCGTCCGAACGGGCATTGTCCTTGGCCTGACGCTGCTGGTCATACAGGCGCACACGCAGGTTCTTCATCGCCTTGTCGCGGTTCACATGCTGCGACTTCTCGGACGAGGTCACCACGATCCCGGACGGGAAATGGGTGATGCGCACGGCGGAGTCGGTCTTGTTGACGTGCTGACCGCCCGAGCCCGAGGCGCGGAAGGTGTCGATGCGGATGTCCTTGTCCTGGATCTCGATCTCGACATCCTCGACCTCGGGCAGGACGGCGACGGTGGCGGCTGAAGTGTGGATGCGCCCGCCGGCCTCGGTGGTCGGCACGCGCTGGACCCGGTGTACGCCGCTCTCGAATTTCAGACGGCCGAACACGCCCTCGCCGTTCACCGTGGCGATGATTTCCTTGTAGCCGCCGGCGTCGCCCTCGGTGGCGGAATCGACCTCGACCTTCCAGCCGCGGGCCTGGGCGTAGCGCGAATACATGCGAAACAGGTCCCCGGCGAACAGGGCGGCCTCGTCACCGCCGGTGCCGGCACGGACTTCCAGCACGGCCGAGGCGTTCTCGTCGGCGTCGCGCGGGGCCAGCAGCAGGGCGACTTCGCGCTCCAGCCCCGGCAGGGTTTCCTTGAGGGTCTGCAGTTCGTCGGCGGCCATCTCGGCCATTTCCGGATCGGCGGCCATGGCCTCCAGATCGGCCATTTCGGCCCGCGTCTTCGCCAGCGCCATGACGGCGTCGGCGATGGGCTTCATCTCCGCGTGCTCTTTCGACAGGCGCACGATCTCCTGACCGTCGCTGGCCGCGCCCATGCGCGCCTCCACCTGGTGGAAGCGGTCGAGTACCTGATCGAGCCGGGCCTGGGGCAGTCGCACGGGGGAAACATCCTGAATTCCGAAAGGGGCGGAGGAGTAGCGTGCAGGGCGTCACCTGTCGATGGACGGGCGTTCGGGGGCGGGGTGCCGATAACAAGCGCGTCACCCCCGCTTCCACCGCCGCGTCCGGCGCATTAGGCAGGTGGGCGTCACCTGCGGTGGCCGACGCGGGACCGATACAAGAATGGACGTCTTCCTGCTGTTTCTGCTGGTCGGCCTGCTGGCCCAGATCGTCGACGGAGCCCTGGGCATGGCCTATGGCGTGATCGCCAATACGGTGCTGCTGGCCTTCGGTGTGCCCCCGGCGGCGGCCTCGGCCAGCGTCCATGTCGCCAAGATCTTCACCGGGGCCGCCTCGGCCGTCTCGCATGTGATGCACCGGAACATCCGGTGGTCCCTGTTCTGGCCGCTCTCTGCGGGCGGGATGATCGGCGGCGTGGTCGGGGCCTATGTCCTGACCGGCGTGTCCGGCGAGGCGATCAAACCCTTCATCCTGCTGTATCTGCTGGCCATCGGCATCTGGGTGCTGTGGCGGGCGGCGCGCGACGTGCGGCTGCGCCTGTTCCCGCTGCGCTGGAGCGGACCGCTGGGCTTTGTCGGCGGCCTGCTGGACGCCATCGGCGGCGGCGGCTGGGGCCCGACCGTGACCTCGACCCTGGTCGGGGCCGGGACCGCGCCGCGCCAGGCCATCGGCACGGTCAACACCGCCGAACTGCTGGTCACGGTGGCGATATCGGCGGCCTTCCTCGCGGCCCTGCTGACCGGCCGCTGGTCGGGCGGGGCGCTGGAGCATCACGCCGCCGCCCTCGCCGGCCTGATCGTCGGCGGCCTGATCGCCGCCCCCTTTGCCGGCTGGATCACCAAACGGGTCCCGGCGCGGCTGCTGACCTACGGGGTCGGTGTGCTGATCGTGGTGCTGGCGGGCTTCCAGGGCCTGCAGATGGCAGGGGTGTTGGGCTGAAATGAAAGCGGCGGACCCGGCTCCTGCCAGATCCGCCACTCCCAATATCCAGCCAAAGGATCAACGGGCGGTGCGCTTCGTGGTCCTCGCCATGAACCGCTGGATCCTGCCCCCCGCCTACGGCTGTTGACCGGCGGCCAAGGCGCGCTCGGCTTCGGCACGCGTCGCAACTTCGGCCGGAGTCAGCAGGATGACGATCAGCGGGTTCGGCTTCAGGTCGTTCAGTGCGCCGCTGTTGGCATCGACGACACCCCCGACGATGCCACCGAAGATGACATTCCCGGCAAGCCCTGCGGCACCATTGCCGGACATGCCGGTCTTGATCTCATGCTCTTGGGTCACATAGCCGTCCAGCGAGACCGTGGCACGGAAGGCATCCTTGCGCGGCATACGGAAACTGCAGGGTGTGGCGGCACACTGGAAACCGTTGGAGGTCGAAACCCGAGCCCCCGGCGGCGTGCTCTCAATGGAGAACTGTTGATTGCTTCCTCGTGTGATCGTCGCGCAGGCCGAGAGAGATAGAGCTGCGCAGACAAGCACAGCGGCGCGCGCGCCCATGGACGCGTGTCCTGAAAACTTCATCGAATTCCTACATTTTCATTGAATGCCGGCAACCCCCCGTTGACGACACCTCTACCTGACAGTGTGGCTTCAGCCCGTCAATAACCGCGTGCCGGAAATGGCATTCAACTCGGCCGGGTTGCCACAAAGCTGGGCCGGGCCTCCAGCGCCGTCTGCAGGGCGACCAGATGCGGGCGGCCGGTCTGCCAGTCGTGGTCGGGGTGGCGGAAGCTGATCCAGGTGACGGCGACACCGGCGGTGATCGTGCCCATGTCGAGGACGGCAGGATCGGGCCGGGCGGCTTCCAGCGCGTCCAGCGACCGGTCGAGATTGTGCGACCAGCGCGCGATCCATGACGGCGAGCGTTCCGCTTCGGGCCGCCGCAGTTCCAGCAGCCATTTGACGCCCATTTCCAGCGCGCCGTTGGCCAGGGTCTCCATTCGCCGCACCCGCAGGCGGTCCGCGCCGCCTTCGGGCAGCAGGCGGGGGCCGGTACCGAGGGTGTCGAGATAGTCGCAGATGACCGGGCTGTCGGTCAGGGGCAGACCGTCATCGGCGATCAGGGTCGGGACCTGGACCACCGGATTGGTGGCCATCAGTTCGGGGGCATTCTCATACGGATTGACCGCGACCTCCTCGATCCGGTCAGCCAGCCCCTTTTCGCGGGCGACGATGCGGCATTTGCGGACGAAGGGGGAAGCCCCGGCAAAATAGAGTTTCATTGCAGCTCAATGCCATTTCAGGGGTGAGGGTTACCGCCCGGTCGGGCGACGTTCCGGCCGATGCGTCCGGTGCCCGCCAAGGCTCCGGTCAGGGATAGTGCTGCCGGGAGTGAAGGACTCGCAGGATATGGATCGAGTCCTCGTGCACAGCATAAATGTAGATGTAGTTCGGATGGACAACGGCTTCCCGCGTACCCGGCTCGCGTCCTTCCCTGTGTAAATGCGGGTAGGTGGGCAGTTTTTCCACACTGGTTTTGATCAGATTATTGATCCGGGCGGCTCCGGACGGGCTGCGTTGACGAATAAACACCAGGATGACCCCGAGGTCATGGCGCGCGTGACGGCTCCAGACCACCGGGAGCATCAAATTTGAGACTTGGCCTTGCCGTCGATGATCGCCTGCATCTCGGCCATGACCTGCTCGTGCGGGACGCCCGGTCGAGGGTCATCCAGCGCCTCACGCACCTTCGCCCGGAACCAGACGTCATAGGCCTCGGCCTCTTCGGTCGAGGCGAACTCGGATTCTATGGGCGTCAGCGCAGGCATGGCTGGAATATGCGCCCGGTCGGGGGGCGTCGCAACCGAATACTACTCTGCGGCGATCGTCGGTGCGACCACAATCTTACGTGCGACCTCAAGCTCGGCGGCCTTGGCCTCGACCTGCTGGACGATCTCGTCGACCATGCCGGTATTGAGCTGTTTGTGGGCCATCTTGCCGTTCAGATAGACCATGCCCGAACCGGCCCCGCCGCCGGTGAAGCCGACGTCGGTATAGAGGGCCTCGCCCGGGCCGTTGACGACACAGCCGATGATCGACAGCGACATCGCCGTGGTGATGTGGGCCAGCTTCTCTTCCAGAATGCCGACGGTCTCGATGACATTGAAACCCTGACGCGCGCAGGACGGGCAGGCGATGATGTTGACGCCGCGGTGACGCAGGCCCAGCGATTTGAGGATGTCGAAGCCGACCTTGATCTCCTCCACCGGGTCGGCGGCGAGGCTGACCCGAATGGTGTCACCGATGCCCGACCACAGCATATTGCCCATGCCGATGGCCGACTTGATCGTGCCCGAGCGCAGCGGCCCGGCCTCGGTCACACCCAGATGCAGCGGACAGTCGATGGCCTCGGCCAGTTGCTGGTAGGCGGCGACAGTCAGGAAGGGGTCCGAGGCCTTCACCGAGATCTTGAACTCGTGGAAGTCGTGGTCCTGCAGGATGCGGGCGTGGTTGAGGGCGGACTCGACCATGGCCTCGGGACAGGGCTCGCCGTATTTCTCGAGCAGTTCGCGTTCCAGACTGCCGGCATTGACACCGATCCGCATGGAGCAGCCGTGGTCGCGGGCGGCCTGGACCACGTCGCGAACGCGCTGGGCATTGCCGATATTGCCGGGATTGATGCGCAGGCAGGCAGCCCCGGCCTCGGCGGCCTCGATACCGCGTTTGTAGTGGAAATGAATGTCCGCAACGATCGGCACCCGGGACTCGCGCACGATGGTACCAAGAGCGGCGGTCGAGGCCTCATCCGGACACGAGACGCGGACGATGTCGGCCCCGGCCTCCTCCAGCTGGCGGATCTGGTCGATCGTCGCCGCCGCGTCCGAGGTCAGGGTATTGGTCATCGACTGGACGCTGATCGGAGCATCACCGCCGACAGGGACCGCGCCGACCATGATCTGGCGGCTCTTGCGGCGCTCGATGTGGCGCCACGGACGGATATGGGAAAGCTCGCTCATGTCCCGCGCAATATAGGTGATCCGCCGGCGCGAAACCACGCCGCAGGACGAGACCTGCGTCGATTCAGCCCGGAATGACGTCCGGGCCGGCCGTTGCCGCGTTGTCGACCTGGGCCTCGATGGCCTCGGCCTCACGGGACTCGTTGCGGGCGGAGACGGCCGCGGCGGTCTGACGGGCCAGGGTCAGGGCCCGACTGTTGAGCTGGGCCAGCGGGGTCAGCACCGCCTGAAGCCCGCCGCCGTGCTCGCCGTTCAGATAGACGTCGAAGGCGGTCGGATCGGAGGTGTCGATGGTGGCCGAGACGCCGTCCGGGGCGCGCCAGGCTTCGCCGGCAACCAGCTGGCGGGCGAACAGCACCCGGCCGTCGGCCATGCGGACCACGAGGCTGGCGGCCTTGCGGGCCTGGAGCACGACCTGGGAGGCGGTGGCCGAGGCCCCGTAGATGGCCCCGCGCGGATTGAAGGCCTTCTGCACCGGGGCCGCGTCGGCGGCGGCGGCGGCCAGGGCCTCGGCCGAGCCGGGATTGATCCCGGTCAGCTGGGCCTCGAGACCCGGGGTAATATAGAAGGCCGGCACGGTCTGGTCCGGCGGCGCGGGCTGCGGCGCGGACAGGCGCATCAGGCCGTCCTGGCCGGGCACGGCCCCCAGGGTCCAGCTTTCGGGCGTGGCGGTCAGGGCCGAAGGATGCGGCGCGCGCATCAGGCTGACGCGCTGGAACACATTCCAGCCGACCACGGCCAGCACCAGGGCCAGGCCGGCGGCGATCAGGCGCGGCGAATAGCGACGCACATCCTCAAAGGCGACGCCGACCGGAGCCTGCAGCGGCATCGACGGATCGGGACATTCGCGTTTGAACCGTTCGACGGCCAGTTGCTCGTCGACCCCGAGGGCCCCGGCATAGGCGCGCACATAGCCGGTCGAGAAGACCCGCGACGGCAGGATGGAAAAGTCGTTCTGTTCGAGGGCGGTCAGGTAGCGGGTGTGGACGCGGGTGATGGTCGACAGCTCGGCCAGCGACTTGCCGGAAGCGTCACGGGCCATCCGCAGACCCTCGCCCAGAGTCACGGCCTCGACGATGGAAGGCGCAGGGTCCTTCCAGTCGGGATGATCCCGAAACTCATCGGGGACAGACCCCGTATCCAGCGCCATAACGCCCGACCTCACACTCGACCCGGAAACAGGAATTCCCGGCGTCGTACTCGACCCTGAACCGCCTAACACATCATGCTGACAGTTCAGGCCTCCCCCCGGAGGACCCTCAAACTCGTCTTGTGGATAACTCATTAGAGCCGACCGATCAACGATTTATTAGGTATATCCCGACGCCGCTACCCGCAGGGCAGGTCTGTGCCATCGGGAGACACGTCAGATCGAGACGTTCAATTTCCGGGCCAGGGATTCCAGTTCGCTGCGGATCGAACCCGCCGACGAACCGAGCAGGCTGGCCATGCCGCGCCGGGCTGCGGTCAGGTCGGCCGACAGGATCATCCGCTTGACCGGACCGACGCCACCCGCCGGGGCGGACAGCCGGGTAAAGCCGAGTGCCATCAGGGCGAAGGCCTCGAGCGGACGACCCGCCAGCTCGCCGCAGACCGAGACCGGGGTGCCGGTGTCGGCGCATTTCTTCTGGATCTCGGCCAGGGCCCGGAGCGCCGGCGGCGACATCGGATCATAGCGGTCGGAGACCAGCGGATTGGTCCGGTCGGCGGCGAACATATACTGGAACAGGTCGTTGGTGCCGATCGACACGAAGTCGGTCATCGGCAACAGGGCGTCGAGATGCCACAGCAGCGACGGGCATTCGATCATGGCCCCGACGCGCAGCCGGTCCGGCAGGGTGCGGCCGCGACGGCGCGCCCAGCGGCATTCGACCTCGACCAGTTCCCGGGCGGCCCGGTATTCGTCGACGGTGGCGATCATCGGGAACATCACGCGCAGTTCGCGCCCGGCACCCGCCTGCAGCAGAGCCCGGAGCTGCAGACGCAGCAGGCCGGGACGGTCCAGTCCCAGGCGGATAGCGCGACGGCCCAGGGCGGGGTTCTCTTCCCGCTCGGTCTCGAGGTAGGGCAGCACCTTGTCGCCGCCGACGTCGAGGGTGCGGAAGGTCACCGGCCGGTCACCGGCCGCGTCCAGCACGAGTTTGTACAGGGCCGTCTGGGCGTCGAGCCGGGGCAGTTCCTCGGACACCATGAACTGGAATTCGGTGCGGAACAGGCCGATGCCCTCGGCCCCGGTCTCGTCGAGATTCTCGAGATCGACGGCCAGGCCGGCATTGGCCAGCAGGGTGATGCGGGTGCCGTCCCGGGTGACGGCCGGCGTGTCGCGCAGCTTGGCGAATTCGGCGCGCCGCTGGGCCCGGACCTCCATCCGCGACTGGACCGCTTCCAGCATGTCGGGACGTGGCCGCAGATAGGCCTCGCCGGCCTCGCCGTCGGCGATGACCAGATCGCCCTCGGACAGGCGATCGCGCAGCCCCATGAGGCGGCCGACGCAGGGGATCTGCAGGGCCCGGGCGACGATTGCGGCATGGCTGGCGGCCGAGCCCTCCTCGAGCAGCAGGCCGCGCAGCTTGTGGCGCGGGTATTCCAGCAGGTCAGCCGGGCCGAGGTTACGGGCCACGAGGATGGCGTCGTCGGGCAGTTCGCGTTCGCCCGGCCGGTCTCCGGCCAGAACCCGCAACAGCCGGTTGGCCAGGTCCTCGAAATCGTGGAGCCGTTCCTTGATATAGGGGTCACGGGCCTTGGCGAAGCGGGCCCGGTGCTCATTGCGCACCCGGTCGACGGCAGCCTCGGCGGTCAGGCCGCTCTGTACCGCGTCCTCAAGCGACCGATTCCAGCCGCGGTCGTCGGCGAACATCCGGTAGGTCTCGAGCACCTCGAACGAGGTGCCGGCCAGCTTGCCCTGCCCCCCTTCGAGGATGTGGTCGATATTGGCCTTGAGCGCGAACAGGGCCTGGGACAGGCGTGCGCCCTCGGCGTCGGGGTCGTCGGACAGCAGTTGTTCGGGGGCCAGCGGCGGTTCGTGCAGGACGACGTGGCCATAGGCCAGACCCTCGGCGAAGCGCTGGCCCTTGAGCCGTTCAGGGCGGTGCGGCGCGACCTCGACATCGCGCAATTCGTCCTGGGCCAGAAGTTCGCCGGAGGCCACGGTCTCGGCCAGGACCATGGCGATGGTCTGGATGTCCTCGACCTCTTCCTCGTCATAACGACGCTCGGCCCGGTTCTGGACGACCAGGACGCCGATGGCGCGGCCGCCACGCAGCAGGGGGGCACCGAGGAAGGCGTGATAGGGATCCTCACCCGTCTCCGGGCGATAGGCGAAGCTGGGATGGGACGGGGCGTTCGACAGGCTGATCGGGGCCGCCATACGGGCCACCTCGCCGACCAGACCCTCTCCGGGGCGCAACCGCGTATTATGGACGGCGTCGCGGTTCAGACCCTCGGTGGCGAACAGTTCCAGCTCGCCCGAGGCGCGGCGCAGATAGATCGAACAGACCTCGGCGACCATCGACTGGGCGATGGTGCGCACGACCATGTCGAGACGATCCTGGGCCGGGGCCGCACCGGCCATGGCCTCGCGGATCTGGCGCAGGAGGTTCCGTGGCCCCCTCGTCGTCAATCCGCCGCCTTTTGGCATCGCCGCTCCCGTTCAGACGCCCGACGGGGCGACTGCGTAAATGACCCTATACAGCTTCCAGTTCGTAGGCCGAATGCAGGGCTCGCACAGCGAGTTCCGCATACGCAGCATCTATCAAGACGCTGATCTTGATCTCGGAGGTCGAGATCGCCTGGAATTTGATCCCCTTGTCCGCGAGGGCCCGGAACATGGTCTGGGCCACGCCGGCGTGGCTGCGCATGCCGACCCCGATAACCGAGACCTTGGCCACGTCCTCATCGACGCGAATGTCCTGAAAGCCGATCCCGGCCTGGCCTTCGCGCATCAGTTCGGCGGCGCGCAGGGCGTCGCGGCGACCGGTGGTGAAGGTCAGGTTGACCGTGCCCTCGGTACGGCTGGGCGACTGGACGATCATGTCGACGTTGACGTTGGCCTCGGCCAGACGGGTGAAGACCTCGGCCGGGCGGTCGACGCTGTCGGGCAGGCCCAGCAGGCTGATACGGGCTTCGTCGCGGCTCATGGTGACGCCGCTCACAATGCGTTTCTCCACGATTTCCTCCTCGTCGCAGATCAGGGTGCCGGATTTCTCGGGCAGGACGCCGGCGGCGTCGGGTTCGATAAAGCTGGACAGGACCCGTACCGGGACCCGTTTGGCCATGGCCAGTTCGACCGAGCGGGTCTGCAGCACCTTGGCTCCCAGGGATGCCATCTCCAGCATCTCCTCATAGGAGACCTTTTCGAGGCGGCGGGCGCGGGATTCGATGCGCGGGTCGGTCGTGTAGACGCCGTCCACGTCGGTATAGATGTCGCAGGCACAGCCGAGGGCCGCGGCCACGGCCACCGCCGAGGTGTCGGAGCCGCCCCGGCCCAGGGTGGTGATCCGGCCGGCACGGCTGACGCCCTGGAAGCCGGGCACGATGGCGATCTGGCCGGCGTCAATGGCGGCACCGAGGACGTCACCGGGGACCTCGTCGATCCGGGCGCGGCCGTGGGCGTCGTCGGTCAGGATCGGAATCTGCCAGCCCATCCAGGTCCGGGCGTCGACGCCGAGATTGCGCAGGGTCAGGGCCAGCAGGCCGGCGGTGACCTGTTCGCCCGAGGCGAGGACCACGTCATATTCGTCATCGGTCATGGCCACGCCCGGTGCCGCCCGGCCCGCGCCGTCGGTCCAGGCGACCAGCTCATTGGTCTTGCCGGCCATGGCGGAGACGACCACGGCGATCCTGTGCCCCGCACGCGCCTCGGCAGCGACGATCCGGGCCGCACGACGGATGCGGTCGAGGTCACCCATCGAGGTGCCGCCGAATTTCATCACCAGCCGCGTCATCGTGGCAGCGCGCCCCCGTCTTGCATGGAACGGCCGACGGGTTCATCCCTCGGCCCATGGTCGCTTCTAACGACACCCTGACGACGCGCAAACCCCAAAGCCCGCCTGAATCCGAGGCCGGGGCGGCGGGGGCCAGCATCGATCCGGCCGATGTGGCCCGGTTCTCGGCCCAGGCGGCCGAATGGTGGGACGCGCGCGGCCCGTTCGCGCCACTGCACAAATTCAATCCGGCGCGCCTGAAATTCGTCCGCGACCGCGTCGCCGACCGGTTCGGGCGGGACGTGAAGACCCGTGGGCCCTTCGCCGGGCTGACGCTGCTGGACATCGGCTGTGGCGGCGGGCTGATCGCCGAGCCGATGCGGCGGATGGGTTTTGATGTCACGGCCGTCGACGCCTCGAGCGAGAATATCGGCACCGCCCGGGCCCATGCCGACGAACAGGGGCTGGAGATCGCCTATCGCGCGGCCACCGTCGAACAGCTGGAGGCCGAGGGGGCCGGGCCGTTCGACGTGGTGCTGACGCTGGAGGTGATTGAACATGTCGCCGACCCCGAGGCCTTCATCCGCGCCTGTTCGCGACTGGTGAAACCGGGCGGCATCATGATCGTCGCCACGCTGAACCGGACATTGAAGGCCCTGGCCCTGGGCAAGATCGCCGCCGAATATGTGCTGGGCTGGGTGCCGCCGGGGACCCATGACTGGCGGCAGTTTCTGAAGCCCGACGAGATCCGGCTGATGCTGTCGCAGGAACCGCTGGCGGTCAGCGGGCCGTTCGGCCTCGCCTATGAGCCGCTGGCCGACCGCTGGAGCGAGAGTGACGACGCGGACATCAACTATATGATGATCGCCGCCCGCGACTGACGCTCAGAGCGGCCGCGTCATATAGCGGGCATCCGCGCCGTAGCCCGCTAGTTTCGCCGCCATGCCGGGAGCCTCGACGACCGTAAAGCCGTGCCGCGTCCAGAACGGCGCGGCGTCGTTGACGGCCACCAGGGCCAGGGTCGACCAGCCGGTGGCGCGCGCATCCTTCACCAGCCGCTCCACGATCGGATGCGACCAGCCGCCGCCCCGCACCGTCGGCAGCAGGGTGAGATCATGCAGGTACATCACCGCCGCGTCTGCCGGGATGGTCGGGACCAGGGTGTTCAGCGCCGGTGCCGCGTCCGCGCGCCACGGATAGGCGACCAGATAGCCCTGTGGCGGGCCGTCGTCCGCGGCGAGGACGAAACAGCCGGAGGGATACAGGGTCAGCCGGTTCTCGAAACAGGGGCGACCCTCGAAATGATCGGGGAAGCCGACGACGGCGATCCGGGCGACATCGTCCAGATCGCCTGCCGTCATCGATCGCCAGGCCAGGGCGCTCAATTGACCTCGGACGGGTCAGGCGGGGGCGGGGGCAGGGTGGCGCACGGTACGCCGTCCGCTTTCAGCGCCTTGACCTCGGTCGGGGTGGCCTCACCGTAGATCTCGCGCTTCTCGCTGCGGCCTTCGTGGATGTCGCGGGCCTCACGGGCGAAGGTGTCACCGACATAGTCGAAATTGGCCTCAACGTGAGCCCGGACCTCGCGGGCGGCATGCATCATCATCGCCTGCATCCTTGCCGGGTCGGTCGCGGTTACCGCCGTCCTGCGGGTGCCGGTGACGGCGGGGGCCATAATCTGTTTGGACACAGCCCGCGAACCGCACACCGGACATTCGACGAGGCCGCGCGCGGCCTGGTCATCATAGTCGGTGGAGGCGCTGAACCAGGCCTCAAAGGGGTGGTCGTTCGCGCAGGACAGGGCGTAGCGGATCATGCGGGACCGCTGAATTCGCGATCATGGCGCAGCTGGGGCACGGCGGCGCGGGCGCGGTCGACCGCGTCCAGATCAAGCGTGGCCAGCAGAACGCCCGGCGTATCGTCATCGCGCCGGGCGATGATCTCGCCCCACGGACCGACGACGGTCGAATGGCCCCAGGTGCGCCGTCCGTCCTCGTGCGTGCCGCCCTGGGCCGGGGCGAGGATGAAACAGCCGGTCTCGATGGCCCGGGCCCGCAGCAGGGTCTCCCAGTGGGCCTCGCCGGTCGGGACGGTGAAGGCCGCCGGCACCGCGATCAGGGCGGCTCCGGCCCGGGCCAGGGCCCGGTACAGATGGGGGAAGCGGATATCGTAGCAGATGGTCAGGCCAAGGCCGCCCCACGGGGTTTGCGCGACCACGGCATTGTCGCCCGGACGCACCGCAGAACTCTCGCGCCAGGTCTCGCCGTCAGGCAGATCGACGTCGAAGACGTGCAGCTTGTCATACGTGACGACCACCCGGCCCTGGTCGTCGACCAGGATGGCGCGGTTGGCGGCGCGGGCGTCGCCCTCGACCCCGGAGCGGACGATGGCCGAACCGATCAGGATCCAGACGCCCAGTTCGCGGGCGAGGCCACGCAGGCCGGTGACGACGGGGTCGGAGTCGCTGTCGGTGATGATCACAGCGCGCCGCTCGCGGCGCTGTTCCAGCACATTGGTGCCTTCGGGGGTCAGGATGAATTGCGCCCCGCCGGCCGCGGCCTCGCGCACCAGCGGCTCGACATGGGCCCAGGATTCAGCCGGCGTTGCCGGGGTGCGGGTCTGGATCAGGGCAATGTCGAGCGACCGGGTCATCAGGCCGCCAGCAAGGCGTCCAGTTCACCCTTGCGGTCAAGGGCATGCAGTTCGTCCGAACCGCCGACATGGGTGTCGCCGATGAAGATCTGGGGGAAGGTCATGCGACCCCCGGAGCGTTTGATCATCTCCTGCTTTTTGGCGGGATCATGCGAGGCGGGGATCTCGGTATAGGTCACGCCCTTGCGCTTGAGCAGGCCGACAGCGGCGACGCAATAGGGGCAGCCGGGCTTGGTGTAGAGGGTGACGTCAGGCAATGCGGGCTCCTTGGGGTACTGTCCTGCCTAGATAGGCAGTTCGCGCGCGTTTCGCACCCGGGCGACGACCGCGAGGTCAACGGCACGGGCACCGGCCGCCAGAAGCGCACGGGCACAGGCCTCGGCGGTGGCACCGGTGGTCAACACATCATCGACCAGAAGGATGCGGCGACCGCGCACGCGGCGGCGGCCGGTCTCGGAGACGACAAAGGCCGATTTGACATTGAGACGACGGCCACGGGCGCTGCGCCCGCCCTGGCTGAGCGTGTGCCTGGCCCGAACCAGGGCATCGGGCAGATAGTCGAGCCGGGCCTGGCGCGACAACGGCCGGGCTATCTCGGCCGCCTGGTTGAAGCGCCGGTCCAGCAGCCGCAGCCGGTGCAGGGGCACGGGAACCACGGCATCGACGTCGACCAGCAGGTCTGCGGCCGCGCGCGACAGCCAGCGGGCGAACAGACCGGCGAACTGTTGCTGGTCACCGTGTTTGAATTTCAGGATCAGGCCGCGCGAGGCCTCGTCATAGACACAGGCGGCCCGGGCCCGGGCGAAGGCATAGGGGGCGGCGATACAGGCGGCGCAGCGGTCGGCGGCGAAGGTGCCGCCGTCGGCCTCGAAGGCTGCCCCGCAACCGTCACAGACCGGGGCTTCGAGGAAGACCACCCGGCTCCAGGCCTCGGCGCTCAGACCGGAGCCGCCGGAGATTTCCCCGCCGTCATGGGTCAGGGGCGGCAGGATCAGATCGGTCAGACCGCGGCCCAGGTCCCGGACCATCGGCATGATCCGCAGCGGCGCGGCTTTCAATCGGTCGCCCCAGCCCCCATCCTGAATGCCCATGAGCCCCATTTCAGCGCCCCCCCGGATCTTCGACAGCGCCCGACGCACCGCGCGTCTGGCCCGCAGCGCCCGCCGCTTCGGCGAGGCCGACTTCCTGCACGTGCGGGCCGCCGACAATGCGGTGGCCAGCCTTGAGGTCATCCTGCGCGACTTTGACACGGTCGTCGACCTGTCGGCCCAGCCCGCGCCGTTCGCCGCCCTGCTGGCTGACAGCATCGCCGCCGGCCGCGTCGGACCGGTGCGGGTGGTCGGCGATGCGGCCAGCCGCGCCGCGCCGGGCTCGGGCCCGCTGGAGGTTGCTGACCAGTCGGCCGATCTGGCCGTGTCGCTGATGAGCCTGCACTGGGCCAATGACCTGCCTGGGGCGCTGAGCCAGATTCGCCGGGCCCTGAAGCCCGACGGCCTGTTTCTGGGCACGTTGCTGGGGGCCGGGACACTGAAGGAGCTGCGCGGGGTGCTGACCGAGGCTGAACTGGAGAGCCGCGACGGGGCCCAGGCGCGGGTCTCGCCGTTCGCCGACGGTTTCGACGGAGCGGCCCTGCTGCAACGGGCGGGGTTCGCGCTGCCGGTGACCGACGTCGACCGGGTGACGGTGCGCTATCCGGACCTGTTCGCCCTGATCCGCGACCTGAGGGCGATGGGCGAGACCAATGTGCTGGCCGGGGTGACCCGGCCGCTGACCCGGACCATCGCGGCGCGGGCGGCGCAGCTGTATGCCGAGCGCCACGGCGAGGCGGACGGACGAATTCCGGCGACCTTCGAGATCGTGCATCTGGCCGGCTGGGCCCCCCACGAAAGCCAGCAGAAGCCGCTCAAGCGCGGGTCAGCGAAGATGCGGCTGGCGGACGCGTTGGGGGTGACGGAGCAGACGGGCGAGGGCTGAAGCCGGCTAGCCGCCCATCGCGGCGCGGAGGGTATTCATCGCGCCGTTGAAGATGCCGCTGCTGGTGCCGCCGAAGGCGGTCAGGGCCGAAAGGATGACCAGAAAGATCAGCGCGATGATCAGGCCATATTCCAGCGAGGTCGCGCCCGACTCATCGTGACGGAAGCGGGAGATGAAACGTTGCATCGGCCCCTCCGTCAGCGGGCGGTTTCAGAGCAGGTCGCGCAACCAGGCGACCAGGGGTTCGTCGGCCGGGGGCATCGGATAGTCCGAAAGCTGGTTCGGCCGCACCCATTTCAGCGCCGCATGCTCGCGCTTCTGCACCGTCCCGGACCAGCGACGGCAAAGATACAGTGGCATCAGGAGGTGAAAAGTTTCGTAAGCATGGCTGGCGAAGACGAACGGGGCCAGGCAGGCTTCGTTGACGTCGATGCCCAGTTCCTCGTCCAGCTCGCGGATCAGGGCCGCCTCAGGGCGTTCGCCCGGCTCGACCTTGCCGCCCGGAAACTCCCACAGGCCGGCCAGTTGTTTACCCTCGGGCCGCTGGGCGATCAGCACCCGGCCGTCGACATCGATCAGGGCCACGGCGACGACGAGGATGGTGGGGAGCGATACAGTCATTGCTGGCCGAGATAGCGGAATTGCGAGAGCTGAACTTCGGTGTCCGTAACCGCATAAATCACCCGGACGCGCCGATCGAAAGTGAACTGGTGCATGCGGCCATCCCGGCTGACACCCATGGAGGGAAAATCGGCGAACGCCTCACAGCGCTGCCGAAGGTCCTCGACAAAAGCGTAGGCCGCCTTTGGGGATTCCGCCGCGATCAAATCGTAGATTGCCTTAAGGTCGGATTCGGCACCTGGCAGCCAGACGAGGGCGCGGCTCACCCGACCGCGTCACGCTTCAGACGCGCTTCGTGACGCGCCAGAAGATTCAGCCGGACCTGTTCGGACGTCAATCGAGGGCGGGGATCGGCCATGGCGCGCTCATGCTGGACCCGAACCCATTCCAGAGCGTCTTCAGACGGGCGGTCACTGTCGAGATCCGCATTCAACTCGGCGCTGACGAACGGCGACCGTTCGTGGGCGTATCGGTTGGACGGGTTTGGCCTGGCAGTCATTCTCCTCAGCCTAGCACATTCAGCTGCGATAATCGCCGTTGATCTCGATGTAGCCCTTGGTCAGATCGCAGGTCCAGACGGTAGCCGAGGCGCGGCCGGAGCCGACGTCGACGGTGATCTCGATCTCGGGATTCTTCATATAGGCGCTCATCGCCGCCTCGTCGTAATTGGGGGACGGGGCCCCGTCGACGGCGGCGACATTGAGCCCGAAGCGGATGGCCAGATGGTCGCGATCGACCGCCTCCTCGGTCTTGCCGACCGCCATGACGACCCGGCCCCAGTTGGCGTCTTCGCCGGCGATGGCGGTCTTGACCAGGGGGCTGTCGGCGATCGATTTGGCCAGTTTGCGGGCCGAGGCCGGGGATTCGGCCCCCTCAACCGTGATCTTGACGAATTTCGAGGCCCCCTCGCCGTCGCGGACGAGCTGATGCGCGAGGTCGAGCATGACCCGGTCCAGGGCGGCACCGAAGCCCTTGAGACGACGGTCACCGACCCGGCCGATGCGCGGCGCGCCGGAAGTGCCGGTGGCGAACAGGAGGCAGGTGTCATTGGTCGAGGTGTCGCCATCGACGGTGACGCTGTTGAAGGTGGTGCGCACATGCAGGCCCAGCAGGGCCCGCAGCACCGGCGGGGCGATGGCCGCATCGGTGACGATGAAGCCCAGCATGGTGGCCATGTCCGGGGCGATCATGCCCGACCCCTTGGCGATACCGGCGATGCGGACCGTATGGCCGTCGATCTCGCACTCGGCGTAGCTGCCCTTGGGAAAGGTGTCCGTCGTCATGATACCGCGCGCGGCCCTGGCCCAGGCGTCGGCGTCCAGGGTCTCCTCGATCTGGTGCAGGCGGGCGTTGATCTTGCGATCGTCCAGCACCACGCCGATGACCCCGGTCGAGGCCAGCATGACGTCGCGCTGGCGGCAGCCGAAGCGTTTGGCCACTTCCGAGGCGGTGCGGCGGGCGGCGTCGGCCCCGGCCTTGCCTGTAAAGGCATTGGCGCAGCCGGCATTGATCACCAGGGCGCGGACATCCTCGCCGCCGCCCTGGGCCCCGAGCTGACGCTTGCACCAGTCGACCGGGGCCGAACCGATCTTGTGGCGGGTAAAGACCCCGGCGCAGGTGGTGCCGCGGGCGAAGCGGAAGACCACCAGGTCGTCGCGCTCATGTTTGTAGAAGCCGGCCCGGGCCGTGGCGATCTGAACTCCCCCGATCGGCGGGATGTCGGGAAAGGGCACAGCCAAGGGCGAGATGGCCAGGCCCGGCTTGCCGCCGGCCGGCAGCGGGGCCGTGGTCCCGGCTGTGACCGGTGCCCGGGTGGCGCGTTTGATCACCGCGGACAGGGGGTCGAGCGCCTTTTCGATGGCGGTTTCGATCTTCTGACCGGTCCCGGAGCGGAGCGTTTTGGGCGAACGGGTCATGAGGCGGCAGTCGCCACGGCGGGGGCGGCGGTTGCGGAGGCGGGCTCCTCGGCCGGACGGGCGGTGTCGGCGGGCAGCAGATTGTCGATCTTCGCCTTGCCGCGCAGTTCCTCGAGCAACTGCCTGACCCCCTCATAGGTCAGGTAGCGGACGATCTGGGGGCGCGCCTGATCGAGGGTCGGCGGACTTTCCTTGCGCCGGTCCTCGACCCGCAGCACGGCCCAGCCGCCCTCGGTCTGGAACGGACCGACGGTCGAACCGGCAGGTTTGTCGCGCAGGGCGTCGGCATAGGCGCGCGGCATGACGTCGAGGGTCGAATAGCCGAGATCGCCACCGGAAAAGCGCGTGGCCTCGTCAGCCGAGCGCTCCATGGCCACCGCCTCGAACGACGAACCCTGGGCCAGGATACCGATGACGGCGTCGGCCTCTTCGCGTGTGCGCGACAGGATCAGGCGGACGCGGATCTCCTCGGAGGTCCGGGCCAGGCGCAGCTGCTCCTGGTACAGGCGCTGCACGGCCTGGTCCGAAATCTGGCCGTTGACGACGTTCTCGACCAGCATGTCACCGAGGATGCGTTCCCGGGTCGCATCCAGCCGGCGCTGGGCCAGCACCGAATTGTCCAGACCCCGGTGCTCGGCCTCGCGGGCCAGCAGTTTCTGGTCAATGACCTCGTCCAGCACGCGACGGAACAGGTCGGAGGTGATGTCCAGCGGTTCGCCCTCGCCCACCAGGCCCTGGGCCACAGCCTCGCGCTTGACGTCCGACGCCCAGATGGTCCCGTCCTGGACCCGGGCCACGGCGCGATCGCCGGGCTGGGGCGGCCGGTCGTCACCACCGCCGCGCGAACAGCCGGCGAAAGCCAGAGCCGAGGCCATGACGGCGGTAATCAGAAGCTTGCGTGAAATTCGCATTGAGGCCGCTCCGTCCTGCTGTTGCGGGGCGATTCCACTATGGGCGCAAAGCCCCTCGCGTTGACAGGGATAAGGTCGGTGCTTAAGTCCCGGCTGCGCCCAAGTCGAGGGGTTTTCGATCGTTCGTGCGGCCCTCGCGTACACCTTTCGCAGGTGTCGGGGCCCTCACCGGTCAGGACCTCTCTCGCGTCGTCCACCGCCGCCCTTATCGGGCACTGTTCAGAGCCTTCAGACGCTCGACCGCCTTCGGATCGCCCATGCTCGGCTTCGCCAAGAAATTTTTCGGCTCTTCCAACGACCGCAAGGTCAAGGATTTCATGACGCGTGTTCAGCGCATCAATGCCCTGGAAGACAAGTTCGTCGCCCTCAGCGACGACGAGCTGCGGATGATGACCCAGACCTTCCGTGACCGTCTGGCCGGCGGCGAGGCCATCGACAAGGTCATGAACGAGGCCTTCGCCGTGGCCCGTGAGGCCTCCAAGCGGGTGTTGGGCCAGCGTCAGTACGACGTCCAGCTGGCCGGCGGGATGATCCTGCACGAGGGCGGTATCGCCGAGATGCGCACCGGCGAGGGCAAGACCCTGGTCGCCGTGGCTCCGGTGTATCTGAACGCCCTCGAGGGCAAGGGCGTCCATGTCATCACCGTCAACGACTATCTGGCCAAACGCGACGCCGAATGGATGGGTCGCGTCTATCGCTTCCTGGGCATGGAGGTCGGCGTCATCGTCAACGGCCTGAGCCAGGGCCAGCGCCAGACAGCCTATAATTCCGACATCACCTACGGCACCAACAACGAGTTCGGCTTCGACTATCTGCGCGACAACCTGGTCTATGACCGGCGCGAAATGGTGCAGCGGCCGCATAATTTCGCGATCGTCGATGAAGTGGACTCGATCCTGATCGACGAGGCGCGCACGCCGCTGATCATCTCGGGCCCGACCGAGGACCGTTCGGACCTCTACAAGATCGTCGACGTCATCATCAAGGAACTGATCAAGGACCCGACGACCTTCGATCTGGACGAAAAGCAGCGTCAGGCGCTGCTGACGGAGGAGGGTTCCGAGAAGATGGAGGAGCTGATGGAGGCCGGCGGCCATTTCGCCGAGGACACCACCGGCCTTTACGACGCGCCCAATGTCACCCTGGTCCACCACATCAACCAGGCCCTGCGTGCCAACACCCTGTATCAGAAGGACAAGGACTATATCGTCAAGGCCGGCGAGGTCGTCCTGATCGATGAGTTCACCGGGCGGATGATGACGGGCCGACGGCTGTCCGAAGGCCTCCACCAGGCCATCGAGGCCAAGGAGGACGTCAAGATCCAGCCCGAGAACCAGACCCTGGCCTCGGTGACGATCCAGAACTATTTCCGCCTCTACACCAAGCTGTCAGGCATGACCGGCACGGCGGCGACCGAGGCCCAGGAATTCCTCGACATCTACAAGATGGACGTCCTGGAGGTGCCGACCAACCGGCCGGTCCAGCGCATCGACTATGACGACGAGGTCTACCGGACCTATGTCGAGAAGAATGCAGCGATCGCCCACCAGATCGCCGAATGCCATGTGAAGGGCCAGCCGATCCTGGTCGGCACGGTGTCGATCGAGAAGTCCGAGCAGCTGTCGGAGATGCTGAACACCTACGCCTACAAGGTTGAGGTCTCGCGTACGCCCAAGGCGGCATACGCGGGGCGCGAGAAGGAAGCCGCCAAGGTCGGTGACGAGGCGTTCGACATCGAATACGCCACCGGCAAGGGCATCCCGCACAGCGTGCTGAACGCCCGCCAGCACGAACAGGAGGCCTTCATCGTCGCCGACGCGGGCCTGCCCGGCGCGGTGACCATCGCCACCAACATGGCCGGCCGCGGTACCGACATCCAGCTGGGCGGCAACCTGGAAATGCGCCTGCAGAAATGGCGTCAGGACCAGCGCAACCTGGCCATCGAGATCACCCCCGAGATGGAGGCTGCCGAGGAGGCGCGCCTGAAGGCCGACATCGGCGTGCACAAGGCCACGGCCCTGGCCGCGGGCGGTCTGTTCGTGCTCGGCACAGAACGGCATGAGAGCCGCCGCATCGACAACCAGCTGCGCGGCCGCACCGGTCGCCAGGGTGACCCGGGCACGTCGAAATTCTTCCTGTGCTGCGAGGACGACCTGCTGCGTATCTTCGCCGGCGACCGTCTGGACTCGATCATGCGCCAGTTCGGCGTGGCCGAGGGCGAGGCCATCAGCCACCCCTGGCTGAACCGCGCCGTCGAGACCGCCCAGAAGCGGGTCGAGACGCGTAACTACGACATCCGCAAGAACCTTCTGAAATACGACGACGTCGTCAACGACCAGCGCAAGGCCGTGTTCGAGCAGCGCCAGGAGTTCATGGACTCCACCGATCTGTCGGAGCTGGTCGGGGAATTCCGTCAGGACGTGGTCACCGACCTGGTCGACCGCTATCTGCCGCCCAAGGCCTATGCCGAACAGTGGGACATCGACGGACTGGACGAGAAGGTCCGTTCCACCCTGGGGCTGGAACTGCCGCTGCACGACTGGGCCGCCGAGGAAGGCGTCTCGAACGAGGAGTTCGAGGAACGGTTGCAGGCCGCGGCCGAGGCCCGCGCCGCCGAACGTCTGGAACTGATCGGGGCCGACCAGACCCGCGGTCTGGAGAAGCAGTTCCTGATGCAGATGATCGACATGGCCTGGCGCGAGCATCTGGTCCATCTGGATCATCTGCGCGGCATCATCGGCCTGCGCGGCTATGGCCAGCGCGACCCGCTGAACGAGTACAAGACCGAGGCCTTCTCGCTGTTCGAGACCCTGCTCAGCGAACTGCGTCACAGCGTGACCCGCTGGCTGATGACCGTCGAATTCCGCTTCCAGCCGCCGCCGGAAATGGAGATGCCGGAATTCCAGGAAATCCACCTGAGCCCCGGCACCGGCGAGAACGAGATGGGCAATCCGAACGCCCAGCTGCCGGAAGGCCGGCTGGACGGCGATGACCGCTCGCGCACCCCGGTCAGCATGCTGCCGGAAGGCTGGGAACGGACCAGCCGCAACGCCGACTGTCCCTGCGGCTCGGGCCGCAAATTCAAACACTGCCACGGGGCCCTGGTCTAGGCCGGAGCAAAGGCCGAGTCCGGGTGACGGACGGACGGGACCGGGCTAAGGCTGGGGCATGTCATACAAGCCCCAGTTCTCCCGTGCCCTGTCGCTGGACCCCGAGCGCCTCCATTTCGCGGCCCACAGTCATCACCTGTGGCCCGACGCCTCGTTCGACGGCCATATCCGCGCATGGCTCGAAGCCAACCAATTTGCCGACCGGAAATGGGACCGGATCTTCGGCGAGGTCGTACCCGAGGCCCAGAGGCATGTGGCGGCCGAGCTGAACCTGCCATCGCCGGACACGATCGTGTTCGCGCCGAACACCCACGACTTCCTGCTGCGGATCTTTTCGGGCGTGGCCCGCAAGCCGGTGCGAGTGCTGTCCACCGACGGTGAGTTCCACGCCTTCCGGCGCCAGGCCGACCGCTGGCAGGAGGCCGGCGAGGCCGTGGTGACGCGGATTCCGCTGGCCCCGTTCGACACCTTCGACGCCCGCTTCGTGGCGGCGGCGCGAACCGGTGAATTCGACCTGATCGTGATCAGCCAGGTCTTCTTCAAGACCGGCCAGGTGTTCGGCGGCATCGCCGACCTGGCGGCCCTGGCCGATCCGGCGGGGCCCTGGGTCGTGGTCGACGGCTATCACGGCTTCATGGCCACCCCGACCGACCTGTCGGCGGTGGCGGACCGGATCTTCTATGTCACCGGCGGCTACAAATACGCGATGTCGGGCGAGGGTGCAGGAATCCTGCACGCGCCCGACGGCTTCTGCGAGCGGCCGGTCGCCACGGGCTGGTTCGCCGAGTTCGGCAATCTGATGGGACCGCCGGACGGGGTGCAGTATCGCGCCGACGCCGGACGCTTCTGGGGGGCGACCTTCGACGCCACCGCCCTGTACCGGTTCAACGGTGTGCGCCGGATGCTGGACGAGCAAGGCCTGACCACGGCGATGGTCGCCGACCATGCCCGCAGCCTGATGCAGCGGTTCGCGACCGCGGTCGCCGGGAACGAGGCGGGACGGCTGGGCGAGGCTGAACTGCTTAATCCGCTGGCCAATGACCTCAGCCGGGCGCGGTTTCTGGCCTTCCGCCACCCCGAGGCCCAGGCTTGGCGGGCGCGACTGCTGGAGGCCGATGTGATCACCGACGTGCGCGACGACACCCTGCGCTTCGGCTTCGGCCTGTATCAGGACCTGACCGATGTCGAACGCCTGATCGCCGTCTGCAAACGCGTGCTCTGACGACCGGTCAGAAGAAGGTGGCGTCGTCCTGTTTGGTGGCCTGCGGTGGCGCGCGCGGTGTCGGCGGCGTGACCGGAGCGCTCGGGGCGGGAGTCACCCCGGCCGGGACCTCGGCCGGGGCCAGCGGCGGCAGGGTCGGATAGGGCAGGCTTTCGGGGGCGACCTCAGGCGTCAGCGGTGCCGCCGCGTCGTCACCGGCGGTCGAGGCCACCCGGTCCGGGGCGTTGAGGTCATCGCGGATAAAGGCCCACGACCGGCTGTCGTTGCAGGCGCAGGCCTTCATGAAACCCTCGCGGTCGCGCCAGACGATCACCGGATAGCCGGTGCCCAGGCCTTCCGACTTCAGCGCGGACGTCAGCCGGGAAACGAAGGCCCGTCCGGCCTCGACCACGGCCGCGCGCGCCAGATTGCCGTCGGCGGCCGGGATGCCCGCCGCACTCCAGGCATTGGCTGGGGTGGCGGTCCAGCGCTGGTACAGCGACCAGTCCCGGGTCAGCCAAAGCTCGGCCACGGTGGCCCGTTCGGCGGCCGTTGACTGGGCCAGACCCTCACGTTCGGGGCGGGCGAAGACGATGATCCGGGCCTCGACCCCGGCGGCCCGCAGCTTGGGCACCTCATCGCGCTCATAGCGCTGCATGGCGGCCGAGTCGCGGTAACCGATGATGTAGAGGGGTTCGCCCCCGCCGCCGCCCGACAGCCAGGACGCCTCATCCAGCAGGCGCTGGATCTCGGCCTGGTGGGTGGCGATCACCACCGGCTGGAAGCGGGCGTAGTAGTTCCAATAGGCCCAGTAGCCACCACCGGCGAGGAGCAGGCCGATCAGGGCGGCCAGCGCCGACCAGATAAAAAAGCGACGCATACGGGGAGCACTCCAGCTTCACGGTTCAGGCCCGTTAACTCTTAGCACCGAATGGGCCGGCTCCGAACCCCGGGGGATTACCCCCGGTATCCGGGCCGGCCGCAGCGTCGTCAGCCCATCGTCGGGATTACGAAGCTGGAGTCGGTGTGTTCCAGTTCGCTGTCGGGCCAGCGGGCGGTGATGGTCTTGACCTTGGTCCAGAATTTCACCCCTTCCATACCGTGCTGGTTGGTGTCGCCGAAGGCCGAGCGCTTCCAGCCACCGAAGGTGTGATAGGCGACCGGGACCGGGATCGGGACGTTGATGCCGACCATGCCGACATTGACCCGGCTGGCGAAGTCGCGGGCGGCGCGGCCGTTCTGGGTGAAGATGGCGACGCCGTTGCCGTACTGGTGCTTGCTGGGCAGGCTCAGCGCCTCCTCGAAGCTGGCGGCGCGGACGATCTGCAGCACCGGGCCGAAGATCTCTTCCTGATAGGCGCTCATGTCGGGCGTGACGTGGTCGAACAGCGACGGGCCGATGAAGAAGCCCTTCTCGTGGCCCTGCAGGCTGAAGTCGCGGCCGTCGACGACCAGTTCGGCCCCCTCCTTGACGCCGGTGGCGATCCAGTTGGCGATCCGGTCGCGGTGCTGGGACGAGACCACCGGGCCGTAGTGGGCCCCCTCATCCGAAGAGACACCGACCCGCATGGTCGGGATCTCGGCGACCATCCGTTCGCGCAGTTCGTCGGCGGTCTTCTTGCCGACGGGGACGACTACCGGCAGGGCCATGCAGCGCTCGCCGGCCGAGCCGTAGGCCGCGCCGGACAGGTCCTTGATCACCTGGTCCATGTCGGCGTCCGGCAGGACGATGCCGTGGTTCTTGGCGCCGCCCATGGCTTGGACCCGCTTATGGTTGGCGGCCCCGGTCTGGTAGACATAGTGGGCGATATCGGAGGAGCCGACGAAGCTGACGGCATGGACCAGCTCGTGGGTCAGGATGGCGTCGACCGCCACCTTGTCGCCGTGCACGACGTTCAGCACGCCCTTGGGCGCACCGGCCTCCATCATCAGCTCGGCCAGACGCACCGGCAGGGACGGATCACGCTCGGAGGGCTTGAGGATGAAAGTGTTGCCGACGGCGATGGCGACGCCGAACATCCACATCGGGATCATGGCCGGGAAGTTGAACGGGGTGATACCGGCGACCACGCCCAGCGGCTGGCGCATCGAATAGACGTCGATGCCGGGGCCGGCCCCGTGGGTGTATTCGCCCTTCAGCACATGCGGGATGCCGCAGGCGAATTCGATGACCTCGAGCCCGCGCTGCACATCGCCCTTGGAATCGGCGACGACCTTGCCGTGCTCGGACGAGAGCAGTTCGGCCAGCTCCTGCATATTGGCCTCGACCAGACGTTTGAACTCAAACATCACGCGGGCGCGGCGCTGGGGATTGGTCGCGGACCAGCCCTCGAAGGCGGCCTGGGCGGACTGCACAGCCCTGTCCATTTCCGCGACGGTGGCCAGCTGCACCCGGGCCTGGACCTCACCGGTGTTCGGATTGAACACATCGCCGAAGCGACCCGAGGCACCGGTAAAGGCGGCACCGTCGATGAAGTGGTTGATATCGCGCATGATGAGCGTTTCCCTGGAAGCGTTGCGTTCGTGCTTGAACGCGGTCTAGCGCCCGGAGTCTGCCAACACCAGCCTAGACCGCCGCGTCGAACAGGGCGTCGCGGGCAATGTCGGGGCGCAACATCGGCAGGAAATGCGTCGCGCCCGGCACCGTCTCCACCGTGACATGGAGCAGGCCGCGGGGTTTTTCCGGCACCCGACAGGTCGAGCCCGTCTCCCCCCTTATGATCCGGACCGGTCGGTCAAATTGTCGCATCGCCCGCCACGGATCGTGGCTCTGGGCTCCGTAGTTGGAGGCTTCCCAGGCCGGATTGCAGCTCAGGGTAAAGCCGTCGTCCGTCTCGACCAGCCCGTCCACCAGATAGTCGGCCAGCATCATCTCGGGCCAGCCCTTGAAGGCTCCGCGGCCGGTATAGGCGGCCATGGCCTGTTCGCGGCTGTCGAACACGGCGCGACGGCGACGGGACGCCTTCACCAAGGGGATGCGGGATGCGATCCGGTCCAGCAAGGGCAGCTGGAAGGCGGCCACGGCCCAGCGGTCCCAGATAACCGGGTCGAACAACACCAGTCCCGAGACCCGGTCCGGCCGTTCGGCGGCGGCCAGCAGGGCACTGGTGGCCCCCATCGAATGTCCGGCCAGCACCACCGGCGGCCCGTCGATCGCATCGAGCAGGGCAACCAGGTCGTCGCGATGGTCGGCCCAGCTGCGACGGCCGCGCGGCTCGGTCGGCAGGGTGGTGCCGCCGTGCCCGCGCAGGTCGGGGGCCCACAGCCGCAGCGATCCCGACAGCGGTGCCAGCAGGCTGCGATAGGTCAGGGCGTTGAAGCCGTTGGCATGAACGAAGACCAGATCGACCGGTCGGTCGGCATCGCCGAAATCGAGCACGGCCATTCGGCCTTCACCCCAGCGATTGGCCACAGGAAGGCTGAGGCGGCGCGGCGGGGAGAGACGGATGGCATCCATCCCTGTCAGTTAGGCCCTTGCCGGTCGCTGCGCCAGTTCCCCCGACGTCAGGTCAGACGTCAGGCCGTAGCGGCGCAGCCGGGGCAGAGACCGTGCGCCTCTATGGTAGTGCGCTCGATCCGGTAGCCCGCCGCCGTTGCGGCCCGGGCCAGGCCGTCGGCGGCACCGGGCGTGACTTCTTCGGTCGCGCCGCAGCAGTCACAGATCAGGAAGGCGGCGGCATGAGCCTGATCGCCGCCGCTGCAGGCGACATAGGCGCTGATGGAGGCGATGCGATGGGCGAGGCCGCGCCGCTCGAGAAATTCCAGGGCGCGATAGACGGTCGGCGGCTTGGCGGCCTGGCCGTCCTCGCCATACCCGGCGATCAGGTCATAGGCCTTCATCGGTTCGCCCGCCGCCAGCAGCAGGGCCAGGACCCGACGGCGCGGGGCCGTCATCCGCTCGCCGTCGGCCTGACAGCGCGCGGTGGCCCGGGCCACGGCCGTATGCACGGCCGCAGGTCCCGGTCCGCTGACGACGTGATCATGTTGGCAGACGTCACCCATACGACACAGCTAGTCGGTCAGGTCCCGTCCCGCAACCGCCGGACCTTGACCTTCTGTGATGTTATCTCATAACAGCAGGCCTCCCCCCGCGAGAGTTTCCCATGCGTCTGTCCCACACCCCCCGGATTCTGTTGTTGACCGCCACCGGCTGGGCCGCCCTGTGCGGCACCGCCCTGGCCCAGAGCCCGGCCACGCCCCAGGCGCAGACGCCGCCGGACACGGCGACACTGGAAGACGTGATCATCACCGGAACGCCGTTCGGAGTCACCGACCGCGCCAGCCTGCTGGCGGTCGAGGTGCTGGGCGCAGAGCAGCTGGCGGTAGCGCCGGCGGCGACCCTGGGCGACCTCGTCAACGGCCTGCCGGGTGTCCGCAGTTCCAATTTCGCGCCGGGTGCCAGCCGCCCGGTGATCCGGGGGCTGTCCGGACCCCGGGTGCAGGTTCTGACCAACGGCCTGGGCCTGATCGACGCCAGTTCGGTGTCACCGGACCACCAGGTCGCGGTCGATCCGGCCGAGGCCAGCCGTATCGAGATCGTGCGCGGGCCCTCGACCCTGGTGTTCGGCGGCTCGGCCATAGGCGGGGTGGTCAACATCATCGATGAGCGGGTGCCGACCACCCGGGCCGAAGACGGCCTGGACGGCCATGTCTCGTCGCAGTTTTCCAGCATCGACGACGGGCGCGGCGGCGGTGCCAGCCTGAAGGCCAATCTCGGGTCGCTGGTCTTCACCGTCGACGGCTACACCCACCGGAGCGACGACTACGGGATTTCCGGCCCGGCCATGTCGCAGCGTCTGGCCGATGCGCTCAGCGTGCCGCGGTCCGGGCCGTCGACCGTCGCCAACAGTGCGTCCGAAATCGACCAGGCCGGGGCCGGCCTGTCCTGGATTGGCGACGACGGCTATTTCGGCGGCTCGGTCAAGACGACCCATTCGACCTATGGCACCATCGCCGAACCGGACGTGACGATCCAGCTGGAACAGACCCGCTATGACGTGCGCGGCGAGTACGCCCTGGGCGGCGACTGGTTCAACAAGGTCCGGGTGGGCGCGGCCTATGCCGACTATACCCACACGGAATTCGAGGGATCGGACGTCGGCACCATCTTCTATTCCACCGGCTACGAGAGCCGTCTGGAACTGATCCAGCGTCCGCGAAACGGCTGGCAGGGCGTCGTCGGCGGCCAGTTGCTGGACCGGGATTTCGACGCCATCGGCGACGAAGCCTATGTGCCCCGCACCACCACCCGCGAGCAGGGCCTCTACTCCGTTCAACGCCTCGACCACGACAGCTACGGCCTGGAGAGCGGGATCCGCTTGGACCGCCACCAGGTCGAGAGCCCGATCGTGGACCGGTCGTTCGACAATGTCTCGGCCTCAGCCGGTGTGTTCGTGCGTCCGACGCGCGCGTTGTTTCTGGGCCTGACCGTCGCCCGTAATGCCCGCGCGCCCAGCGAGGTCGAACTGTTCGCCGACGGGGCCCATATCGCCACCGCCGCCTATGAGCACGGCGATCCGACCTTCGACAGCGAGGTTGCCACCTCGATCGAGGGCACGATGCATTTCGGCTCCGGTGCCCTGACCGCCGACCTGCACGTTTATTCCGCCCATTATGACGGCTTTATCGACCTGCGCCCGACCGGGGTCGACGACGTCGATTCCGGCCTTCCCATCTTCGACTATGTCCAGACCAACGCCGACTTCCGCGGCTTTGAGGCCGAAGCCAGCTACGACATCTGGACGGACGGCGACCGCAGTCTGACCGTTACCGGCACGGCGGACATGGTGCGGGCCCAGACCGATTTCGGCCCCGCCGCCCGCATTCCACCGTGGTCAGCAGGCACGCGGCTGGCCTGGTCGTCACGCCGGATCGATGCGGGCCTTGAGGTGCGCCGGGTCGGCGAACAGGACCGGGTGACCGCCTTCGAACTGCCGACCAACGGCTATACGATGGTCAATCTGACCAGCGCGCTCCGTCCGTTCGCGGATCGCAATGTCACGGTCTTCGGCGAGTTGCACAATCTGACCAATGTCGAGGCCCGCGAACACGCCTCGTTCCTGAAGGACATCGCCCCCCTGCCCGGCCGCAACCTTCGGGTCGGGATCACCTATCGATTCTAGAATCGGGAAACAGAGAAAACCCCTTTCCGGGCGGCAATTTACCATGACTCTCGCCGTGGGAGAGACCCCGTTTGCCGCCCGGGGACGTCTGGGCTAGAACGCATTCTTCCTTTAATTCGGGGCCTCATCGCGTCCATGACTGACACAACTGCAAATAACTCCGAGGGCCTCGCGGGCAGCGTCCTGTTCTACGACAAGCCCGAGCCGCTCTCGTCCGAGGCCCACGGCAAGCTGGGCGTCGATCCAGTCGACAAACCCTACGCCTTCGTTGCCAAGAGCCATGTCGTGCCGCTGACCGTGACCGAATTCGCGCCGGCGGCGCTGTCCTATCCGGTGATCTTCGTCGGCGAAGCGCGTCAGCCCGTCGCGGTCATGGGCCTGCGCCCGACCGAAAACCTGTTCATCGAGCCGACCGGCGAGTTCCGTCCCGAGGCCTATATCCCGGCCTATGTGCGCCGCTATCCGTTCGTCTTCGCCAATGATGACGCGCAGAAGCGCATGATCCTGTGCATCGATCGCGCCGCCGACTTCGTCAAGGAGGGCGGCGAGGTGCCGCTGTTCGTGGACGGCAAGCCGAGCCCCTACACCGAACAGGCGATGGAGTTCTGCAACAATTTCGAGCAGGAGCGTCAGCGGACTGAAGCCTTTGTCGCCGTGCTCAAGGACCTGGATCTGCTGGAAATCCGCGACGCGGTGTTCACGCCCCGCAACGCCGACGGCACTGCCGGCACGCCCCAGAAGCTGGCCGACTATTATGCGGTTTCGGAAGACAAGCTGAAGGCCCTGCCGGCCAAGAAGCTGGCCGAACTGCGCGATAACGGCGCCCTGGGCCAGATCTACGCCCATCTGGTGTCGCTGCTGGGCTGGGATCGTCTGATCGCCCTGGCCTTCCAGCGCGCCGCCAAGATGCCGGCCGCCGCCAACGCCTGAAGCCGCCCGTCTCGGGTGTCCGGAGCTGATCCGGGCCCGGCGACAGGCCGCAAATGACAGACGCCCCGTCCGGTTCACCGGGCGGGGCGTTTTTCTGTGCGGCAAGGCCCCGGGTACTAGCGGCGGGCGAACAGGGCCCGGGTCAGGCAGGAGAAGACCAGCCGCCCCGACTCGTCCAGCAGGTCATGCTGGGCGATGACAATGCCCTTGTCGTCCCCGACCGGGTCCTTGCCCATAACCGTCATCCGGCCCCGCAACAGCTCACCCGTCGGGGGATTGCGCATAAAGCGCAGGCCGTCCACGGCCAGAACCTTGGTCTGGGCCCAGCCGGCGGACTTGTCAGCCGCCAGCCGACTCCACAACGCATAGACCATGGCGTCGGGCGCACCATAGGCGGTGTCCCAGCCCGGCGCAAAACGCTCCACGAACAGCGCCATGGCCCGCTGATCCACGGCACACGCCCCGAGGGGCATCACCTCGCCGACGGCCACGTCCTCGAAATGGATGTGCAGGGGATCACTCACCGGTCAGCCCGCCGGTTCTTCGGACACCCGGACCAGCAGCTTGCCGTCGTGGTCACCGGTGAACAGGCGGTTCAGGGATTTGACCGCGCCCTCCAGACCATCGTCGACATGAACCTTCCATTTGATCGCGCCATCGACCAGCCAGGGCCCCATCTCGGCAACCATCTCGCGGGCGCGCGGCGCATAGTCGAGCACCAGGAAACCCTGGACATTGAGCCGGTGGGTGATGATGCGCGAGAAATTCGGCGAGGGTGGCGGCTTGGTGGCGTTATAGGCCGAGATCAGGCCGCAGACCGCCATGCGTGCATGGGGTTTCAGCCGGTTCCAGACGGCGATCATGATGTCGCCGCCGACATTCTCGAAATTGAGATCAATGCCGTCGGGCGCGAGGCGATCGAGGGCCTCGCCGACATCCTCGTTCTTGTAGTCGATGGCCGCGTCGAAGCCGAGCTCCTCCGTCAGCCAGCGGCATTTGTCCGCGCCGCCGGCGATGCCGATGACCCGGGCCCCGCGCAATTTGGCAATCTGGCCGGCGATGGAGCCGACGGCCCCGGCGGCGGCGGAGATCACCAGGGTTTCCCCGGCCTTGGCCTTGAGCACATCGGTGACCCCGAAATAGGCCGTCATACCGGTCATGCCGATGACCGAGAGATTGGCGGTCAGCGGCAGGCCCGCGGCCCGGTGGACCTGACGCAGCCCCTGTTCATGCACGGCGGCATAGTCGGCCCAGCCGCCCGAGACCGGCGAGACGATGTCGCCGAGGCGAAACCGGTTCGACCGGCTCTGTTCAACCACGCCGAGGGTCAGGCCGCGCATCACATCGCCGATCCCGACCGCCGGCAGATAGCCCTCGGCGTCGTTCATCCAGGTCCGGTTGGTCGGGTCCAGCGACAGATAGATGGTGCGGACCAGAACTTCATTTTCCTTCAGGTCCGGAACCGGGCTTTCGACCAGTTCCAGATCCCCGGGCTTGACCAGACCCTTGGGCCGCTGGCGGAGGACCCACTGACGGTTCATCTGCGTCATCACAGTACTCCCTGATGGCCCAGGAACGGGTGTCTTGAGCCTGTTGCATTGTGGCGAAGGCGGGCTGCATGTCGAGGGCCGACGGACCCGGCGATGGCAATCCGGCAAAGAAAATGGACGGACCCTGTCGGGCCCGTCCAGTCGGCATCATCGAGAATGAGGCGCGGAAACGGCAGACCGGCTTGCGCCAGTCTCGGTAACGGGGGGGCGTCGCCGCTTCCGCAAGACCACAACCCCCGACCGGCGGCATAGGTTCCCGTTACAGGCGAAAAACCGCCTGATCCGCCCTCAGACTTCGGCAGCCTGACGCGCCGGATGGAAGAACAGGGCCTGGCTGATCGCTGCCTTGACGGTCTCCGGCTGGAACGGCTTGGTAATCAGGAAGGTCGGCTCGGGGCGTTCGCCGGTCAGCAGGCGCTCGGGGAAGGCGGTGATGAAGATCACCGGCACATCGACCCGCTTCAGGATGTCCTTGACCGCATCGATGCCGGACGAGCCGTCGGCCAGCTGGATGTCGGCAAGGACCAGGCCCGGACGGTGACGGGCGACGGCGTCGACGGCCTCGTCATGGGTGGTGGCGATGCCGGTAACCCGGTGGCCCAGTTCGGTGACCAGGCTTTCGATGTCGGCGGAAATAATGGCCTCGTCCTCGATGATCAGGACATCGGTGGCCAGTTCGGCATCGATCTCGGCCTGGGCCTCGCCGATCAGGCGTTCGACGTCATGGGCGTCCGAACCCAGCACCTGGGCTGCCTCGGAGGGGGTGAACCCCTCGAGCGCCGTCAGCAGGAAGGCCTGACGCGAACGCGGGGCGATCCGCATCAGTCGCCGCGAGGCGTCGTCGCCGTTTTCCATGCCGCTGCCATCTTCCAGCCGGGCTCCGGTCGAGACCCAGATGGCGTGGAACACATGGTACAGGGCGACCCGCGGTGTCATCTCGGTCGGCAGCTGTCGCTCGCCGGCCGCAAGCGCCTCCAGCGCCACCCGGACATAGTTGTCACCGGTTGTCTGGTCGCCAGTGAGGGCGCGCGCATAGCGGCGCACGTAGGGCAGATGCGGTGCCAGTCTGGCCAGTAGGCTCATTCGTATTCCCCGACAGTGTGAGGCGATCCGGCATTTCCGAAACGCGACAGTTTATTTCAACGTATCCAATCGGCAACGGTTCCCGCACTTCGCGCAGAAGCTTGAGCATTAATCGACAGCAATCTAGGAACCCCTTGGCAGGGCTGGCGTTGTCGGCATCCTGGAAACAATTGCATGTCTGGGTGGCGGCCGTTTATTCAATGAATGAAATTCCCAATCCTTCCCGGCGCAATCCGCCTTCAGCGCAAGGCGAGGCCGAGCTGGAGGAGGCACGCCTTCGCCAGCAGGCGATCGGCGTCAAACTCCGGCACATGTTCGACGAGGTGGTCAACGAGCCGGTTCCGGACGAATTCCTCGAAATCCTGCGACGCGCCGATGACAAGTCGTCTGGCGGTAGCGGCGCATGAGCGGATCCGGCCCCATGTCCGCCCCTCCCAAACCGCCGTCGGCCGACGATCCCGCCTTCAAACGGGAACTCGTGTCGCTGATCCCGCACCTGCGCGCCTTCGCCCGCACCCTGGCCGGAGATCCGACCGCCGCGGACGATCTGGCCCAGGACGCCATGATGAAGGCCTGGGACGCACGCGCCAGCTATCAGATGGGCACGAACATGAAGGCCTGGACCTTCATGATCCTGCGCAACCAATTCTATTCCGAGAAGCGCCGCTCGTGGCGGCAGTCGCAGCTCGACCAGGAGGCCGCCGAACGGACCCTGGTCGCCGTCGACGATCCCGAGGCCCCGGTGGCGCTGGACGAACTGCGTCTGGCCCTGGCCACCCTGCCCGAGGAGCAACGCGAGGCGCTGATCCTCGTCGGGGCCGGCGGCTTCGCCTATGAAGAGGCCGCCGCGATCTGCCAATGCGCCGTCGGGACGGTCAAGAGCCGCGTCAGCCGGGCCCGCAAGGCCCTGCAGGCAACCCTGGAACGCGGCGGCTATGCCCGTGACGGTCGGTCCGCAGGCGATGCCATGCGCTCCATTCTGGCTGATGCGGATCGCCTGAGTGGCGCCCGGCAAGGCTAGCTGATGGTCCGGCTGGGGCGCTCGCTTGAACAGGGAGCCTCGGCGCGGCCGTTTCAGGGCATCCGGTTTCGCATCGGCCTGGCCATGGCCCTGGCCCTGTTGCCGATCCTGCTGCTCGGTGCTGTCCAGACCCAGTCCGATTTCCGCGACCAGGCCGATGCCCGGCGCTCGGGTCTGCAGCTGGCCGCCGAACGCAGTGCCGCCGGGGCCAAGTCCCGGCTCGACAGTACCGCCGTGCTGCTGCAGGCGCTGCGGCCTGAATCCCTGCAATTCTTTTGCGAGCCGCGGCTGACGGCCCTGGTCGACCGGCTCGAGAGTCTGGACGGCCTGGCCCGGATCAGCGCGACCGGCCAGCAGGTCTGCGCGTCCAGCGGCGCACCGGCCGCGTCCGACGCGGCCGCTTTGCGCGCAAGTGATTGGTTTTCCCGCCTGCGCAGTGGCGAATCCATGGTGCTGGCCCGGGCTCCGCAATCCCGGGATTCCGAGCCGGCCCTGATCGTCGCCATTCGCCTCGAGCGGCCGATGGGGACGTTCGACGGGGCCATGATCGCCCTGATCCCCCTGTCCAGCCTGCAGCCTGACACCTCGGACCGCGCCCTTCCGGCAGGGTCCGAAGCGGCCCTGACCGACGGCGACGGTCGCATCCTGACCGCGACCGATGCCAGGGCCTTCGCCCTCGGCGGCGGCCAGTCCTTACAGGGCTGGGTCGCGCGCGCGCGGGACGGCGGCTCGGCGGTCTTCGAGGCCGATGACCGGGAGGGTCGGCACCGGGACTATGCCGGAGCAGCGCTGGCCGGACGGGACGTCTATGCCCTGCTGTCGGCCCCCGCGCCCGGCCTGCTGTCCTGGGCCCGGCTCAATCCTGTCGGGGTGCTGATCCTGCCACTGGCCGCCTGGCTGACGGCTTTCGCCGCAGTGATGCTGGTGTCTGAGCGGATCATCATCCGCTGGCTGGACTATCTGGAACGGGTGGCCGCCATCTACGCTCGCGGCCGGTTCTCGGTGCGCCCGCTGCAGGCGATCAACGCGCCGTCGGAAATCCGTCTGCTGGCCTCGACCCTCGACACCCTGGCCGAGACCATCATGGCCCGCGACAAGGCCCTGACCGACTCCCTGTCGGAGAAGGACGCGCTGATGCGCGAGATCCATCACCGGGTGAAGAACAATCTGCAGATCATTTCGTCCCTGCTGTCGTTGCAGCAGCGGGCCCTGACCGATGGTCCGGCCCGGGCAGCGGTGGGCGACACCCGGCAGCGGATCGCGGCCCTGGCCCTGATCTACCGCACCCTCTACCAGAGCGACGATCTGCGCTACGCCGACGCCCGCATCTTCCTGACCGACCTCGTCGGCCAGCTGGTGGCCAGCGCCACCGGCCAGGGGCCGGTGATCACCAGTTCAGTCGAGGCCGACTCCCTGGTCGTCGATCCGGACAAGCTGGCCCCGCTGGCCCTGTGGCTGGTCGAGGCTGTGACCAATGCCCAGAAACACGCCTTCGCCGGGCGCGGTGGCGACCTCAAGGTCCGGTTCACGGTCCGGGGCGACACCAGTGTGCTGGAGGTCGAGGACGACGGCCCCGGCGTCGACGACACCCGTCAGGCCGGGGTCGGTCGCACCCTGATGGGGGCCTTCGCCAAACAGCTGCGCGGCACCGCCGAGATCGTGCCCTCACCCGGCGGCGGATCGATCGCGCGGATGGTATTCGCCACCCCCGAAGCAATAACGCCCGTGGACCCCGCCGATCTGGGAACCCCGAGGCCCCCGCGACGTTGATTTGCCGCAAGAGGCCAGACGGTCTTTCAGGAGTCTTTCAATGCGCAAGCTTTTCATTCTTTTTGCCGCCGCCGCCGCCATGACCACCGCTGCCTGCAACACGATCGCCGGCGTCGGTGAAGATACCAAGGCCGCCGGCACCGCCGTCGAAAACTGTGCTGAAGGCCGTTCCTGCTAGGGACGTTCCGTCAGTCCGACATCTGCCCGCCTGCGCACCGTCCCTGACGACGCGGCGGGTTGAAGAGAGCCCCGCCCGGTCCCCCCCCCGGCGGGGTTTTCGATGTCTGGTCCCCGGAGAACGGCCTTGCCCTTGCGTCAGCCGGGCGGGTCGCTAGCATCGTCCCTGCAGACGTCCGCCAGACGACGCCGCTGAAACGACGCTCCGGGGGGACGACCGATGACCACAGATGCCACCGTGACGGACGGGAAAACCGGACCGGGCCTGCGCACCGTTGTCGTGGCCTCGGCCGCCGGCACCGCCTTCGAATGGTATGACTTTTTCATCTTCGGCTCGCTGGCCACGGTCATCGCCCGCCATTTCTATGCCGACGTCGGCGAGGCCACCGGCTATATCCTGGCCCTGCTGACCTTCGGGGTCGGCTTCGTCGTGCGACCGCTGGGGGCCCTGGTGTTCGGCTGGTTCGGCGACAAGACCGGGCGCAAGACCACCTTCCTCGTCACCATCACCCTGATGGGTCTGGCCACGGTCGCGATCGGCCTGTTGCCCGGCTATGCGACCATCGGCATCGCCGCCCCCATCCTGCTGCTGACCATGCGGGTGCTGCAGGGCTTTGCCCTGGGCGGTGAATACGGCGGGGCCGCCATCTATGTCGCAGAACATGCGCCTCCCAAAAAGCGTGGCCTGCTGACCGGCTGGATCCAGACCACCGCCGCCTTCGGCCTGATCGGGGCCCTGACGGTGATCCTGGCCACCCGCGCCCTGCTGGGGAGCGAGGCCTTCGACGCCTGGGGCTGGCGCATTCCGTTCGTCATTTCCGCCCTGCTGCTGGCCGTGTCGTTGTGGATCCGGCTGAAGCTGAGCGAGAGCCCGGCCTATGTGCAGATGGAGGCTGAAGGGGGCGAACGTCGCGCGCCCTATCGCGAGGCCTTCATGACCTGGAAGAACGGGCGCTTCGTCCTGATCGCCCTGTTCGGCATCATGGTCGCCCAGGGGGCGGTCTGGTACTGCGGCTATTTCTACACCCGCTTCTTCATGGAACGGGTGTTGCGGGTCGATGTCGCCCTGGTCGACCAGCTGGTGCTGGCCATTACCGTGGCCTCGGCGGGCCTCTATGTCTTCTTCGGCTGGCTGTCGGACAAGGTCGGGCGCAAGCCGGTGATGCTGTTCGGCATGGTCCTGGCCCTGGTCGCCTTCTTCCCCGGTTTCCACGCCCTGACCAAGGCCGCCAACCCGGCCCTGGCCGAGGCCCAGATCAGCGCCCCGGTCGTTGTGGTCGCCGACCCCGCCACCTGCGCGGTGCAGTTCGATCCGATCGGCAAGACCGCCTTCGCCAGCAGCTGCGACATCGCCAAGAACGTCCTGTCCAATGCAGGCATCTCCTATGACAACGCCGACGCGCCCGCCGGCAGCCTGGCCGTGGTCCGCATCGGCGACACCGCCATCCCCTCGATCGAGGGGACGGGTCTGGACAAGGCCAGGCTGACGGCGGCACGCACCGACATCGACGGGCGTATCCGGTCCGCCCTCGCCAGTGCCGGCTATCCGGACAAGGCCGATCCGGCGCGGATGAACCTGCCGCTGGTGTTCGGGATCCTGATGATCTTCATGGTCGCGGCGACCGCCCTTTACGGACCGCAGGCGGCGGCCCTGGTCGAGCTGTTCCCGACCCGGGTGCGCTATACGGCGATGAGCCTGCCCTACAATATCGGCACAGGCTGGGTCGGCGGCCTGTTGCCGGCAGCCAGTTTCGCCCTGGTGGCCTGGTCGGGGAATATCTATTTCGGCCTGTGGTATTCGATCGCCTTCACCGCCATCGCCGTGATCGTGGCCCTGATCTGGCTGCCCGAGACCCGGGGCCGGGACCTGCACACAGTCGGTGACTGACGCCGGGCAGGACGGTCAGGCGAACGCCCAGACCGCGCCTCCCTCGGCATCGTCGGCACGGGGAGGCTTGCGACCGGGACGGCGTATGGCACGCACGCTGCGCCGGACCCCGCTCCACCGGAGCGCCGACTTTGCACGGACAGCCTCAATGCGCCGGACGAGGCCCGCCCGGACCGGGGCCAGCCGGGTGTTGGCGGCGATCAGACTGACGGCCGCCACGACCTCAACATAGGCCAGCACGTCGCCGGCCATCAGGAACGCCAGTTCGATCCCCACCAGCTGCCAGATCAGCGCCACGCCGACCACGATCAGAACAAGGCGGAGGATCGACCCGGCGAGCACCTTGCCGATCATTCGCATGACAAGGGTCCGGCTGGGTTCCTGGGCCGCACAGGCCAGGCACAGGCCACACAGAAACAGCGGCAGCAGCGGCACCCCGCCCGCGGCCAGACCGGGCACGGCGGCCAGTCCGGCCAACAGGCCAAAGCCCAGCCAGACGATCGCTTGTCGGTAATCCATCGGTCCCCCCGGTTGTCCACCCAAGGAAATGGGTAACCCCGGCCGGCCGAACAAGATTCACACCGGCATGGCACCGCGTTTGACCACGGTGCGCATGGCGACGCTGGAGGAGACCCGGGTGACGCCCGGTATGCGGGTCAACTCCTTCGAATGGACCCGTTCCAGATCGTCGACGTCGCGGACCACCAGCCGCAACAGATAGTCCGAGCCGCCGGTCATCAGATAGCATTCGACCACCGCCGGGACGGTGGCGATGGCCGACTCGAAGGCGGTCAGCATGGCCTCGGACTGGGATGACAGGGTCACGGTGACAAAGACGCTGATGGGCAGGCCGACCGCCCGCTCGTTGATGATGGCGGCGTAGCGGCTGATAACTCCGGCCGTCTCCAGCGCCCGCAGGCGACGCAGGCAGGCGCTTTCGGACAGGTTCACGGTGCGGGCCAGGTCGGCGTTGGTGATCCGGCCTTCATCCTGAAGGGCGCGGATCATCCGCCGGTCGGTGTCATCAAGAGTGACAGCAGAAACAGTCTTCAATTTCCGATACCCTTCGCAGATTCTGCGATTATATGCCGTTTTGTCAGCAAAAAGAACAGGAACCTGCGCGCCATAGGGGGATAGATTGCTGCCTGAAACGTGGCCGTCCGGCACAGGACGCGCGCGTCCCAGCCAGAGGAATACGGTCATGCGCGTCGGCGTCCCCACCGAGATCAAGAAGAACGAACACCGCATCGGCCTGACGCCGACGGCGGTGCGTGAATACGTCGCCCACGGCCACGCCGTCTCGGTCCAGCAGGGTGCCGGACTCGGGGCCGGCTTCACCGACGACGACTACCGGAAGGCCGGGGCAACTATCGTCGCCACCGCCGCCGAGATTTTCGCCGGGGCCGACATGATCGTGAAGGTCAAGGAGCCGCAAAAGGTCGAGTGGGAGATGCTCCGCGAGGACCAGATCCTGTTCACCTATCTGCACCTGGCCCCCGATCCGGCCCAGACCAGGGGCCTGCTGGCCTCGAAATGCGCGGCCATCGCCTATGAGACCGTGACCGACGCCAAGGGCGGCCTGCCGCTGCTGGCCCCGATGTCGGAAGTCGCCGGCCGGATCGCCGTCTTCTCGGCCGCCGAAACCCTGCTGAAGCACAATGGCGGCATGGGGCTGCTGTTCTGCGGCGTTCCCGGCGTGGCCCCGGCCCGCGTTCTGGTGCTGGGCGGCGGCGTCGTCGGCCTGAACGCGGCCCGCATGGCCATGGGCCTGGGGGCCGAGGTCGTGGTGCTGGAACGGTCGATCCCGCGCATGGCCTATATCGACGAAGTGACCCAGGGCCGGGTCATCACCCGCTATTCCTCGATCGGGGCGATCGACGAGGAGATGGTCAAGGCCGATGTCATCATCGGGGCCGTGCTGGTGCCGGGGGCCGAGGCCCCCAAGCTGATCAAGCGCGAAGACCTGAAGGCGATGAAGAACGGCTCGGTGCTGGTCGATGTGGCCATCGACCAGGGCGGTTGTTTCGAGACCAGCCACGCCACCACCCACGAGGACCCGACCTATGTCATCGACGGCGTGGTCCACTATTGCGTCGCCAACATGCCCGGCGCGGCCCCGCGCACCAGTTCGGAAGCCCTGAACAACGCCACCCTGCCGTTCGGCCTGGCGCTGGCCAACAAGGGTCTCGACGCGCTGAAGGACAATCCGCACCTGGCGCGCGGCCTGAACGTCCTGAAGGGCGAGATCACCTATCCGGCCGTCGGCGAGGCCCTGAACATGCCGTGGACCGACCCGTACGGGGTCTGGCCGCAGGGCTAGAATACGCCGTCTCCCGCCCCGGTCCGGGGCGGGAGATCGCCTTGCGTGCGGCCTGCCTGTAAATTGCCTCGCAGTTGCGGCATAAGCCGCGCATGAAGTTTCTCGACCAGGCCAAGATCTATATTCGTTCCGGTAACGGCGGCGCAGGCTCCGTCTCGTTCCGGCGCGAGAAATTCATCCCCAACGGCGGTCCCGACGGTGGTGACGGCGGCAATGGCGGCAGTGTCTGGATCGAGGCCGTCGACGGGTTGAACACCCTGATCGACTATCGCTACCAGCAGCATTTCAAGGCCCCGACCGGCACCCACGGCATGGGCCGGCAGATGCACGGTGCCAAGGGCGAGGACCTGGTGCTCAAGGTCCCGGTCGGCACCCAGGTGCTGGACGACGACAAGGAAACCGTCCTGCTGGACATGGACGAGGTCGGCAAGAGCGAATGCCTGCTGCGCGGCGGCAACGGCGGCTGGGGCAACACCCGGTTCAAGGGGCCGGTCAACCAGGCCCCGCGTCACGCCAATCCCGGCCAGGAAGGCCAGGAGCGCTGGATCTGGCTGCGGTTGAAACTGATCGCCGACATCGGCCTGGCGGGCCTGCCCAATGCCGGCAAATCGACCTTCCTCGCCGCCGCCTCGGAGGCCCGGCCCAAGATCGCCGACTATCCCTTCACTACCCTGGTGCCCAATCTGGGCATGGTCGATCTGTCGCCGACCGAGCGGTTCGTCATCGCCGATATTCCCGGTCTGATCGCCGGGGCCAGTGACGGGGCCGGTCTGGGCACCCGCTTCCTCGGCCATGTCGAGCGCAGCGCCTCGCTGATCCATCTGGTCGACGGTACCCAGGACGATGTCGCCGCCGCCTGGCGTATCATCCGCACCGAACTGGACGCCTATGGCGAGGGTCTGGCCGAAAAGAACGAGATCCTGGCCCTGAACAAGATCGACGCCCTGACGCTGGAGATGCGCGAACAGAAGGCCGACGAACTGGAGGCCGTCGCGGGTCGCCGCCCCATGCTGGTTTCCGGCGTGTCCGGCGAGGGCGTCACCGAACTGCTGCGCGCCGCCTGGGCCGAGGTCCGCAAGACCCGCGGCGAAATCGATTCACTGGGCGACGTGATTGTCGCCGCGCCTGAGGAGTGGGCCCCTTGACCCTTTCTGATCCGCCGCTGGCCGCCACAGCCATCGAGGCCGCCGACCGTATCGTCGTCAAGATCGGTTCGTCCCTGCTGGTCGACCCCAAGACCGACGCCGTCGACATGGTGCGGCTCACGGACCTGGCGGCCGACATCGCCGAGTGGAAGTCCGAGGGCAAACAGGTGATGGTGGTCTCGTCCGGGGCCGTGGCCCTGGGTCGTCGCCGCCTCGGCTCCATGGCGCGCGGTGCCGGCCTCGAAAAGAAACAGGCCTCGGCCGCCGCCGGTCAGTCGATGCTGATGCACGCCTGGGAATCCGTCTTCGACGAACATGACATCGTCACCGCCCAGATCCTGCTGACGCGGGACGACACCGAGACGCGGCGTCGCTGGCTGAATGCCCGCGCCACGGTCGGGGCCCTGCTCGACATGGGAGCGGTGCCGATCCTCAACGAAAACGACACCATCGCCACCGAACAGATCAAATACGGCGACAACGACCGGCTGGCGGCCCGCGTGGCCCAGATGATCAGCGCCGACCTGCTGATCCTGCTGTCCGACGTCGACGGACTGTATACGGCCGACCCGCGCGTCGACCCGACCGCAACCCACATTCCCTATATCGAGACCCTGACACCCGAGATCGAGGCCATGGCCACCGGGGCCAATGCCGATGCCGGGGTCGGCACCGGCGGCATGGCCACCAAGCTGATGGCGGCGCGTATTGCCGCAGAGGCCGGCTGCGCCACCCTGATCGCCAAGGGCAAGCCCAAGGCGGAGGATTCCCTGTCGCTGGAAGAAGGGCGCAAATGCACCCTGATCGCCGCCTCGACCACGGTGAAGGCCGCCTACAAACAGTGGATCGGCGGCTCGCTGGCGACGCGCGGCGAACTGGTCGTCGACAAGGGCTGTGCCCGGGCGCTGGCGCGCGGCAAGTCGCTTCTGGCCGTCGGCCTGCTGTCGGCGACCGGTGATTTCGGCAAGGGGGATCCGGTGGAGATTTTTGACGAAAACGGCGTCGAGATCGCCCGGGGCCTGGTGCGTTTCGACGCCCAGGATCTTTCGAAAATCATCGGCCTGCGCTCGACGCGCCTGAAGGCTGCCCTGGGCTATGAGGCCGGTCCGGAGGTCGTGCACACGGCAGATATGGCCCTGCGCTAGAGGCTCCGGCCCTTGAATTTGCGGCAGAAGAGACAACCTTGAGGGCATGACCATGACACAGACCGCCACCGCCCCGACCCCCGAGAAAACGCCCACGGACGGCCTGACCGCCGAGATGATGGCCATGGGCCAGAAGGCCCGCAAGGCCGCCCGCGCCCTGGCCCTGGCCGGCCCTGAGGCCCGCACCCGCGCCATCGCCGGCATGGCGAAATCCCTGCGCAAACGGGCTGATCAGGTCTTGGCCGCCAATGCCGCCGATCTGGAGGCCGCCAAGGCCAAGGGCATGGCCAGCGCCATGATGGACCGGCTCGCGCTGGATGCGAAACGGCTGGACGGCGTCATCGGTGCCCTGGAATCGATCGCCGCGATTCCCGATCCGGTCGGGGTCGAGACCGCCCGCTGGACCCCGGAGAACGGGCTGGACATCGCCCGTGTGCGCACGCCGATCGGCGTGCTGGCCATCATCTACGAGAGTCGCCCCAACGTCACCGCCGACGCCGCCGCCCTGGCGGTTCGGGCCGGCAATGCCGTGATCCTGCGCGGTGGCTCGGAATGCCTGCGGTCCAACCTGGCCATCCACGCCTCCCTCGTCGAAGGGCTGGAGGGGGCGGGCCTGTCTGCCGACACTGTCCAGATCGTCACCACCCGCGACCGCGCCGCCGTCGGCCACATCCTGACCGGACTGGACGGATCGATCGACCTGCTGATCCCGCGCGGCGGACGCTCGCTGGTCGAACGGGTCAAGGCCGACGCCCGGGTATCGGTGCTGGGCCATCTGGAAGGCGTCAACCACGTCTATGTCCACGCCAGCGCTGATCCCGCCACGGCGCGCGCCATCGCCGTCAATGCCAAGATGCGCCGCGTCTCGGTCTGCGGCGCGGCCGAGACCCTGCTGATCGACCGGGCCGTGGCCGACAGCCTGCTGCCGCTGATCGCCGCCGACCTGACCGCCGCCGGGTGCGAAATCCGCGGCGACGAGACGACCTGCGCCCTGGTGCCGAAGGCCATCGCCGCGACCGAGGCGGACTGGAGCACCGAATTCCTGGCCGCGGTCATCGCCGTCCGGGTGGTCGACGACATCGACGCCGCCCTCGACCATGTGGCGCGCTATGGTTCAGGCCATACGGAATCGATCATCGCCACGGACGACAGGGCCATCGAACGGTTCCTGGCCGAGGCCGACGCCGGCATCATCCTGGCCAATGCCTCGACCCAGTTCGCCGACGGTGGAGAATTCGGCTTCGGCGGCGAGATCGGCATCTCGACGGACCGGCTGCATGCCCGTGGTCCGGTCGGTGCCGAACAACTGACCAGCTTCAAATACGTCATCCGCGGCAAGGGCCAGACCCGGCCCTGAGGCCCGCCCTCCCGGCAATGACGGGGGGACGAAGATAGAGGCGCGACAGGGGGGCAGGCGCGTGTTAGCTCCTCTGTGAGCATAAGTCCGCGCGAGCCCGCCTTGTCCTTCTTTCATGCCGGTCCGGCCGCACAGGCCTTCGGCCCCCGTCCGGGGGCGCTGAGAGACGGGCTCAACCTGGCTCCGGGTATGCGCGTCGGCCTGTTCGGTGGCTCATTCAACCCGGCCCATGACGGCCACGCCCATGTCGCCGAAACCGCCATGCGCCGCCTCGACCTCGACCGCGTCATCTGGATGGTCTCGAAGCAGAACCCCCTGAAGGACACCGCCGATACGGCGCCGCTCGCGGACAGGATGGCGTCGGCTCGGGGGGCGGCCACCCTGGCGGCCTCGGGCCAGGCCATGGTGGTCTCGGATGTCGAGAGCCGGATGCGGACCGGCTGGACCGTCGACACACTGCGAGCCCTGACCGCCCGGCATCCGGGTGTGCATTTTGTCTGGTTGATGGGGTCGGACAACCTGGCCACCTTCCATCTGTGGCGGGGCTGGACCGACATCATGCGGTTGATGCCCGTGGCGGTGATCGCCCGGCCCGGAAGCCTGCTCAACAGTCGCACCGCCCCGGCGGCACGGCGCTTCGCGGCCTTTCGTCTGCCGGCCGAACAGGCGCGGCTGCTGCCGACCGCCCCGACGCCGGCCTGGACCTATCTGCCGGCCCCGCTGAACCCCCGATCCTCGACCGCGATCCGCGCCGCGCGACTGCAATTGCCCGCCGCGTGACGAAGCCTGCGGTTCGTGCTAGAAGGCCGCTTTATTGAACCTCCCCGGAGCCCTCCGCTGACCCCCTCGCCCGCGCACGATGCGCAAGACAGCGCCGTCTCGAACACGGCGCATGAGATGGACCCGATCGAACCCATCCATACCGAAGACGGTCTGCAGGCTCCCCTTCCCGTCGGCTCGACCCCGCTGGAACAGGCGATCCTCGCCAAGCTGGACGAGGACAAGGCTCAGGACATCGTTCTGATCGACCTGAAGGGCAAGAGCCCGATGGCCGACACCATGATCGTCGCCTCCGGGCGCTCGCATCGTCACGTCGGTGCCCTGGCGGACCACCTGCAGCGGGCGGTCAAGGAATTCGGGCTCGGCAAGGCCAAGATCGAGGGCATGCCGCATTGCGACTGGGTGCTGATCGACGCCGGTGACGTCATCGTCCACCTGTTCCGCCCCGAGGTCCGTACGTTCTACAACATCGAGAAGATCTGGTCGGTCGACAGCGGCCACCGCGTATCCTCGACCTGAGTCCGGCCGGATGAAGCTGGCCATCCTCGCGATCGGCAAGCCGGGACGCGGGCCGGAGGCCAGCCTCGCCGCCGACTATGCCGAACGGACGAGCCTGGCAGGACGGGCCCTGGGCCTGGGACCGATGGAGCTGGTCGACCTTGAACCGCGCAAGAGCGGCAAGGCCCCCGAGGCAGAGCTGATCCTGAAAGCCGCCGAAGGCTGTCATCTGATCGCCTGTGACGAGCGCGGCCGGACCTTTGGCTCGCGCGCCTTTGCCGACCATGTCGCCGAACTGCGCGATCGCGGCGAACGGCGACTGGTGTTCGCCATCGGCGGAGCCGACGGCCTCGACCGCAGCGTGCTGGACGCCGCCGCCTCGACCCTGGCCTTCGGACCCCAGACCTGGCCCCACGCCCTGGCCCGGGCCATGCTGGCCGAACAGCTGTATCGGGCCGTGACCATCCTGGCCGGTTCGCCCTATCATCGCGACTGATGCGTCGCGCCCTCATCCTCACCGTCCTCGGCCTGATGGTCGCGCTTCCGGCCGTGGGCCAGCCCGCGCCCGCCGGTGAGGTGCCGCGCCTGCAGGCGGAATTCCGTGACGAACAGGCCCGAGCCCGCCGCCTGCGCGCCGAGGCCGCCGAGGCCGCGGCCGAGATCGCCGACCTGGATCGGCAATTGACGCAGTTGCGCACGACCGTGGACGCCGACGACCGCCAGATCACCGCCCAGCGGACCCGTCTGCGCGAGCTGGGCGCGCGCGAGGCCGCCCTGACCGCCGACCTGTCACGCGAGCGGGGGCGTCAGTCGCGCCTGCTGTCGGCCCTGCAGATGATGAGTCGTCGGCCGCCCCCACCGCTGCTGATCCCGGCATCGCGCGCCACCGACACGGTGCGGGCCGCCATCCTGCTCAAGGCCATGGCCCCCGAGCTGCGGGCCCGGGTCCAGGTCCTGACCCAACAGCAGACCGAGATCGCCCGAGTCCGCCGGCTGGCGGCCCTGTCCAGCGAACGCCTGTTCACCGTCGAAAGCGCCCAGGGCGACCGCCGCGCCGAGATCGAGAGCCTGTCCGCCCGCAAGACCGCCCTTCAGACCGTGCTGCGCAGCGAGGCCCAGCAGGCCGAGCGCGCCGCCGGGGTGCTGCAGGCCCGCATCCGCAGCCTCGGCGGCGCCGTCCCGACCGGCGAACCCGAGGCGACCAGCCGCACGGCCCGGCTGCCCGCCGGCCGGAGCCGGCTGACGGCCCCGGTCAGCGGTAGTCCGTCCGAACGCTTCGGTCCCGGCAGCGACGGCTGGCGCTGGCGAGCCGACCGGCGCGAGGCCGCAGCACCCGCCGCGGGCCGCGTGGCCTTCGCGGGTCCGCTGGACGATTGGGGCCAGGTCGTGATCCTCGATCTCGGACCGGGCTGGCGCGCTGTCGTCGCGGGTCTCGACGTCCTGTCGGTCAGCGCCGGGGACCGGGTCAGCGACGGCCAGACCCTTGGCCGCAGCGGTGAAGACGGCGAGGTCTATTTCGGGCTCAGGCGCGATGAACGGTCGATCGATCCGGCCCCCTGGCTGAAATGACCGGCCTCGCTCAGGTGCGGGGCACGCGAAACCGCTTCCCAAGGCGCGATGACGCTGATTTTATCGCCGGAACCCGGCACGGCCACGATTTGGTCGCGACCGCATCGCTTGTGAGTGACGAACGGGCCGTCGCCGGCCCACTGGAAAGACCGAATGCGTAAATTGCTTCTCGTCGGCTGTGCCGTGCTCACCCTGGTTGGCGTCAGCGCCGCGACCGTGTCCCAGACACCGCGCAACGAGACCTTCCGGATGGTCGAGCTGTTCGGCGACGTCCTCGCCCTGACCGAGCAGGCCTATGTGGTGCCCGTCGACAACAAGAAGCTGATCGAGGCGGCCCTGGCCGGCATGATGACGGCGCTGGACCCCCATTCCAACTATCTGCCGCCCGCAGGCTACGGGGATCTGCGCGAGCGCACCGAGGGCCAGTATTCCGGCGTCGGCCTGACCATCACCTCCGAGGGCGGACTGGTGAAGATCATCTCGCCGATGGATGACGGGCCCGCCGCCCGCGCCGGTGTCCAGGCCGGGGATGTGATCCAGTCGATCAACGGCCAGAACGCCGCCGGCCTGACCGTGACCCAGGTCTCGGAGAAGCTGCGCGGGGCCGTCGGCACCACGGTCGCCGTCACCTTCCTGCGCGATGGCGAGGACCCGCTGGAGGTCACGCTGACCCGCGAGGTCATCAAGGTGGAATCGGTCACCGGCCGGGTCGAGGGCGAGTTCGGCTATCTGCGGATTTCGACCTTCAACGAGAATACCGGCCGTGAACTGACCGAGACCATCACCCGGCTCAAGCAGGAGAATCCCGCGATCAAGGGCTATGTGCTGGACCTGCGCAACAACGGCGGCGGCTTGCTGACAGCGGCCATCGACGTTTCCGACGCCTTCCTCGAGCGCGGCGAGATCGTCAGCCAGCGCGGACGCAGGCCAGACCAGATCGAACGCTACGCCGCCCGTCCTGGCGACCAGACCGGCGGCCTGCCGCTGGTGGTGCTGATCAACTACGGCTCGGCCTCGGCCTCGGAGATCGTCGCCGGCGCGCTGAAGGACCAGGAACGGGCCACGCTGGTCGGCCTGACCAGCTTCGGCAAGGGCTCGGTCCAGACCGTCATTCCGCTGCGCGGCGGGGCGGACGGGGCCCTGTCGATCACCACGGCGCGCTACTACACGCCGTCCGGACGCTCGATCCAGAAGATCGGCATCGAGCCTGACCTCGAGGTGGCCCGCTCGGCCGCCGAGGCCCGGATCGTGTCGCGCTCCAGCTTCATCTATTCCGAGGCCGCCTATGCGACGGCGCTGGACGCCTCGATCGGAGCCGAGCGCAAGGGGGCCCACACCCCCTATGAGGCCCCGGGCGAGGATTTCGACGAGACCAAGGACTACCAGCTGCAGCGCGCCTTCGACGTCCTGCGGGCCGGTGGCCATCTGGACCATCTCGCGGCGGCACCGGACGGGATCGTCGTCACCCTGCCGGATACGGCGGCAGGTGGGGTCACGGCGGCAGCACCGGCTGACTGAGCCCTGCCCGGTCGCACGGCATGGTGAACGCCGCGTTAGGGTTTCTTAACCGGCGTCAGGCACTCTGACTCTCGCAGAGGACCGCGCGCGTGGTCCCCGACCCGAGCGTACCGTCTTGTCCCTATTCGCCAAACGCCAGTCCGCCCTCGCCGCCGCCGCCGGTACGCCCCCGGCGCGTCGCAGCCTGCGTGAACGGGCGGCCCCGGTTCTGGCCGTCATGAAGAAGCCCCCGGCCGCCGTGGCGGGCGCGGGTCTGCTGCTGCTCGGGGCCGCGGCCCTGTTCCTGACCGTGCTGGGTGACCCGCGCGCCGGAACCCCGTCCGCCCGGGTGTCCCTGACGCGCGAGGCCGTCGCCCCGCCCCCGGCCCCCACGGGCCTGGACGCCTTTTCGGCGGGCACTATGGGTCTGTATCAGGACCTGGCCGCCGCTGACGCCACCCTCGACCCGAGCGGCGCAGCCGGCGGCGAAGCCCTGATCACCCTGCCCGACGGGGCAACGGTTGCCGGCGGCTCCAACATCACCGCCCCCCGACGCGAGGCCCAGCCCCTGCCGGCCGCGCCGATCGCGGGCCTGAGCCAGCCCGGCCCCAACGGCCCCCTGCCGATGATCGCCACCGACGGCCGCGTCCCCGCCCAGGCCTATGCCCGGCCGTTCCGCCCGAACGGAAAGCCGCGTGTCGCGGTGATCGTCGGCGGCCTCGGCCTCAATGCCGTGACCACCCGCGCCGCTATCGAACGCCTGCCGGCCGAGATCACCCTGAGCTTCGTCCCCTATGCCGACGGCCTGCAGGGCTGGATCGACCTGGCCCGGGCCCAGGGCCACGAAGTGATGATCGAGATCCCGATGGAGCCCACCGGCTATCCCGAAAACGATCCCGGCCCCTACACCCTGCTGGCCGAGGCCGACGGCACCGACATCCAGGCCCGTATGGCCTGGCTGCTGGGCCGCGCGACCGGCTATTTCGGTGTCACCAACTATCTGGGCGACCGTTTCATGACCTCGGATGCAGGCATGACCGCCTTCATGGGCGTGCTGCGCCGGCGGGGCGTTGCCTTCCTCGACGACGGCTCGGCCAACCACAAGCCCGGGGCCTGGTCCCGCGCCAGCGCCGACCGGGTCATCGACGAGACCCGTACCCCCACCGCCATCGTCGGCCAGTTGAACGCCATCGAGGCCCTGGCCAAATCGCGCGGTCAGGCCCTGGGCACCGGCTTCAGCTATCCGGTCACGGTCGAGGCCGTGGCCCGCTGGAGTAACGGGCTCGACGCCCGTGGCCTGCAACTGGCCCCCGCCTCGGCCATGGCCCAGCGCCCCGGCCGCTAACAGGCTCGACCGCACCGGAGGCGGGGGTTAAGGGGGAAGGCATGACCGCCCCCGCGCCCGACCTGTCCCGCTATCGTCCCAATGTCGGCGTGGTCCTGTTCCACCCGGACGGGCGCGTCTGGTTCGGCCGGCGTGCGGGCAGCAAATCCCCCCACTGCTGGCAGTTTCCGCAGGGCGGCGTCGATGACGGCGAGGCCTTAGAAAACGCCGCCCGACGCGAACTGTTCGAGGAGACCGGCGTCCGCTCGGTCGAGCCCCTCGGGGCCACCGACGACTGGATCGCCTATGATTTTCCGGCCGGCTACGGCGGCACCAAACAGGCGCGCGGCTGGCTGGGCCAAAAGCAAAAATGGTTCGCCTACCGTTTCATCGGCCCCGAGTCCGAGATCGATCTGGACGCCCACGGCGAGATCGAGTTCGACGCCTGGCGCTGGGGTCGTCTGGACGAGGCCTGCGACCTGATCGTGCCGTTCAAGCGCGACGTCTATACGCAGGTGGTCGCCGCCTTCGCCCCGCTGGTAGCCTAGCCGGTTCTGCACAAGGGCAAGATCAGGCGGCAGCGGTCGGCGCAAGCCGCATCAGGACCAGTCCGGCGACGATCAGGCCCGCGGCAGCCACCCGCAACGTATGCACCCCCTCGTTCAGCCACAGGGCCCCGACGACGAAGGCTCCGACCGCGCCGATGCCGGTCCAGACCGTATAGGCCGTACCCAGCGGCAGGGTCTTCATCGAAATCGACAGCAGGCCGAAGCTCATCCCCATGGTCACGAAGGTGATCACGCTGGGCCACAGCCGGGTAAAGCCCGCCGACTGTTTCATGAAATAGGCCCAGACGATTTCCAGCAGTCCGGCGATGACGAGATAGACCCAGGCCATGACAGCCCTCCACGTTGAAGGTGCCGGGCCGTCCCGGACTTCAACCCCGCAGATCCGGGGGAGGACGTGGCCTCGATATCGTATGTGGGACAGGGCGGCGGCGGTTCAAGCCGCGCCCGTGACCCGGAATCAGGCCGCGGCGACTTCCGCGGCACGCTCGGCCAGGATGGTCAGGCCGTCGGCGTTGACGTCGGCGAAGCCGCCGTGGACGTCGAATACACGGCGCGTATTGCCGTCGATGACCGTGACCTGGCCTTCGCGCAGGGCGGTCATGAACGGGGCGTGGTCCGGCAGGACGCCGAAATCGCCCTCGACACCGGCGGCGTCGACCTGGTCGACGAGGCCGTTGAAGACCTCGCGCTCAGGCGACACCAGGGAGAACTGAAGCTTGCCGGCCATGGATCAGGCCGCCTCGGCGGCGAGTTTCTGGGCCTTGTCGACGGCTTCCTCGATCGTGCCGACCATGTAGAAGGCGGCTTCCGGCAGGTGGTCGTATTCACCGGCGACGATGCCCTTGAACGAGCGGATCGTGTCTTCCAGCGAGACGAATTTGCCGGGGGTGTTGGTGAACTGCTCGGCGACGAAGAACGGCTGCGACAGGAAACGGCTGATCTTGCGGGCGCGCGAGACGACCATCTTGTCCTCTTCCGACAGTTCATCCATGCCCAGGATGGCGATGATGTCCTTCAGCGACTTGTACTGCTGCAGGACTTCCTGGACCGAACGGGCGACCTGATAGTGTTCGTCGCCGATGACCAGCGGGTCCATGATCCGCGAGGTCGAGTCCAGCGGGTCGACGGCGGGGAAGATGGCCTGGGCGGCGATGTCACGGCTCAGAACCGTGGTCGCGTCCAGGTGGGCGAACGAGGCGGCCGGGGCCGGGTCGGTCAGGTCGTCGGCGGGAACGTAGATGGCCTGGACCGAGGTGATCGAGCCCTTCTTGGTCGAGGTGATGCGCTCCTGCAGGTTGCCCATCTCGGTGGCCAGGGTGGGCTGATAGCCCACGGCCGAGGGGATGCGGCCCAGCAGAGCCGACACTTCCGAGCCGGCCTGGGTGAAGCGGAAGATGTTGTCGACGAACAGCAGGACGTCCTTGCCTTCTTCGTCGCGGAAATATTCAGCCTGGGCCAGACCGGTCAGGGCGACGCGGGCGCGGGCACCGGGAGGCTCGTTCATCTGGCCGTAGACGAGGGCGCATTTCGAGCCTTCGCCGCCACCGGCGACGTTCACGTTGGACTCGATCATCTCGTGATAGAGGTCGTTACCCTCGCGGGTGCGCTCACCCACGCCGGCCAGAACCGAATAGCCGCCGTAGGCCTTAGCGATGTTGTTGATCAGCTCCTGCATCGTCACGGTCTTGCCCACGCCGGCACCGCCGAACAGGCCGACCTTGCCGCCCTTGGTGAAGGGGCAGATCAGGTCGATGACCTTGATCCCGGTGACGAGGATTTCCGACGAGGTCGACTGTTCCTCAAAGCTGGGAGCCTCGCGGTGAATCGGGCGACGCTCGGTGGTCTTGATCGGGCCGGCTTCGTCGATCGGATCGCCGACGACGTTCATGATGCGACCCAGAACGGCCGGGCCGACCGGAGCCATGATCGAGGTGCCGGTGTCGGTCACGGCCTGGCCGCGGGTCAGACCCTCGGTGGTGTCCATGGCGATGGTGCGGACCACGTTCTGACCGAGGTGCTGGGCGACTTCCAGAACCAGACGGAACGGCGCGCCGGTCTTCTGGTCGGTGTTGGTCGTTTCCAGGGCGTTGAGGATGGCCGGCAGGGCCCCCTCGAACTCGACGTCGACGACGGCACCGATGACCTGGACGATCTTGCCGGTGCCGGCGGCGCCGAGGGCGGCCTTGGTTGCCTTCGGCGCGGCCTTGACGGCGGGCTTGCGGGCGGCGGGTTTCTTGGCGGTGGTGTCGGTCATCGGGTGTGGGTCCGTTGTCGTCTTGTGCGTCGGGATCAGATCAGAGGGCTTCGGCACCGGAGATGATCTCGATCAGCTCCTTGGTGATCTGCGCCTGGCGGGATCGGTTGTACTGAAGGGTGAGGGCGGAAATCATGTCGCCGGCGTTGCGCGTGGCGGCGTCCATCGCGCCCATCTGGGCACCGTAGAAGCCGGCCTGGTTCTCATAGAGCGACGCCAGGATCTGGGTAGTGATGTTGCGCGGCAGCAGCGTCTCGAGGATCTCTTCCTCGGACGGCTCATAGTCGTAGACGGCCCCGTTCAGGTCGATCGGGGCAGCCCCGCCCTCGACCACGGCCGGGATCAACTGCCGCGCGGTCGGGACCTGGGCGATCACGGACTGGAAGCGGCTGTAGAACAGGGTGACCACATCGGCGCGATCGCCCTCGAACTCGGTCGCGATCAGTTCGGCGATCGGTTCGGCCGACGGCAGGCCGATGACCTTGTGATCGCTGAGCTCGAACGTATGGATGATGCGATCACCGAACAGGCGACGCAGCCCGTCCCGCGACTTGCGGCCCACGGCGATGATCCGGACGTCCTTGCCGGCGGCGACCAGGGTGTTGATCCGGTCGCGCGCAGCACGGACGACATTGGTCGAGAAGCCACCGGCCAGACCCTTGTCGGCCGTGGCCACGATGATCAGGTGGCGCTTGTCGGAACCCGTGCCGGCCAGCAGTCTGGGCGCGCCGTCACCGGACACCCCCGCCGCCAGATTGGCGATGACGGCGGCCATGCGCGCGGCATAGGGCCGGGCGCTCTCAGCCTGGTCCTGGGCGCGTTTCAGCTTGGCCGCAGCGACCATCTGCATGGCTTTCGTGATCTTCTGCGTCGCCTTGACGCTTCCGATCCGATTCCGCATTTCCTTGAGGCTGGCCATCCGGCGCTACTCTCTCGCTTTCCGGGTCAGGTTCAGGCGAACGTCTTGGCGAAGTCGGTGATGGCGGCCTTCAGTTCGGCCTCCAGCTCTTTCGACAGGGCCTTCTGGGTGCGGATCGCTTCCATCATCGACGCGTGCTTGGAGTGGACCCGGGCCAGAAGCTCGGCCTCGAAGCGACCGATGTCGGCGACGGCGATCGCATCCAGGAAGCCGCGCGTACCGGCATAGATGGAGACGACCTGCTCCTCGACGGTCAGCGGCGAATACTGGGGCTGCTTCAGCAGTTCCGTCAGGCGCGCGCCACGGGCCAGCAGGCGCTGGGTCGAGGCGTCGAGGTCCGAACCAAATTTGGCGAAGGCCGCCATTTCCCGGTACTGGGCCAGCTCGCCCTTGATCGAACCGGCGACCTGTTTCATCGCCTTGATCTGGGCCGAGGAGCCGACGCGCGACACCGAGATACCGACGTTCACAGCCGGGCGGATACCCTGGTAGAACAGGTCCGATTCCAGGAAGATCTGGCCGTCGGTGATGGAGATGACGTTGGTCGGGATATAGGCCGACACATCGTTGGCCTGGGTCTCGATCAGCGGCAGGGCGGTCAGCGAGCCCGAACCATTGTCCTCGTTCAGCTTGGCGGAACGCTCCAGCAGGCGGCTGTGCAGGTAGAAGACGTCCCCCGGATAGGCTTCACGGCCCGGCGGGCGGCGCAGCAGCAGGGACATCTGACGATAGGCAACAGCCTGTTTGGACAGATCGTCATAGACGATCAGGGCGTGCATGCCGTTGTCGCGGAAGAACTCGCCCATGGCCGTGCCCGAGAACGGGGCCAGGAACTGCAGCGGTGCCGGCTCGGAGGCCGTGGCGGCGACGACGATGGTGTATTCCAGCGCGCCACGCTCCTCGAGCGTCTTGACGATCTGGGCCACGGTCGAGCGCTTCTGGCCGATGGCGACATAGATGCAGTACAGCTTGTCGCCTTCGGTCTTGGCGGCAGCGTTGGTCGTCTTCTGGTTCAGGATGGTGTCGATGGCCACGGCCGTCTTGCCGACCTGGCGGTCACCAATGATCAGCTCGCGCTGGCCGCGACCGACCGGGATCAGGGTGTCGATGGCCTTCAGGCCGGTCTGCATCGGCTCGTGCACCGACTTGCGGGGGATGATGCCCGGTGCCTTCACGTCGACGCGGCGACGCTCGGTGAACTGGATCGGGCCCTTGCCGTCGATCGGCTCGCCCAGCGGGTTGACGACGCGGCCCAGCAGACCCTTGCCGACCGGCACGTCCACGATCTCGCCCAGACGACGGACCTCGTCGCCCTCGGCGATCTGGTTGTCCTGGCCGAAGATAACGGCACCGACGTTGTCGCGCTCGAGGTTCAGGGCCATGCCCTTAACCCCGGCCTTGGGGAATTCGATCATCTCGCCGGCCTGGACATTGTCCAGACCGTAGATGCGGGCGATGCCGTCACCGACGGACAGAACCTGTCCCACGTCGGACACGTCCGCTTCCACGCCGAAATTGGCGATCTGCGACTTGAGGATGGCCGAAATTTCGGCGGCGCGGATGTCCATGATGGGCTCTCTGGCTTTCGTCTCTTGGGTCCGGACCCGCAGGTCCGGTCGTCAATTGGTGTTGGATCAGGCCCGTTTCAGGGCGAATTTCATCTGGTCGAGCTTGGTCTTCAGCGAGGCGTCGAACAGGCGCGAGCCAACCTTCACCTTCAGGCCACCCAGCAGCGACGGATCGACGCGGGCGGTCATTTCGGGGTCCTTGCCCAGGGCCTTGGCCAGGGCGGCCTTGATGCTGCGCAGCTGCCCGGCGTCCAGGGCGGAGGCCGACACGACCTCGGCGGCGACGATGCCGGCCTGTTGCGCATACAGGGCATCAAAGCCTGCAATCACGGCCGGCAGGTCGCCGGCGCGGTGGTTCTGGCCCAGCAGGCCGAGGAATTTCACGGTAGTGGCATCGAATTTGGCCGCCTCGGCGATAGCGGCCAGGCCGCGACGCTGATCCTCGGCCGGAACGATGGGCGAACCGGCCAGACGGCGCAGGTCCGCACTTTCGCCCCAGGCGGCCCGCAGGGCGGCCAGATCGGCGCGCACAGCCTCGAGACGCCCGGTCTCACCGGCAAGGTCGAACAGCGCCTTTGCATAGCGCGCGCCGACTTCTGTCGTTCTGAATTCGTCAGCCACTTATTAGGTCCGCCCAAGGGAAAGCGTAGATCGAAGCGTTCGGGTCGCAACCGGCAACGGGGTTCGTGCCGGTCAAAGGCTTGAAATGCTTAGGAAAGCACGCCAAGGGACGTTTCGTGAGAAACGCCCCGTGGAAGCCGGGCGCCTGATAGCATGGGCTTTTCCCGCTCGCAACCGACGCAAACGGAACGATAGGGTCGCACCCGCGCTCCGTCGGTCAGCGTTCGTTTTCCCAGGACACCTTTCGCATCATGGCCGCTTCAACGTCAAAGAACGTCATCTTCGCCGCGCTTGCCGGAAACACAGCGATTGCGATCACCAAACTGGTGGCGGCCCTGTTCACCGGCAGCTCGGCGATGATGAGCGAGGCGATTCATTCAGCGGTCGACACCGGCAACCAGATCCTGCTGCTAATCGGACTGAAACGGGCAGCCCGCCCGTCCACGCCCAGTCATCCGTTCGGCCACGGGCTGCAGCTGTATTTCTATACCTTCGTCGTCTCCGTGCTGATTTTTGGCGTCGGCGCGGTCATTTCCATCCTGCACGGTATCCACCGGATCGAATTCCCCGAGCCGATCCAGACGCCCTGGGTCAACTATCTGGTGCTCGGTCTGGCGATCCTGTTCGAAGGGGCCTCCTGGTATGTTGCCTTGCGGGCCTTCAACCGAGAGCGTGCCGGACGCCCCTTCTTCGCCGCCGTGCGCAACAGCAAGGACCCGACGGTCTTCACCGTCCTGTTCGAGGATACGGCGGCGCTGGCGGGTCTGGTGGTCGCCCTGGTCGGCCTGGCGGCCAGCCAGTGGCTGGGCCTGCCGGTGCTGGACGGCGTAGCCTCGGTCGTGATCGGACTCATCCTGGCCCTGACGGCGGCCTTCCTGGCCTTCGAAAGCCAGAGCCTGCTGACCGGCGAGGCCGCCGATCCCGAGACCCGCGATGGGATCGCCGCCATCGCCCGGGCCGAGCCCGGCGTGGTGGGCCTCAATGACTCCAAGACCATGCATTTCGGCCCGAACGAGATTCTCGTGGTTCTCAGCCTCGATTTCGACAACGCCCTGTCCGCAGCCCAGGTCGAAAACACCGTCGCCCGGCTGGAGCATCGCATCCGCGCCGCCTATCCGCAGGCCGGCCGCATCTATGTCGAGGCCCAGAGCGCCGCCAGCCATGCTGCGATTCGGGCGGCCGTCATCGCCGGCGGGGGTGCCGGTTCTCTGGTCAGCGAGGTGCCGGACGGCGAGGGGGGCGATATTTCCGTCGCTTGATGACGGACCGCCCTGCCGCTACCAGAAGCACAGATCACTGGATCCGGAACCCCATACATGTTCGACAGCATCACGCCGCTCCTGACCGACCCCGCAGCCTGGCTGGCCCTGGTCACCCTGATCATCATGGAAGTGGTGCTGGGGATCGACAATCTGGTCTTTATCTCGATCCTGTCGAACAAATTGCCTGAAAAGGATCGCGGCCGCGTCCGTCGCATTGGCATCAGCCTGGCCCTGATCATGCGTCTGGGCCTGCTGGCGACGATCGGCTTCATCGTCGCCCTGACCAATCCGGTCTTCGACCTGGGCCTGACCGGCCCGATCGAACACGGCGCGCCCCTGTTCGAGACGGCCTTCAGCTGGCGCGACCTGATCCTGATCGCCGGCGGCATGTTCCTGCTGTGGAAGGCGACCAAGGAAATCCACCACACCGTCGACCCGGCCCCGACATCGGGCTTTCTCGACAAGAAGGATTTGGTCATCTCCAACGTCGGCTCGGCGATCGTGCAGATCATCCTGCTGGACCTGGTCTTCTCGGTCGACTCCATCCTGACGGCGGTCGGCATGACCGATCATGTGCCGATCATGATGGCGGCCGTGATCGTCGCGGTCACCGTCATGCTTCTGGCCGCGACGCCGCTGGCCAATTTCATCGACAAGAACCCGACCGTGGTCATGCTGGCCCTGGGCTTCCTGCTGATGATCGGCATGGTGCTGATCGCCGACGGCTTCGGTGTCCATGTGCCCAAGGGGTACATCTATGCCGCCATGGCCTTCTCCGGCCTGGTCGAGGGGCTCAACATGATGGGCCGCATATCCGCCGCGAAGAAACAGGCGGCCCATGATGCGCATCAGGCCGCGCTGAACCGGGCCGAGACCGCCGGGCCGGGTGTCTGACCATGCGGCTTGCTGGTCTGCTCCTGGTCCTGCTTCTGACACCGGCTCCGGCGCTGGCCCGGTCGGCAGACCAGTCGCCGGCCGCGTCCGCAGCGGTTCCCGTCTACGGGTTTGAGATTGTCCATCGCTATCCCCACGATCCCGACGCCTTCACCCAGGGGCTGGAATTCCGCGACGGCGAACTGCTCGAGAGTACCGGCCGCTATCCGTCGACCGTCCGCCGCGTCCGACTGGAAGATGGCGTGGTGCTGCAAAGGCGCGAACTGGACTCCACCGCTTTCGGCGAGGGCCTGACCACATTCGGCGACCGCGTGCTGACCCTGACGTGGAAAGGCGGCAAGGGGTTCATCTGGACCCTGGACGGTCTCGAGCCGAAGGGTGAGTTCGCCTACGCCGGCGAGGGCTGGGGCCTGACCCACGACACCACGCGGCTGATCCTGTCCGACGGCACGCCGACGCTGCGCTTCCTTGATCCGCAGACCCTGGCCGAGACCGGCCAGGTTCCGGTGACGCTCCGGGGACGGCCGCTGGGGCAGTTGAACGAGCTGGAATGGGTCGACGGTCAGGTTCTGGCCAACGTCTGGCAGACCAATTTCATCGTCCGGATCGACCCGGCCACGGGCCAGGTGAACGGTATCATCGACCTGACGGACCTGATGCCGGACCGGTCCGGCCTGGACCCGACCGATGCCGTACTGAACGGTATCGCCTGGGATGCTGACGGCCGCCGCCTGTTCGTCACCGGCAAGAACTGGCCGACCCTGTTCGAGATCCGGCTGACCGGGCCGCGCTAGCATCGGCATTATTGTGGGCCGCGGTCACAGGGCTCCGCCCTGTCGACCCGACGCGATGCTTTTTTGTGGGCCGCGGTCACAGGGCTCCGCCCTGTCGACCCGACGCGGCCTGGCGCTTCGCGCATGCCAGCGCTCAAACAGCGCGCGACCGCGTCGCGTGAGATAGCGCCCCAGGATGCACTCAAACAGTGAGCCGCCGCGCGGCGAGCGATAGTGCCCTGGAATCTGCTCAAGCAGCGAGCGACCGCGTCGCGAGCGGTAGCCGCTCAAAGAAAACTATAAGGATCCACATCCACGGTCAGCCGGACCGACCCCGGCACCTTCACCCGCGCCAGCCAGGCGCGCAGGAAGCCCTGCAGGTCGACGTCGCGGTCGGCCCGCACCAGCAGCCGCTTGCGCCGCCGCCCCCGGATCAGACCCAGCGGCGCGTCGGCGGGCCCATAGACCTCCAGCCGTTCGGCATTCGGAATGGCCTGGGCCAGGGCCTGGGCGGTGGCCTCGACCGCCACCGCGTTCTCGCCCGACAGGATCAGGGCCGCCAGCCGGCCATAGGGCGGCAGGGAGGCCGCCTCGCGCTCGGCCAGTTCGGCGGCGACGAAGCCGTCACGATCGCCCGCCGCCAGTGCCTGCAGCACCGGATGGTCGGGGGTCCAGGTCTGCAGCAGGGCCCGACCCGGCCGGTCGGCCCGCCCGGCCCGGCCGGTGGCCTGGGTCAACAGCTGGAAGGTGCGTTCGGCGGCGCGCAGGTCGCCGCCGCGCAGGCCCAGATCCGCATCGACCACCCCGACCAGGGTCAGGTTGGGGAAGTTGTGACCCTTGGCCGCCGCCTGGGTGGCGACGAGGATGTCGATCTCGCCCGCGACCATGCTCTGGATCAGGGCCCGGGCCGATTTTGCGTCCGGCACGGTGTCCGAGCTGAACACGGCGGTGCGGGCCTCGGGGAACAGGGCCCGCACCTCCTCCTCGACCCGTTCGACCCCGGGGCCGACCGCGACGAGGGAATCGACCGCCCCGCAGGACGGACAGGCCTTGGGCCGGGCCATGGTGAAGCCGGTCAGATGGCAGACCAGCCGCCCGGTATAGCGATGCTCGACCAGCCAGCTGTCGGTGTCCGGGGCCGTCAGCCGGTGGCCGCAGGCCCGGCACAGCACCACCGGTGCATAGCCGCGACGATTGAGAAACAGCAGGGTCTGTTCGCCCCGGGCGAAGGTCTCGCCGATGGCCTCGCGCAGCGGCTGCGACAGCCAGGTCTGGGGGTCGGGCGGCGTCCGGCGCAGGTCCAGCAGGGCGATGTCGGGCAGGACCGCCGCCCCGTGCCGGGCCTCCAGCTTGAGCCACCCATAGCGGCCGCACTGGGCGTTCCACAGCGTCTCCAGCGACGGGGTGGCCGAGGCCAGCACCACTGTCGCCCCCTCGATCCGCGCCCGGGCCACGGCCAGATCCCGACCGTGATAGACCAGCCCGTCCTCCTGTTTGAACGACCCGTCGTGTTCCTCATCGATGATGATCAGCTTCAGGTTCGGATAGGGCAGGAACAATGCCGAGCGCGCACCCACCACGATCGGACAGGCCCCGGCCGCCACCGCCTCCCACACCCGGCGACGGCGCGGCGGGGTCACGCCCGAATGCCATTCGGCCGGCGCCGTGCCGAAGCGGGCCGTGATCCGGGCGATCAGGTCCTGGGTCAGGGCGATCTCGGGCAGCAGGATCAGCACCTGGGCCGCCGGGTCCCGCCTCAGGGTCCGGGCCACCGCCTCCAGATAGGCCTCGGTCTTGCCCGAGCCGGTAACCCCGTCCAGCAGGAAGGGTTCGAACCCGCCCCGCGCCGTGGCCTGGGCGATGGCGTCTGCCGCCGCCGCCTGGTCCGGGTTCAGGGTCGCCGGGGCATGGTCGGGGTCGGGCGCGGCGAAGGCGGTCTCGGCCGTGATCTCGACGGTTTCCAGCACCCCCTCGTCGACCAGGCCCTTGATGACACCCGCCGAGGCCCCTGCGGCCCGGGCCAGGTCAGCGGCCGCCAGCATCGCTGTGCCGAGCGCTTCCAGCACCGCCGTCCGCGCCGGGGTGGCCCGGCCCGGCGTCCGCTCCGCGACCCGCCGCACCCGGCGTTCCGGCCGGGGGCGCGGGGCGCGCAGACCCTTCAGGGCGGCGGCGGCCATTTCGCCGGGCGGGCTCAGGGTCCAGCGCGCGGCCCATTCGACGAAATCAACGGTCCGGGGCGGCAGGCGCGGATCATCGACCCGTTCCGCCACCGCCTTCAGCCGCCGGTTCGACCCGGTCGTCTCGCGCACCTCGGCGACGATGCCGCGGATCAGGCGCGGGCCCAGCGGCACAGTGACCTGGTCACCGCGCTCCAGCAGCAGGTCATCCGGCACCTCATAGTCAAAGGCCTCGGCCACCGGCAGGGGAATGAGCACGGAGGCGACTTTCACTGTTTGTCCCCCTCGGCTAGAACCACCGGCATGAAACTCTTCCTCGACACAGCCGACGTTGCCGTCATCAAGGACATGGTCCCCACGGGCATGGTGGACGGCGTTACCACCAATCCTTCGCTGATCGCCAAATCCGGTCGTAACATCGCCGAGGTCATCGCCGAGATTTGCGCCCTCGTCGAGGGGCCGATCTCTGCCGAGGCCGTGGCGACCGATTTCGAGACCATGGTGAAGGAGGGCGACAAGCTGGCCGCCATCGCCCCGAACGTGGTCGTGAAACTGCCCCTGACCTGGGACGGGCTGCGCGCGACGCGGGCCTTTGCCGACAAGGGCATCAAGACCAATGTCACCCTGTGTTTCTCGGCCGCCCAGGCCATGCTGGCCGCCAAGGCCGGTGCCACCTTCGTCTCGCCCTTCGTGGGCCGGCTCGAGGATGTCGGGGCCGACGGCATCGGCCTGCTCGATGAAATCCGCACCCTGTTCGACATCCATGATTTCGAGACCGAAATACTGGCCGCCTCGCTGCGCAATCCCGACCACGTGACGGCCGCTGCCCTGGCAGGAGCCGATGCCGCCACCCTGCCCGCCGACACCTTCAAGGCCCTGATCAAGCACCCGTTAACCGACAAGGGTCTTGATGCCTTCCTGGCGGACTGGGGCAAGACCGGTCAGTCGATTCTGTAGCCTCGCCCCGGACGGGGCTTCCCGGGAGAGATCGTGTTGAACGGTACGCCTGATCTGTTCCCGGACGTTGAGGCCGACGCGCCGCACTGGCCGGAAATCCGGACATGGCTGCAGGCCAATCCGCAATTTCTGCTCGACGACCGCTCCCTGCTGGAAGAGATCGGGCTGAAGCCGCACGGCCGTAACGTCGTTGAATTCGGTCGCGCCGCCCTGACCCGGCTGGAGGCCGCCGCCGAGCGCGAGGCCGATGCCCGCAAGCGGATCGAGGCCGTGGCCCGCGCCAATTTCGCCGCCCAGACCCAGACCCATGTCGCCGCCCTCGACCTGCTGGAGGCCCGCAATCCGTCCGACCTCGCGCGTCGTCTGGATGCGGTGGCCCAGGGCCGGTTCGGCCTGGCCGGCGCGGTCATCGCCATCGAAAAGCCCGGCGGCGTGCCGTTCGGCTGGCGCAGCCTCGAACCGGGCGCGGTCGACGGGCTGCTGGGCGAACACGGTCTGACCTGGCTGGGTCCCGATTTCGATGGCCTCGGCCTGTTCAGCGCCCCGGAGACCGAGGTGAAGTCCGTCGCCCTGATCCGCATGACCCCCCATTTCCCCGGGGCCGACGCCGCCAGCCGTCCGGCCCTGTGCGCCTTCGCCTCGCCCGAGGCGGACGGCTTCACACCCGAGATGGGCTGCGAACTGGTGGCCTTCATTGCCCGGGTCGTCGAACGCACGGCCGAACGATGGCCGATCCTGAACTGACCGCCGCCGCCGCCCTGTCGGCCTGGCTCGAGCATCTGGCCCACGAACGCCGGCTGTCGCCCCGGACGCTGGAAGCCTATGGCCATATCGGGCGACACTATCTGGCCTTCCTCGAACGCCACCGCGGCGAACCCCAGCGTCTCGCCGACCTGGGTAGGGTCAGCGCCGCCGAGGTCAGGGCCCATCTTGCCGAGCGGCGCGGTGGTGACCATCCGCTGAACGCCCGTTCGCTGAGCCAGACCCTGTCGGCGATCCGCACCTTTCACGGCTTCCTCGACCGGCGGCTCGACACCCCGTCACCGATGGTGGCCCTGGTGCGCGGCCCGCGCGTCAAGCCGACCCTGCCGCGCCCGATCACCGAGGACCAGGCGCGCGGCCTGCTGCATGAACCCGGTGCCGATCCCGACCTGCCACCGTGGGAAGCCGCGCGCGACCGGGCGGTGCTGACCCTGCTCTACGGCTGCGGCCTGCGGATTTCAGAAGGCCTGTCGCTGACCCGGGCCGATGCGCCGCTGCCCGGGACCCTGCGCATCACCGGCAAGGGCGGCAAGACGCGGATGGTCCCGGTCCTGCCCGCCGTGCGCATGGCGATCGACGCCTATCTGGCCCTGTTGCCGTTCCCGCTGCAGCCGTCCGACGCCCTGTTCCGGGCCCGCCGGGGCGGCCCCCTGAGCCCGCGTCACGTTCAGGCCTCGGTCCAGATTCTGCGCGGGCGGCTGGGTCTGCCCGACAGCGCCACGCCCCATGCGCTCCGCCACAGCTTCGCCACCCACCTTCTGGGGGCCGGGGCCGACCTGCGCATTATCCAGGAACTGCTGGGCCACGCCAGCCTGTCGACGACGCAGAAATACACCGCCGTCGATGCAGAACGCCTGCTGGGGGCCTATTCAGCCGCCCATCCCCGCGCCTGAAATACGGTCGCTGGTCGTCTCGCGTCCGTCGGGCCTATAGTCGTCCAGAGACTTTCTGGGGAGGCTACGCTGAACCCATATCGCATCGACAATCCCGATCGCCGCGCGCTGATCGCCGGTCTGGGAGCCTGCACGCTGGGTCGTGCCCTCCCCGCGGCGGCACAGGACGCTCCCCTCCCCGACGAGCGTCAGCAGATCCGGTTGCTGGTCAACCTGTTCACCCGGGTCGGTGCCGCCGTCTTCCTGAACGGACAAGGCCCGTTCATCTTCGTCATTGATACGGGAGCCGGGACCACCGCCATAGCGGACACGGTGGCTGACCTTTTGGCCCTGCCGGATCGCGAGCCGATGCTGGTGCATGGCATCACCACCGCCTCCATGACCCGAAGCGTGTTCCTGGACCGGCTGTCACTGGGCGGTGCCGGTTTCCGGAACCTGCGCTGTCCGGTCCTGCCGCGGGATCAGATGGCCGCCGATGGCCTGCTGGGACTGGATGTGCTGGATCGCTTTCGTCTGAGCTTCGATGTCGTGAAACGCTCTGCCGAGTTGTCGGTAGAGGGGCCGCGGATCATCCTGGGCGGGGAGATGCAGACCGGGTCACGCATCCCGCGCGGATCAACGCGGGCCGTTCGCGGTCGCTTCGGCCAGATGATCATGCCCCAAGTCGTGGTGGACGGTCAGCCGACGGCCGCCTTTGTCGACAGCGGGGCCCAGTATTCGATCGGCAACCTTGCCCTGCGCCGGGCCATTACGGCGCGGCGACCGGATGGTGCCCGCCTCGCGCAGTCCATCCCGGTCTATGGCGTTACCGGCCAGCGATTGATGGCCGAACTCGCTCAGGTCGACGAACTCAGACTGGGCGGGTCACGCCTCGGGGTCACGCCCCTGCTGTTCGCGGATCTGCACTGTTTCGAAACGCTGGAACTCGCCGACCAGCCCGCCCTGTTGATCGGCGCAGACCTGTTGAGCCGGTTCCGTCGGGTGACGCTGGACTTCCCCAACAATTCGATCTCGCTGCGGGGGCTGCGCCGCCAGGGAACCCTGCCCCTGGAGCTTCGCGGTCGTTAGGCCTGCATCGTCCAGTTCTCGACACCCATGGCCGCCTGTTTGACGGCCTCGGCCCGGGTCGGGTGCGCATGGCTGGTGCGGGCGATGTCTTCCGACGCCCCGCCGAAGGCCATGGCGATACAGGCTTCAGCGATCATCTCACCGGCCTGGGGTCCGAGGATGTGCACTCCCAAAATCCGGTCGGTGGTCGCGTCGGCCAGCACCTTGGCATAGCCCTCGGTCTCATGGTTGATCTTGGCGCGGCTGTTGGCGCTGAACGGGAATTTGCCGACCTTGTAGGCGACGCCGTCTGCCTTCAGCTGGTCCTCGCTCTGACCGACCCAGGCCACTTCGGGAGAGGTGTAGACCACGCTCGGCACCAGATTGTAGTCGACGTGCCCGGCCTTGCCGGCGATCAGTTCGATGACGGCGACCGCGTCCTCCTCGGCCTTGTGGGCCAGCATCGGACCGGTGGTCACGTCGCCGATGACCCAGACCCCGTCCTTGCCGGTGCGGAAATGGTCATTGCCGATGACGCCGCGCTTGTCGGGCTCGATCCCGACTGTCTCGAGACCGAGACCTTCCGTGTACGGACGACGTCCGATGGCGACCAGCACCACATCGCCCTTCAGCATCTCGGCGGCACCGCCGGCGGCCGGTTCGACGGTCAGCTCGACCCCGTCCTTGCCTGATTTCGCGGCGGTGACCCTGGAGCCCAGTTTGAAGGTCATGCCCTGTTTGGTCAGGACGCGCTGGAAGGCCTTGGCCAGGTCGCTGTCCATGCCGGGGCTGATGCGCGGCAGATATTCGACGACAGTCACCTCGGCGCCGAGGCGACGCCAGACCGAGCCCAGTTCCAGGCCGATGATCCCGGCCCCGACGACGATCAGGTGTTTGGGCACCGCCGACAGCGACAGGGCCCCGGTGGAATCGATCACCTTGCCGTCCTCGAAGGCGACGCCCGGCAGCGGAGTCGGCTCGGAGCCGGTGGCGATGACGATGTTTTTCGCTGACAGGGTGGTGGTCTTGCCGTCGGCGGCGGTCACCTCGACCTTGCCCGGCCCGGTGATGCGGCCACGGCCGTGGACCCAGTCGACCTTGTTCTTCTTGAACAGGAATTCGATGCCCTTGGTCAGGGCCGTGACGCTCTCGGCCTTCTGTTTCATCATCTGGACCAGGTTCAGCCGGGGGCTGACCTCAATGCCCAGGGTGGCGAATTCGGTATGGGCGGCCTCGTACATCTCCGAGGCGTGCAGCAGGGCCTTGGACGGCATACAGCCGACATTCAGGCAGGTGCCGCCCAGGGTGTCGCGCATCTCGATACAGGCGGCCGTCATGCCCAGCTGGCCGGCCCGGATCGCGGCATTGTAGCCACCCGGTCCGCCACCGATGATGATGACGTCATACGAAGGGGCTACGGCCATGAAATCCTCTGGGTATCAAACGGGCGCGGGGGGAGCGCGCGGAAACTAGCGTCCGCCCTGTCGGCGTCAACTGTCCCAGCGGATATAGGCATCCCGGGAGCGATCAAACAGGGTTGCACGACACAACCGGTGTCGGCCGATCTCAGATCGTCAGCTGCCCGGGTGTCCGGGAGCGCCGACGACGGCGGCTGGCCACCACGACGAGCCCGCCCAGCATCAGCAAGGCCCCGAGAACCAGCCAGGTCGGATCGACCCCGAGGCCGGAAGTCGCCGGCCCGATGGCCTCGACCGACCGGGCCGCGATGTCGCCGCCGCCGCTGCTGCTGTCGAGCGCCAGGCGCAGGGCCGCGTCCGCGATAAAGCCGAGAAAATAGGCGATCGCTGCCTTCGGATTTCCGGACCCCAGCATCAGGGCCGCCACCAGATACAGGAGCGCCGCCGCGATCCAGAGCACGGCCGTGGGCAGGGGCCCGACCCCGGCCTCTGCCCCGGCCCGCATTGAAGCGGCTCCGGGCGACGCGCCTTCAAGGAAGGGCGATACCATCGGCCAGATCAGCCAGCCGGCATAGGCGATAATGACCAGAACGAGGATGAAGCGCAGCAGTTTCATGGTTGAACCTCCCGTTTCGGGCCTAGGTTAACCACTGTTTCGGCACCGGGGATAGAAGCGACCGGTTCGACCTCAGGGGGCGGCAGGCAGGGTGATGGCCACCTCTGCCCCGTCACCGGGACGGCTGTCGATCGACAGCACCCCGCCGGACTGGCGCGCGAAGGCATAGGCCTGGGACAGGCCCAGACCCGCGGCCCCGTCCTTGGTGGTGAAGAAGGGTTCGACCGCGCGAGCGGCCAGTTCGGCATCCATACCGGGACCGGAGTCCCGCACGCTCAGCCGCACGCCGCCCTCCATCAGGGCCTCCAGCCGCACCGCGACCGACCCCTGGCCGTCCAGCGCCTCGATGGCATTGGCCAGCAGGGCCCGGACCGCGCCGTCAAAGGCGACCGGATCCAGCCGCACCTGAACCTCTTCCGACGGCCCCTCGATCATCAGGTCAATGCCTGATCCGGCCTGGTCACGCAGCTTGCCCTCGAGACCGCGTAGCAGCACGCCAGCGTCCAGCACCTGCAACACCGGCGAATCATCGCCCTGGGAGAAGGCGGTCAGACGCCGCGTCAGCAACTCACCCTTTCGACCCGCCGCCAGGGCGGCCTGGCCCAGACGTCGAATCCGCCCCGGATCGTCGGCCTGGCGCAACATCATGTCCAGGGCCCCGGTCATGACGCCGAGCAGGGCGTTGAAATCATGCGCCACGCCACCGGTCAGCCGGCCGACGCTCTCCATGCGGCGACCACCCTCCAGCTCGGCGCGGGCGTCCGCCTCGATCTTCAGGGCGGCGGCACGGGCAGTCTCAGCCTCGGCACGGGCCTGTTCAGCCGCCTGCCGTGCCGCCGCGGCCTCGGCCACCAGCGCGGCCTCGCGATCGGCGGCCTCGGCAGAAACGATCTCGACGGTTGCCGCCGCCATAGCCTCGGCATCGGGCGCAGTGTCGCCATCGGCCCGCTCACCGGCCAGCAGGACGGCATCCGGCACGCCGGACTCATCGAGCAGCGGCAGCAGGGACCAGCGGACCGGACGATCAGAGGCCGTCCCGGACAGGATCGGTTCGTTCACCTCACGGCCGGGGGTCAGGGCCGCCTGCAGCAGTTCACGGGCGGCGGACCGCTCCTCGGCGTCCATGAAGACGTCGATAAAGGGCCGGCCGGTCAGATCGTCGGTCACGCCCAGAACGCCAAGGGCGGTCCGGTTGGCTTCGCGGATGCGGCCGTCGGCGTCGATCACCACCAGGGCGCTGGAGGCGGCCTCGAACACCCGGCGGGTCAGCGGGTTCGACGGCGCGACCGGGGCCTCGATCATCTCGACCGGGGCCGGCTCGGGCTGGGTCAGGCTTTCGGTTTCAACGATGGCGGCGATCGAACCGGTCACGTCACCGCGCGTGTCCTCGATCGGCATGGCGGTGACCGAGACCAGCATTTTGCGCCGGGTCGCCGGATTGGCCATCAGATGCTGGAAGCCCTTGACCGTCTGGCCACGCAGGGCCCGGGCGCTGGGCAGCAGGTCGGGCGGCACCGGACGACCATCGGGATAGGTGATGCCCCAGGTGGCCGAATGGAAGCGCAGGCCGATCAGTTCGGCGTCGCGTCGCCCCAGCAGCTGGTGGGCGGCGCGGTTGGCGAAGATGAATTTGCCGGCCCGGTCGGTCTCGACCAGGGCGACGGGAATGGCGTTCAGGGTCTCCAGCAGGCGTCGGTCGGCGGCCTCGGCGACCTTCTGAACCATGTCCAGCTGGTCACTGGTGCTGACGTGTCGCACGCGGTGGGTCAGGGCGAACCACAGGGAGACGAGGGTAATCGCGGCCAGCACGGCACACGAGCTGCCCAGCAGCAGAACCCAGTTCACCTCGCCTTCCATGAACATGCGCGATCCGTCCCAAAGTGGCGCCCTGCGCGCCTCGCCCGCAACGCCTTGCAAGAGGCGAACCGCAGGATTGTGGCACGCCTATGGAGCGAGTCGCGGTGCGCCACATCGTCCTCCCGTCAATCGGCGGCGGACAAGGGCGTGAGCCCTGATCGGAACCTGGGCCGGATCGATGCACCGGGCATGAAAAAGGGGCCGGATGCTGGCATCCGGCCCCGTCTCATCGTCTGTCGTGGCCTCAGAGTTTGAAGCGCACGCCGACGAAGACGTTGTAGCCGAACTTCTCATACTCATAGGTCCGCTCGCGCGAGCCATAGTAGCGAACGCCGGCCGAGTTGGTCAGGTTCTTGGCCTCGCTGAACAGTTCGATGCCATTGCCGAAATCATAGCTGGCGGTGAAGTCCAGCTGTTCGCGGCCCTCGACATAGAGGTCGAAATCGCCGTCGTCGGCGTTGATCTCCTCGAGGTAGTCGCTGCGCTTGGTGTAGGACAGCCGCGCCGCGAACCCGGCCAGTTCATAGAACAGGGCCGCGTTGTAGTTGGTGTCCGACTGACCCGGCAGGGCGAAGGTATCGCGCCCGGCATAGGTCCGGCCCAGTTTGATCTCGGCGTCGGTCAGCGTGTAGTTGGCAAACACGCCGAAGCCCGAGGCCCAGCCCGGCAGGAAGTCGAACTTCTGCTGCCAGTTCAGCTCCAGCCCGGCCAGGTGGCCGTCCGGCGCATTCTCGGTCCGGGTCAGGTCGGCGGGCAGTCCGTCATAGGTCCCGGCCAGCGTCAGTTCGTAACGATAGTCGGTCAGGTCCTTGTAGAAGACGTTGGCCGAGATCACGCCCAGCGGCCGGATGTAATATTCCAGCCCGGCGTCGACATTGTTCGACAGGGTCGGAGCCAGATCCGGGTTGCCCAGCTCGACCTTGAGCGTCCCGCCATCGGTCTCCGTGGTAACGCGGGGGACGATGTCGCTGTATTCCGGCCGCGAGATCGCACGGGTCAGGGCGAAACGACCGATCAGGTCGTCGCTGAACGCGTGGCGGATGGTCAGATTGGGGAAGAAGTCGGTATCGTCGCGGCTGACGGCGTTGGTCGTATAGGTATCGGTGTCCGCGTCATAGTTCACCGCCGAGCCGTCGAACCGGGTCTGTTCGACCCGCAGGCCGACGATGACATTGGTCGCGCCGAACTGGACCCGGGCCTGACCGTAACCGGCCAGGATGTCTTCACCCGCCTCATAGTCCGCGACCACGGAGTCGGGCATGCGGATCGGCGAGCTGTCCCGGTGCGAGGCGAAATAGGCGTCGACCAGCGCCGCATCGAATTTCTGCCCCAGGAAATAGCCGTAGTTCTCGGACGGCCGGTCGCTGAGCAGCTCCGCGTAGGTCAGGGCCGGGGCCGAGGCTGACCGGCGATCACGGTAGCGCTGCTCGTCGGCGGTCACGTCCCGGCTGCTGTATTTGGCCCCGAACTTCCAGGCCACATCCTGATCGCCGATGGTCGACGGCAGTTCGACATTGGTCTGGACCGCGTACTGCTCCTGATCCGTATCGTTCTGACGGAAGGTGTTTTCGCGGAAGTTGAAGGTCGAGGCGTCCAGATGTTCGCCGGTCTGGAAGATCGAGATGACCGGCTCATAGTGGTTGCCGCTATAGTCGTAGCTGACCGTCGGCTTCACCGTCGATCGGAACAGCAGCTCATTGCGGTTCGGATAGCTCTGCTGGCTGTCGGCCCAGGACAGGCTGTAGTCCCAGGTCGCGCCCTCGCCGAAGAAATGCCGGCCACCGACCGACAGGGTGACGATGTCGTTCTGCTGCGTGCGGTGGCGGATCTGGCGCTCGACGGTCGTACCGGCGAAGGTGGCCGAGGCGTCGGTGGCACCGGCCTGCAGCTTGCTGTCGTCATAGGTCAGCAGCAGCTGGTTGCGATATTCGTCGTCCTCGAACCGGGCGATGGAGCCCCGCACCCAGCCCTCGAAGGCGTCGTTCGGATGCCATTCCAGCGACCCGGTCGCGGCCAGGCGCGTGCGCTGGGTCTCATAGTCCTTGAACAGGCTCTCCTCGAGACCGAACACTTCTCCGCCGGGCGTGTCGAGCTTGACCCAGCCGGACTCGACGTTCTCGGGCCGACGGTTGGTTTCCGAATAGCTCAGCGACAGCAGGCCACCGAAGGTCTGCTCCGGACCGAACACATTACTGATCGTCAGGCCGGCGCGGGTGTCGGAGCCGCCGTAGTTGTTGTAGCTGCCGCCGCCATAGCCGTTCAGACGGAACCGGCGCTTGTCGAACGGCGACCGGGTGCGGATGTTGACGGCCCCGGCGATGGAGTCAGCGTCCTGGCTCGGTAGCAGGGTCTTGGACACCTCGATGGTCGCGACGATGTCGCTGGGCAGGGTGTCCAGATCGACCGCGCGCGTGCCGGAATCGACCGACGGCACCGTCACGCCATCCACCGACACCGCGGTAAAGGCCGACGGCGCGCCGCGGATGTTGATATAGCGGCCTTCACCCTGGTCGCGCTGGATTGCGATACCGGGCACGCGCTGCAGCGATTCCGCGACGTTCGGGTCGGGATAGCGGCCGATCGCGTCGGACGACAGGATGTCGATCTTGGCGTCGGCTCCGCGTTGCTGGTTCAGGGCCCGGGCCACGCCATCGGTGATCGCGCCGAACACCACCACGTCCAGGTCGTTCGTGCTCTCGCCGCCCTGCATTACCACGGCGACCTCGGTGGTCGTGCCGCCGCTGACGACGACGGGCTGCGACACGCTGGCCAGACCCAGATAGCGGACATCCAGAACCACCGGTCCGGCATCGACGCCGGTCAGGACGAAGCTGCCCTGGGCGTCGGCGACGGCGCGCTGGCCTGTCCCGCGTACGACGATCTCGGCACCGGCCAGGCCCGCGCCATCAAGGTTGGTCACCCGTCCACGAATGGTATCGCCGGACAGTTCGGCACCGGACGCCTCGGCGACCGTGGCCATCGGCACGGCGGCATGGGCGACAGTCCCCATGGCCAGCGGTGCCAGCGCAACGCCGATCAGAAATGCGGTCTTCATGATGTTGATCCCCCAACAAAGCCGGGGGCGCACCATCCTTGGCCGCCCCGTCAGCGGGGCTAGCTAAACCTTGGCCGTAAAGGCTGGACGACAGGCGCGCGAACAAATCCCGACTGAAATCTCACCGTTTCACGAAACGCCATTGGCACACGGACCAAATGCCGGAAATCCCGGCTGGCGGGGGTTTTGCGCCGCGCTTGACCGGGGAGTCCGGTCGTGGTTTTCGCGCGCCGTACCCCCGAATTCCGGAGCCTCAAGATGACCCGCCACCTGTCGCCGTCCCCCCTTTCGGCCCTCTCCGTGTCCGGCCCGGCCCTTCTGGCCCTCAGCCTGATTCTGGGTGCCTGTGCCACCGGTGAACGGCCCGCGCCCGCCGTGCCGGTGATGGCCACGCTGGAAACCCCCTCCGTCGGCACGGCCGGCGAGGACGCGGCCGACGACCCCGCGATCTGGGCCACAACCACCCCGGCGCGCATCGCCGGCACGACGGTCAACGGCTTCGTCGCCGGCACCGACAAGAAGGCCGGCCTCTACATCTATGGCCTGGACGGCGCGGTGCTGCAGTTCCTGCCCGAGGGGCTGCTGAACAATGTTGATGTGGTCGAGGGCCTGATCGTCGACGGCCGCCCGCAGCTGGTTCTGGGGGCCAGTGACCGGACCGTCGGCCGGCACGGTATCGCCCTGTTCCTGTTCGACCCGGCCGGCACCGACGCGGACAATGCCGTCCGCCCCTGGGGCCATATCGCCACCGATGTGGCCTTACCCTACGGCTTCTGCTTCGGTCGCCGTGACGCCGGTGTCGACGCGATCCTGATCGGCAAGGACGGCGAGGTCCGTCAGTATCGCCTGACCACCGACGCTGCCGGTCAACCGCAGACCCGTGAGCTGCGCCGCTTCGCCGTCGGCTCCATCTCCGAGGGCTGCGCCGTCGATGAGGCCGACGACGCCCTCTACATCAATCAGGAAGACGTCGCTGTCTGGCGCTACGGCTTCAACCCGGTCTCGGGCGCGACCCGCCAGTCGGTCGCCGCAGTGGACGGCACTACCCTGACCGACGACCTCGAGGGGGCGACGGTTCTGCAGGACGGGGACCGCCGCTTCCTGATCGTCTCCAGCCAGGGCGATTCGACCTTCGGCGTCTGGCGCATCGACGGCCCCGCCCCGGTCTGGGCCGGCCGGTTCCGCGTCGTGGGCGGCCCCGTCGACGGCGTCTCCGGCACCGACGGCATCGACGCCCTGGGCGGCCCGGTCGGATCGGCCTTCCCCGAGGGCCTCGTCGTCGTCCAGGACGACGTCAACGACAGCGGCACCCAGAATTTCAAATACATCGACTGGCGCGACATCCGCACGGCCCTGGGCCTCTAGGGACGGAAAATCCGCCTTCCGGTTGCGATTGATGGCGTGGAGGGGGATCTATTCCTCTCCACGCCATGACCCCTGTTGCGCTGACCCCATGTCAGGCGTGGCTCCGCCGACTGGCCCCGCCCTGGTCTTTGACAATCGAAAGATGGACGCGGCGATTTCGGCGGCGTTCCGGCAAGAGAATTTCCGATTATTTGGCAGGGTTCGCTGCCCGCCGACGCCCGGAATGGCATCAGAGCCCTCAGTCCCAAGGGTTTTCGATTTTGGCAGGGGGCAGGGTTGGCACCCCGAATTCCGGAAACCTGCCAGGCACCGACACCGCCGCGCACAGAGCCGGTCAGCACCCGCGACGCGGTCGCTTGCGCCCTGAAGAAAACTCTCGACTGGAGCGGGCGAAGAGATTCGAACTCTCGACCCCAACCTTGGCAAGGTTGTGCTCTACCACTGAGCTACGCCCGCACTCCGCGACGGGCCCTGCACGGGCGATCCGTCTCGTCGAGAGGCGGGCGTATAGCGGACACCCCGGCCCCCTCGCAAGCCCCTTTTTTGTTTAGCCGCTTTTGTTTAGCCACGGTCAGAAGGCTCCGCCTTCTCGACCCGACGCGGCCCGGCGCTTCGCGCAGCGCTAATGCCGGCCACGACCGCATCCCGACCCAGGTGCCGGAGGCGCTCAAGTCGGGAGCGCCCGCGGCGCGACCATAGCGCCAAAAAACACAACGCTGATCGCCCGGGGGCGATCAGCGTCCGGCGATCAGCGCGGAGCCAGCCGGATAGCCCCGTCCAGACGGATGCATTCGCCGTTGATATAGACGTTGCGCACCAGCTCCACCACCAGCGACGCATAGTCCGCGGGCGTGCCCAGCCGGCTGGGGAAGGGGATGGCGGCGGCCAGGGCGTCCTGAACCTTCTGGTCCATCCCGGCCATCATCGGCGTCCACATGATGCCCGGCAGGATGGTGTTCACCCGGATGCCTTCCTGGGCCAGATCACGGGCAACCGGCAGGGTCATGGCATAGACGCCGCCCTTGGAGGCCGAATAGGCCGCCTGGCCGCTCTGACCGTCCTGGGCCGCCACCGAGGCCGTGTTGACCACCAGACCCCGCTCGCCGTCGGCCATGGGCTCCAGCGTCATCATACCGGCGGCCGACTGGCTCAGCACCCGGAAGGTGCCGAACAGGTTGATGCGCACGGTGCGTTCGAAGGCGGCCATGTCGTGGGCGCGGATTTCGCCGGTGTCGCGTTTGCGCGAGACCGTCTTCTGACCGATGGCGATACCGGCGCAGTTGACGGTCAGCCGCTCCTGGCCGTGGGCGGCGCGGGCCTTGGCGAAGGCGGCGGCGACGTCCTCATCCGAGGTCACGTCGACCTTGCAGAAAATCCCGCCGATTTCCTTGGCGATCGCCTCGCCCTTTTCCTCATTGAGATCGAACAGGGCCACTTTCGCGCCCGTGGCGGCGATGGCGCGGGCCGTGCCCTCACCGAGACCGGAGGCCCCGCCGGTGACGACTGCGGCGATCGAACTGTCGAGTTTCATGGCGGGAGGCCCTATGTTGGTTTGAACGAATGCGTATCGCGGGGCTTTAGCCGCCATGACCGACAATGCCAAACCCGCCGACCCGGACGCTGCGCTGGACCCGTCCCACGCCCTGATTCCGTCGGTGCAGCGCGTCAATGAGACGCGCGTCGCCCGCGGCTTCTGGCCCAAGATCCGGCGCACCGCCGCCCGCATCCCCTTCGCCGACCAGGCGCTTAGCGTCTGGTATGCGGCCCGGGACCCGGAGACGCCGGCCACCGCCAAGGGTTTGATGCTGGGGGCGCTGGCCTATTTCGTCATGCCGATCGACGCCATCCCCGACGTCTTCGCCGGGATCGGCTTCACCGACGACGCCGCCGTCATCGCCGCCATGATCGCCATGCTGGGGGCCAACATCAAACGCCGGCACCGCGACGCCGCCGCCGAGGCCCTTAAGCGGCTCCAGGCCGACTGAACCCGCCCCCGGGTCAGGACTCGACCGTCACCACGATCTTGCCCATGGCGCTACGGTCGCCCAGGGCCTGGATCGCCAGATGGGCCTGTTCCAGCGGGAAGGTCCGACTGATCCGCGGCCTTATCTTGCCCTCGCTCCACATCCGCATCAGGTCGGCCATATTGGCCGCGTGGGCGGCCGGGTCGCGCATCACGGCTGCGCCCCAGAACACCCCGACCACCGACACCGACTTCAGCAGGGTCAGGTTCAGCGGCAGGGACGGAATCCCGGCCGGAAAACCGACCACCAGATAACGGCCGTTCCAGTCCATCGCCCGTAGCGCCGGCTCGGCATAGTCGCCGCCGACCGCGTCATAGACGACGTCGGCCCCGTCACGCCCGGTCGCCAGCTTGAACTCGCCCGACAGCTGCTTCTGGGCCTCGCGGTCCAGCTTGCCGGACGGATAGATCAGGCCGTTGTCGGCCCCCAGTTCCAGGGCGAATTCGACCTTGTCATTGGTCGAGGCGGCAGCGACCACCCGGGCCCCCATGGCCTTGCCCAGTTCCACGGCCGCCGCGCCGACGCCCCCGGCCGCGCCCAGCACCAGCAGGGTCTCACCCGGCTGCAACAGGGCCCGGTCCTTCAGCGCGTAATAGCTGGTGCCATAGGTCATGATCAGGGCTGCGGCGGTCTCGAAATCCATGCCGTCGGGAATCGGGATCACCGAGTCCGCGCGCACGGCCAGACGTTCGACCAGACCGCCCCAGCCCGGCACGGCGATGACCCTGTCGCCCTTGCGCAGATGTTTGACGCCCTCGCCGACGGCCTCGACCACCCCGGCCACCTCGGCCCCCGGGGCAAACGGCCGGGTCGGCTTGAACTGATAGCGGTCCTCGATGATCAGAGTGTCGGGGAAATTGATCCCGACCGCCTTCACCTCGATGACCACCTCGCCCTTCATCGGCGTCGGATCCAGAATCTCCTCGACCACCAGGGTCTCGGGGCCGCCGGGGGTCTTGGAGAGCACTGCACGCATGGGTAGGTTCCTGAATGGATCGCCGAATTCCGGCGGTCTGGGACCCGAAACCGCCGGAATTCGGCGTCACGGAGAGGTCCTGAAACTTGCGCGTACCGCCGGATCACGCGCATGGACAGGTCAAACAAGCCGCCCGGCGACGGCACGAATGAGAACGCTAGCGGTCGCCGCCGTCCCAGGGAAGAGCCCGCCATGACCCGATACGCCCTCATTCTCCACGGTGGAGCCGGTGCCCGGCCCGAACGCAACTATGATCGTGAGATCGACAACATGCGCGCCGTGGTCGAGGCCATGAAGATCCGGCTCGAGGCCGGAACCCCGGCGCTCGACATCGCCGTCGAGGCCACTGTGATGCTGGAAGACTCGGGCCTCTATGTCGCCGGGCGCGGGGCCTCGCCCAACCTGGCCGGGGCCTATGAGCTGGACGCCAGCCTGATGGACGGAGCCACGCGCAAGGCCGGGGCCGTCGCCGCCCTGCAGGGCTTCCGCAACCCGGTGCGCGCCGCCCGCGCGGTCATGGACCACACCCCTCACGTGATGCTGGCCGGCGAGGGCGCGGCCCTGTTCGCCCATGACCAGGGACTGGAGGCGATCGGCGATGAGGCCGCCTGGTTCACCCATGCCGGCAAGGGCGAGGACAACCACCCGCCCGGCACCGCCCCGGACGTGCTGGCCGGGGCCCTGGCCCACGGGACGGTAGGCTGTTGCGTGCTCGACTCCGCCGGCCGTCTGGCCGCCGCCACCTCGACCGCGGGGGTTTTCGGCAAGATGCCGGGACGGGTCGGCGACACCCCCATTCCCGGTGCCGGCAGCTGGGCCGACGGTCATGTCGCCGTCTCGGCCACCGGTCAGGGCGAATATTTCATCCGTACCGCCGCCTGCGCCCAGGTCAGCTGGCGGGTCGCGGCCGGAGCCCCCCTCGACGACGCCACCCGCGCCGTCATTGCCGAGATCGGTGAGCTGGGCGGCGACGGCGGCCTGATCGCGCTGGACCACCACGGCAACATCGCCCACCCGTTCAACAGCCAGGGCATGAAGCGCGCCTGGCTGACCACCGACGGCGAGATCGGGGTCGAGGTCTTCGGATAGCCTCCGACATTACAGCTCCGTAACGTGCGCGAGGGCGCGGCCCTGATAGGGTTGGGGAAAGCCCCTGACGGGGCCGTCCGGGAACCCGCACATGAAACTTCGTCTGATCACCACCGCCGCCGTGGTCGCCCTGCTGTCGTCCAGCCCGGCATGGGCCTATGAGTCCGCCGCCCCGGCCACCGCCGCGGCCGTCGCCGATACGGCTCCGACCGGCATCGAGGTGCCGCCGCTGGGCTTCACCCGGCGCACCCTGGCCAACGGCATGGAGGTCTATTCAGCCCTCGACCCCAACACCTCGAACGTCACCGTCCAGGTCTGGTACCGGGTCGGTTCCAAGGACGATCCCGCCGGGCGTTCGGGCTTCGCCCACCTGTTCGAACACCTGATGTTCAAGGCCACGCGCAACCTGCCGCCCGAAACCTTTGACCGGCTGACCGAGGACGTCGGCGGTTTCAACAACGCCTTCACCGCCGACGACATGACCGCCTATTACGAGGTCGTCCCCGCCAACCACCTGCAGCGGATGCTGTTCGCCGAAGCTGAGCGGATGGGCTCGCTGGTCGTCGATGAGCCGACCTTCGATTCCGAACGCGACGTGGTGAAGGAGGAATACCGCCAGCGTATCCTCGCCAGCCCCTACGGACGGCTGTTCGGCCTGTTCACGCCCCAGACCATCTATCAGGACTCTCCCTACCGTCGCCCGGGCATCGGCTCGATCGAGGAACTGGACGCGGCGACCCTCGACGAGGTCCTGCGTTTCCACCAGACTTACTACCGGCCCGACAACGCCATCCTGATCGTGGCCGGCAATTTCGATCCGGCTCAGATGAACGGCTGGATCGACCAGTATTTCGGCCCGCTGAAGCGCCCGACGACGCCGATGCCGACCAATGACGTGGTCGAGCCCGAGCCGACCGGCCCGCGCGAAGCCACCTTCTACGCCCCCAATGTGCCGCTGCCGGCCGTGGTCATGGCCTGGCCGACCGTCGCCTATCGCAACGCCGACCGCGCGGCCCTGACCGTGCTGGACGGCATCCTGTCCACCGGCGAGAGCAGCCGGCTGTACCGGTCGCTGGTCTATGATCAGCAGATCGCTGCCCAGACCGGTTCCAACCCCGACTTCGCCCAGCAGGCCGGCAATCTGACCGCCTATGCGATCATGAGCCAGGGCCAGACGCCCGAGGCCGGTATCGCCGCGCTGACCGCCGAAATCGCCCGTCTGCGCGACGAACCGGTCACCGCCGACGAACTGGCCGAAGCCAAGAACGAACTGGTCGCCAACGCCCTACGCGGGCGCGAGTCGGTCGATGACCGCGCCACCACCCTGGGCAACGTCCTGATCATGACCGGCGACGCCTCGGTCGCCGACCGTGAGATCGCCGACATCCAGGCTGTCACCGTCGCCGATGTGCAGCGCGTGGCCCGGCAGTATCTGACCGAGAACCGCAGCATCACCATGCGCTACCTGTCGGCGGACGACGATCATCCGACCTCGGTGCAGAACATGAATGTCGACGCGCCGGTGACCTTGGCCGCGCTGGCCCCGGTCGGGACGCCGGCGACCCTGCTGCCGGCAGACCAGCGCGTGAGCCTGCCCCAGCCGGGCACCGAGATCGCCCCGGTCACACCGCTGGTGTCCGACTTCCGCCTGTCGAACGGTCTGCGCGTCCTGGTCGCCGCCACCGACGGCCTGCCGCTGGTCTCGGCCCGCCTCAGCTTCGAGGCCGGATCGGCCGAGGATCCCGCCGACAAGGCCGGGGTCGCCGCCCTGACCGCCGCCCTGCTGACCCAGGGCACGGCGGAAAAGTCAGCGCCCGAGATCGCCACCGAGATCGAACAGCTGGGGGCCACCGTCGGGGCCGGCTCCGGAGTCGACTTCTCCAACGTCTATGCCAATGCCCCGGCCGACGTCTTCCCGCAGACCATCGCCCTGATGGCCGATCTGGTCCGCAACCCGGCCTTCGCCGGCGAGGAGCTGGAACGTCAGCAGGCCCAGACCCTGGACGGCCTGCGCGTGGCCCTGAGCCAGCCCGGCACCATCGCCTCGCAGACGGTGGCCCGGGTTATCTACGGCAGCGCCCCCTACGGAGCCCCGTCCGGCGGTACGGTCAACAGTATCCCGGCCATCGATCGCGACGACGTGGCCGCCTTCCACCGCACCTATTACCGGCCGTCGGACGCCACCCTGGTCTTCTCTGGCAAGATCACCCCGGCCGAGGCCCGCGTTCTGGCCCAGCAGGCCTTCGGCGACTGGCGCAATCCGGCCGACGCCACCGCCACCGTCGCCCACCCGGCGGGTCCGGCGCTGAGCCCGCGGGTCATCGTCATCGACCAGCCCGGTGCCGGTCAGGCGGCTGTCGTCGCCGCCATCCGTGGCGTATCCCGCACCGATGCCGACTATTTCCCGCTGACGGTCGGCAACACCCTGCTGGGCGGCGGATTCTCGTCGCGGCTCAATCAGGAAATCCGCATCAAGCGGGGCCTGTCCTACGGGGCCGGATCGTCGCTGGGGGCCCGTCAGGACGCCGGGGTGTTCACCGCCTCGGCCCAGACCCGCAACGACGCCGCGGTCGAGGTCTCCGACCTGATCCTGGCCGAGATCGCCGGCCTGGGTGAAACCCCCGCCACCGAGGGCGATCTGGCCCCGCGTCGGGCCACCCTGATCGGCGGCTTCGGACGGTCGCTGGAAACGGTCGACGGCCTGGGCGGTCTGGTTGCCAACCTGGCCCTCTACGACCTGCCGATGAGCGAGCTGGCCGCCTATGCCGGCCGCGTTCGCGCCGTCACCCCGGAACAGCTGGAGGCCGCCTTCGCCAGCCACCTGCCGGTGAATGAGGCCAGCCTGGTGATCGTCGGCGACGCCGCCACCTTCATCACGGCATTGCGCGCCAAACATCCGGACGTCGAGGTCATCCCGCTGACCGACCTGAACCTGGATTCGGCGACCCTGCGTTAGGAACGGCTACCGGTCCCCGTCCGCCCGGCGGGCGGGGGCACCGGTCGTCAGCTGCCGAGGCAGACCACCTGGGCCACACGCAGGTCCCGCCGCATGGCGTCGGCGACCCGGCCATAGTTGTCGATCGTGACCGGCTCGCCCAGCAGCGGCTCATCGGCCTCCTGCAGACCGCGCAGAGCCGCACTGAATCCTTCCGGCACCGTCGTATAGATCCGGCCGCGACGCGGGGCCTGGGCGATGGTCACGCCGAGGGCCCTACCGTGCCGGTCCAGCACTGGCGCGCCCGACAATCCGGCCAGGGTGCCGTCCAGTCCGGCGGTGCGCCCGACCTCGGCCCAGGCCAGGACCTCTTCCTCACGATGGCCGCGGGCCCGACCCTTCAGCGTTTCACGGCCCAGCAGCCGGGTGGTGACCTCGCCGGCCACGCCCTGGGGGAAGCCAGGATGGAAGGCGCGCTGGCCCGAGCGCAGCGGCCTGTTCAGGGCCACCGGCACCGCCGGCGGGCCTCCCTCGGTAATCAGGACCGCGACATCGGCCCGCGGGGCCAGCCGCACGGCGGCGGCGACGGCGCGTCCGCCACCGACCACCAGGGCCGGCTTGCGACAGCCCTCGACCACATGGCGCGCGGTGACCCAGCGACCATCGGCGGCGATGGAGAAGGCGGTGCCGGCGGTCGGCCGGAACAGGGAGTCGGGGGCATTGACGGTGACGGCCGGGTCAAACGGCGTCACCGGTCCCAGCAGGGCGTCCTCGATCTGATCCAGGGGCGGCGGTGCCGGCGGGGCGTCCGCATTCTCACGACGCCCCAGGGAGACCACCACGAGCACACCGACGACCGCGCCGTAGATCACCCAGTCCGGCAGGCGAGGAAAATACATGGGCGCGTCAGCCCGTCAGGGCCGCAGCCAGGATCAGGGCCGTCGCCAGCTTGGCTCCGACCAGCAGCACGGCGGCCGAGATCTCACCCTCGCGGATGCGCTGCGGCAGGCCGGTCAGCAGGGTATCGACGACGCGGAAGGCGAACAGCTGCAGCACCACCGTCGCCACACCCCAGATGGCGATGTCGCGCACCGAGGTCGACACCGACAGGGATACGGCCAGCGGTATGGCCAGACCGACCAGAATGCCGGCGAAGGCTACGGCCGCGGCCGAATTGCCGTCGCGGATCAGGGCGATCTCTTTCCACGGGGACAGCATCGCATAGACCGCCGCGCCCACGACCAGCAGGACCAGGGTCAGGGCGAGATGCATGACCATGACCGGGAAGCCGCTGGCGAACGCCTGCACCTCCGGGCTGGTCAGAACATTGGTAAGCGACGAGGGGTCCATGGAAAATCCGGCGAACGAAAGCAAAACATCCTTGCCCGATCGGGGCCCCGATCCGCAAGCGTCCCCGCGCCACACCCGGTCAAGAAAGGTGACGGTGCGTTTCGGAGCCGCGTCTCAGGCGGCCGCGACGGCGGCCTGTTCCGCCTTGCGCAGGGCCGAGGCCCGCACCTTCTCGCTTTCGGACTTCAACTGGCCGCAGGCGGCCAGGATGTCACGACCGCGCGGGGTGCGTATGGGGCTGGCATAGCCGGCCTTGTTGATGACAGCCGCAAACCGTTCGATCGTCTTCCAGTCCGAACATTCATAGTCGGTACCGGGCCAGGGGTTGAACGGGATCAGATTGATCTTGGCCGGGATGCCCTCGATCAATTTGATCAGGGCGCGGGCCTCTTCGGGACTGTCATTGATCCCCTTCAGCATGACGTATTCGAAGGTGACCCGGCGGGCGTTGGAAATGCCCGGGTAGGCGCGGATGCCGGCCATCAGGGCTTCGAGATTGTATTTCTTGTTCAGCGGCACCAGCACGTCGCGCAGGGCGTCATTGGTGGCATGCAGGCTGATCGCCAGCATGGCCTGGGTCCGGGTCCCCAGCGGCTCCAGCTGCGGCACCACGCCCGAGGTCGAGACTGTGATGCGGCGGCGCGACAGGGCGATGCCTTCGCCATCCGAGATGATCTCGATCGCATCGGCGACATGGTCAAGGTTATAGAGCGGCTCGCCCATGCCCATGAAGACGATGTTCGACAGGCGACGCTCGTCCTGGTCGGTGACATCCTCGCCGAATTTCGGCCATTCCTCGAGGTCGTCCCGGCAGACCTGGACCTGAGCCACGATCTCGGCCGCCGTCAGGTTGCGCACCAGCTTCTGGGTGCCGGTGTGGCAGAAGGTGCAGTTCAGGGTGCAGCCGACCTGGGACGACACGCACAGGGCCCCGGCCCGGCCGACATCGGGAATGTAGACGGCCTCGACCTCGATGCCCGGGGCGGTGCGGATCAGCCATTTGCGGGTGCCGTCCTTCGACACCTGACGTTCGACGATCTCGGGCCGGGCGACAGTAAAGACCTCAGCCAGTTTCGCCCGCGTCTCCTTGCCGATGTCGGTCATCGCGCCGAAGTCGGTGACGCCATAGAAATGGATCCAGCGCCACACCTGGGTGGCGCGCATCTTGGCCTTCTCCGGCGGGCAGATGTCGGCGGCGATCAGGGCCTCGCGCAGGGCCGTCCGCGTCATCCCGGACAGGGTGACGGGCGCGGGGGTGGCGGGCGTGGAGACACGCGAAAGATCGAGCGTGACGCTCAAGGCGATGATCCTGCGAAAACGGGGAAGGTCCGCCTTATAACACAGATCGTCCGCGATTTAAGGCACGGGAATGACGCTTGATCCCGACCCCCTGCGTCTCTAGAAGCCGCGGGGTTGGGGAGTAGCAGCCGGCATCGCCCAGCCGGGACCGTATCAACACACTCGCGCCTGCCCGGCGCGTGGTGCGGTCAGCGGACCATCCGCCTTGCGAGACCAGCGCGCCTTCGATCCGGCACCGGCCGGGACGGGGGTGTGCTGTCGCGCGTCCGGTGGAGTCCTGACCCATGTCCCCGATCACCATTCTTCTGCTGTCCCTCAGCCTGTCCGCCGACGCCTTTGCCGCCGCCATCGGGCGCGGGGCCGTTCACCGCCCCACCCTGCTGGAGGCCCTCAGGGCCGGGTTGGTCTTCGGGGTCATCGAGGCCGTCACCCCGATCGTTGGCTGGGCCCTTGGGCTCGCCGCAGCTGACTTCGTCCAGTCGGTGGACCACTGGATCGCTTTCATCCTGCTGGGCCTGGTCGGCGGCAAGATGGTCTGGGAGGCGACCCGACCGCACGCGCCTGGCCATGATACCCCCGCCGAACCACCGCGCCGCAGTCGGGGCCGATTCGCCCTGGTTGCCACGGCCGTCGGCACCAGTCTGGATGCCGCCGCGGTCGGCGTCTCCCTGGCCTTTCTCGGCGTCAACATCGGCGTGATCGCCGTATCGATCGGTCTGACCACCTTTGTGCTGGCGACTCTGGGTATGCTGGTCGGCCGCGCCGCCGGGACCCGACTGGGCCCCATCGCCGAACTGATCGGTGGCATCCTGCTGATCGGTATGGGCACACGGATCCTGCTGGAACACCTCGGCCTGATCGCCTGGTAGGGGCCGCTACAGGATGAAGCGGCTCAGATCCGCGTTCTTCGCCAGGTCCCCGACCTTGTCGCGCACAGCGGGCCCGTCGAAGGTGACGGTCTGACCGGACAGGTCGGCGGCTCTGAAACTGGTCTCCTCAAGTACCTTCTCAAGCACGGTCTGCAGACGTCGCGCACCAATATTCTCGACCGCGCCATTCGCCGCCACCGCCGCATCGGCCAGCGCTTCGACGGCGTCATCGGTGAACACCAGCGTCACGCCTTCTGTCGCCAGCAGTGCCTGGTTCTGGCGGATCAGATTGGCCTCGGGCTCGATCAGGATCCGCTTCAGATCATCGCGGGTGAGAGCCTTCAGCTCGACCCGGATCGGCAACCGGCCCTGCAGCTCCGGCAACAGATCGCTGGGCTTGGACACGTGGAAGGCCCCCGAGGCGATAAACAACACATGGTCGGAACGCACAGGCCCATAGCGGGTCGAAACCGTGGTGCCCTCGATCAGCGGCAGCAGATCACGCTGAACCCCCTCGCGCGAGACGTCACCGCCAGAGGCTCCCTGCCGCGCGGCCACCTTGTCGATCTCGTCGAGGAAGACGATGCCTTCGTTCTCGGCCAGCAGCAGGGCTTCCTTGGTGAGGCTGTCCTGGTCCAGCAGGTTGTCACTCTCCTCGGCGACCAGCGGGTCGACCGCGTCGCGAACCGGCAGCTTGACCGACTTGCTGCGTGCACCCCCCATCTTGCCCAGCATTTCACTGAGGTTGATCATCCCGACATTGCCGCCGGCCATGTCGAGGCCCTGGATCGGCGGGGCTGTATCCATCAGGGCGATTTCGATTTCCTTGTCGTCGAGCTCGCCCGCGCGCAGCTTCTTCCGAAAGCTGTCGCGCGTCGCCGGCTGCGAGCCGGGACCGACCAGGGCATCAAGAATTCGCTCCTCGGCGGCAGCCTCGGCTTTAGCTCTGACCCCGTCGCGCCGCTTGTCGCGCACGATCACCAGGGCGCTCTCGACCAGGTCGCGCATGATCTGGTCGACGTCACGGCCGACATAGCCGACCTCAGTGAATTTGGTCGCCTCGACCTTGAGGAAGGGCGAGCCGCCTAGTTTTGCAAGCCGCCGGGCGATCTCGGTCTTGCCGACGCCGGTGGGGCCGATCATCAGGATGTTCTTGGGCGTGACCTCGTCGCGCAGATCCTCGGGCACGCGCTTGCGCCGCCAGCGGTTGCGCAGGGCCACGGCCACGGCGCGCTTGGCGTCGTTCTGGCCGACGATGAACCGATCCAGCTCGGAGACGATTTCGCGGGGCGACAGATCGGTCATCGGCCGCTCCCCTGGCCGAGGGTTTCCACCGTCAGGTTGCCGTTGGTGTAGACGCAAATCTGCGCGGCGATCTCCATGGCCTTGCGCGCCACCTGTTCGGCGTCGAGCTCGGTATGGTCCAGCAGGGCCCGGGCCGCCGACAGGGCGAAATTACCGCCCGATCCGACCGCCGCCACCCCGTGTTCGGGCTCCAGCACATCGCCGACCCCGGTGACGGTGAAGATGGAGTTGGCGTCGGCGACCAGCAGCATGGCCTCAAGGCGGCGCAGGTAGCGGTCGGTGCGCCAGTCCTTGGCCAGATCGACACAGGCTCGGGCCAGTTGGTCCGGATACTGTTCCAGCTTGGCCTCCAGACGCTCGATCAGGGTGAAGGCGTCCGCCGTAGCCCCGGCGAAGCCCGCCAGTACCCGGCCGTCCGCCAGGGTGCGCACCTTGCGGGCCGCGCCCTTGACGATGGTCGGCCCCATCGAGACCTGGCCGTCACCGGCGATCACGGTGAGGCCGTTCCGGCGCACCGCCAGGATGGTGGTGCCGTGCCAGTCGGGAAAATTCGGATTGGGCTGGTTCATGACAGGGCAGATGGCGACGCGATTGCGGTCCGGCAAGCGGAAAGGCGCGTGAATACAATGACAGCGTTAGTCATATTTTTGCCCGTATGGCTGGATAACCTGTGAAATCACACCCCAAAAACAACCATAAAAGAGAATGGCGATGCTTCATCGCGTGATTTACGCAAGTGAAGCGGTCGGCACGACCGGAGCCTCCACGCTCTCGATCGCGCAGATTCTCGGGGTCTCCGAAGCCAACAACCGTCGCGACCATCTGACCAGCTGCATGATGCTGCATGGCGGCCAGATTCTGCAGGTGATCGAGGGCGGCCGAAACGATGTGGACCGTCTGATGCGGCGGCTGCTGCTGGATCCGCGCCATACCCGGTTGCGCATCCTGTCCGACACCCCCGTGCCCACGCGACGGGTGGAAGGGGCGATGACCCTGTGCCCGGATCCTGCGGCCATGCTGCAGCGGATCGGCCTGCCCTGCATCTCGCGCATCACTGCCCCCCAGGCCGAATCCATACTTGAGATGAGTCTGGCTGCCTGAACGCGTGACCTCGGCGACATCCGGCCCTATCTGGGACCGGTGACCTTCTCCGACGACGAAATCGAACGCTATGCCCGCCATCTGGTGCTGGCCGAACTGGGTGGCCCCGGCCAGCAGCGGTTGAAGGCCGCGCGCGTGGGCCTGATCGGCCTCGGCGGCATCGGGGCCCCGGCCGCCCTGTATCTGGCCGCCGCGGGCGTGGGGACCCTGCGCCTCATCGACGACGACACGGTCGCCCTGTCCAACCTCCAGCGCCAGATCCTCTTCACCGGGGCCGATACGGGCCGCCTCAAGGTCGAGACCGGCGCTGCGGCCCTGGAGGCGCTGAACCCCCATGTCCGGATCGAGCCTGTCGCCGCGCGCCTGACCGGGACCAATGCTGACGACCTGATCGCCGGCTGCGACCTGGTGCTGGACGGCACGGATGATTTCGCGACCCGGTTCGCGGTCAATGCCGCCTGCGTCGCCGCCGGCATCCCGCTGGTATCAGGAGCGCTGGGTCGCTGGAGTGGGCAGGTCGCCGTCTTCGAAGGGCGGCCCTGCTATCAGTGTCTGGTGCCGGCGATCCCGCCCGAGGCCGAAACCTGCGCCCGCGCCGGCGTGGTCGGGGCCCTGGCCGGGGTCGTGGGTTCCATGGCCGCCCTGGAGGTGATCAAGCGGATCACCGGGGCCGGCACGCCCCTGTCCGGCCGCCTGCTGCTCTACGATGGCCTCGCCGGGTCCGCCCGGGCTGTATCGATCATGGCCGACCCGGCCTGCCCGGTGTGCGGCAACGGTCCGGCCCGGGATCATCCGGAGGCCGCTCCGGGCTGACGCGGACAGGTTCGCCGGTCAGGCGAAGGCGGTGCGGAACAGGGCGATGTAGCGGCTCATCAGATCCTGTTCGACATCGTCTTCCCAGTCCGCGTGGCCGGCATCCGGCACCTCGATATAGTCGAACCTGCGCCCGGCCTGCCGAAGCGCATCCTTCATCCGGCGGGACTGATACACGGGAACGATCGGGTCATCAGCCCCGTGGACCAGCAGGACGGGACAGTTGATTTCCGCGGCCCGTCGCCGCGGCGACGCCTGGGCCAGGGCCGCACTGTCCGTCGCCATATCGCCGATCCGGCGGGTCCAGAATTCGAACACCGAATTCTCCGGCGTGCTGTCGTCCCGCTTCTCGTAGGACAGCATGTCCGGCAGGTCGAAGACCCCGCAGACGGCCACGGCCGCCTTGTAGAGGTCAGGACGCAGGACTGCCCCCATCAGGGCAGCATAGCCGCCGTAGCTGGCCCCCAGAATGGCAACCCGGTCGCCATCGAGGCCACCGAGCCGGATCGCGTGGGCCACGGCATCCTCGACATCCTCCTGCATCCGCCCGCCCCAGCGCCGCCAGCCCTCGCCCGCAGACTCCAGGCCGTAGCCACCCGAACCGCGGAAATTGGGCTGTAATACCCACCAGCCCTGGGCAGCCAGGACCTGCACGGTCCGGTTCCAGTCCAGAACATCCCGCACTTCCGGCCCTCCATGCGGCATCACGATCAGCGGTCCCGGCGCACCGCCGGGAGGCGCGGTCAGATAGGCGCGGATGGTGGCCCCGTCCCGGGTGGTCACATCCAGGGCTTCGCCACGCCCCAGACGCCCGGACTGAAGGGCTGTGCGGGGCGTCAGATTGACGAAGCTGCGGCCGGCGCGATCGTAGAGATACCATGCCCCGGGCTCGTTCGAACTGCTGACATAGGCGAGCAAGCGATTGTGGGTTCGGTCGACGTCGACCAGGCGGACATTGCACTCATCGTCGAAGAACCGGTTCATCGCGCGATGATGGGGCGCGAGTTCCGGCAAGGCGAAATCGTACTCGATCCGGTCGTTCCAGTAGACGGCCGCCAGATAGTCACCGCGGTCATCGGTCAAACCGCCGGCGGTATCGGCCCGCTCACGCGCGGCGATCGGGTCCCCGAACGTCCAGGACTTCAGGTCCAGCTCACGCACCGTCATAACGTCCTCGCCCTCGAGCCGGGTCGCCACCACGATAACCCCGGCGCGATCAGTGGCGGCGATCCAGTCGAAATCGGGCGCCTCGCTGGCCCGCACGCGGCGCACAAATCGCCAGTCGCGCTCGTCAGGAGCACGGGCCATAATCCGGAACATGTTGCCCGCGGCATTGATGTCGTACCGCAACACCGGAATACCGGCCTGGGTCTCCCAGCCGACGGTGTTATAGGTGCCGCGGTCGACCTCGTCGGCCCGGCCGGTAATCACATTGACCCGATAGAGGGCATAGGCACCGGTGACGGCCGGTGCCATCATCATCACGATATCGGGCTCGTCCGGCACCAGATCGACGACCACACCGAGGTTCCTGGTGTGCTGCATCCGGACCAGTTCGTTGTCGAACAGCACCACCGCCCCGCCGGTGGCGGGGTCGATTGAGACCATCCGCCGCGAGGTGATCTCCTGAACATCCTGGGCGATGAAGCTGCGCGCCGTAGTGCGATCAGGCCGGGTCCGCCTCGTGACGGCGACCCGGACCAGCAACCGCTCGTCGCTGGCCCATTCCATGGCCTCACAGTCGACATCGCCGATCATCGAGCGCCGCGGCGGGGTGGCCGTATCGGCCGCGTCGACGACATCCAGCACCGCGCGACGCGTGCCGTTCTCGATCAGTTCCCGGATGATGGCGATCTGGTTGCCCGAAGGGGACAGGGATATCTGGCGCACCGTGTCACGGACGAAGAAGTCTTCCAGCGTATGCGGCTGGACCCCGCGCGCCACCCCCGGCCCGGCCAGTGCCGCCAGACCGAGGCCGCCCGCGCCGACCATCAGACCGCGACGCGACGGCGCGCGCAGTCCCGCCGAGAATATTCTGGACGTCATACGGCCCTCGCCAGGGCGAGCGCCAACACATGGATAGATTGCACAATAAATTCCCCCAACCCTCACAGGTATCAATCCCGGGTCGGAGGACGACCGTCAACCCATAGAAATCCTAAAGCATTGCCGGAATGACGCGATCCGGCGGCCGGTGGCCGTTCTGATAGGTCAGGATATTGCCGATGACGCGGTCGCCCATGTCCTGGCGCGCCTCGATCGTGGCCGAACCCAGATGCGGCAGCAGCACCACATTGGCGTGGCCCAGCAGGCCCGGATGGATCACCGGCTCCTGTTCGAACACGTCCAGCCCGGCCCCGGCGATCATCCGGGTCCTGACCGCCTCGGCCAGGGCGGCCTCGTCGATCAGCTCGCCCCGCGCCGTGTTGATCAGGATCACATGCGGCTGCAGCTTCGCCAGCCGCCCGGCCGAGATCAGGTGGTAGGTGTCCTTCGTCGCCGGGCAGTTCAGCGAGATCAGGTCCATCCGCGCCAGCATCTGGTCCAGATCGTCCCAGTAGGTGGCCCCCAGCTCCTCGGCGATCATGGCCGGGACCGGTTTGCGATTGTGATAATGGACCTGCATGCCGCAGGCCCTGGCCCGACGCGCCAGGGCCTGACCGATGCGGCCCATGCCGACGATGCCCAGCCGCTTGCCCCACAGTTTGCGCCCGGTCATCCAGGTCGGGCTCCAGCCCTCGAACCGGCCCTCGGCCACGACCTGGGCCCCCTCGACGATGCGGCGCGACACCGCCAGGATCAGCCCCATGGCCAGATCGGCTGTGTCCTCGGTCAGGACCCCCGGCGTATTGGTCACGATCATCCCGCGCGCGACCGCCGCCTCGACGTCGATATGATCGACCCCGGCCCCGAAATTGGCGATCATCTTCAGCTGCTCGCCGGCCCCGGCGATCAGGGCCGCATCGATCTCGTCGGTGATGGTCGGCACCAGCACGTCGGCGCGCTGCACGGCGGCCTCCAGCGCCGCCCGGTCCATCGGCCGGTCGGTCAGGTTCAGCTCGGCGTCGAACAGCTCCCGCATCCGCGTCTCGACCGCGTCGGGCAGGCGTCTGGTTAATACGACCTTAAGCTTGCGGACGGACATTCGGGGCCTTCGGATTGACGGGTGACGACGGGCGATGACGCTCGCAACGCCCGCCCGCGACGGATTTCATACCGGTGTCTAGCAAAGCTGCCCCCCGCCGCCAAAGCCTGTCGAAGCGTATTGCCCTCGGGGCGGTCGCCATCGGCCTGGGTCTGATGGCCGGTGCCGGATCCACCATGCCCGACGGACGCCCTACTCCGACCGGTCTCGATGTGCCGCGCTGGGTGACGCTGAAGTCGTCGCGCGTGCGCGCCCGACAGGGTCCGGGCCTCGATTACCGCATCCTGTGGGAATACCGGGCGGCGGGCCTGCCGGTCCAGGTGATCGCCGAGACCCGCGAATGGCGCAAGGTCTGCGACCCCGAGGGGTCAATCGCCTGGATTCACCGCACCGTCGCCTCGGGTCGCCGCACCGTCTTCAATCCCACGGCTGTCGAGGTGCCGATCCACAGCGGCCGGTCCGACGACTCACCGCTGCGGGCCCGGCTGTCGGCCCGCGCAACCGTGCCGCTGGACGAGTGCGAATCAGGCTGGTGCCACATCCGCGCCCGCAAGCTGCGCGGCTGGGTTCGCGCCGGGGCCGTGTTCGGCACCCAGGGCCATCCCCTGTGCGATGCGGCCCGCCCGGCGGGGCAGGGACCCGACCGTCTGCCCGCCGGTTGAGCCGCTCGCTCGCCTCGTGTAATCCGGCGCAACACCGGCCCCATGCTGCGCGACGCGCCGCAGGTCGACAGCCATCCGGAGCGCCTGAGTGACCCAGCCGAAATACCCGTCGTCGTTCGACCATGAGGCCCTGCTGGCCTCGGGCCGCGGCGAACTGTTCGGCCCGGGCAACGCCCAGCTGCCGGCCCCGCCCATGCTGATGTTCGACCGGATTGTGACGATCAACAGCGACGGCGGCGACCACGGCAAGGGCTATGTCGAGGCCGAACTCGACATCCATCCGGACCTCTGGTTCTTCCAGTGCCATTTCATCGGCGACCCGGTCATGCCCGGCTGCCTCGGCCTCGACGCCATGTGGCAGCTGGTCGGCTTTTACCTGGGCTGGATCGGCGGCCCCGGCCGCGGCCGCGCCCTCGGCGTCGGTGAGGTCAAATTCACCGGCCAGGTCCAGCCGGACGTGAAAAAAGTGGTCTACAAGATCAATCTGAAACGGGTCATCAATCGCAGACTGGTGATGGGGATCGCCGACGGGGTGCTCGAAGCCGACGGAGTCCCCATCTATACGGCATCGGACATGCGGGTTGGCCTGTTCGGGGCTGCGTCGGCCGCCGACGCCCCGGTCGGCGACTGAGCCGCGGCGAACAACAGCCGCGGTCAACGCGGATACGGATTTTGGTAAGGAAGTCAGCATGCGGCGTGTAGTCGTCACCGGTCTGGGTATCGTCTCTTCCATCGGTCATGGAGCCGATGAGGTCACCGCCTCCCTGCGCGAGGCGCGCTCGGGTGTGGTCTCCGCCCCGGATCATATCGAGCACGGCTTCCGCAGCCAGGTCTGGGCACCGCCCTCGCTGGGCGTGAAGGCCGAGGACTGGGCCCCGCTGGTCGACCGGCGCGCGGCGCGCTTCCTCGCCAACGGCACGGCCTGGGCCCATATCGCCTTCGAGGAGGCGCTGAAGGATTCCGGCATGACCGCCGAAGAGATCCAGTCCGACCGCATCGGCCTGATCGTCGGCGAGGGTGGTCCCTCGACCCAGGTGATCCTCCAGGCGGCGGCCACCACCATCGAAAAGGGCTCGCCCAAGCGCATCGGCCCGTTCGCCGTGCCCAAGGCCATGGCCTCGGGCCCGTCGGCGGTCCTGGCCACCTGGTTCCAGCTGAAGGGGATCAACTATTCGATCTCGTCGGCCTGCGCGACCAGTGCCCATTGCATCGGCGCGGGTGCCGAACAGATCGCCTGGGGCAAGCAGGATGTGGTCTTCGCCGGCGGCTGCGAGGATATCGACTGGTCGATGTCCAACATGTTCGACGCGATGGGGGCCATGTCCTCGAACTTCAACGACACCCCGTCGACGGCCTCGCGCGCCTATGACGCCACCCGCGACGGCTTCGTCATCGCGGGTGGGGCCGGCATCGTCGTTCTGGAAGAATATGAGCGGGCCGTGGCCCGTGGCGCGACCATCTATGCCGAGGTCACCGGCTATGCCGCCAACTCGGACGGCTATGACATGGTCGCTCCCTCGGGCGAAGGCGCAGAACGCTGCATGAAGCTGGCGCTCGAGATGGCCGGCCATCCGAAGATCGACTATCTGAACCCGCACGGCACCTCGACCCCGGTCGGCGACTCCAAGGAGATGGGCGCGGTCCGCAATGTCTTCGGCGACCAGATGCCGATGATCTCCTCGACCAAGTCGCTGACGGGCCATTCGCTCGGCGCGGCCGGGGCGCAGGAGGCGATCTACTGCCTGCTGATGATGAAGAACGATTTCGCCGCCGAGAGCGCCCATATCGAAAATCTCGATCCGGAGTTCGAGGGCATGCCGATCCTGAGAAAACGCCACGACGGACCCCTGACCCACGTCATGTCCAACTCGTTCGGTTTCGGCGGCACCAACGGCACCCTGATCCTCAGCAAGGTCTGAGGACAGGAGCCAAACCGGTTCCGGCGCGCTAGGTCTGTCTCTCGCATAAGGTGACACGCCCTGTCCGCTGATCCCTACGTCCTGTTCCTGCTCGGCCTCGGGGCCGTGATCCTGATGGTGTCCTGGGCCCCCGTCGGGCTCAAACGCTGGCCGCTGACCCTGGCCATCCTCTGCGTTGGCATCGGCGTGGTGGTGTTCAGCACCGGCGTCCTGTCGTTCAATCCCGACCCGCGCACCTGGGACACATTGACCGAACGGCTGGCCGAGCTGGTCGTGCTGATCAGCCTGATGGGGGCCGGGCTCAAGCTGGACCGACCACTGGGGTGGCGGCGTTGGGGCTCGACCTGGCGACTGCTGGCCGTGGCCATGCCCCTGACCATCATCGCCACCGCCTGGCTGGGCTTCATGGGGCTGGGCTTCAGCCTGGCCATGTCGCTGCTGCTGGGGGCAGCCATGGCCCCGACCGACCCGGTGCTGGCCGCCGATGTCCAGGTCGGCCCGCCCAGTTCCGGTGAGGAGGATGAGGTCCGCTTCGGCCTGACCTCCGAGGCCGGGCTCAACGATGCCCTCGCCTTCCCCTTCGTCCATCTGGCCATCCTTGCCGCCGCCGGGGGCCTGGCCTCGACCGCCGCCCTGACCGACTGGTTCACCATCAAGGTGGTGTGGAAGCTGCTGGCCGGGGCCGGGATCGGCTATCTGGTCGGGCGCGGTCTCGGCTATCTGATCTTTCACAGTCAGCGGGTCGGCCTGTCGCGCATGGGTGACGGCCTGGTCGCCCTGGCAGCGACCTTCCTCTGCTACGCCGTGGCCGAACTGGCCCACGGCTACGGCTTCCTCGCCGTCTTCGTCTGCGGCCTGACCATCCGCGCCTGGGAGCGCGACCACGACTTCCACAAGGAGATGCACGACTTCTCCGACCAGTTCGAACGGCTGCTGATGATGCTGCTGCTGGTGCTGTTCGGCGGGGCCCTGGCCAACGGGCTGCTGGACGCCCTGACCTGGAAAGACGCCGCCATCGGCCTGGCCATCCTGCTGGTGGTGCGGCCGGTCGCCGGCCTGATCGCCATGACCGGCTCGCCCCAGCCGTGGCGCGAACGGCTGCTGATGGCCTTCCTCGGCATCCGCGGGATCGGCTCGATCTACTATGTCGCCTATGCCATCAACCATGGCGATTTCGGCAACAGCCAGCGGCTCTGGGCCATCGTCGGCTTCATCATCCTGGCCTCGATCCTGATCCACGGCGTCAGCGCCAGTCCGATGCTGATGCGACTGGCCCGGCGCCGGGCGCGCCAGAAGGCCGAGGCGGACCAGTGACTCTTTCCCCGCGCCCAGCCCCCTGCTAACGCTCGGCCCAACAAGATCAGGAGACAGACCATGGCGAGCGAGAGCGGCTGGAACATGCCCAGGGGTGACCTCATGAAGGGCAAGAAGGGCCTGATCATGGGAGTCGCGAATTCGAACTCCATCGCCTGGGGCATAGCCTCGCAACTGGCGGCCCAGGGGGCCGAGCTGGCCTTCACCTATATGGGCGAGGGGCTGGAGCGTCGCGTGCGCCCGCTGGCCGAGAGCGTCGGCGCGAAACTGCTGCTGCAGGCCGATGTCACCGACGACGCCTCGATGGACGCCGCCTTCGCCGAGCTGGAGAAAGAATTCGGCACCCTCGACTTCGTCGTCCACTCCGTGGCCTTCGCCAACAAGGACGAGTTGAAGGGCTCCTTCGTCGAGAACACCAGCCGTGACAGCTTCCTGCTGGCCATGAACATCTCGGCCTTCAGCTTTGTCGATGTGGCCAAACGCGCCGCACGGATCATGCCCAATGGCGGGTCGATGATCACCATGACCTATCTCGGGTCCGAGCGGGCCATCCCCAACTACAACACCATGGGCGTGGCCAAGGCCGCGCTCGAGGCCGCCACCCGCTACATCGCCCGCGACCTCGGGCCGAAGGGCATCCGCGTCAACGCCATCTCGGCCGGAGCCATGCGCACCCTGTCGCTGGCCGGCATCTCGGGCGGCCGCGGCATGATCAGCCAGGGCCGGGCCATGAGTGCGATGAAGGAGGACACCTCGATGGAGGGCGTCGCCGGCTGCGCCCTGTGGCTGTGCTCGGACCTGGGCCTGTCGACCACCGGCGAGATCATCCACGTCGACGCCGGCTTCCACATGATGGGCCTGGCCGGCGACGAGGAGGGCTGAAGCTCACCGTCACGTGATTTGCGCGAGGGGGGGGGGTAGCGAGGCACGCTGAGGTTGCGAAAGCTGAGGAGCCTTGTCTTGCCCCCACCGACCAACCCGGGCGACATCATCGTCGTTGGCCAGCGCCGCCGCGAGCCGACCGAGCCCTTTCCCGAACGGCCGCAGATCGTAACCTTCGAGGGACAATTCGATGAACTGGACCCCGATCTGGGAACGGAACCGGACCCCTGCGCCGATCCGGATACTCGAAAGAGCTGGGACGCTGATGCGAGAGCAGCGGCGGCTGTTTCCGATTTGGCCGCCAAGGCGGCCTCCCTGAATGATGGATCCAGCCTTTCCAACCGTGAATTCGGGGCCAATCTTTTCTTGAACTCCGTTGGTCAAGTAGAATTTAGCCCCGTAAGCGTCGGCCCGACGCCTTACTCCGGAACGATACCCGAGGTGACAATTGAACCCGGCGGGACAACCTACTTGAATTGGATGGGTGACATTCACAATCACCCGAGCGGTGACGGACGTCCGAGCGGAGCGGAATGGACCAGATTCCTAAACCGGATAGACGCTATCCAAAATCTGCATCCTCAACGGTCCGAAATGGTCAATGTATCTATGTATGTAGTCGCAAGAGACCCGCAAACGGGACAGGGTCGTATCTACGCCTACAAGAAAGGGGACGATCCAGATCAGCTTGGAATGGAAGTAAACCCGCAGGGGCAAGCGTGTCCTATTGTCTAGTAAAATGAATATACGCGTGACCTTGGCCGCTTGCTTGTTGTTACCAACCGCTTGCACGAACGCGGTTTCCGCACGCCCGGAAGCAACGCATGGTACGCAAATTGTCGATTTGCTGCCTCGCGAAGCCGTCTCGGCCCAAAGCTCGACGGGAGAATTCTTCACCCTATTGCCAAGGCCAAACGGGACATGGACTGCGATAATGCGCCGTAATGCGGTTGAACGTCACCTTTCGAGGGCAGATTGCCCTGCGCTGGATGATCTGGTCGACAGGTTCAGACATTTGCCGCCGCTGAAACCGGGGCCCTACGGTCTTCAGAACCATCCTGATGTCAGGCCCATACCCCCCACCACCATGGACGGGGCATTCTGGTCGATCACATCGCCGGGCTTTGCGCCGGACTGGTCGGATGTGGAGATGACCATCCGGGGCGATCAGGGACCTTACGCCAACTGGGCCAGCGCGACATTGCGCGCACTCCGGGTCTGCGCCGACCAAGTGAAGCCAGTATCCCCGGCGAGATCATCCACGTCGACGCCGGCTTCCACATGATGGGCCTGGCCGCGACGAGGAGGGCTGAGGCTCACCATCACGTGATTTGCGCGAGGGGGAGTAGCGATGCACGCTGAGGTTGCGCGAGCTGAGGAGCCTTGTCTTGCCCCCACCGACCAACCCGGGCGACATCATCGTCGTTGGCCAGCGCCGCCGCGAGCCGACCGAGCCCTTTCCCGAACGGCCGCAGATCGTAACGTTCGAGGGCATGTTCGATGAATTGGACCCGGATCTGGGGCTCCAGCCGGACCCCTGCGCCGATCCGGCCAAGGCCCTGGAATGGAATGCGGATGCGGCGGCTGCGGAAGCGCTTCAAGATATCTTGGACACTATCGCCGCTCAGAACGACAGCACTCACAACCTCGCCAACCGAGAATATGGCGCAATGATTTGTGAGCACTCCGATGGGACACTCAGCATTTCGCCAATTCAGTGGGGCGACCTCACGTTCGACGAGAATGGAAACTGGCTGAATCCGGGTGTGCAGCCAACGGTAGACGTGAATTTCAATGCCTGCGGTACCGGCTCTCTACCTCTTGCCATGATTCACAGTCATCCCGGCACCGGCGCGGGCGGCGGCGTACCCTCGGCAAGCGATGTTTCGTGGGTTGGCAGTATCAATGCGGCACGGGGCGATAACCTGGGAAGAATTTATCTTGTGTCGATTGGAGATGCCGAGACGCCGTATCGTATCTGGGTCTATGATGAGTCGAACGCTGAGGAGGCTTCTGTCAGTGGAGAGCCGGGAGATGAGGTGAACCCGGACGGGCAGCCATGTCCGGGACAGGTGGTCACGTGAAACAGCTAGTTGCGACTGCGGCTCTTATCCTTTCTGGCTTCGCGAATGCGGCGCTGGCCGAGGTGCCTGAAGTCGTCATAAAGCAAGCCCAGTTAGAGACATTCGCAGGCCGCAGGGCCGCCGCGTTCTATTCTGTCGAAATGGGTGGCGGCTCTTGGGTGCTGATCTCCATATTCTCCCAGCCCTTTGGACGGGCCATAGCCTTCGAGGCCGAGGCTCCTCGCAGATGGGTCGCGAGACGGCAGTCCGGCAGGGGATCCGAGTTCTCGATGCATACGCGGTGGGCTGACAGCAGCTCCTGCCCGGCCTTGGTGGGTGTGCTCTGGTCGTTGAGTCGGCTCGAAATGGGTTCGCTTGACGTGCCCGGCATAACCCCGCTCATGCCGTCGGCCGGTGTTCAGCCCGTCCCTCTTCCAGCAGACGGACCAGTAATCTCGTTATGGGGCGTGGGGATGCAGCCAAGTGGCGCGCCGATAACCATTTCCGCATCAGGGATCGGTGGAGAGCTTGACGCTTGGGGGCGCTTGGCCGAGCAGGACTTGGCCGAGTGCTGGAGCGAAGAGCAACCGACCACCTAATCCGGTTCGCGTTCGCCCCCGGTTGCTACCGATTGGGGATCATGGACCAAGCCGCTTTTGAAACACTGTTGGATCACCTCATCTCCGAGTGGGAAGGCGAGATCGTCGAGTTCAAGGAAGGCGGCGAGGGATTCTCCAGCGGTAAGCTCGGACAATATGTTTCGGCCCTGGCGAATGAAGCGAACTTGCCCGGGAAGCCCCGAGGCTGGCTTGTGTTTGGCGTGGCCGACAAAAGTCGGGCCGTCGTCGGAACAACATACAAGGAAGATTGGGAGCGTTTGCATGCGGACAAAATGCAGGTGCTCAATGGCACGGGCAGCTTCACTTTCCGCGACATTCACGTTCTGAATCATGCCGATGGGCGGGTAGTTCTGTTCTAGATCTGGTAACGCTAAGCCAAGGATAGTCGATCCTTACTCCGGTTCGCGCTCGCCGACCTCTTCGGGACGCACGACCAAAAGCCAGCCGTCGGTGATGTGCAGCTCCGGCACCGCCTCGCGGGTGAAGGGCACGAACCAGGTCGGGCCGCCGGTTGCCGGGGTGATTTCCAGCATGTCGCCGGCCCCGAAATTCTGCACCGTCCGCACTGTGCCCATTACCGCCCCGGCGGGATCGCGGGCCTCCAGCCCGACCAGGTCGGCCAGATAGAATTCGTCCTCCTCCGGCGCGGGGAAGCGGTCGCGCGGCACATAGAGTTTCAGGTTACGCAGGGCGTCGGCCTGCTCCTTGGTCTCGACCTCCTTCACCCGGCCGACGATGCCGTCCTTGGTGGCCCGCGCCGTGGTCACGCTCAGCGCATGGGAGCCATCGGCCCGCAGCAGCGGCCCATAGGCCGTCAGGGCCAGCGGGTCGGCCGTATAGGCGGTGATCTTGACCTCGCCGCGCACGCCGAAGCCGCCCGCCACATGGCCGACGAGGATGAGTGTGGCCTTGGCTTCTGTCATTCCCTTGATCCCTGTTCCGCTCATCCCGGCGAAAGCCGGGACCCAGTTCTTTCGTGAGGCAGCGCGTTGGAAGCCAAAGCACTGGGCCCCGGCTTTCGCCGGGGTGAGCGGAGAGAAAGGCGGTTAGGCCTCGGTCTTTTCTTCAGCAGCGGCCTCTTCAGCCGGGGCTTCCTCGGCAGCGGCTTCAGCGGCCGGAGCCTCTTCAGCGGCAGCTTCAGCAGCCGGCGCTTCTTCAGCAGCGGCCTCAGCGGCCGGGGCTTCTTCGGCAGCGGCTTCCGGCTCCGGAGCCGGGGCGTTCTTGGCGGCTTCGGCGGCAGCAGCCGCTTCTTCCTTGGCCTTCACGGCAGCTTCGGCGGCTTCGATCTTGGCAGCGGCCTCGGCCTCGGCGCGATCGGCCTCGCGCTGGGCGCGTTCGGCGGTGCGTTCCTGGGCCTTCTTGCCCGGCTGCGCCTTGTTCGGGTTGTTGGACTGGGTCCATTTGACCGTCTGGCCCAGGGTCTCGTCCTGGCTCAGGAAGCGGGCGACGCGGTCGGTCGGCTGGGCACCCTTGCCGAGCCATTCAGCGATACGCTCGACCTTCAGGGTGACGCGCGGCTTTTCGCCGTCCTTGGGCAGCATCGGGTTGTAGGTGCCGACGCGCTCGATGAATTTGCCATCGCGCGGCGAATGGGAGTCAGCGACGACGATATAGTAGTAGGGGCGCTTCTTGGCGCCACCGCGGGCCAGACGAATCTTCAGCATTTTCGGTCTCTTTCTAGGGTTCTAATTCTATTTCTTGGAAGGGAGTCCCGGCAGGCCCGGAAGGCCTCCCGGCAGTTGTCCGCCGCCCAGGCCGGAGAGCCGGTCCTGAATGGCTTTCATTTCGTCAGCAGAGGGTTCCGGCATCTTGCCGCCGCCCATGGATTTGAGCCGGGCCATGTCGGCCCCGCCGCCACCCATGCCGGGCAGGCCGCCCATCATGGCGGCCATCTTCTGCAGGTTCTTGCCGCCGCCACGCGACAGCGACTTGACCATGTCGGCCATCTGCCGGTGCTGTTTCAGCAGGCGGTTGATGTCCTGGACCTCGACGCCGGACCCGGCCGCGACCCGCTTCTTGCGGCTGGCGTTCAGCAGGTCGGGCTTCTTGCGCTCAACCTTGGTCATCGAGCTGATGATGGCGATCTGACGCGCGATCATCTTGTCGTTGATGTTGTTGTCGGCCATCTGGGCCTTCATCTTGGCCACGCCCGGCAGCATGCCCATGATGCCCTGCAGCCCGCCCATCTTCGACATCTGCTGCAGCTGGGCCGACAGGTCATTCAGGTCGAACTGGCCCTTGGCCAGTTTGCGGGCCATGGCCTCGGCCTTGGACTGGTCCAGTTCCTGGCTGGCCTTCTCGACCAGGGCGACGATATCGCCCTGACCCAGGATACGACCGGCCACACGGCGGGCGTCGAACACGTCGAGCGCGTCGACCTTCTCGCCGGCACCCAGATATTTGATCGGCAGGCCGGTCACGGCCCGCATCGACAGCATGGCCCCGCCGCGACCGTCGCCGTCGGCGCGGGTCAGGACCAGTCCGGTCAGCGGCAGGCGCTCATGGAAGGCGGCGGCGGTGCGTACCGCATCCTGACCGGTCAGGCTGTCGGCAACCAGCAGGGTCTCGACCGGGTTCGAGACCCGGGCGACCTCGGCCACCTCGTTCATCAGGGCCTCATCGAGCGTGATCCGCCCGGCGGTGTCGAGGATCAGGACGTCGAAGCCCTGGAGCTTGGCCGACTGCAGCGCCCGTTTGGCGATCTCGACGGCAGACTGGCCCTCGACGATCGGCAGGGTGGTGACCTCGATCTGTTTGCCGAGGGTGGCCAGCTGCTCCATGGCCGCCGGACGACGCGTGTCCAGCGAGGCCATCATGACCTTCTTGCGATCGAATTTCGTCAGACGCAGCGCCAGCTTGGCCGATGTCGTCGTCTTGCCCGAGCCCTGCAGGCCGGCCATCAGGATCACGGCCGGCGGCGTGGCATTGATGTTCAGCGGGGTCGGCTCCTCGCCGCCCAGCATCTCGACCAGACCGTCATAGACGATCTTGACCACCTGATCGGCCGGCTTGACCGAGCGGATCACATCCTCGCCGGTGGCGCGTTCGGTGGCGAAGGCGATGAAGTCCTTGACCACCGGCAGGGCGACATCGGCCTCCAGCAGGGCCACGCGCACTTCGCGCATGGCTTCCGCCACGTCCTTTTCGGACAGCGCGCCGCGCCCGGTGATCCGGTCGAAAACGCCTGTCAGTCGCTCGTTCAGGGCCTCGAACATACAAACCTCATGCCCGTTTTCGCTTCAGGCCGGGATGGCCTGAATCCGGAAGACGGACGCTCAGCACCGACGGGTTGGCCTGATCCCCATAGAGAAATATCCCCTGGCGACGATCACGTCGGCAGGGGGTTCTCGCCGGGCTCATCCATTGCTGTTTGCGCTATCGGCCTTCGGCCTACATGAGCGCGGGCTCAAGTAGCGCGAAGCGCGGTAGCACGACCGCAAGGGGATCGTCCCGGTGGAGACGCAGGTTCACTTGCGCCGGAAGCCGGGGCTTATGCGCGAAAACCCGGTCAAAGACAAGCTGACCCCGCGACGGAGCACACATCGGGTTTCAGCGTTACCAACGGCAATGCCCGACCGCCGGCATCCTGCTAGGATTGCTGTTCCTCCCCCTCCCGAAAGACCCGCCATGTCTCCCGCCACCGACGACCGCCTGCGCGATGAAGTCCGACTGCTGGGCAGCCTGCTCGGCGATGTGATCCGGGACGAGGGCGGACCGGCCCTGTTCGACCGGATCGAGGCCGTGCGCCAGGCCTCTGTGGCCTATCACCGCGACCCCGAGGCCCACGACACCAAGCCATTGGAGGCCCTGCTGGCCGAGCTGTCACTCGACCAGGCGGTCGGTCTGGCCCACGGCTTCGCCACCTTCTCCCTGCTGGCCAATGTCGCCGAGGACCGGGCCGGCAAACGCCATGCCCGCGCCCTGTCCGCCGAGGGGGCCCGCGCCGATACACCCGAGGGGGCACTGACCCGTCTGGCCGAAATCGGCCGAACCGCCGAAGACGCCCGCGAGCTGCTGGCCGGGGCCCTGATCTCCCCGGTCCTGACCGCCCATCCGTCCGAGGTTCGCCGCAAGAGTGTCCTCGACCGAATCTCTGCGGTCAGCGACCTGCTGGATTCCTGTGATCGCGACGACCTGGCCTGTGCCCCCGAAACCCTGACGCGGGGTCTGCGTCGCCAGACCGTGATCCTGTGGGCGACGCGTCTGGTCCGCACCACCGGCCTGGTGGTCCAGGACGAGATCGACACCGTGGTCTCCTTCCTCGAGCGGGTCTTCCTGCTGGCCGCCCCGGCCCAGCTGGCAGAGTGGCGCAAGCGGCTGGACGCGCCCGACCTGCCGCCCTTCATCCATATCGGCACCTGGGTCGGCGGCGATCGCGACGGCAACCCCAATGTCGACGCCTCCGTGCTCGAGGCTGCCTTCCGCACCCAGGCCCGGGCCGTACTGCGATTTTATATGGAGGAGGTGAACGCCCTCGGGGCCGAGCTCAGCCTGTCGGACTCCCTGGCCGGGATCAGTGACGAACTGCGGGCCCTGTCGGAAGCCTCCGGTGACACCTCGCCCCATCGCGCCGGCGAGCCCTATCGCCGCGCCCTGTCCGAAATCTACGCCCGCCTGTCGGCAACCCATCCGGTGCTGACGGGGATGCCCGCCGCCCGGCCTGCCCCGTTCGCCGCCCCGGCCTACAGCGGCCCCGACGCCTTCCGCGCCGACCTGCGGATATTGCGCGACAGCCTGATCGCTCACCACGGCGACGCCTTCGCCGATGACCGGCTGACCCATCTGATCACCGCCGCCGAGGTGTTCGGCTTCCACATGGCGACGATGGACCTGCGCCAGAATGCCGATGTGCATGAGCGGGTGGTCGCCGACCTGTTCCGGGCCGCCGGCGTCTGTGCCGACTATCTGGCGCTGGACGAAGACGCCCGCATGACCCTGCTGGCGAGCGAGCTGGCGTCCGAACGCCTGCTGTTCAACCCCTATGCCGACTACGCCGCCGAGACCCTGAAGGAACGCGCCATCCTCGAGGTCGCCGCCGGGGCGTTGGCCCGCTTCGGCCCGCGGGCCCTGCGCACCCATGTCGTGTCCAAGACCGACGCCGCCTCGGACCTGCTGGAGGTCTATCTGCTGCTCAAGGAGGTCGGCCTGTACCGCCCGTCCGACCCGGGCACCTGTCCGATCCAGGCCGCGCCGCTGTTCGAGACCATCGATGACCTGCGGGCGTCCAGGGCGACCCTGTCACGGCTGATGACCGAACCCTCGGCCCTGGCCGTGGCCCGCGCCCGCGGCGTCCAGGAAGTGATGATCGGCTATTCCGATTCCAACAAGGACGGCTCCTATCTGACCTCGACCTGGGAGTTGCACGAGGCCTCGCGCGCCCTGCTCGACGTCACCCGCGAGGCCGGCGTTCGGCTGCAGCTGTTCCATGGTCGCGGCGGGGCCGTCGGCCGGGGCGGCGGCTCCAGCTTCGCCGGTGTCATGGCCCAGCCCCAGGGCACGGTCGACGGTCGTATCCGCATCACCGAACAGGGCGAGGTCATCGCCAACAAATACGGCGCACCGGACGTGGCCAAACGCAATCTCGACGCCCTGACCTGCGGGGTCCTGCTGGCCTCGCTGCGCCCGGCACCGGACGAGACCTTTACCGCCCGCCACGGCGCGACCGTGACCGCCCTGTCGACAGCCTCGATGGCCGCCTACCGGGCCCTGGTCTATGAGACCGACGGCTTCGTCGACTATTTCCGGGCCGCAACCCCGATCGCCGAGATCGCCGAACTGAAGATCGGCTCGCGCCCAGCCTCGCGCAGCTCATCCACCGCCATCGAGGACCTGCGGGCCATTCCCTGGGTGTTCAGCTGGTCGCTGTCGCGAGTCATGCTGCCCGGCTGGTACGGCTTCGGCTCGGCGGTGCGCGGTGCCGACATGGCCGAGTTGCAGGCGATGGCGCGCGACTGGCCCTTCTTCCGCACCCTGGTGCAGAACATGGAGATGATCATGGCCAAGGCCGACATGAGCATCGCCCGCCGCTACGCCGACCTGGTGCCGGACGCCGCCCTGGCCGACCGCATCTACGGGGCCCTGGTCTCGGAATGGGATCGTACCCGCGACGCCGTTCTGGCCATCACCGGCCAGGATGACCTGCTGAGCGGCCAGCCCGAGCTGGACCGGCTGATCCGACTGCGCCTGCCCTATATCGAGCCGCTGAACCATCTGCAGGTCGAGCTGATCCGCCGCCGTCGCGCGGGTGATACCGATCCGCGCGTTCGCGAAGGCATATTGCTGACCATCAACGGCGTCACCGCGGGCCTGCGCAACAGCGGCTGACCGCAGATGATCGACCGGACATGAGAAAGGCCCGACGGAGCGATCCGCCGGGCCTTTTCCGTCACGGGTGCCGTCCCCCGGTCAGGCCGGGGGCCGACGAACTCCGTCAGCTGACAGGGAAACCCCGGACCTTCAGCAGGGCCGCCACATCCGGGTCACGACCGCGGAACTGGCGATAGGCCTCGCCACGGTCGGTGGTGTTGCCCGGAGCCAGGATGATCGCCTTGAAGCGGGTTGCGATGTCCGGATTGAACACGTCCCCCGACTCCTCGAAATAGGCCCAGGTGTCGGCGTCCATCGTCTCGGACCACAGGTAGGAATAGTAGCCGGCCGAATAGGCGTCGGACGTGAACAGGTGATTGAACTGCGGCAGGCGGTGCCGCATCACGATCTCCTTGGGCATGCCGTAGCGCGCCAGCGAGGCCTTCTCGAAGGCATCGATATCGGTCGGCGGCACGGCCTGGGTGTGCAGATCCATGTCGACCAGGGCCGAGGACAGATAGCTGACCGTGGCATAGCCCTGGTTGAACGTCGACGCAGCCTCGATCTTGTCGACCAGCGACTGCGGCATCGGCTGGCCGGTCTCCACATGCTTCATGAAGCCGTCAAGGATCGGCCGGGTCAGGACCCAGTGTTCGTGCACCTGGGACGGATATTCGACGAAGTCACGCGGCACGTCGTCCAGGGCGGGATAGGTCACCACCGAACTGAAGGCGTGCAGGGCGTGGCCGAACTCGTGGAACATGGTCTCGGCGTCGTCCAGCGAGATCAGCACCGGCATGCCGGGGTCGGCCTTGTTGAAATTGTTGTTGTTCGAGCCGAGCACATTCTTGTCGCCGTCGTAGGTCGAATGCGACCGGTAGGTCGTCATCCAGGCCCCGGAACGCTTGCCCGGACGGTTGTAGTCGTCGGTATAGTAGAGGCCGACGGTCCGGCCGTGGTCCTTGACCTCATAGACGGTCACGTCCGGATGGAAGACCGGCACGACCCCCGGCGCCAGTTTTTCGAAGGTGAAGCCGTACAGGCGTTCGGCCATGTAGAAGGAGCCGGCGCGGACGTTGTTCAGTTCGAAATACGGTTTCAGCTCGTTCTGATCGAGGTCGTACTTGTCCTTGCGGACCTTCTCGGCGAAATACAGGTAATCCCACGGCTCGATATCGAAGCCGGCGATGGCTTTCATGTCGGCCACCTCCTCGACGACCCGGGCCTTGGCCGGAGCCCAGACGCGGTTCATCAGACCCATGGCCGCGGCCGGGGTCTTGGCCATGGTGTCCTGCATCCGCCATTCGGCATGATTGCGGAAACCCAGAAGCTTGGCGCGCTGGTCCCGCAGCTTCACGATCTCGGCGATGGTGGCATTGGTGTCATTGGCGTCGCCGTTGTCACCGCGGTTGACGAATTTGCGCCAGACCTGTTCGCGCAGCGCCCGGTCATCGGCGAAGCTCAGGAACGGATCGACGCTGGAGCGGGTGTTGAGAATGGCCCAACCCTGAAGGTTGCGCGACCGGGCCGCGGAGGCCGCCGCGGCCTTGTTCGACGGCGGCAGACCGGCGACGCCGGCCTCGTCGGGGATCAGGATCCAGGTGTTCTCGTCCGAAACGACCTTCTGGCCGAAGCTGGTGAAGGCGCTGGACAGGGCAGTGTTGATCCGGCCCAGTTCGGCCTTGCCGGCGGCATCGAGCGCAGCACCGTTGCGGATGAAATTGTCGCGCGCGCGGGTCGCGATCCGCGTCTGTTCCGCCGTCAGACCCGCGGCGGCCGCGCCGTCGGCGACGGCCCGGACCCGCTGGAACAGCTTGGGATTGAAGGTGATTTCATCACCGGCAGCCGACAGGATCGGCGACAGCTCTGTATCGATCTCGTTGTAGTCGTCCGACCCGATGTTGGAGGTCATCACGCCATAGATCGGATAGGCCCGGCTGATCGGTTCGCCGGCCATCTGCAGGGCGACCATCGTATTGGCGAAGGTCGCCGGGGCCGGGTTGTCAGCGATGGCTGCGATCTCGGCCCGTTGCAGCTCGATGCCTTCCAGCAGGGCGGCGCGCAGTTTGGGCGCGGTGACCTTGTCCCAGGGCGGAACGCCGCCAAACGGACCGGACCATTCCTTGAGCAGCTCGGCTTGCGGCGTCTGTTGCGGCAGAACCGCGCGGGCGACCGCGACATCCGCGGCCATGGCCGACGGCGAGTCGCCGGCGGTCATGGCACCCGCTGTGGCGCAGCCGGTGAGGGCAAAGAGGCTCGCGCCTCCGACGAGGACATGACGTCTGTGCATGGTCGCTCCGTAATCTGAAAACTGTCTGATCGGGCACCCTAGGCTCATTGCGGCTGACCGTCACATGAACGGAACGTAATCTTGATCATTGGACGCGGAGAGGCCGGGCGGCTAAAGGCCGCACCATGGCGATTGGCGTATTCGACTCCGGCGTAGGCGGGCTGACGGTCCACCGCGAATTGACCCGACGGTTCCCCCGGCGGGACTTTATCTATCTGGCCGACCAGGCCAATGCCCCGTACGGCGGACGCGACGGCGAGGACATCGTCGAGCTGACGCGGGCGGGCTGCGAACGGCTGTTCGAGGCCGGGGCCAGCGTCATCGTCCTGGCCTGCAACACGGCCAGCGCCATCGCCCTGCGCCGGCTGCAGCAGACCTGGGTGCCGGAAGCCCGAGCCCGCCACGGCCGCCCGGTCAATGTGCTGGGCATCATCGTCCCGACCATCGAGGCCGCCACCGGCCTGCCCTGGGCCTTCGAGGCCGAACGCTCGGAACGGTTCGGGGGCGAAAAGATCGAGGCGATCGACGTCACCGGCGTCTTCTGCACGGCCGCCACGGCCATGAGCCGGGTCTATGAGATCGAGATCGACAAGCGCCGCGAGGATCTGGCGGTGTTTTCCGAACCCTGCCCCGGCCTGGCCGGCCTGATCGAACTGGGTGCCCCCGCCGAGGAGCTGAAACTGGTCGTCGATGACCATGTCGATGCCCTGCGCCGCCGCATCGGCCGCCATCCGGACAAGGCCATCCTCGGCTGCACCCATTATGAGATTGTCGCCGATCTGTTCGCCGCCGCCCTGCCGCCCGGCACGACGGTGATCCACCAGCCGACCGCGGTGGCCGACGCCCTGGAACGCTATTTCCTGCGCCATCCGGACTATGATCTGGGATCGGACGGTGGACGCGAATTCCTGACGACCGGCAAGCCGGGCCCGCAGTCGGATCTGGTGGCCCAGTTCTGGGGCGAACCCCTGACCTTTAAACCGGCCTGAACCTGTCCCCGGTCTAGTCGGCCAAGGCGGCTTCCGAGGCGGCGATCCGGCTGGCGGCGTGGACCACGGCGGCGATACGCATCGCGGCCTGGATCTGGGTATTGGGCACACTGTGGGTCTTCAGTGCGGCCTCATGGGCGTCCATGCACGACCCACAGCCGTTCACCGTGCTGACGGCCAGTTCCCACAGTTCGAAATCGACCTTGTCGACGCCCGGATTGGCCAGGACGTTCATCCGCAGCCGGGCCGGCAGGGTCGTGTATTCGGTATTCTGCATCAGGTGCAGGCCGCGGTAATAGATGTTGTTCATGCCCATGATGGCCGCCGCCGACTTGGCCGCCGATGCCGCCTCCGGGCTCAGAACCTCACCGGCTGCCGCCGTCAGCAGCCGCACCACAGGTGCCACACCGATGGCGTGGGCGCAGGCGAGGAAACAGCCCCATTTCTGCTGGTCGCTCAGCACCGTCTCATTGGCCAGAGACGAAAGGTTCAGCGAGATGTCCTTGGCATAGGCGGGCATCAGGTCGCGCAGGGCGTCGATCGACATTGTGGGGTTCCCTTCGGGAAGCGGCTACCGCTCGCGGCACGGCCGCTCACTACTTGAGCCACGTGGGGGCTGATCTGGTTTGAGATGGGGGGCGGCCGCGCTCAAGCCGCGAGCCGAGCATAGCGCCCAAAAAAGTGACCAGCGGGAAGGCGGCGACGCGAACATCGCCACCTTCCATCACCGGGTCCGCCGCCTTTACGCGGCGAGAGTCTCACCGCCGACCGGGCGGTTGCAGGCGCACAGTTCGTCGGTCTGCAGGGCATCAACGACCCGCAGGGTATCGGCCGGAGCGCGACCCACGTTCAGGTTGGTGACGTAGACGTGCTGCACGACATTGTGCGGATCGACGACGAAGGTAGCGCGCAGGGCGACGCCCTCTTCTTCGTTGAGGATACCCAGCTGGCGGGCGAATTTGCCGCCGTTGTCGGCGAACTGCCAGATCGGCAGCTTGCTCAGGTCGGCGTGATCACGACGCCAGGCCAGTTTAACGAACTCGTTATCGGTCGAGCCGCCCATGACCACCGTATCGCGGTCATCGAACTCGCGGGCCAGCGAGGCGAATTCGGCGATCTCGGTCGGGCAGACGAAGGTGAAATCCTTCGGGTAGAAGAAGATGACCTTCCACTTGCCCTCGAAGCTTTCGCCGGTGATCGGCTCGAAGGCCGAGACGCCGTTTTCTTCATGATCGTTGAAGCCCGGCTTTACGCCAATGACTTTGAATTCCGGCAGCTTTTCACCAACACCGAGCATATGCATTCCTGACAGACTAGGGATAAAAAAGGCGGCGCAGAGGGGAGGCCCTGCGCCGATGACGGTGAAATGGGGCTTCGCGACTGCGAAGTCAAATCGATCATTTCGCAAGTGCGAATAGATTTATATTATAGGTCGCCGCGCCGCCCTTGCGGGTCTGGCATAGATTTTCTCGTTCATCGCGACAATCTTTATCGATTGGTCTTTGGCGGACGCGCAACCTAGGCTGTCAGGACACTCAGGACAGAAAGAGGCAGTCATGGACGGCAATTCAGGCGGTGATCCCCTTCAATGCCCGGCACGCGGCCCCGCAGCGCTCAGATCCCTTCTGGGCCGCACCAACCGCGACTGGTGGCCGAACCAGCTGTCGCTGGACATCCTGCATCAGCACGGTATCAACGGCGACCCGATGGGGCCGGACTTCGACTATGCCGAGGCGTTCCGGACGCTGGATTATCAGGCCGTCAAACGTGACCTCACCGCCCTGATGACCGACAGCCAGTCGTGGTGGCCGGCAGACTATGGTCACTACGGTCCCTTCTTCATCCGCATGGCCTGGCACAGCGCCGGCACCTATCGCAGCGGCGACGGCCGCGGCGGGTCCTCGTCCGGTTCGCAGCGGTTCGCGCCGCTGAACAGCTGGCCGGACAATGCCAACCTCGACAAGGCGCGCCGGCTGCTGTGGCCGATCAAGCAGAAATACGGAGCCCGGCTGTCGTGGGCCGACCTGATGATCATGGCCGGCAATGTCGCCATCGAGTCGATGGGCGGTCCTGTGTTCGGCTTCGGCGGCGGCCGCGCCGACATCTGGGAGCCCGAGAAGGACATCTACTGGGGCACCGAAGAGGAGTGGCTGGGGGACACCCGCATTGATCCCGATCAGGAGAAGGTGCTCGAAAATCCGCTCGCCGCGATCCAGATGGGGCTGATCTACGTCAACCCCGAGGGCCCCGGGGGTCGACCTGATCCGGTGGCGTCGGGCCGCGACATCCGCGAGACCTTCGCCCGGATGGGCATGAATGACGAGGAGACCGTCGCCCTGACCGCCGGCGGCCATACCTTCGGCAAATGCCATGGTGCCGGCGACGCCTCGCTGGTCGGGGCCGAGCCCGAAGGTTCGGACATCGCCCAGCAGGGACTCGGCTGGCACAGCACCTATGAGAGCGGTATCGGCGATCACACGATCACCAGCGGCCTTGAGGGGGCGTGGAAGCCCAATCCGATCCAGTGGGACGGTGGCTATTTCCACATGCTGCTCGACTATGAGTACGAGCTGGTCACCAGTCCGGCCGGGGCCAAACAGTGGCAGCCGGTCAACCAGAAGCCCGAGGACCTGGCCCCGGCCGCCCACAATCCCGGGCGGCGCGTACCGACCATGATGACCACCGCCGACATGGCGATGAAGATGGACCCGGCCTACCGCAAGATCTCCGAGCGGTTCCGCGCCAATCCGGACCAGTTCGCCGACGCCTTCGCCCGCGCCTGGTTCAAGCTGTGCCACCGCGACATGGGACCGAAGTCCCGCTACCTCGGCCCCGAAGTGCCGGCCGAGGACCTGCTGTGGCAGGATCCGGTCCCGGCCCCGACCGGCCCGGTCATCGACGCGGCCGACGTCGCCACGCTGAAGACGGCCTTGCTCGCGTCGGGCCTGACCGTGTCCGAACTGGTGCAGACAGCCTGGGCCTCGGCCTCGACCTATCGCGGCTCCGACCATCGCGGCGGGGCCAATGGTGGCCGCATCCGCCTGTCCCCGCAGAAGGACTGGGACGTCAACCGGCCCGATCAGCTGGCCCGGGTGCTCAAGGCGCTGGACGGCATCAAGTCGGACTTCGACAAGGGCGGCAAGACGGTCTCCATCGCCGACCTGATCGTGCTCGGCGGGTCCGCAGCCATCGAGAAGGCGGCCAGGGACGGCGGCCATGCGGTCGAGGTTCCCTTCACCCCGGGCCGGACCGACGCGACCCAGGCCCAGACCGACGTCGAGGGTCTCGAGGTGCTCGAACCCCGCGCCGACGGCTTCCGCAACTATCTGCAGGTCAAATTCAGCGTCCCGACCGAGGAGCTGATGATCGACCGGGCCCAGCTACTGGGGCTCAGCGCGCCGCAGATGACGGTGCTGGTCGCCGGGCTGCGGGTTCTCGGGGTCAACCACGGTGGCTCGAAACACGGCGTCTTCACCGACCGGCCGGGGGTGCTGACCAACGACTTCTTCGTCAACCTGCTCGACATGGGCACGGCGTGGAAACAGGTCGACGATGACGGCGACGACACCTTCATCGGCACCGATCGTGAGACCGGTCAACAGAAGTGGACGGCCACCCGCACGGACCTCGTGTTCGGTTCGAACTCCCAGTTGCGGGCCGTATCCGAGGTCTATGCCGCCGCGGATGCCGACGGGAAATTCGTCCGCGACTTCGTCACCGCCTGGACCCGGGTCATGAACGCGGACCGGTTCGACCTGCCCCGGTCCGCACGCCGGGCCGAGGCCTGATCGCCTGACCTCCCGGTCCCCGACGCGTCGATACGCACCGGGGACCGGGGCACCGGGATTTCAGCCTCGATGAAGTCAGCCGATAGATTTTGATCTGATGATAGCGAACCCTTATATCGCTCTCATGCTCCCCACCCTGCGACAGCTCCAGTATCTCAAGCTCCTGGCCGAACACGCCTCGTTCAGCCGCGCCGCCGAGGCCGCCCATGTCAGCCAGCCCGCCCTGTCATCGGGCGTGCAGGAGCTGGAGAAGATTCTCGGGGCTCCGGTGGTCGAGCGCACCCGCGGCAATGTCCAGCTGACGGCCGTCGGAGCCGAGGCCGTGCGCCGGGCCGAGGATGTGCTGGCCCGGACCGAGGATCTGGTCGAGGCCGCCCGCAACGCCGGTCGACCCCTGTCCGGGCGCTTCCGTCTCGGCATCATCCCGACCATCGCCCCCTTCCTGCTGCCGATGAAATTGCCGGGGCTCAACGCTGCCTATCCGGCCCTGCGGCTGTTCATCCGCGAGGATCTGACGCTCCGGCTGATCGCCGCACTGAAGGCCGGTCATCTGGACGCGGCCGTGATAGCCCTGCCCTATTCCGCCCCCGGTATCGACCACGCCCGCATCGGCGACGACGAGATCCTGGCTGCCGCTCCGGTCGGCCACCGGCTGGCCGTGCCCGGTGCCATCCACCCCGGTGCCCTGAAGGCCGAGGACCTGATCCTGCTGGAAGACGGCCACTGTCTGCGCGACCAGGCCCTGGCCGCCTTCGACATCGAGCCGTCGCGCGGGGATGACGTCTTCGCCGCCACCTCCCTGCACACCCTGGTCCAGATGGTCTCGTCCGGCCTCGGGGTCAGCTTCCTGCCGCGCATGGCTGTCGACGCCGGACTGGCCGACATGCCAGGCGTCGTCATCCGCCCGATCTCGGCCAAGGCCCCCAGCCGCGAGATCGTCGTCGCCTGGCGCCGGGGTTCCAGCCGGGCCGCCGAGGCCCGCCTGCTGGCCGAAGCCATGCAGTTGGACGGCACCGCACCGACCTCCCGACCGGCATAGCCGCGCGCCCCGGGCTGCCCGGAACCGGCAGCGGTCGCAGGAAATTAGACGACGCCGGGGCGTTGGGGTATCCTTGTTCTCCCGCAGCAACGGCTGTGAGGCACAGCACGCGGCCGACCTCAGACAAGGAGTCCCGTCATGTCTATCCGACGCCTTATTTTCACGATCGCCCTGGTCTGCGCCGGCTCCGGCACCGCCATGGCCCAGACCGTCAGGGCACCGGCTCCAACACCGGGCCAGCAGGGCGTTCGCGCCCCGAACCTCGATCCGATGCAGCAATCCATCGCGGCTCTGTCGCTTAAGGTAGATGCCCTGTCCCAGGCGGTCGGCCGGCAGATCATTGTGCTGGAACAGGTCGAGCAGACGGCCACCCTCTGGCCCGCGTCCAGCGACACCTTTCCCAACAACAACACCCGCTCCACCGCCCTGTGTGAGCAGGCGCTGGGTGATCGTTTCGGTCGGGTGATCTCACGCGACCGGCAGACGGTCGGCGAACGATATTTCCTGAGCCGCGTCGTCTGCGAGACCCGGCCCTGACGCTCACCCCCGCCAGGAGACGGCCCCGTCGTGGAATTGGGAAGGGCCGGCGGAGCGATCCGCCGGCCCCTGTTTCTCATGGGCCCGGTAGGACCCGCATCATCTAGCCGCGGGCGAGGTTGCGCAGCACATAGGGCATCACGCCGCCGGCCTTGTAGTAGTCGAGCTCGGTCGCGTTATCGATGCGGCAGCGGACCGGGAAGCGGGCCATCTTGCCGTCCGACGGACGGAACAGCTCGACCCACAGGTCCTGACGCGGACGCAGCTTGCCGGTGTTGACGTCGGACAGGCCGCGGATCGTGACGATCTCCTCGCCGGTCAGACCCAGTTTGGTCCAGCCGTCCTGTTTGAACTGCAGCGGCACCACACCCATGCCGATCAGGTTCGAACGGTGGATCCGCTCGTAGCTCTCGGCGATGACGGCGCGGACGCCCAGCAGACGCGTACCCTTGGCGGCCCAGTCACGTGACGAGCCGGTGCCGTATTCCTTGCCCGCGAAGACGACCAGCGGGCGGCCTTCGGCCTGGTAGCGCATCGCCGCGTCGTAGATGGACATCGTGTCCTGCGACGGGAAATGCTTGGTGACGCCGCCTTCGATTTCCGGGGTGATCTTGTTGCGGATGCGGATGTTGGCGAAGGTGCCGCGCATCATCACCTCATGGTTGCCGCGACGCGCGCCGTAGCTGTTGAAGTCCAGCGTATCGACCCCGTGATCGGTCAGATAGACCCCGGCGGGCGAGGTCTTCTTGATCGAACCGGCCGGGCTGATGTGGTCGGTGGTGATCGAGTCACCGAAGATGCCCAGCACGCGGGCCTCGACGATGTCGGTGACCGGGGCCGGCTCCATCGACATGCCGTCGAAATAGGGCGGGTTCTGCACATAGGTCGAGCTGTCGTCCCAGGCGTAGGTCTGGCCGCCCTCGATGGCGATACCCTGCCAGTGCTCGTCGCCCTTGAAGACGTCGGCATAGCGTTTGGCGAACATGGCCGGGGTGACCGACTTCTTCTGGATATCGGCGATCTCTTTCGAGGTCGGCCAGACGTCCTTCAGGAAGACATCCTTGCCCTTCTTGTCCTGACCGATCGGATCCTTCGAGATGTCGATCCGCATCGAGCCGGCCAGGGCATAGGCCACGACCAGCGGCGGCGAGGCCAGATAGTTGGCCTGGACGTCGGGGTTCACCCGGCCCTCGAAATTGCGGTTGCCCGACAGCACCGAGGTGGCGACGAGGCCGTTCTCATTGATGACCTGCGAAATGGCCGGGTCCAGCGGGCCCGAGTTGCCGATACAGGTGGTGCAGCCGTAGCCGACCAGGTCGAAGCCGAGGGCGTCAAGGTCGGGTTGCAGACCGGCGGCGGTCAGATAGTCGGTGACCACCTGCGAACCGGGGGCCAGCGAGGTCTTGACCCACGGCTTGACCTTCAGGCCCAGCTTGTGGGCCTTGCGCGCCACCAGACCGGCGGCGATCATCACCGACGGGTTGGAGGTATTGGTGCAGCTGGTGATGGCGGCGATGACCACGTCACCGTCGCCGATGTCGAAATCGTGGCCCTTGACCGGGAAGCGGGCGGTCGCGTCGGGACGGGCGAAGACCTCGCCCATGGCGGTTTCGAAGGCCGGGGCGGCCTCGGTCAGGGCGACCTTGTCCTGCGGACGCTTCGGACCAGCCAGCGACGGCACGACCTCGGCCATGTCCAGCGTCAGGATGTCGGTGAAGACCGGGTCTTCCGAATTCTCGTCGATCCACAGACCCTGGGCCTCGGCATAGGCCTTGACCAGGGCGACGCGGGCCTTGTCCCGGCCGGTGGCGGTCAGATAGTCGATGGTCGCCTGGGACACCGGGAAGAAGCCGCAGGTGGCACCGTATTCCGGGGCCATGTTGGCGATCGTGGCCTGGTCCTCGATGGTCAGGGCGGTGACGCCCGGGCCGAAGAATTCGACGAATTTCCCGACCACGCCTTTTTTGCGCAGCATCTGGGTGACGGTCAGCACCAGGTCGGTGGCCGTGGCCCCCTCGGGCAGGCGACCGTCAAGACGGAAGCCGATGACCTCGGGGATCAGCATCGGGATCGGCTGGCCCAGCATGGCCGCCTCGGCCTCGATGCCGCCGACGCCCCAGCCCAGTACGGCCAGGCCGTTGATCATGGTGGTGTGGCTGTCGGTGCCGACCACGGTGTCAGGATAGGCGACGGTCGCCTTGCCCTCGGCCACGGTCCAGACGGTCTGGGCCAGGTTCTCGAGGTTGACCTGGTGGCAGATGCCGGTGCCGGGGGGCACGACGCGGAAATTATTGAAGGCCGACGAACCCCAGCGCAGGAATTTATAGCGCTCGATGTTGCGCTCGTATTCGCGCTCGACGTTCTTGTTGAAGGCCCCCGGGGTGCCGAAATAATCGACCATGACCGAATGGTCGATGACCAGATCGACCGGCGTCAGCGGGTTGATCCGCGACGGGTCGGCGGCGAGGGCGGTCATGGCGTCGCGCATGGCGGCCAGGTCGACCACGGCCGGAACGCCGGTGAAGTCCTGCATCAGCACGCGAGCCGGGCGGAAGGCGATCTCGTGTTCGACCGCACCCTTGTTCTCGACCCAGGCGGCCACGGCCTTGAGGTCGGCCTCGGTGACGGAAACCCCGTCCTCGTTGCGCAGAAGGTTCTCGAGCAGCACCTTCATCGAGCGCGGCAGGCGGGAAATCCCGGTCAGACCGGCTTCCTCGGCGGCCGGAAGGCTGTAATAGGCGTATTTCTTGCGTCCGACGGTCATGTCCCGGCGGGTGGTAAGGCTGTCAACTGACGGCATGGAGAGCTTCCTCTGGTCAAAGCCGCCCGGACATCCGGTTGCGCGGTCGCGCGACAGACGGCGGGGCACACAGGTCCCCGCCGCGCGCGGCGACAGCCTGCTGCGGCAAAGCCGGATATAGTGCGTGGCGACGCGTCAGTCCATGTATCCACGTTGCCGTCATGGATATTGAGAACGGGTCTCAACTTGGCCCACCGTGCCCTCTGTGCGGATATGCAGCCATGATCACCGCCCTTGCCCTCACCGGCCTGACCCTCGTCCGCGGCGAACGTGTGCTGTTCCGGAATCTGGACCTGACCGCCGCCGCCGGCGAGGCCGTGGCCCTGACCGGGGCCAATGGCGCGGGCAAGACCAGCCTGCTGCGCGCCGTCGCCGGTTTCATCCGCCCCGAGGCCGGAACCGTGGCCTTCCTCGACGCCGACGGCGACGCCATCGACCCGCCCGAGGCCCGGGCCCACGGCCTGCATCTGCTCGGCCATCTCGACGGTCTCAAGACCGCGCGCACCGCCCGCGATGAACTGATGTTCCAGTCGCAATGGCTGGGCCACAGCCACAAGGGCATCGCCGAGGCGATCGAGGGGCTCGGCCTCGCCCCCCTGCTCGATCTTGAGGTGCGCAAGCTCTCGGCCGGCCAGCGCCGCCGGCTGGCCCTGGCCCGGCTGATCGGCTCGCCCCGGTCGCTGTGGCTGCTCGACGAACCGCTCAGTCCGCTGGACGCCCGCTGGCGCGCCGTGGTCGGGGAGATGATGGCGCGTCACCTGCACGGGGGCGGTTTGATCATGGCCGCCGTCCACGACCCCCTGCCGATTCCGACCCGCGCCCTCGATCTGGGAGCCGGACGATGAGCCCGTTGCGCACCGCCCTGACCGTCCTGTTCCGGCGTGAGTTGTCGCTGGCCTGGGGCGGGGGTGGCGGCCCGCTGCTGGCCTGCGGATTTTTCGCCTGTCTGACCGTGCTGGTGCCGCTGGCCGCCGGGGGTGACCCGGCCGGGCTGAAGCCGGTCGCCTCGGCCATCGGCTGGGTCGCGCTGGCCCTGGCCTCGATGCTGTCACTGGAGCGGTTGTTCGAACGCGACCTCGATGACGGGGCGCTGGACCTGCTGGCCACCGGCCCCCTGCCGCTGGAAGCGGTGTTCGCCGTCAAGGCCGTCAGCCAGTGGCTGGCCACCGGCCTGCCCCTGGCCCTGACCGCCCCGGTCGCCGCCCTGACCCTGGGCCTGTCGCCCGACCTGTTGCCGCTGACGGCCCTGGCGGCGGCGATCGGCGGCCTCGGCTTTGCCTTCACCGGGGCGCTGGGCGCGGCCCTCGCCCTGGGCGCCCGGCGCGGCGGCCTGCTGATCGCCATCGTCGTCCTGCCGCTGTTCATTCCGCCGGTGGTGTTCGGGGCCGGCGCGCTGGAGCGAGCCGCCAACGGCATGGACCCGATCCCGGCCCTGGCCCTGCTGACCGCCTATGCCCTGTTCGCCCTGAGTCTGGGCCCCTTCGCCGGGGCCGCCGCGATCCGCAACGCCCAGTCGTGAGGGCCAGCGCGCCGCGACGATCCATCCACCGCCTCATGTAGCGCGACGCGCGATAGGCCACTAAGAAGCTCCCCATGTTCGGTCTCGCCAATCCCGAGCGCTTCATGCGCTTTACCCGCCCTGTGACGCCGGGCCTGTGGGCGCTGGCCGCCGTGCTGCTGGCCGTCGGCACCTGGCTGTCGTTCACCGCCCCCGAGGACTATCAGCAGGGCGATACGGTGCGGATCATGTTCGTCCATGTCCCGGCCGCCACCCTGGGTCTGATGGCCTATGCGGCCCTCGGTATCTCCAGCTTCTTCGCCCTGGTGTTCCGCCATCCGCTGGCCGACGCCGCCGCCCGCGCCGCCGCCGTGCCCGGAGCCGCCTTCACCGCCCTGGCCCTGGTCACCGGGTCGCTGTGGGGCAAGCCGATGTGGGGGGCCTGGTGGGCCTGGGGCGACGCCCGGCTGATGTCGGTGCTGATCCTGTTCCTGTTCTACCTCGGCTATATCGCGCTGCGCGCCTCGATCGACGATGAGGCCAGGGCCGGACGCGCCGCTGCCGTTCTGGGTCTGGTCGGGCTGATCAACCTGCCGATCGTCAAATTCTCGGTCGACTGGTGGAATACGCTGCACCAGCCCGCCTCGCTGCTGCGCATGGGCGGGCCGTCGCTGAGCGAGGTGTTTCTGATCCCGCTGCTGACGATGATGGCCGCCTATGCCGCCCTGTTCGGGGCCCTGTGGCTGACGGCCATCCGCACCGAAATCACCCGCCGCCGGGTCCTGACCCTGCGCGCCCGCGCCGCCATGGAGGCCTGAGATGCCCGACCTCGACATGGGGACCTATGCCGCCTTCGTCTGGCCCGCCTGGGGTCTCAGCGCCCTGGTGCTGGGGGCGCTGGTCGTCCGTGCCGTTCGCGCCGGACGGCGCTGGGCGCGTGATCTGACGGCGCTGGAAGCCGCAGGCACCACCGATCCGACCGGGCGTGCCGCATGAACCGCTGGCTGTCCCTGATTCCGCTGGCGGTCGTCGCCGCCCTGGCCGCCCTGTTCATCGGCTGGTCGCTGAAGCGCGATCCGGCCTTCAAGCCCGACGCCCTGGTTGGCCAGCCGATCCCCGAGACCGTCCTGCCGATGCTGGACGGCGACACGGCCGGACCGGGCTATCTCGACCTGAAGACCGCCGGGGTCGGGCGGCCGATGATCGTCAATGTTTTCGCCTCCTGGTGCACCCCCTGTCAGGTCGAGAACCCGACCCTGCTGGCGCTGAAGGCCCGGGGCGTGGCCGTGGTCGGCGTCGCCTACAAGGACGACCCGGCGAACACGCGGAAATTCCTCGACGAGTTCGGCGACCCCTTCGCCAAGGTGCTGGTCGATCGTGAAGGCCGGGCCGGGCTCGATCTGGGCATCTCCGGCGTGCCCGAGACCTTCGCCGTCGACGCCCTGGGCAAGGTGGTGGCCAAACATTCCGGCCCGCTGCTCGATCAGGCTGACGTCGATGCCCTCGTCGTCGCCATCCAGGCCCCGCCGCGCCCCCTGCCCACAGCCACGCGCCGCTGATCCGCCGGACCCGAGGGTCGCGTTAACCCTTTTTCGACAGGATTGGTTAACCGTCTGCACATGAGCGCGATTCGCCCCGACCTGCCCGCTGCCCTGCCCGGTACCGGGCTGACCCGTCCGGACGCGACCGCAGCCGATGCTGCCCGCACCGCCTTCTTCCGTGCGGCCATGGGTCAGGTGCAGACCGCTCCGGCCCCGGCGCGCACTGCTACCGCGACCCCGTCCGCCGCCACGCCCCCAACGGCCACAGCGAGCGCCGCCCGGGCCGAGCCGTCGCCCGACCGGCCCGGCCGGCCCGGCTCGCTGCTGGATATCCGCGTCTAGATCAGGATCGGGCGGCCGCTCAGGCCGCGACCGCCGCCTTCTTGCCCTTGGCCGGTTTGGCGGCCTTGTCCGGCTTGTCCGGCCGGGACGCCTTCTTGGACGCCCGTTCGGCCTTGCGGGCCTCCTTCAACGCCTTCTTGGCGGCGCGCGCCTCGGCCTGGGCCTTGTCCGGGGCCTCGTCGGCAGCCGAAGCCAGATCCGACAGCAGGGCCAGAAAACCATCGCGCTTGCCCTTGGGCAGCAGGGCCATGATGCGTTTGTCGGCCGCCTCGACCCGCGGCCGGGCCGCCTCCAGCGCCGCCGCGCCGGCTTCGGACAGACGCACGGCCATGGCCCGCGCATCGATCGTCGAACGCTCGCGATCCAGAAGGCCCTTGGTCGTCATCCGTGCCACCAGATCGGCCAGGGTGGAGCGGTCGATTCCCGTCGCCCGCACCAGATCGGTCTGGGTCAGACCGGACTTCTGCGACACGGCCTCCAGCACGGCGAACTGGCGCTGGGTCAGGCCGTCGGGGCCGGTCTCGGCCGCATAGATATCGAGCGCCAGTTGCAGGGCGCGGTGGATCAGATGGCTTGGTGAGAGGGCGAGTTGCCCGTTCCGCCGCGCCTGTTTTCCGGACTTGACCATCAACCGTATCCCCTCGGCATATGCCGTAGCGCTAGCAGGCCAGCTTTACGGTTTGACGACGGATCGCCTGTCAGTTTGAAGACAATTGGTGCGCCCACCGCATTCCGGACCCGTCAGATGCCCGGATCGGGTGTGATCGGCCCGGGTTCCTCGCCGTCCTTCAGCAGGTTCTTCATGATGAAGGGGATCTGCAGCAGGCCGAACACAATGGCCAGGATGAACAGACCGACCCGGAACTGGACCCAGGTCCCGTCCGACTGGGTGCGCCAGATGAACTCATTGGTCACCGCCACGGTCGCGAAATACAGGCCATAGCGCAGGGTCAGCACCCGCCAGGCCGCATCGGTGACCCGTATCGCATCCCCCAGCAGATATTTGAACGGCGACTTGTTCAGCGGCAGCGAGCCCAGCAGCACCACCGCGAGCAGGGCGTTCTGCACCGTCAGCTTGATCTTGATCAGGCTTTCATCGTGAAAAACGATGGTCATGGTCCCGAACACCAGGGCGAACAGGCCGGTGATCAGGGGCAGGGGGGCAAACCGTTTCTCGACCAGAAAGCCGGTGGCCAGGGCCAGGGTCGAGGCGATGACCAGCACCCAGGTGGCCTTGATCATGTCGCGGGTGATGAAATAGGCGGCGGCGAAGGCCAGCAGGGCCCCGAAATCCACGGCCTGACGGATCCACTGGCCGGACCTGGGCGCGGGCGCGCCATTCGGGGTCGTTGTCTCGGTCATCATTCAGTCCTCAAGCCCGACCAGCGAGCGGGAAAAGGCGCGGGCGTCAAACGGTTGCAGGTCCTCGATACCCTCGCCGACACCGATAAGCTTGATCGGGGCGTCAGACGCCTGGGCCACGGGCACCAGCACGCCGCCGCGGGCGGTGCCGTCCAGCTTGGTCATCACCAGACCCGAAACATAAGCGGTCCGGCCGAAGATCTGTTCCTGGGCCAGGGCATTGCGGCCGACGGTGGCGTCCAGCACCAGCAGGGTCTCGTGCGGGGCGTCGGGGTCAATTTTCTTCAGCACCCGAACGATCTTGAGCAGCTCGTCCATCAGGGCCGACTTGTTCTGCAGCCGGCCGGCGGTGTCGATCAGGACCACGTCATAGCCCTCGGCCTTCGCCTTGGTATAGGCGTCGAAGGCCAGGCCGGCGGGGTCGGCCCCGTCGCGGCGGCTTTCGAAATCAGCCCCGGCCCGGTCGGCCCAGACCTTCAGCTGCTCACGCGCGGCGGCGCGGAAGGTGTCACAGGCGACGATCATCACCTTGGCACCCTGACCGGTCAGGTCGGCGGCGATCTTGCCCAGGGTGGTGGTCTTGCCCGAGCCGTTGACCCCGACGAACAGGGTGACGAAGGGTTTGGGTCCGTTCAGCGGCTCATAGGCGGCCTGACGCGGCAGCAGTTCGGCGGCGACCGCCTCGGCCAGGGCCTCCTTGACCTCCCGTTCGTCCGACCCCTTGCCGAAGCGCAGGTCGCGAAAACGTTCGACGATCCGCGCCGAGGCTGCGGGCCCCAGATCGCTCTCAATCAGATGCTCTTCCAGCTGCTCCAGCGCCGCCTCGCTGAGCGGCTCGCGGATGAAGGTGGCGACGACCTGTTCGGTCATCTGTTTCGAGGATCGGCCCAGACCCTCGCTCAGCCGCGAGAGCCAGCCCTTTTTCGGCGTGTCAGTCATGATCAGGGCCTTAGCCGACCCGGCCCGCCACGTCACCCGGCATCGCATCACACCGGCTCTGGTGACGGCGCCATCCCCGACGCGCTAGACTGGGTTCAAGCAGGATCCCGCCCTTGACCCAGACCCGTCCGTTCCACGCCGCCACCACCCACGGCTTCGTCCGCGTCGCCGCCGCGACGCCGGTGGTGCATATCGCCGATCCGGTCGCCAACGCCGCGGAACACGCCGCCCTGATCCGTCAGGCGGGGGAACAGGGCGTGGACCTGCTGGTCTTCCCCGAACTGTCACTCAGTGGCTATGCGATCGACGACCTGCTGATGCAGGACGCCCTGCTGGCGGAGGTCGAACGCCAGGTCGGCCACCTCGCTGAAATCGCCGGAGAGGCTGGTGTGGTCGCGGTCGTCGGGGCCCCGCTGCGCAACGGCGACGCCCTGTTCAACTGCGCCGTGGTGCTGGCCAACGGCCAGGTGCTCGGCGTGGTGCCGAAATCCTACCTGCCCAACTATCGCGAATATTATGAGAAGCGTTGGTTCTCTCCGGCCGCCGGCCGGGCCGAGGATGTGCTGACCCTGAACGGCGAGAGCGTCGATTTCGCCCCCGGCCTGATCTTCGAGGCCGACGACCGGCCCGGCTTCGTCTTCGCGGTCGAGATCTGCGAGGATTTCTGGGCCCCGCTGCCGCCCTCGACACGGGCTGCCCTGGCCGGAGCGCGCATCCTCTGCAACCTGTCGGCCTCCAACATCGTCATCGGCAAGGCCGACGAACGCGCCATCCTGTGCGCCAGCCAGTCGGTGCGGACCCAGTCGGCCTATGTGTTCGCTGCCTCGGGCTGGGGCGAGAGCACCACCGACCTGGCCTGGGACGGACAGGCGACCATCCACGAACTGGGCGCGAAACTGGCCGAGGGGCCGCGCTTTTCGCTGGAGTCCCACCTGACGGTGGCCGACGTCGACGTCGAGCGCATCGGCCTGGACCGGCTGCGCAACGGCACCTTCGCCGACTGCGCCCGGCAAGAGGGCGAGGCGGCCACCGTGGTGCCGTTCAGCGCCCCGGGCCGCGACGACGTCGATAGCCTGTTGCGGCCGCTCGACCGCTTCCCCTTTGTGCCCGACGACCCGGCCCGTCTGGACCGCGACTGCTACGAGGCCTTCAACATCCAGGTCCAGGGCCTGATGCGGCGGATGACCGCCACCGGAGCCGAACGGCTGGTGATCGGCGTCTCGGGCGGGCTGGATTCGACCCAGGCCCTGCTGGTCGCCTGCCGCGCCTTCGACCGGCTGGAGCTGCCGCGTACCGGCATCCTCGCCTACACCCTGCCCGGGTTCGCCACATCGGACGGGACAAAGGCCAGCGCCTGGGCCCTGATGCGCGCCCTCGGCGTCACCGGCGAGGAGATCGACATCCGCCCGGCGGCTGAGCGGATGCTGGCCGACATTAGTCATCCGTGTGCGGACGGTCAGCCCGTCCACGACATCACGTTCGAGAATGTCCAGGCCGGACTGCGCACCGACTATCTGTTCCGGCTGGCCAACCAGAACCGGGCCTTTGTGCTGGGCACCGGGGACCTGTCGGAGCTGGCGCTGGGCTGGTGCACCTATGGCGTCGGCGATCACATGAGCCACTACAACGTCAACGGCGGGGTGGCGAAAACCCTGATCCGCCACCTGATCCGCTGGGTTGCCGACGGTGATCTGGTCGGCACGGACGCCACACCCGCCCTTCACGCCGTGCTGGCGACCGTGATCTCGCCCGAGCTGGTTCCCGCCGGGACCGACGGCAAGATCCAGTCGACCGAGGACACGGTCGGCCCCTATGCGCTGAACGACTTCTTCCTGTTCCATGTGACCCGGTTCGGCTTCCGCCCGTCCAAGGTCGCCTGGCTGGCCCATCAGGCCTGGAAGGATGCATCGGCCGGCGACTGGCCCGTCCATACGCCCGAGGACGAGCGGGTCGCCTATGATCTGGCCGCCATCCGGGGCTGGCTGCGCAAATTCCTGGTCCGCTTCTTCCAGACCAGCCAGTTCAAACGCTCGGCCCTGCCCAACGGCCCCAAGGTGGTGACCGGCGGCTCCCTGTCCCCGCGCGGCGACTGGCGGGCCCCCTCCGACGGCAATGCCCGCGTCTGGCTGGACGAGCTCGAGGCCAACGTCCCCGGCGGCCCTACCGTCGTATCGACCTGAGGCGACCGTTCCAACGGCCGTCTCACAACCTCCTCCTTCAACACTTCATGCAGAGACCGCGATGACCGACACCCCCACCAAGGATTCCAACGGCAACATCCTCGCCGATGGCGACAGCGTCACCCTGATCAAGGACCTCAAGGTCAAGGGCTCGGGCGGTGTCACCCTGAAGCGCGGCACCCTGATCAAGAACATCCGGCTGACCGGTGACGAGGACGAGATCGAGGCCAATGTCGACAAGGTCCGTGGGCTGGTCCTGCGCACCGAGTTCGTCAAAAAGGCCTGATCTGAGCGACCGCGCCTATTTGACCCCGGCTAGGAATTCGAAGATCGCCGCCCGGGCCGCAGGCTCGTCCAGCATCGGGGCGTGGCCGACGCCGGGCACCTGGACATAGGCCATCTTGCGCGACGCCTTGCGCATCTTGCCGACGATTTCGGGGCTGAGCAGGTCCGAGGTCTCGCCATGCACCAGCAGCACCGGCCGCCCCCGGGTCAGGCGACGGAAGAAGGGCCACAGATTGGGCACCATGGCCTTGGCCCCGGCGGCCCGGATCGGCACAGCGATATCGGGATCATAGTCGGGCACCGGTGTACCCTCGGTCCCCATGCGGAAGGTGCGGCGCGCGAAGGCGGCCCAGTCGGCGTCGGAATAGTGGGGCAGGGCCGTGGCGTTCAGCCCCTTCACATAGTCGGCCGCCTCGTCCCAGGTTCCGATCTCGACCGCCTTGCCCATATAGGCAGCGATCCGGGCCAGGCCGACCGGCGACACCTCGGGCCCGACATCGTTGATGATCGCCGCCGCGATCACCCGCGAACGGATAGCGGCGATGGCCATGGTGATCAGCCCCCCCATCGAGGTGCCGAGGAAGACGGCCTTTTCGATCCCGGCCTGGTCCATCAGGGCCAGGATGTCCCGGGCATAGACCTCGGGCGAATAGGTCATCGGGTCCGGGGCCCGGTCCGACCGGCCACGGCCGCGCACATCAACGGCCAGCACGCGGCGACCGCTCTGGGCGATCAGCGGGGCGATGGTGTCGAAATCGGCACTGTTGCGGGTCAGGCCGTGGATGGCGATCACCGGCAGGCGCGCCGTACCGTCGGCACCGCCATAGTCGCGTGCGTACAGGGTCAACCCGTCCGCCGTGGTCCAGCGACGTTCAGCGTATTCCGCCATGACAAATTCTCCGGATCAGGGTGGCCCAGCCTATTTCATCGCCGCCGGAATTGCGATCAGCCACCCAGAAGATCGCGGACGAAATCGTCCAGATCGCCGCCTTCGAACAGGAAGCCCGGCAGGCCGGCACGCTTCGCCGCCTCCAGATCGGTCGGCCGGTCACCGATCATGAACGAGCGGGCCGGGTCGATGCCGTGGTCTGCGATGGCGCGGGTGATCATGCCGGGGTTCGGTTTGCGGTCGGGATGGTCGGCGTGGAAATAGCGTTCGTCGCGCGCCTCCTTATGGAACGGGCAGGCATAGACCGCACCGATCCGGGCCCCCTTGGCCGCCAGCCGCCGCACGATCAGATCGTTGAAGGCGTGCATCTGGTCCTCGGTGAACAGGCCCCGCGCCACACCGGACTGGTTGGTCACAACCACCACCAGATAGCCGAGCGCGTTCAATCGTCGCACGGCCCCGTCCGCGCCCGGGATCAGGGTCAGATGGGATTCGAGATGGGGATAGCCGGTGTCCTCGATCAACACGCCGTCGCGGTCGAGAAACACGGCGGGCACGCTGCCACCCGCTGTCTGGCCGGTTGCGCTGGTCGTTCTGGTCGTCACTAATGCACTCCACCCTGTCCCGGTCGCCTAGACCACGCGGCGGTCGCGTTGCAACCCGCAACGCGAAGTGACCCCCAGGCGTTTGTCCCCCGGGGGCGCGGTTTGGTAGGAGGCCCCCAGCCTCCGGCACCCGATCCTTGCTGCCACGGGTCGGATCCCGCCGACTCCTGATAAGAGAGCACCCGTCATGACCATCGCCTTTATCGATCTGCAGGCCCAGCGCCTCCGCCTCGACGGCCGTATCGAGGCCGCCGTCCAGGCCGCCGTCGTCGGCGGGGCCTGGGTCATGGGCCCGCAGGTGCGCCAGTTCGAATCCGAACTCGCGGCCTTCGGAGGGGCCAAACACGCGCTGGGCTGCGCCAACGGCACCGACGCCCTGGCCCTGCCGCTGATGGCCTGGGGCGTGGGCCGCGGCGACGCCGTCTTCGTGCCCAGCTTCACCTTCGCCGCCACCGCCGAGGTGGTGCCCTGGTTCGAGGCAGAGCCGGTCTTCGTCGATGTCGATGCGACGACCTACAATATGGACCCCGGCCACCTCGAGGCCGCGATCGAGGCCACGATCAAGGAGGGTCGCCTGACCCCCAAGGTGGTCATCGCCGTCGACCTGTTCGGCCAGCCCGCCGACTATCCGGCCATCAAGGCCATCTGCGACAAGTATGGCCTGAAACTGATTTCCGATTCGGCCCAGGGCTTTGGCTGCACGATCAACGGCGACCACCCGCTGAAATGGGCCGACATCACCACCACCAGCTTCTTCCCGGCCAAGCCGCTGGGCTGCTACGGCGACGGCGGGGCGGTGCTGACCAATGACGACGACCTGGCCCAGATGGTCGACTCCCTGCGCGTGCACGGCAAGGCGGTGGCCCGCGATCTGGAAGGCCGGACCTTTGAACACGACACCAAATATCTGAACATGCGCGTCGGGCTGAACTCGCGCCTCGACACCATCCAGGCCGCCGTCCTGATCGAGAAGCTGAAAGTGTTCGGCGACGAGATCGGCATGCGCAACCGCGTCGCCGCTCGCTATAACGACCTGCTGCGCCCCCATGTCGCGGCGGTGCCCGACGTGCCCGCCGGCAATGTCTCGAACTGGGCCCAGTATACGATCGAGCATGAGGACCGCGACGGCCTCGCTGCCCATCTGAAAGCGCAGGGCGTGCCCACCGCCGTCTATTATCCAATCCCCCTGCACCTGCAGCCGGCCTATGAGATGTATCCGCGCGGGCCCCAGGGTTTGCCGGTCACCGAACGCTTGATGACGCGGGTCATCAGCCTGCCGATGCACGCCGACCTCGACGAGGCGACCCAGGACCGGATCATCGCCGCCGTCGCCAGCTACAAGGGCTGAACCGCATGACCTTCTCCTCCCTCCCCCCGCTCAAGGTCGGCGTCGCCGGTGTCGGCGTCATGGGCCGCAACCACGCCCGGGTGCTGTCGGATATCCGCGACTTCTACCTGACCGCCGTGTTCGATCCCGACGCCGCCACGGCAGAGGGGATCGCCAAATTGTATGAGGCCAGGGCCTTCACGACGGCCGGGGATTTCGTCGCCGCCGGGCTGGACGCCGCCGTCGTCGCGACCCCGAACCGCCACCACGCCGACCTCAGCGTGGCCCTGCTGGAGGCCGGGGTCCATGTGCTGGTCGAAAAGCCGATCGCCGCCACCGTGGCCGACGCCCAGCGGATGATCGATGCGGCGAAGGCGAATGACCGGGTGCTGATGGTCGGCCAGGTCGAGCGGTTCAACCCGGCGGTCGACGCGGTCAAGCGGGCGATCGACGGCGACGATATCATCTCGATCCAGATCACCCGCGTCGGCCCCTTCCCGCCGCGCATGGGCGAGGTCGGGGTGGTCATCGATCTGGCGGTGCATGACATCGACATCATCCGCCACCTGACGGACTCGGAGATCACCGAGGTCCAGCCGCAGCTGGCCCGCACCCGCGCCGAGCGCGAGGACACGGCCCTGCTGCAGTTCCGGCTCGCGAACGGGACCATCGCCCACATCACCACCAACTGGGTCACCCCCTACAAGGTCCGCACCCTGCAGGTCGCCACGGCCAACAAATTCGTGGTCGCCGATCTGATCACCCGTCAGGTCACCGAATATTTCGGCCAGCAGGCCGACGGCTCCTACCAGACCCGCGCCGTCAATAGCTGGCCGGCCGAGCCACTGAAGAAAGAGCTGGAAGCCTTCGCCCACGCCATCCGCACCGGCGAGACCCCGGCCGTGACCGGCGAGGACGGCCTGCGCAATCTGGAAGTGGCGCTGCGGTGTCTGGGGGAGGGCTGATCCCTCAGGCGTGGATGTCGACGTCCTTGCCTTCCTTGAGCAGCAGGAAACCGACGACCGCCGTCACCAGGGCGACCACCACCGGATACCACAGGCCGTAGTAGATATTGCCGGTAGCCGCGACCATGGCGAAGGCCGTGGTCGGCAGGAAGCCGCCGAACCAGCCGTTGCCGATATGGTAGGGCAGGGACATCGACGTGTAGCGGATATTGGTCGGGAACATCTCGACCAGGGCCGCCGCGATCGGGCCGTAGACCATGGTCACATAGAAGACGAGCAGAAACAGGATGCCCACCACCACGGGCTTGTTCACCAGCGCGCTGTCAGCCCTGGCCGGATAGCCGGCGGTGGCGAGCGCCGCGCCGAGGCTCGCGTTCCAGGCCGTCTGCCGCGCCTTGAATTCGGCGGTCGGCAGGGTCTCGCCCCGGAAGCTCTGAACCACCACATCGCCGATCCGGACCTCGGCCACCGTCCCGGTCGGGGCCGCGACATTGACATAGGTGACCCCCGCCTTCGCCAGATAGGATTTGGCCAGGTCACAGGACTGGTTGAACACCGTCTTGCCGACCGGATCGAACTGCAGATTGCAGTCGGCGGGGTCCGCATGGACCGTGACCGGCGCGCTGGCCGTCGCCGCCGCCAGCTGTGGATTGGCGGCATTGGTCAGGGCGTGAAACAGCGGGAAATAGGTCACAGCCGCGATCAGGCAGCCCGTCAGGATGATCGGCTTGCGGCCGACCTTGTCTGACAACCAGCCCCAGAAGACGAAGAAGGGTGTGGCCAGCAGCAGGGCGATGGCCACCATCATATTGGTCAGGCCGGCATCGACCTTCAGCGTCTTCTCGAGGAAGAACAGGGCGTAGAACTGGCCGGTGTACCAGACCACGGCCTGACCGGCGGTCAGGCCCACCAGGGCGATCAGCACCAGTTTCAGATTGGGCCAGCGGGCGAAACTGTCCTTCAGCGGCGAGGTCGAGCCGCGACCCTCGGCCTTCATCCGGGCGAAGGCCGGGCTCTCGGCCAGTTTCAGCCGGATCCACATCGACACGCCCAGCAGCAGGATCGAGACGAGGAAGGGCACGCGCCAGCCCCACTCAAGGAAGGCCGCCTCACCGACGGCGAACCTTACCCCCATGATGACCAGCAGGCTCAGCATCAGGCCGGCCGTGGCCGTGATCTGGATGAAGCTGGTGTAGAGGCCGCGTTTGCCGTACGGCGCGTGCTCGGCGACATAGGTGGCCGCCCCGCCGTACTCGCCGCCCAGCGCCAGCCCCTGGATCAGCCGCATGCCGACGAGGATCATCGGTGCCGCCAGTCCGATCGCCGCATACGACGGCAGCAGGCCGACGACGAAGGTCGACAGCCCCATCAGCAGCATGGTGACGAGGAAGGTGTTCTTGCGTCCCCACAGGTCGCCCAGCCGCCCGAACAGCAGGGCCCCGAACGGCCGCACCGCGAAACCGGCGGCAAAGGCCATCAGGGCGAAGATATAGCCGGTCGTCTCGTTCACGCCCGAGAAGAACTGGCTGCTGATGATCACCGCCAGAGCGCCGTACAGATAGAAGTCGTACCATTCGATCACCGTCCCGACCGACGAGGCCAGGATGACCAGCCGGTCGCTGCGATCGACCACATGTTCGGCTGGCTGTGCGCCGGCCGCCCCCTGATCCGTCATCATCCCGGCCCTCCCAGACCCCGTCCCCGATCGTGGCGGTTCAGCCGACGACCTGCATCCCCAGCCATTCGGCCACCAGGGCCGGCTTGTCACCGCCCTCGATCTCGACCGTGACCTCGTGTTTCAGCAGCCAGCGACCGCCACCCTTGTCCTCGGCCGAGGCCAGTCTGAACCGGCCGCGCACGTTCGAGCCCGCAGGCACCGGGGCCAGGAACCGAACCTTGTCGAAGCCGTAGTTGACCCCCATCACCACCCCCGCCAACGGAGGGACAGCATCGTAGGTCATGGCCGACAGCAGGCTCAGGGTCAGGAAGCCGTGGGCGATGGTGCCGCCGAACGGGGTCTTCGCCGCGGCGACCGGATCGATATGGATGAATTGCCGGTCCTCGGTGATCTCGGCAAAGGCGTCGATCCGGGCCTGGTCGATCAGGATCCAGCGACTGACCCCGACCTCGGTGCCGACCAGTCCGGCAAGGGCGGCGGGCGGCGTCGGCGCGCCCCTGTGTTCAGCTTGGCTCATGATTCAGTTCCCCAGGTTTCCGGTGTGTAGCGATCTTCGATGATGGCGCTGAACAGGGCCGGGTCGACATTGCCGCCCGACAGGATAATGGCCGTAACCCGGTCCTTGACCGGCAGTTTCCCGGCCAGCAGCGCCGCCAGCGATACGGCCCCGCCCGGCTCGACCACCAGTTTCAGCGTCTTGAAGGCAAAGGCCACGGCCGCCGCCACCTCGGCGTCGCTGACCGTCAGCACGTCCTTCATCCGGCGGTTGATCGGAAAGGTCAGCGCCCCCGGCTGCGGAGACATCAGGGAGTCGCAGATCGACGGCCGCGTCACCGGGCCATGGCCGCGCCGTTCCCCCGCGTGCAGCGACCGCCGGGTATCGTCATAGGCCTCCGGCTCGACGCCGAAGACCTGGGTGTGGGACGCGCTCGCCGCCAGGGTCAGGTTGATCCCGGCCATCAGCCCGCCACCCGACATCCCGCACAACAGTTGTTCGACCGGCACAGCCCCGACCGCCCTGGCCTGGTCCAGCAGTTCCAGCGCCACCGTCCCCTGGCCCTCGATGATCAGGGGGTCGTCGAACGGCGGCACCAGCACGCAGCCGTGCTCGGCGGCGATAGCCTCGGCAATGGCCTCGCGGCTTTCGCTGTAGCGGTCATAGGTTCGCACCTCGCCGCCATAGGCCTTGACCCCGGCGATCTTCACCGCCGGACTGTCGGCCGGCATGACGATGATGGCCCGGGTGTCCATCATCCGCGCCGCCGCCGCCACGGCCTGGGCATGGTTGCCGGACGAAAAGGCGACGACGCCGTGCTGCCGCTCCACGTCGGTCAGCCGGCTGATGCGATTATAGGCCCCGCGAAATTTGAACGCCCCGGTCTTCTGCAGGGTCTCGGCCTTGATCAGCACCCGGCCGCCCAGCCGCGCATTCAGCGCCGGGCTCTCGATCAGCGGCGTGCGCACCGCGACGCGGGCGATCTGGCGGGCGGCGTCCTGAACACCGGCAAAGGAGGCGATACGCATCCGGCCACTTAACCCCGAACGCCGGCTCTGCGTAAGATGGAATACGGAACCACCGCGAAGGGAACTCATGGACCGGCTGATCCTCGCCATCGACCAGGGCACGACCTCGACCCGTGCCATCGCTTTTGCGGTGTCGCCACAGGGCGGTTTCAGCGCCGTGGCCGTCAGCCAGATCGAACTGACCCAGCATTTCCCGCAGTCGGGCTGGGTCGAGCATGATGCGGCCGAGATCTGGCACGCCACCCTGCGGACCTGTCGGGCCGTCATCGCCGAGGCCGGGGGCATCGACCGCTTTGCCGCCATCGGCATCACCAACCAGCGCGAGACCTCGGTGTTGTGGGACACCACCACCGGCGAGCCGCTGCACCGGGCCATCGTCTGGCAGGACCGCCGGACCGCTGACGTCACCGCCCGGCTGACCGCCGCGGGACATGAGCCCATGGTCCAGACCGCCACCGGCCTGATCCTCGACCCCTATTTCTCGGCCACCAAATTCGCCTGGCTGCTGGACACCGTGCCCGGGGCGCGCGATCGGGCGGCCCGGGGCGAGGTCAAACTGGGCACGATCGAAAGCTGGCTGATCTGGAAACTGACCGCCGGGGCCCGCCACGTCACCGACGCCACCAATGCCAGCCGCACCAGTCTGATGGATCTCGAGACCCGGGTCTGGCGCGATGATCTGTGCGCCCTGTTCAATGTGCCGCGCGAAGCCCTGCCGCAGATCCACGGCTGCAGCGACCATCTGGGCGACTGTGACCCGGCGCTGCTCGGCGCGGCCCTGCCGATCCACGGCGCGGCCGGGGACCAGCAGGCGGCCCTGGTGGCCCACGGGGCGATGCATCCCGGCGATGCCAAGATCACCTATGGCACCGGGGCTTTCCTCGTCGCCAATGTCGGTTCCGCGCCGGTCATCTCGACCCGGCGGTTGCTGGGCACCCTGGCCTATCAGCTGAACGACAGCGCCGCCTGGGCGCTGGAGGGGTCGATCTTCTCGGCCGGATCGGCGATCCAGTGGCTGCGCGACGGCGTCGGTCTGATCGATAACTCGGCCCAGTCCGAGGCCATGGCCCGGTCGCTGCCCGACAATGGCGGCGTCTATCTGGTGCCCGGCTTCACCGGCCTCGGCGCGCCCTGGTGGCAGCCGGATGCGCGCGGCACCATCACCGGCCTGACCCGGGATTCCGGCCCGGCCCATTTCGTCCGCGCCGCGCTCGAGGCCCTGGCCTACCAAACCCGCGACCTGCTGGACGCCCTGGTCGCCGACGGGGCCCCGCCGCTGGCTGTCCTGCGGGTCGACGGCGGGGTCACCGCCAATAGCTTCGCCATGCAGTTCGTCGCCGACATCTGCGACGTCACCGTCGAACGTCCCGCCTTCCAGGAGATGACGGCCCTCGGTGCGGCCCGGCTGGCGGCCCTGGGCATCGGCCTGATCGACGATCTGGCCGTCCCGCCGACCGCGGCCCCGACCGTCTGGACCCCGCGCATGGACCCCGACGAGCGGTCGCGGTTGATCAAGGGCTGGCAAAGCGCGGTCCGGGCCGCCATCATCGCCACACAATGACCGATACAGACCTGAACGACGCCCAGACCGCCTTTTCGGGCACCCGCGCGGTGGATCCGCGCCACGCCCTGGACGAGGCCGCCCTCGGGGACTGGCTGGGCAAGACTATTGACGGCTATGCCGGCCCCCTGACCATCCGCCAGTTCAAGGGCGGCCAGTCGAACCCGACCTATGAGCTGGCCACCCCCTCGGCCACCTATGTGCTGCGGCGCAAGCCGCCCGGCGTCCTGCTGCAGTCGGCCCATGCGGTCGATCGCGAATTCACCGTCATCTCGGCCCTGCACAAACACGGCTATCCGGTGGCCCGGCCCCACGCCCTGTGCACCGACGACGCCGTCATCGGCTCGATGTTCTATGTGATGGACAAGGTCGAGGGCCGGGTATTCTGGGACCTGAAACTGCCGGGACTGCAGCCCGCCGAACGCCGCGCCATCTATCAGGCCCAGACCGACACCCTCGCCGCCCTGCACCGGTTCGACCCGGGTGCCATCGGCCTGGGCAACTACGGCAAGCCGGGCAATTATTTCATGCGTCAGGTCGGGCGCTGGACCAAACAATACCGGGCATCCGAGACCGATCCGGTCCCGGCGATGGACCGGTTGATCGCCTTCCTGCCCGACAGTCTGCCCGCCGACGGTCCGACCCGGATCGTCCACGGCGACTTCCGTCTCGACAACCTGATCCTGGACCCGAAAAAGTCCGAGGTCCGCGCGGTGCTGGACTGGGAGCTGTCGACCCTCGGCGACCCGATGGCCGACTTCTCCTACCTGCTGATCGGCTGGGTCATTCCCGCCACCCTGCGCAACGGTCTGGGCGGGGCGGATCTCGCCGCCCTGGGCATTCCCTCGATCGAGGAGACGGTCGACCGCTATGCCGCCGCGGCCGGGGTCGCCGGTCCCAAGAACCTCGACTGGCTGTTCGCCTATAATCTGTTCCGGCTGGCGGCCATCTGCCAGGGCATCGCCGGACGGGTGCGCGACGGCACCGCGGCCAGCAGCCATGCCCGCACCATGGCGGCCCAGGTCCAGCCCCTGGCCGACGCCGCCTGGGGATTTGCCAGGAAGGCCGGGGCCTGACCCTGGACTAGCGCTGCGCGGCCGTCAGGATGCGATGGTCAACGCGCGCCTGCAGCAGGACCACCACCGCATCGCCGTCGCCTTCCGGCGCAGGCAGGTCAAACAGGGCCGACCGCCCCGTCCAGCTACCCAGACGGGTCACATCGCGCACCACATTGAGCTGGCGCACGGTCTGGCCGCGATTGTCGCCACGGTCGATCTGGACGCTCTGCAGGCCGGGCGTATAGGTCACGGCCACGACCTCGGCCCCGCCCTCGGGCGGACGGCCCGAGCCGACGCCGACCCGATCGCCGGCGGCACGGAATTCGATCTCGGGCGGGAATTCCCGGCGAACCGACTCCTCGTCGATGGCGGTCTGCAATTCGGGCGAACGGGCCCCCGAAACCTGACGATGGCCGTCGATCACCACCTGGGGCGTCGACACCGAGCGCAGACGCAGGGCCTGGCGATAGGCGTGCTGGCGCTGCACGAATTCGGGGCGGGCAAAGGTATCGGCCCAGCCCAGATAGTCCCAGTAGTCGACGCCATAGGTCAGGACGATCACCCCGGGGGTGTCGGCCGCGTCCTCAACCATCCGGTCAGCCTCGGAACAGCCGGCGCAGCCCTGGGCCGTAAACAGCTCCAGCACCACCGGCGTGGTCCGGACTGCGCGGGACACCGGACGGGCCACGGGACCGGCAGCGGTGGGCTGGGGCTCGGGTGCCAGGGTCGCCCCCGCCGCCATCAGCCCCGCGACCGCCGTCGCCATGCCAAAGATAAAGCCCCTCACGTTCATGGCCGACAGCTTAACCACCGCTTGCGCCTTCCCGCCGCTCATTTTCGCGTGAGGCAGGTTCAGTCCATCAACTGCTGGGCCAGATAGACATAGTGGCGGGCCCAGCGCCGGGCATTGGCCACCGGATCGGCGTCATTGGAATGCCCGCCCGAGGTTTCCTCATAATAGAGGTGGTCGTGGCCCTGATCGCCCAGACGCGCCGCGAATTTGCGCGCATGGCCCGGATGGACCCGGTCGTCGCGGGTGTTCGTGGTAATGTAGACACGGGGATAGTCCGTATCCGGACGAAGCTGCTGATAGGCAGAATAGCGGGCGATCCAGGCGGCTTCTTCCGGGATGCGCGGATCGCCATATTCACCGATCCACGAGGCCCCGGCCGGCAGTTCATGATAGCGCAACATGTCGATCAGCGGGCTTTCGATCACCGCGGCATTGATCAGGTCCGGATGCTGGGTGACCATGACCGAGGTCAGGACCCCGCCGTTCGAACGGCCATAGATGCCCAGACGGCGCGGCGAGCTGATGCCGCGCGCCTCCAGATCGCGGGCCACGGCCGCGAAATCGTCAAAGGCCAGCTGGCGGTTCTCGTTCAGGACCGCCTGGTGCCAGTCGGGGCCGAACTCGCCGCCGCCGCGGATGTTGGCATTGACATAGACCCCGCCCTTCTCGAGCCACAGCTTGCCCATTTCCGGGATATAGGCCGGCGGCTTGGACACCTGGAAACCGCCGTAGCCGTACATGATCGTCGGCGCATGGCCGTCCATGACCAGATCGCGCGGGCGGACGACGAAATAGGGGATTTTCGTGCCGTCGGACGAGGTGGCCTCGAACTGTTCGACCACGTCGCGCGAGGCGTCGAAACGGGCGGGGGCGGAGGCGATCTGCTCGGCCCGGCCGGCCGGGCCGACCCGGAGGTCGAGCAGGCTGAGGGTGGCCGGCGTCAGGAAGCCTTCATAGCTGTAGAACTGACGATCCGATCCCCGGCTGGCATCGCCCAGATGGACGGCCACGTTGTCCGGCACGTCGACACTGGTGGCCAGCCAGCCTCGCCCGCCGGTATCGAGGAAATTCATCATCCGGCCACGGACATTGTCATAGATCGTGGCGACGACCCGGTTGTCGAAGACCGAAACCTCCTCGACCGACTGGCGGGCGGCCGGCACGAAAACGGCGTCGGCCCGGCCCTGACCGTCGCGCAGCCCCGCCAGCGGTGCCGCCATCAGACTGCCGGCGCTGAAGGTCCCGCCGCCCTGGGTCCAGGTCTGGTCGAGGCTGAAGATCAGCTGGTCGCGGATCGCGCCCTGGACATTGACCTTGGCCGGCAGGCTCAGCTTGACCGCGCGGCCATCGAGCCACTGAAGGGTCTCGCTGCTGAAGGTGTCGAGCGGCCGGTTGAACAGCACGGCCAGGACCGCGCCCCGACCGTCCCGCAGAACACTGGCGCTGACCCCGTAACCCCCGTCGCCGATGTCGCCGCGATAGACCTCGGTGGCCTGGGCCAGGGCCTGGCCGCGCGTCAGGGTTTTGATGATAAAGGGATAGCCGCTCTCGGTCAGGGTGCCGGCACCGAAATCGGTAGCCACCAGCAGGGTGTTTTGGTCCAGCCAGCTGATGCGGTGCTTGCCCTCGGGCAGGCTGAAGCCGCTATCCACGAACCGTTTGGTGGTCAGGTCGAATTCGCGCACCACCACGGCGTCCTTGCCGCCGTCGGACAGATTGACCAGGCAGCGGGTCTCGTCAGGCGCGAGGCAGTCAGCCCCCTTGAACACCCAGTCCCTGCCCTCGGCGGCCGACAGGGCTCCGATGTCGAGCAACGTCTCCCACTGCGGATCGGCCGAGCGATAGGACTTCAGCGTCGTGCGCCGCCACACCCCCTTGGGATTGGCCGCGTCCTGCCAGAAGTTTCCGATGCCGTCGCCGAGGAAGCTGGGCCCCGGAATCCGGTCGGTGGCCGACAGGATGGCAAAGGCCTCCTGCCGATAGGTCTCATAGCGCCGGTCGCCGGTCAGGGCCGCCAGCGAGGCCGCATTCTCGCGGGCGACAAAGGCCATGGCGGCCTCGCCATGCACCTGTTCCAGATCCAGATGATCGTCAGCCGCAGCCACCCCGGCGGGGCTGAGGTCAGCCGGGAAATGCGGCGGCGGGGCGCGCTCGGCCACAGCCATCGGCGGGGTCACAGCCTCGCCCGGCATCGTGGCACAGGCCCCCAGAAGCAGGGCCGGGATGGTGGCGGACAGGATCAGTCGGTTCATTTCAAACTCCGCTCATCCCCGCGAAGGCGGGGACCCAGATCTTTGGACGATCGGCGTCGCCCGTGTTCGCACACCGCCCATCCCGGCCGCCGATGCCTCAACGAAAGCACCGGGTCCCGGCTTTCGCCTGGATGAGCGGTTTGTTTGGGCCTATGGCTGCGCCGGCGCATCCATCAGCCGGCGCGTCAGATAGGTGTATTCCAGCGCGATCCGCCGCGCCGTCTCGCGCAGATTGGCGCCGGCCGCGTGGCCGCCGTCGGTGTTTTCGTAGAATAGCACCGGATAGCCCAGCGCCTCCAGCCGCGCCGCCGCCTTGCGGGCGTGGCCCGGATGGACCCGGTCATCCTTGGTCGAGGTATGGATGAAGACCTCGGGATAGGGCTGGCCCGCGCGCAGGTTCTGATAGGGCGAATAGGCCTGGATCCAGGCCCGTTCCTCGGGGATATCCGGATTGCCGTATTCGCCCTGCCACGAGGCCCCGGCCAGCAATTTATTGAAGCGCAGCATGTCGAACAACGGCACCTGGATGACGGCGGCGTTGATCAGGTCCGGCCTCTGGGTCAGCATCGCCCCCATGAACAGCCCGCCCTGGGACCCGCCCATAATGCCCAGTTTCGGCTGGCTGGTGATGTCGCGGGCGATCAGGTCCAGGGCCACGGCCTGGAAGTCCTCATGGGCGCGCTGGCGGTTCTCCTGCAGGGCCGCCTCGTGCCAGTTGGGGCCGAACTCGCCACCACCGCGGGTGTTGGCCACGACATAGACGCCGCCGCGCTCCAGCCACAGCTTGCCGACGGTGGCCGAATAGCCGGGCAGCAGCGAATTCTCGAAGCCGCCATAGCCGTACAACAGGGTCGGGTTCGAGCCGTCGCTGGCCATGGCGTCGCGATGGACGACGAAATAGGGGATCATCGTGCCGTCGGCCGAGCGCGCCTCATACTGGTCGACCGTCATGCCGTCAGCGTCGAATTTGGCGGGCAGGGATTTGACTTCGTCGACCACGCCCGTGGCCGCGTCGGCCAGCCACAGGCTGGACGGGTTCAGATAGCCGGCGACGCTGACGAACACCTGATCGTCGCGCTCCGAGGCCGAACCGACTCCGACCGTAACGTTCTGCGGCAGGTCCAGCCGCGTGCGGGCCCAGTCGCCACCGGCGTTCGGCTCATAGACATAGATCCCGCCGCGCACATTCTCGAACAGGGCAACGACCAGCCGGTTACGGGTGGCATTGATGCCCTCGATCGCCTCGCGCAGGCCGGGGCGGATGATCAGCCGCGCCGGCGTCGCCGGATCGGCCAGCCAGGTGTTCAGCGGCCAGGCGATGACGTCGCCCGTGTGGAATTCCTGACCCGAAGGCGCGGTCCAGTCCTGTTTGACGCTGACGACCATCTGGCCCTGGACCAGGGCGTTGATGTTCGACTTGGCCGGCAGGGCCAGCTGCGTCGTGGTGCCGTCGGGGTTCAGCCGCCAGGTTTCGCCCTCATAGAAGGTGACCCCGCGGTTGATCAGCACGGCCTGCACCGCCCCGTCGGCGTCGCGCAGGGTGTAACCGCTGACCGAGACGTCGTCGGGCTGGCCGGTGAAGACGGTCTCGGCCTGGTCGACGGTCTGGCCGCGCGTCAGCCGTTTGACGATCATCGGATAGCCCGAGCTGGTCATCGACCCCTCGCCGAAGTCGCGGGCGATCAGCAGGGTGTCGGCATCGACCCAGGTGGCGTCGCCCTTGGATTCCGGCAGGACGAAGCCGTCGGCGACGAAGGTCTTCGTGGCCCGGTCGAATTCGCGGATGGTGACCGCGTCCTTGCCGCCGTCGGACAGGGAGATCAGACACCGGGTCTCCTCGGGCGGCAGACAGGTCGCCCCCTTGAAGACCCAGTTCTTGCCCTCGGCCGCCGACAGGGCGTCAAAATCGAGGATGGTCTCCCAGACCGGCGCCTCGGTGCGATAGCTGTCCAGCGTCGTCGTGCGCCAGATCCCGCGCACATGCTCGGCATCCTGCCAGAAATTGTCGATCGTGCCGTCGCGGTTGAAGCCGGGGCCGGGGATGCGGTCGCGCGCCTGAACGATCTCCAGCGCCTGCTGGTGCAGGCCCTCATAGCGGGGGTCGCCCTGCAGCACGCCCAGCGACCGGGCATTGTGTTCATTGACCCAGGCCATGGCCCGGTCGCCGTCGACCTCTTCCAGCCACAGATACGGGTCGGTCGCCTCCGATGTGGCAAAGCCACCCTCGGCGATCGGGGGATTGGGCGGGGAAACAGGGGATTGGGCCATAGCGCCTGTCGCAAGAGTAGTGGAAGCCAGAAGGACGGCGAGCGTGGCGGCTGGGTGGATCATGCTGACATTCCCGAAAGCTGAGGACCGGCACCTTACCGCCCGACCGGCGGCGGACAAGCCGGGGCACCGCCCCCTTACGGTTTTGTCATCCGGTTTCAGCGGCCGGGATCGGGAATGCACAGGGTCTCGCCGCAGGCCTTGCAGTGGACCGCATCGGGATCGTGCCGCTGCAGGCCGCAGGTCGGGCAGGGGAAGAAGACCTTGTGCGGCAACAGCAGGGTCTGCCCCAGCCGCACGAACAGGGTCACCCCGACCAGCATGATCACGATCGACACCAGCCGGCCCCAGTTGCCGGGCAGCAGGATGTCGCCATAGCCGGTCGTGGTCAGGCTGGTGACGGTGAAATACAGGGCATCGACATAGCCGGTGATGGCGTCATAGCGGCCCATGAAGCTGGTGTAGACGAAGCCGGTCGCGACGAAGATGAAGGTCACCAGGGCCACGATGGCCTTGGTCGTATCCTCGACCCGGGTGTCGTCGTAACGACGACCGACCGTGCGCCAGAAGAAGTCGGAATTGATCAGGGTCCACAGGCGCAGCACCCGCAGGAATCCGAGATTAAACAGCCAGGCCGGAAACAACAGTGTCGCCAGGATGAACAGATCGACCCAAACGATCGGCTTCTTCAGCCAGGATTTAAGGTCCGAATAGGCCCAGGCCCGGGCAGCGAGATCCAGCGCGAGCACGGCGGCGATCATATAGTCGATCACGTAAAAGACCAGGGCGTCGCTCTTCAGGACCGGGGCGGCGACGAAGAAGCCGACGATCATGACGTCGATGACCAGCACGGCCAGGCGGAAGCGCACCGCAGTAGCGGATGAGCCGTGATACAGGGCCCGGATGCGCGCGCGCAGGCGCAGGCCTTCGGGCTTTTCGAGGTCGTCGGAGCGGCTCATGCTCCAGCGATACCGCGCTTCGACCGTTCCGGAAACCGCACGACTTCGCCATGGCCCGTTCAGGGTCTATAGGCTCGGGTTCCATGAACCGCCCCTTCGTCAAGATGAATGGCGCCGGCAACGATTTCGTCGTCGTCAACGCCCTCGAAACCCCGTTCACCCCGACGGCGGCCCAGGCACGCGCCATCGCTGACCGTGACACCGGCCAGGGCTGCGACCAGCTGATCGCCATCGAGCCGTCCGACACCGCCGACGCCTTCATGCGGGTGTGGAACGCCGACGGTGGCGTGGTCGAGACCTGCGGCAATGCCCTGCGCTGCGTCGGCTGGCTGCTGATGCAGTCGACCGGCAAGGACCGCGTGACCATCGACACCCTCGGCGGCCCCACCACGGCCTGGCGCGTTCCAGGCCGCGTCGGATCGGGAGGTCCTGAAGGGCCGACGACCACAGCCCGGATTGTAGCAGGTCGTGTCGGATCGGGAGGTCCCGAAGGGCCGACGACCGCGGCCCGGATTGTAGCAGGCCGTGTCGGATCGGGAGGTCCCGAAGGGCCGACGACCGCGGCCCGGGTCAAAGTGGATATGGGTGCGCCGCGACTGGACTGGACCGAGATTCCGCTGGAAGAAGCGATGGACACCCGCGGCATAGAGCTGCAGGTCGGCCCGATCGACGCCCCGCTGCTGCACACGCCGGGGGCCGTCTCGATGGGCAATCCGCATGTGGTCTTCTTCACCGATCGCCAGGACGATGCCTTTGTCAGCGGCTCCGGCTCACTGATCGAGCACCACCCGCTGTTCCCCCAGGGGGTCAATGTCGGCTTCGCCAACGTCCTGGCCCCCGACCGCATCCGCCTGCGGGTGTGGGAGCGCGGGGCCGGCCTGACCCGGGCCTGCGGTACCGGAGCCTGCGCCGCCCTGGTCGCGGCCAGCCGCCGCGGGCTGACCGGCCGCGCCGCCACGATCGAGGTCGACGGCGGCACCCTGGAGATCGACTGGGACGAGGCCAGCGGGCACGTCTTCATGACCGGACCGGTCGAGATCGAACGCACCGGTACCCTGACCCTAAAACCTGCCCCTGGGTAAGGAATGCGGCGTGGGCCGGTTGTCGCCCCCCGCCACCCGCTCTAGACCATTTTTGTATCGGGTCGAATCGACCCGAAACCAAAAAATGGTCCAGTATCAAGCTGGAGCGAAATCTGAGCCGGGTTGGACTGCGTCCAATCCAACCGATTTCGCTTCAGAAACAGATGACGCCCCCGAGACCCTGAAAGACGCTGATGCCTGACCTGACCGAAAAACAGACCTTCTCCGACGAGGACGCGCTGGAATTCCACCGGTCGCCGACACCGGGCAAGATATCGATGGCCCCGACCAAGCCGATGGCGACCCAGCGCGATCTGTCGCTGGCCTATTCGCCGGGCGTCGCCATCCCCGTGCTGGCCATCGCCGAGGATGTCGACAAGGCCTACGACTATACGTCCAAGGGCAATCTGGTCGCGGTCATCTCCAACGGCACGGCCATCCTCGGTCTCGGCAACCTCGGACACATGGCCTCCAAGCCGGTGATGGAGGGCAAATGCGTCCTGTTCAAACGCTTCGCCGACGTCGACAGCTTCGACGTCGAGGTCAAGACCACCGACCCGGACGAGTTCATCACCGTGGTCAAGAACATCGGCGACACCTGGGGCGGCATCAATCTGGAGGACATCAAGTCCCCGGAATGTTTCGTCATCGAGAGCGAGCTGCAGGACCTGCTCGACATCCCGGTCTTCCACGATGACCAGCACGGTACCGCCATCATCTCCACCGCCGGCCTGATCAACGCCGCCCATATCGTCGGCAAGAAGCTGGAGGACATCAAGGTCGTCCTGGCCGGGGCCGGGGCCGCGGGCCTGTCGTCGATCGGCCTGATGAAGGCGGTCGGCGTGCGCAAGGAGAACACCACCATCGTCGACCGCGACGGCGTGGTCTATATCGGTCGCCCGTCCGGCATGGACCAGTGGAAGGCCGCCCACGCCACCGACACACCGCACCGCACCCTGGCAGAAGCCATGGTCGGGGCCGATGTGGTCCTGGGCCTGTCGGCCAAGGGCGCGATCACCAAGGAGATGGTGGCCTCCATGGCTCCCAATCCGATCATCTTCGCCATGGCCAATCCGGATCCGGAGATCACCCCCGAGGACGTGGCCTCGGTGCGGTCCGACGCCATCATGGCCACCGGCCGGTCCGACTATGTGAACCAGGTCAACAACGTCCTCGGCTTCCCCTACATCTTCCGCGGGGCCCTCGACGTGCGCGCCCGCCAGGTCAATCACGAGATGAAGGTGGCCTGCGCCCGCGCCCTGGCCCAGCTGGCCCGCGAGGATGTACCGGACGAGGTCGCCGTCGCCTATCGCGGCCGGAAGCTGAAATTCGGCCCCGACTACATCATCCCCTCGCCATTCGACCCGCGCCTGATCTGGTACATCCCGCCCTTCGTCGCCCAGGCGGCGATGGACAGCGGCGTGGCGCGCAAGCCGATCGAGGACATGGAGGCCTATCGCATCCAGCTGCGCCAGCGCGTCGACCCGTCGGCGGCCCTGATGCAGAAGATCGCCTCGGCGGTGCGCGCGGCCCCGAACAAGCGGATCGTCTTCGCCGAGGGCGAGGAGACCACCGTCATCCGCGCTGCCTGGGCCTTCAAACAGGCCGAACTGGGCACGCCCATCCTGATCGGTCGCGAGGACCTGATCCGTCAGAACGCCACCGAGGCCGGGCTGAATTTCGATGATCTGGAGATCGAGATCGTCAATGCCCGGGTCTCCGAGAAGAATGTTCAGTATACGGACTTCCTCTATAACAAGCTTCAGCGGCGCGGCTATCTGCGCCGCGACGTGCAGCGGATGATCAACCAGGACCGCAACTATTTCGCCGCCACCATGCTGGCCCAGGGTGATGCCGATGCCGTGGTCACCGGCACGACCCGCAATTTCAACATGGTGCTGAAGGAGGTCCGCCGCGTCCTCGACGTCACCTCGGAACTCGTCGGCCTGTCGATCGTGCTGGCCAAGGGTCGGACCCTGTTCGTGGCCGACACCTCGATCCATGAACTGCCGGACGCCACCGAACTGGCCGAGATCGCCATCCAGGCCGCCGCCACCGTGCGCCGCATGGGCCGCAATCCGCGCGTCGCCTTCCTGTCCTATTCGACCTTCGGTGACCCCCCGGGCGATCGCGGCGAGATGATCCGTGAGGCCATCCGCATCCTCGACCAGCGCGGCGTCGATTTCGAATACGAGGGCGAGATGCCGGCGGAACTGGCGCTCGATCCCGAAGCCCGCTCGGCCTATCCGTTCATGCGCCTGTCCAAGGACGCCAATGTGCTGGTCATGCCCGGCATCCATTCGGCCTCGATCTCGACCCGTCTGGTCCAGGCCCTGGGCGGGGCGACGGTGATCGGTCCGCTGCTGGTCGGCCTCGAAAAGTCGGTCCAGATCGTTTCGCTGGGGGCCTCGGTCAGCGAGATCATCAACGCCGCGACCTTCGCCGCCTATGAAGAGGGCGTGCGGGAGGGCTGACCCGTCAGGACGGGCGGGGGTCGCCGGCCGCGACCCCCGCCTCTTCCGCCTGACGCAGCTGCAGTGCGGTCTGTTTGCGCGCCACGATGAAGGCCAGCACCACGGCGAACACCCCGATGAAGGTCGAATACAGGAAGAAGACCATATAGCCGGCCCCCAGGGCGGCCGGGGTCACGCCGCTGGTCGCCGCGCCCTCGACGAGGGAGCCGGCCGGCAGGTTGACGAACAGACCCTTGAGCGGGGCGAACAGGCCGCTGCCCTCGGCCGCGCGGGCCGATCCCTCGACGACCCGACCGGACTGGGAGGCGATCAGCTTGCCGGGCAGGCCGTACAGGGAGCTGAACAGGGCGTACTGGGTCGCGGTGAAGCCCAGGGACGTCAGGCTGGACATATAGGCGATCAGGGCCGTGCCCGCGAAACCGGTCGCGGCATTGTCGATGCCGATGGCGATGAACAGGGCCCCCAGATCCGGCCCCTGGATGGCGAGCCAGGCAAAGACCAGGTTCGACACCGGGCTCATGAAGGCCCCGATCACCATGGTCCGGATCAGGCCCAGCCTGGCCACTGCCCAGCCGGCTACGAAGACGCCGAAGGTGGTGGCGAACACGCCGAACACCTTGCGCACCTCGGCGACCTCGACCTTTTCGAATCCGAGATCGAGATAGAAGGGGTTCATGATGTTCAGCACGAAATCCGACAGCCGGTAGACGCAGATCAGGGCCAGGATCAGCGTCGCGACCCCGGCGAAGCGGCCGTAGAAATCCTTCAGCGGGTCACCGAACGACCCGGCCAGATAGGCCCCCGGCCGCGTCGGGACACGCGGGATCGGCCAGCAGGCCAGCACCAGCAGGGCCAGGCCGCCGAACGTCGCTGCCACCTGGATGTAGACCCCTTCAGGCCTCGCGATCCAGACCGCCTTCAGCGCCTCGCCATCAGCGGGCGACAGGCCGACCATCTGCAGGCCGCTGGCCAACATGTCGGCACCGCCCGTCAGGCCCGAGCCGATGATCAGGGCAGCAATGACGATGATGACCAGCCGCACGACCCATTCCAGAACCTCGAGCGGCGGCCGGGACGGAATGTCGCCGACCGGTATGGGTCGGATCGCGTGGGCCTTTTCGCGCGGCGCGAACAGGGCGGCGGTGATGCCGATACCCATCAGGGCCGCCATGACCGCATAGGAGATGTTCCAGTTGTAGACCTCGGCCAGGATCAGCGGCAGGGCCCCGGCCAGGATCTGGGCGAACCGGTAACCCAGCTGATAGGCAGCGGCCATCGCCCCGTGGCGGGTATCGTCCGCGACCTCGATCCGCCAGGCGTCAATGACGATGTCCTGGGTCGCCCCGAACACCCCGGTCAACACCGCGAACAGGGCCACGGTCGCCAGCGAACCGGACGGGTTCTGGCCCGAGATCGACCACAGGCCGAACATCACCATCACCTGGGTCACGACCATCCACGACCGGCGATGCCCCAGCCATTTGGTCAGGACCGGGATCGACGTCCGGTCAATCAGGGGAGCCCAGATGAATTTCAGGGTGTAGCTGAGCGTCGCCAGGCCGAAGAAGCCGATGATGGAGAGCGACAGTCCGTCCTCGCGCAGCCAGGCTGACAGGGTGTCGAAGATCAGCAGATAGGGCAGGCCGGCGGAAAAGCCGAGCAGCAGCATGATGAAGACCCGACGCTCGGCATAGACGGCCAGTCCTCCGAACCGGCCTGCGGGCTTGTCGGTACTGCTGGTCTCGGTCATGCGGGTCGCGTCTTTCGGTCAGACGCCCCCTGCGTCTATTCGCCGACGACCTTGGCGCGGGTTTGCCGGTTCGTCCAGCGGGCGAGTGCCCGGCGCAGGCTTTCAGGCTCGAGCGGCTTGACCAGATGATCGTCCATTCCCGCCTCCAGACAGGCGCGTCGGTCCTCGGCAAAGGCATTGGCTGTCAGGGCCACGATCGGGGTTGCGTCGCCGCGCGCCCGGATCGCCCGCGTCGCCGTCGGCCCGTCCATGCCGGGCATCCGCATGTCCATGAACACCATGTCGTAGCGGGCCCGGGTCAGGGCGGCGACGGCCTCATGGCCGTTGGCAGCCGTCTCGACCGCGCAGCCCTCGCGGCGCAGCAGGGTCGCGGCCAGCAGGGCCCCGACCGGATTGTCCTCGACCAGCAGAACCCGGGTGCCGGCGAACCGGATGGTAGCGACCCGGTCGTCGTCGGCCGGCGGCGGCGGCGGCAGGCCGGGGATCTGGGTGGCCGTCGGATTGGCCACCGCCAACACCCGCTCGGCCAGCGAGGCGCGGCGCAGGGGTTTGATCAGATAGCCGTGGAAACCGGCGGTGCGGTAGCGGGCGATCAGATCCCGCTCGGACGGCCGCAGCAGGACGATGGCCCGACCCTTTTCGGGGCGCGGGGCCAGGGCTTCGCCGGCGACGGCGGCCAGGGCATGGTCGACCAGCACGACCGGGGCGGTCGGGTGGACCGTGCCGCCCGAGGCCTCGATCTGGTCGATCGCGGCCTGACGCACCAGGTCGTCGGGCGACAGGACGGCGACCGTCCGGCCCTCCAGCGGCCGGCCGCGTTCAGGCAGGTCGGCGGCGGCGGCGAAACTGGCCTCGAAGCGGAAGCGCGAACCCTTGCCCCGGCCCCGGTTACCGACCGTCACCTTGCCGCCCATGGCGTCGGCCAGGCGTTTGACCACGGCCAGACCCAGACCCGCCCCGCCGAAACGGGTCGCGTCCGAGGCGTCGACATGGCCGAACTCCTCAAAGATGCGCGCCCGCGCCTCGGCCGGAATGCCCGGCCCGGTGTCGTCGACGATGAAGGCCAGCCGCGGCCGCGGACCCGCCCGGGGCACGCGTTCGACGGAGATATGAACCCCGCCTGTCTCGGTGAATTTGACGGCATTGCCGGCCAGGTTGAACAGCACCTGACGCAACCGGCCCTCGTCGGCCATCACATCGACGGCGTCGGGGGCGACCGACCAGACCAGCTCCAGCCCCTTCTCGTGGGCGCGCGGGCTGAGCAGTTCGGCGACACTACGCACCAGGCCCTCGACATCGACCGGGGCGGCGTCGAACTCCAGCTTGCCGGCCTCCAGCCGGGCATAGTCCAGCAGGTCGTTGACCAGACCCAGCAGATGTTCGGCCGACTGACGCGCGGCCTCGGCATAGGCGCGCTGGGCTCCGTCCAACCGGGTGCGGGTCAGCAGGCCCAGCATGCCGATCACCCCGTTCAGCGGGGTCCGCATCTCATGGCTCATAAGGCGAAGAAACTGCTGTTCGGCCCCATCGGGCGGCTCCGGGCTGTCCGGGCGGGAGGCGGTCGCGATGGTCTTCGCCAGTCGTGTCATCATTGATCTCCGACCGACACCATGACGCACAACCGTTAAGGGAGGTTCAAGGCGGAGCCCGCGCCACCGGGTCCGTCGGCACCCCGGACCCCGACCAGGGCACGGCGTCACCGGACCCCGGCCCGACCGGCGTCCGGCGATGCACCAGGGCCTCGGCCACATGGCGGCGCACCACCCCGGTCGCCCCCTCCAGATCGGCGATGGTCCGGGCCAGTCGCAGGGTCCGCACCCAGCCCCGCGCCGTCAGCCCCCCGGCCTCGCCGGCCCGCATCAGCAGGGCCCGGCCGGGGTCGTCGGGGGTGGCGAACCGATCCAGGGTCTCGCCCGAGGCGCGGGCGTTCAGGGCCTGGTCGGGGGCCAGCCCGGCCGCCCGCGCCCGCTCGTCCTGAAGCGCGCGCGCCACCGCGACCCGGGCCGCCGCCTCGGCCGTGCCCTCGGCCGGGGGCGGCAGGGCCATGTCGGCGGCGGTCACCGGCGGCGTCTCGACCGTCAGATCGATGCGATCGAACATCGGACCCGAGATCCGGTTCTGATAGTCGCGCTGACAGCGGGGGGCCTTACCGCAGGCCCCGCGCCCGCCGCCGCCGATGCCGCAGCGGCAGGGGTTCATCGCCGCGATCAGCTGGAACCGGGCCGGATAGCGGATATGGGCATTGGCCCGGGCCACCACGATCTCGCCGGTCTCCAGCGGCGCGCGCAGGGAATCCAGGGCCTGGGCGCTGTATTCGGGCAGTTCATCCAGAAACAGCACGCCGTTGTGGGCCAGCGAGGCCTCACCCGGCCGGGCCTTGAGCCCGCCGCCGGTCAGGGCCGCCATACTGGCCGAATGGTGCGGACTGCGAAACGGCCGGTCGCGGGTCAGGGCCCCGCGCTCGATCAGGCCGGCCACCGACCAGACCATCGAGGTCTCCAGCAGTTCGGTCGGCGTCAGGGGCGGCAAAAGGCCCGGCAGACGTTGAGCCAGCATCGACTTGCCCGAGCCCGGCGGCCCGACGAACAACAGGTTGTGGCCCCCGGCGGCGGCGATCTCCAGCGAGCGTTTGGCGCTCTCCTGACCCTTGACCTCGCGCAGGTCGGGCACGACCCCGCCGGCGCGCACCGGCCCCGGCTCGGGCGGACGCAGCACCTGACTGCCCTTGAAATGGTTGATCAGCCCGATCAGCGAGCGCGGGGCGAGGATGGCGACATCGCCGGCCCAGGCCGCCTCGGGCCCGTTGGCCTCGGGGCAGATCAGGCCCAGCCCCATGGCCGAGGCCGCCACCGCCGCCGGCAGGGCCCCGCCGACCGGGGCGATCTGGCCGTCCAGCCCCAGTTCGCCGATGGCGGCCCAGCCGTCCAGTGCATCCGGGGTGATCACCCCGAGCGCCGCCATCAGCACCAGACCGATGGCCAGGTCGAAATGGCTGCCCTCCTTGGGCAGGTCGGCCGGGGCCAGATTGGCGATGATCCGTTTCGGCGGCAGGCCCAGGCCGATCCCGGCAAAGGCCCCGCGCACCCGTTCGCGGCTTTCGGCCACCGCCTTGTCCGGCAGACCGACGATGGTGAAGCTGGGCACCGCCGCCCCGACCAGCTGCACCTGCACATCGACGCGGCGCGCCTCGACCCCGTCGAAGGCCACCGTCACCACGCGAGCGACCATGACGCCCTCCCGTTATACGGGAATGGAACAAATCACGAACTCGAATGGGGGTCAAGCGCCATCGGCCCGCAGGCGCACCCCAACGCTTTCAAGTTCCGCGACAACCCGTGCCCTTGGCCACCAATGATGATCGACCCGCGGCAGTCGTTCCCTCGCAGGGCTTGAACGGAACGAAGGACTCGGTCAGGCTGTTCGTTCTTGAAAGGTTCCGCCATGTCTGACGATCCAGAACACGCTCGAAAGCTTGCCAGCATGGCCTTCGGCGAGGCCCATGTGCCAGCAGCGGCCGCAGTGGAGACCGATGCAACAATTGAAGGCCTGATCAGACAGTTCGAAGCCCGCGCCCAAGTCGATGACGCCGGGAACGAGTTCTGGTTCGCCCGCGACCTCCAAGGGCTATTTGACTATGCCAAGTGGGACAATTTCCTCGCCGTAATCGCTCGGGCCAAGGAGGCGTGTGAGAAAGCGGGCCGCAACTGCGACGATCATTTTGCCGACGTCGGGAAAATGATCTCGCTTGGCAAAGGCGCTGAGAGGGAGGTCGAAGACTTCATTCTTAGCCGGTACGCCAGCTTTCTGATCGCCCAGAATGCGGACGGCCGAAAGCGTCCGGTGGCTTTCGCACAAACCTACTTCGCCATTCAGACTCGCCGACAGGAGATCGCGGACCAAGAAGCACAGGAGTACGTTCCCCTATCCGAAGATGAGCGGCGCGTGTTGCTCCGAGACGAGATCAAAACACACAACAAGCACCTAGCCAGTGCCGCTAAGAATGCTGGTGTGAGCGGACATATGGACTTCGCGATCTTCCAGACAGAAGGCTACAAGGGCCTATACGGCGGGCTTGATGTGCCCGGCATCCGCCGCCGAAAGAGCCTCAAGGCATCGCAGTCGATACTTGACCACATGGGCAGTACCGAACTGGCTGCGAATCTTTTCCGAGCAACTCAAACCGAAGAGAAGCTTCGAAGAGAGGGAATCCAAGGAAAGCTTGCTGCAAATCGTGCTCACCACGAGGTCGGAGCGAAAGTCCGGCAGACGATCGCGGACTTGGGAGGCCAGATGCCTGAACATCTGCCAGCAGCCGAAGACGTAAAGAAGGTAGGCCGACGCCTCCAGAAGGCGATCAGAAACACAACCAAGCGGATCGACTAGCCCTCGCGAGGGTCCTTCTATGGCGCTTCCCCTTTAGGCCTCATCCCTGACACCGGGCGTGAAGCGGTGCGTTTCACCCCGCCCGCTTCGCCTCGATCGCGTCCCACATCAGGGCGGCGGCGTCGACGCCGGTGAAGGCCTTCAGCTGCTGGGCCCCGGTGGGGGAGGTGACATTGATCTCGGTCAGCCAGTCGCCGATCACATCGATGCCGACGAAGATCAGGCCGCGCGCCTTCAGCGTCGGGCCGATGGCGGCGCAGATCTCGCGGTCGCGCGCGGTCAGCTCGACCGGGGCCGCCCGACCACCGACGTGCAGGTTCGAGCGCACCTGACCCGCCGCCGGGATCCGGTTGATAGCCCCGACCGGCTCGCCGTCGATCAGCAGGATGCGTTTGTCGCCCTGCGACACGGCCGGAATGAATTTCTGGATCACCAGCGGGTCAGGACTGCCGACGGCGTGGATCTCGATCAGGGCTTCCAGATTGGGATCGTCCGCCTTCAGACGGATCACCCCTGAACCTCCGGCCCCGTGCAGGGGTTTCAGCACCACATCGCCATGCTTCTTATGAAAGGCGACCAGGGCCACCGGGTCGGAACTGACCAGGGTCGGCGGGGTCAGGCCGGGAAATTGGGTGACCAGCAGCTTTTCGGGGGCCGACCGCACCTCGGCCGGATCATTGACCACCAAAGTCTTGGGATGGACCGTCTCCAGCAGATAGGTGGCGGTGACATAGGCCATGTCGAACGGCGGGTCCTGACGCATCAGGATCACATCGACGTCCTCGCCCAGATCCAGCTTCACCTCGTCGCCGAAAGTCACATGGTCACCGGCCACGGCCCGCACCGTCATCGGCCGGGCCCGGCACGACAGCCGGCCCTCTTCCAGGGCCAGGGTGCGGAAATCATAGACCCACAGCGGATAGCCCCGGTCCTGGGCCGTCATCGCCATCATGAAGGTGGTGTCCGCCAGGATGTCGACCGACTCCATGGGGTCCATCTGGATCGCGACCTTGAGCATGCAGGATTCCTTTGCGGGCGTCGGTCCGGACGACGGACCGGTCCCTATGTGACCAGCCGCGCGCCCCGTCTCAAGGGGGTGGGCACGTCGCAACGCCGGATTCGCTCAATTCAGCTGCAACCGGACCCGCTGGGCGCTGGTCTGGCACCAGACTCCGGCCGGACCGTCCAGGCCCTGGGCCCGGGACAGGGCCTCCAGCGCGCCGGTCAGCGCCCCGCGGCGTTCGCGCGCGGCGGCCACATCCAGCCACGGGCGGTGATCGTCGGGGTCCAGCAGGGCCCGGCGCAGGGCCGAGCGTTCCGCCGCCTCGAAATCCCCGGCCCGGATGGCGCGGCTGAACTGCATCGCCTGCAGCCGGATCAGGGCCTGACGGTTGGTGACCGGGGCCATCAGCAGGTCCAGCCGGTCCGCGACATGCGGCGTCAGGCCGGCGCACAGGGCCCGTCGGGTCAGTTCCGAGGGCATGACCACCTGGCCCTGGCTGAACGGATCCAGCGCCACCGGCCCCTCGGCCGTCTCGACGCGGATCAGGAAATGACCGGGGAAATCGACGCCGGTGGCGGGGATGCCGGCCTGCCGGGCCGCCTCCAGATAGAAGACCGCCAGGGCGACCGACAGGCCGCGACGGCGCTCGGCCACGGCGATGATGTCGGTATTGGCCGGGTCGCTGCCGTGGATCAGGTCTCCGGTCAGCCTCAGCTCCGCCGACAGGGTCTCGGTCAGGGCGTCCTCGACCGGTTCGCCACCGATCCGCTCCATCAGCCGCTGGGCCGCCTGCCGCGCCAGCAGCCGCACCGGCTCGGCCTCGCGCATCGAATCCTCATGCAGGGCGCAGGCGATCGCTGCCTCAAGCAACGGAAAATCGTCGTCGTCAGCCAGTCCGGCTGCCGTCAAGGTCGTGGTCGCGTCCTGATGGATCACGGAAATCGGGCCCCCCGGTCTCGATATCCTTAACATGACGCGGAATCCGTCCGGGGGCCAGCGCCACCATATCCAGCCGCAGGCTCAGGCCCGCCAGACCGGGCCGACCGCGCGCCACCGCCTGACCCGAGGCCCGCAGCCGCGCCAGCTGTTGCGGACCCAGCGCCGTCAAGGCAGCCGCCATCGTCGCCCGCCGCTTGACCTCGACCACCGCCAGCACGCGGCCCCGTCTGGCCAGAATATCGATCTCCCCGGCCCGGCTCTTCAGGCGAAAGCCCAGAATCTGATAGCCCCGGCTCATCAGCCACAGGGCAGCCAGCCATTCCCCGGCGTGGCCGCTGCGGTGCGCCGCCTGCCCCGACGCCCGCCGCCGACCCGAGACGGGCCGCACCGGAACCGGAACGGGGCGCAGCCGTTTCATCCCCGCCCCTGCAGCTCCAGCGCCCGCCTGTAGAGCGGCTTGCGCGGCAGGTTCAGCGCCTTCGACACCTCGGCCGCCGCCTCGCCGGGGGCCAGCCGGGTCATGGCCTCGGCCAGGGCCGCGTCGACGTCGGCCTCGCTGGCCACCTCCATCTCGCCGGGGCCGATGACGACGACGATCTCGCCCTTGGGCCCCTGACAGCGCGGATCGACGGCCAGTTCGGACAGGGTGCCGCGCACGCATTCCTCATAAAGCTTGGTCAGTTCGCGAGCCACGGCGGCCGGGCGCGGCCCCAGCACGGCCGCCATATCGGCCAGGCTGTCGGCCAGACGCGGACCGCTCTCGAAAAAGACCAGGGTCTGGCGCGCGGTGCGAACCTCTTCCAGCATCGTCTTCCGGGCACCCGATTTGGGCGGCAGGAAGCCGGCAAACAGCACCCGGTCCGACGGCAGTCCGGCGATACACAGGGCGGCCAGCAGGCTGGAGGCCCCCGGGATCGGATGCACCGGCAGACCGGCGGCGATCACCGCCCGGGCCACGACGAAACCGGGATCATTGACCATCGGCGTGCCCGCGTCCGAGACCAGGGCCACCACCTCACCGGCCCGCAGTCGTTCGATGGCGCCTTCTGCGGCGCGGGCCGAGGCATGGTCGTCACACCGTTCCAGCTTCGCCTTGATCCCATAGGCGCTGAGCAGTTTGCCCGTGACCCGGGTATCCTCGGCCAGCACCAGATCGGCCGCCGCCAGCACATCCAGCGCCCGCAGGGTCATGTCGCGCAGATTCCCGATCGGCGTCGCCACCAGATAGAGGCCGGACGCGACCGGGCGCGACGGCGGGGCGGTCGGCGGAAAAGGGGAAGGCTCAGTCATCGGCGGGACCGTGCCAGCGGGGCGCGGACGGCTCAAGGGGCGAGCGAGAAAGGTCACATATTACTCCCTCTCCCGGCGGGAGAGGGAGGCCGCGCACGACGGCACCAGCCGTCGTACTGGCGTGGCCGGGTGAGGGGCGCGACGGCGGCGGGGAGCCCCTCACCCTTTCGCGCAACCGCTCGCTTCGCTCGCGGGCGCTCAAGCCCTCTCCCGCCGGGAGAGGGTGGAATTTCAAACGAGCAGGGCCCGCAGCACCCCGTCCAGCACCGGCCGCCCCGCCGTCGTCGCCACGACCCGGCCCCCCGCCACCGTCAGAAACCCGTCGGCGATCAACCCGGCCAGGGCTCCGGTCTCAACGTTCCGGTCCAGCACGGCCAATTCCGCCAACGCCACCCCCTCGACCGTGCGCAGACCCAGCAGCACCCGTTCCTCGGCGGCGGCGCGGAGATCCAGCGCCTCGCACTCCATCCACGGCGTGCCCGCCGCGACGCCCGTGACATAGTCCCCGATACCCTTGTGCGCGATCGTCGCCGTCCGCGCCCCGTCCAGCGTCAGACGGCCATGGGCCCCGGGGCCGAGGCCCAGATAGTCGCCGCCGCGCCAGACGTGCAGATTATGGGCCGAGCGGGCCGCAACACCGCGCCCGTGGTTGGAGACCTCATAGGCATCGAACCCCACCCCCTCGAGCACGGCCTGGGTCGTCTCGTACAGGGCGGCGGCCGTATCCTCGTCCGGCGGGGTCCAGAGGCCGCGCGCCACGGCCCGGCCGAAGGCGGTCGTCGGCTCTATGGTCAGCTGATAGGGCGAGACGTGTTCGAACCCCATGGCCAGCGCCTCGGTCAGTTCGGCGGCCCAACCGGCCACGGTCTGGTCCGGGCGGGCGTAGATCAGGTCGATCGACAACCGGTCGAAGGCCCGGGCGGCCACGGCCACCGCACGGCGCGCCTCATCGGCCGAATGGTTGCGGCCGAGGAATTTCAGGGCGGCGTCGTCCAGCGCCTGCACCCCCATCGACAGCCGGTTGACCCCGGCGGCGGCCAGGGCGTCGAACCGCCCGGCCTCGGCGTCGGTCGGATTGGCCTCCAGACTGATCTCGATCGCGCCAGACGGCGGGAACAGGGCCCGGGCCCGGTCGATCACCGCCGCCACCGCCGCCGGGTCCATCAGCGACGGGGTGCCGCCGCCGAAGAAGATCGAGGCCAGTCGCCGTGGCCCGGTCAGCGCCGCCTGCGCCTCCATGTCTGACAGGATGGCCGCCGCCAGCCCCGCCTGCTCCCCGACCCGGCCCCGCTCCCGCACCACGTTGAAGTCGCAATAGGGGCAGATGCGCGCGCAATAGGGCCAGTGCACATAGAGGGCGAGTTTATCCCCAAAACTATCCACAGCCCCCGGACTAGTCCTGGTCAATCAGCGCCGCCTTCAGAAGCGCGAAGGCGCGGGCACGGTGGCTCATCGCGTCCTTGGCCGCCGGCTCCATCTCGCCGAAGGTCTGGTCCTGGCCCTCGGGGATGAAGATCGGGTCATAGCCGAAGCCCCGGTCGCCGCGCGGCGGGAAGATCAGCTGGCCGTCGACCCGGCCCTCGACCACGACACAGGGGCCGTTCGGCCAGGCCACGGCCAGGGCCGAGGTGAACCAGGCGCTGCGGTCCCGGGCCCCGGCCTCGTCCAGCCGTTCCTCGACCTTGGCCATGGCCAGGGCGAAATCCTTGTCCGGCCCGGCCCAGCGCGCCGAGAAGATGCCCGGGGCCCCGTCCAGGGCCGCGACCGACAGACCGGAGTCGTCCGCCAGGCTGACCTGACCGGTAAAGGCCGCCGCATGACGCGCCTTCAGCATGGCATTTCCGGCAAAACTGCTCTCGGTCTCGTCCGGTTCGGGCACATTCAGCGCTCCGGCCGTGACGATCTCGTAATTTCCGTCCAGCAGAGCGGCGATCTCGCGCGCCTTGCCGGGGTTATGGGTCGCCGCGACAAGCCGCATTCCCTTGATTAATTTCAGATTCATTCTGATCACGCCCTCGCAACAATTCCTTGCCAAAGTTTAATATCGTTAAACGATATGTAACATGACTTCCCGGTACGCACGGCCTATCTATGATCCTCAAGAACGGGGGCCGCAACGTTCCCTTGGTTGCCAACAAGAGCAACAGACTTGCAGCGGTTAACATGACGGGGGCAAAAATGACCCCCTTCGAAACAGATGGAGAAAGACGATGGATACCATGAGCGCCTCTTTGTGGATGGAAAAGGTCGGCCACGCGATCATCAACGCCGCCCTGCTGGCTGCCCTGCCGACCGCCCTGGTCGCCTGCCTGGTTCAGGCATTTTGATTGCCGACCGCTTTGACGCCATCCAGAATGCCCGCAAAGACTAGGACCGCGTGTGGGTCGGTCGGACCCCGCGCGGCCGCTGCGGCCATTCTTCCGACCTGAGGTTACCGCGCATGCGACGCCCGACGATCTCATCCCTCGGGTCCCGCCTGCCGGGTCGCGGCCTGCGCGCCCCTAACCTGAAGACCCTCGGGCCGGGATCCGTGTCCAGCCTGCTCAAGATCGCCCTCGACGTCGCCTATGTGTTGCTGGGCATCATCACCGGCTGCCTGGTCATCGGCCTGGTGGCCGCCGTCTTCATACCGTTCGCCGACCTGAACCTGACCGTTTCCGACGATTCCGGCGGCTTGCAACAACCACTGACCCGCCCCCTGCTGGTGTTCGGCGTGGGAGCCTTCGCCGCCTTCTTTGGCAGCTTCATGCTGATCCTTCGAAATTTGCGGATGATCTTCCGCACCCTGACGCTGGGGGACCCGTTCCAGCCAACCAATGTGCGCCGTCTGCGCCAGATCGGCCTGATCCTGGCCGTGGTCACCGGCGGCAAATGGCTGGCCCAGAGCCTGGTCGCCGACCGGCTGGCTCCCGGCATCATGGACCCCCAGGGGTTCACCGACCTGTTGACACCGGTTTTCTCGGTGCTCGTGGTCTTCGTCCTGGCCGAGGTGTTCCGCGAAGGCGCGCGCCTGCGCCGCGAATCCGAACTGACCATCTGACATGACCACCCCCACAACAGGCCCCACCCTTCGGGTCGACCCTTCCTATGCCACGGGATAGAGAGTTTTCATGGCCATCCGCGTCCAGCTAGATCGCATCCTCCTCGAGCGGCGCATGTCGCTGACCGAGCTGGCCGATCGCGTGGGCGTCACCCTGGCCAATCTGTCGATCCTCAAGACCGGCAAGGCGCGGGCGATCCGCTTCTCCACCCTGGATGCCCTGTGCCGCGAGCTGAACTGCCAGCCGGGCGACCTGTTGGTGTATGAGCCGGGCCCGCAGGACGCGGCCCGCGCCTTCGACGACGACGACGCCTGATGGGCGCGCGACGCGGCGGCGACCTGACCCCCGAGGACCGGCGTATCTGGACCCGGGTCAGCGGCTCGGTCACGCCCGCCAAACCGGTCAAGGCACCGCGCATCGCCGTCGCCGGCCCGACCCCGGCCTTGCCCCTGGTGCCCGGGGCCTCCCGCCCGACATCCGGACCGAAGCCGTCGAAGGTCGCCACGCCGTCGGCCGCGATCGCGGTCCCAGCCCGCGCCCCGGCGGCCCGCGGCCTGCCCGAGGTGCTGGAGCCCCGACGGCAGCGGCGACTGTCGCGTGAACGCGATCCGATCGAGGCGCGCATCGACCTGCACGGCTATGGCCGGTTCCAGGCCCAGGACGCCCTGACCGCCTTCCTGATAGGGGCCCAGGCGCGCGGCTATCGCGCGGTTCTGGTGATCACCGGCCAGGGCCGCCGTGGCGGCACCGGGGTGATCCGTGGCTCGGTGCATGAATGGCTGACCGGACCGGCCCTGCGCGGGGTGGTCTCGGGATTCGCCGCCGCCGCCCGCCATCATGGCGGTGACGGGGCGCTGTATGTGACGCTGAAGCGGCCGGACTAGGCCGTCAGCGTCAGCCCGGACTCGCGGGCCAGACCTTCCAGCGACACCATCGGACGCGGACCCCAGTGGGCGATGACCTCGGCCGCGGCGAGTGAGCCAAGGGCCCCGGCCTCGGCCAGGGACAGGCCACGGGCCAGACCCAGCAGGAAACCTGCCGCATACTGGTCACCGGCTCCCGTGGTGTCGACTACCTTCCCTACGGGAGCGGCCTTGACCACGACGCGCTCGTCACCGGCGATGATAACCGAGCCGTCGGCGCTGCGGGTCACGGCGGCGATCTCGACGATCTCGGCCAGACGGGCGGCGGCGGCGTCGAAATCGTCGGTCTCGAACAAGGCCAGCAGTTCGCTCTCATTGGCCAGAACGATGTCGGCCGAGGCCTCAATAAAGGCCAGCAGCTCGATACGCCAGCGCCCGACCACGAAGGAGTCCGACAGGGTGATGGCGACCTTGCGCCCGGCGGCGTGGGCCGCTTCGGCGGCGGCCTCGAAGGCGGCCCGCGCCGGGGCCGGGTCAAACAGATAGCCTTCCAGATACAGGATGGCGCTGTCGGCGATCAACGCCGCGTCGATGTCGGCCACGGTCAGCTGGTTGGCCGCGCCGAGGAAGGTCGACATGGTGCGCTGGGCATCGGGGGTGACATTGATCAGGCAGCGACCGGTACCGGCCCCGCCGCTCAGGGCCAGGGTATCGAAGGCCACGCCGGCGGCACGGATGTCATGGGTGAAGACCTGACCCAGGGTATCATCGGCGACCTTGCCCAGATAGGCGGCGCGTCCGCCGAACGAGCCGACGCCGGCCACTGTATTGCCGGCCGAACCGCCCGAGGCCTCAACCCCGGCAGCCATGGCGTCATACAGGGCCGCGCTCTGGACCTCATCCACCAGCGACATCGAACCGGGAGCCAGGCCCTGGGCGCTGAGGAATTCCGGCGTGCAGGGGGCCAGAACGTCGACGATGGCGTTGCCGACGGCACAGACGTCGAAACGGGGGGCGGTCGCGGCGGGGGTGTTTGTCTGGGTCATGGCGCGCCCCTTAGCGGTCGTGGCCGCGATTGGCCAGCCGGGACGGTTGCGGCCCCGGTCGGTTCAGGTCAGGAAATAGCTCATGACCCGTATCGCCGTCCTGACCCCGGATCCCGCCGATCATTCCTACGCCAGTCAGTGGCCGGGCGTGCGTGACCGGCTGGCAGCGGCCCTGGCGGCAGAGGGGATCGAGGCCGTGGCCACGCCCTGGACCGATCACATCAGCGACCCCACCGGTCTGGCCGACTATCCGCTGATCCTGCCGATGATCGTCTGGGGTTATCACCGTGACCACCGACGCTGGCTCAAGGCCTGCGCGACCTGGACGGCGGCGGACCTGCTGTTGGCCAATCCGGCATCCGTGCTGGCGTGGAATTCCGACAAGACCTACCTGGCCCGGCTGGCCGCACGCGGCGTGCCGATTCCGGAGACGATCTGGAGCAACGGCGTCACCGCGGACACGCTCACCGACGCCTTCGCCGCCACCGGTGCCGACCAGCTGATTATCAAGCCGACCGTGTCCGGCGGTGCCTGGAAGACGCTACGCCTGTCACCGGGCGAGGCCCTTGCCGACGCCCCGGACGGATCAGCGATGATCCAGCCCTATCTGTCGACCATTGAAACCGCGGGCGAGACGTCGCTGCTGTTTTTCGGCCGCACCTTCAGCCACGCCGTCAACAAACGCCCGGTCGGCGGCGACTTCCGGATTCAGAACCAGTTCGGCGGCCTCTATACGCCGGTGGCCGAGCCGCCCGCCGGGGCGATGGCCCTGGCGCAACAGGTTCTCGCGGCGATCGATGAACCCCTGCTGTATGCCCGGATCGACATGGTGCCTGACGCCAAAGGCAACTGGTTGCTGATGGAGGCCGAACTGATCGAGCCCGACCTCTATCTCGACAATGACCCGGCCCGCGGCGCGGGCCTGGCGGCGGCGGTCCGGGCCCGGCTCTAAAGTCAGTCCACACCGCCCGTTTCAGGGGGCCGCAGCCGGAACGGTCAGGATCACGCTCAAGCCGTCTGGCCCCGAGCGGAGCTCGAGCCTGGCAGCCAGACGCCGGCCGAGGTCCTCCATCAAGGTCAGGCCAAAACCGCCGTCCGGGTTCGGCCGGGCCGGAACGGGCAGGCCCGGCCCGTCGTCGCTGACCGTCATCTCCAGTCCGCCCGCAGGCGTTGACCGGCACCCGAGGCTGATCCGGCCCGATCCCGGTCCGGCGCAGGCGTATTTCAGCGCGTTGCTCATGGCCTCATTGGCGACCTGGCTGATCAGCAAGGCCCGCTCTGCCGATACCGTGCAGCCGGGCTCGATCGCCTCGACGATGCTGCAGGCGGCACTGTCATGGGCGAAGGCACCGGCGACCTCGTGCAGGACGACCGACAGATCGACCATGCCGTCGCCACCGGCCATCAGCAGCCGGTGCAGGCGGCCGATCGCCCGAATCTGGGCGTCGAGGCTGCGGCAGAAGCCGCGCATCGCCTCGCGGGTGAAGGTGCCGCTCGCCTCGAATGTTCGTTGTTTCAGGCTGACATAGCTCGACAGCATCGCCAGATGGTTGGCGACGCGATGATCGGCCTCCGACCGGAAGCTGCAGGCCTGCACACAGGCCGGAATGGTGGGTCGGGCCGGTGCCTCGTCTGACTCTGGATTTGTCATAGCCGTCCGCCTGATCCCCACCGCTCCAGCAACAACCTAGGCCGAACGACGTTCGTCGACATTGATGGAGATCAAGGTCGCCGGTATCAGGCCATCAACCCAGATCGTGACGGGCACAGGTCGGCGACCGGACAGGCGGCGCAGTCGGGCTTGCGGGCGGTGCAGGTGTAGCGGCCGTGCAGGATCAGCCAGTGATGGGCCTTGGCCAGATATGTTTCCGGCACGATCCGGTGAAGCTGGGCCTCGACCTTGTCCGGGGTGGCGGCATTGGCCAGGCCCAGACGGTGCGAGACGCGGAACACATGGGTGTCGACGGCGATGGCCGGCTCTATGCCCAGTTCATTCAACACCACACTGGCAGTCTTGCGCCCGACGCCGGGCAGGGCCTGAAGGTCGGTGCGATTCAGCGGCACCACCCCGCCATGCTGTTCCAGCACGATCCGGCTCAGGGCAATCACGTTCTTCGCCTTGTTCCGGTACAGGCCGATCGAGGCGATATACGGCGTCAGCCCGGCCTCGCCGAGAGCCAGCATCTTCGCCGGGGTGTCGGCCACGGCGAAAAGCTTGTCCGTGGCCTTGTTGACCGCAACATCGGTGGCCTGGGCCGACAGGGCCACGGCCACCGTCAGCGTATAGGCGTCGTGAAAATGCAGCTCGGTCTTCGGCTCGGGCATGATGGCCGCCAGCCGTGCGAAGATGGCCTCGACCCGATCCGGATCGGGCGGAAAGACAACGGCCCCGGATGTCGCGACTCGCGGAACCGGCCTGCGGGTACGGGGTTTTGCCTCGGCCATATCAAGGCCTTCGCCGTCCGCGCCCGCCGGGTCAAGCCGATGCCGGCGACAAGGCTGAAACATGACGTGTTTGCTGCGATGCACACATCGTTATTGATTTCTGGACGATGTAGTCCATTTTAGCGACCTGCCTCCCCGGCTCCGATCCCGATTTCGAGTTGCTCATGACCATCTCCACCACTCTCAAACAGCGCCTGCCGCTGATCGTCGCCGTGATCGTCGGCCTCGCCGTCATCATCGGCGGCACGATCTGGTGGCTGGGCAACCAGCGCTGGGAAACCACCGACAATGCCTTCGTTCAGGCGGACACCACCCTCGTCAGCCCCCAGGTCAGCGGCTATGTCGTCGAGGTTCTGGTTGCCGACAACCAGCGCGTCGTGCCCGGCCAGATCCTGGTCCGGCTGGATGACGCCGACGCCCGCGCCAAATTGGCCGAGGCCGAAGCCAATCTGCAGGCCCTGATCGCCGCCGTCGGCAATGTCGACGCCCGCGCTGCCCAGGAACAGGCGATGATCGCGTCGCGCGCCGCCGGGGTGACCCAGGCCCAGGCCCAGGCCGGTCTGGCCCATGCCCAGGTCGACCGCTACGGCAAGCTGGCCGAGCAGGGCTGGGTGTCGCAGCAACGCATCCAGACCGAACAGGCCGGGGCCGCCACCGCCCAGGCCGCCGTGGCCGAGGCCCAGGCCGCCCTCGTCGCCGAACAGCGCACCGCCGCCGTGCTGGGTTCGACCCGCGAACAGAGCGTCGCCGCCGTCGAACAGGCACGGGCCGCCATTGACCAGGCCCGTACCGCCCTGGACCGGACGATCATCCGCGCGCCCGTCGCCGGCATCGTCGGTGCCCGCAGCGTGCGGGCCGGCCAGTACGTCAATCCGGGGGCCCAACTGCTGTCGATCGTGCCGCTGGGCGACACCTATGTCGTGGCCAATTTCAAGGAGACCCAGCTGGACCGCCTGCGTCTGGGCCAGGCGGTGGAGATCACCGCCGACGCCTTCCCGGGCCAGCACATCCGCGGCCGGATCGACAGTTTCGCCCCCGCGACCGGGTCCGAATTCGCCCTGATCCCGGTTGAGAACGCCACCGGAAACTTCACCAAGATCACCCAGCGGGTCCCGGTTCGCATCATCGTCGACCGGGCCGAAAACGGGGCCACGGCCCTGCGTCCGGGCCTCTCGGTCGAGGTCCGCGTCGATCTCAAGAGCCCCGCCGGGCTCAGCTTCGCCCAGGTCGGCAACGAGGATCCGCGCCTGGCCGAAACCACGACTCCGTCGGCCATCCGGGAATGACCGCGGCCGTCACCGGCGGCACCATCGCAGCCCCCGCGTCCGGGACCGCCGCCCCGGAGATAAACTGGACCTTCCTGCTGCTCGGCTTCGCCGGGATGGTGATCGGCCAGTTCATGGCCATTCTCGACATCCAGATCGTCGCCGCCTCCCTGCCGCAGATCCAGGCCGGCATCGGGGCCTCGGCCGACGAGATCAGCTGGATCCAGACCGCCTATCTGATCCCCGAGGTCGTGATGATCCCCCTGTCGGGTTATCTGTCGCGCCTGTGGGGAACACAGAAGGTGTTTCTGGTCTCCTGCTCCGGCTTCCTGCTGATGAGCGTGGCCACCGGCCTGTCGTCCTCGATCGACATGATGATCCTGTTCAGGGCCCTGCAGGGCTTTGTCGGCGGGGCCATGATCCCGACCGTCTTCGCCGTCGCCTTCACCGCCTTTCCGCCCGACAAGCGGGTCACGGCCAGTGTGGTTATGGGGCTGATCGTGACCCTGGCCCCGACCGTCGGCCCGACGCTGGGCGGCCACCTGACCGAATGGCTCAGCTGGCGCTGGCTGTTCTTCATCAATGTGGTCCCGGGCATGCTGGTGCTGTTCCTGGTCGGTCGCTACGCCCATTTCGACAAGGGGGACCCGTCCCTGTCCAAGGGCTTCGACTGGTTCGGCCTGGCCCTGATGGGCGTCTTCCTGATGAGCATGCAGTTCGTGCTGGAAGAGGGATCGAAGAACGACTGGTTCGCCGACACCGCCATCCTCGGCCTGGCCGTCGTCGCCGCCATCACCGGCCCGGCCTTCATCTGGCGCTCGCTGACCTACTACAACCCGATCGTCGAGCTGCGGGCCTTTGCCAATCGCAATTTCACCGTCGGCGTCATCATGACCTTCATCGTCGGCGCGGCCCTGTTCGGCGGCACCTTCCTGCTGCCGCTGTTCCTTGGACGGGTGCTCGAATACTCGCCCTCGGAAGTCGGCACGACCATGGTGGTCTCGGGCCTGGCCATGTTCGCCACCGCGCCGTTTGCCGGTCGTCTGGTGCGCAAGCTGGACCTGCGCATCCTGATGTTCGTCGGTTTCATCATGTGCGCCTGGGGCATGTGGGACGCCCGCGCCCTGACCGCGGAATGGGGCTTCTGGGAGTTCGCCGGCATCCAGGCCATGCGCGGATCCGGCGTCATGCTGGCCATGATCGCCGCCCAGCAGGTGACGATGTCGACCCTGCCCCAGCATATGGTCAAGAATGCCTCCGGCCTGGTCAATCTGGCGCGCAACGTCGGCGGGGCCTTCGGCCTGGCCTTCCTCAACACCTCCCTGACCACCAACACGGCCATTCACATGGGCGAACTAACCAGCCGCATCAGTCAGTCCGACACGCAGATGCAGGGGATGCTGGCAGCCATGGCCCAGCGCTTTGCCGGCTCCATCGACCCCCAGGCCTCCGCGCTCAAGGCCGTCTGGGGCATGCTGCAACGCCAGGCCACCACCCTGGCCTTCGGCGACGCCTTCGCCCTGCTGGCCATCGCCTGCGCGGTCGCTGCCTTCGTCACCCTGTTCGCCCGGCCGGTTAAGGTCACACCGAACGCCCCACCGGTGGAGGCCCACTGATGTCGCGCGCCGTCGGCCAGGTCGACCCCCGCAAGAGCGAGGCCATCCTCGACGCCGCCACCGAATTGTTCGGGGAAAAGGGGGCGGCGGCGACGATGGACGAGATCGCGCGCCGCGCCGGCGTGTCGAAACAGACCCTCTACAACCGCTACAACTCCAAGCTGGACGTCGCCCGGGCCCTGGCCGTGCGGCGGTCGGACGCCATCACCGCGCCGTTGCGCTCCGAAGGCGATCCCGAAACCGTGCTGACGGCCTATGCCAGCGCCCTGCTGACGAAGATCGTCCACGGCGAAGCCGGAGCCTCGCTGCGCGGTCTTGCGATGGTCGCACCCGAGGCCCCCGACATCGCCGCCGCCATCTATGACGGCGGTCCCGGCCAGAGTCTGCGTCGCCTGTCCACCTGGCTGACCGAGCAAGACCGCCGCGGCCTGCTGCGGGTACCGGACCCCGTCCATGCCGCTGAAATATTCTCGGGCATGGCGCTGGGTCACAGCCATCTGCGCAGCCTGCTGGACGTCGATCATCCGGACGGGGACCGGATCCCCGAGCGGGCCCGCGAGACCGCGCGCCGCTTCATCCGCGCCTTCGCCCCTGACTGACCGGACCACGCCGGCGGCGGATTGGCGACAGGCCCGGATCGGCGTAGGAGGCGAACCAGTCCCCCGTACCGGAGTTCCCGCCCATGATGATCCATCTGTCGTCCTGGCCCGAAATCGACGCCCGCCTGAAAACGACCAAGACCGTCGTCGTGCCGATCGGCTCCAATGAGCAGCATGGCCCGACCGGCCTGCTGGGCACCGACTGGCTGTGCCCCGAAATCATCGCCAATGCCGCCGAAAAGATCGACGATAGTCTGATCGTGGCCCCGACTTTCAACATCGGCATGGCCCAGCATCACCTGGCCTTCGCCGGCACCATTTCCCTGCGTCCCTCGACCTTCATGGCCGCCATCACAGACTGGGTCTCCTCGCTCAGCCGCCACGGGTTCGAGCGCATCTATTTCCTCAACGGTCACGGCGGCAATGTCGCCACTATCGAGGCGACCTTTGCCGAGATCTATGCCGAGTGGAGCTTCGTCGAGGAGCAGCCACCCTTCGTGCTCAAGCTCAAGAACTGGTGGGACCTGCCCGGCGTTCACGCCCTGTGCAGTTCGATCTTCCCGGTCGGACACGGCATGCACGCCACCCCGTCCGAGATCGCCGTGACCCAGGCTGCCTATCCGGACCGGATCAAGACCGCTGATTACAGCCCGAAGATCGCCCCGATCGGTCCGATCCGCGACGCCCTCGATTACCGCGCCCGCTTCCCCGACGGTCGTATCGGCTCGGATCCGGCCCAGGCCAGTCCGGAAAAGGGTCAGCGCATCATCGACGCCTCGGTCACCGCCCTGCTCAAGGACGTGGCCGACTTCTCGGCCGAGGTCCTGCCGTAGACCATTTTTGTTTCAGGTCGAATCGACCCGAATCCAGAAAATGGTCCAACCTCAAACTGGAGCGAAATCCGAGCCGGGCTGGACGTTTCCAGCCCACCCGGTTTCGCTCCAGATCGGGACCGGGCCTTGCCCCGGACACGAATGCGGCCCAAGGCTCGGCCATGACCCATATCGACAAGGCGGCCCGCAACGGTCGACGTCTGGCCCGCAACAACCAGTCCGCCGCCGACACGGCCGTCGCCGGGGGCGAGATGCTGCACGCCGCCGGCGAGGTCATCTCGGCCCGGCTCGAGATCATGGCCGCCGGCCTGGCCGATCCGGCCAAGGCCAATCTGGCGGAAATCTCGTTGATGAGTTCAGAAAAGGTCGAGGCCATGTCGGCCTCGGTCTCGACCGTAACCCGCAATTTCGGCGACCTGTCCGACCGGCTGACCCGGTCGGCCGCCAATGAGATGCATCTGGCCAGCCGCGCCGCCGCGGCCATGGCCACCGCCCCCGACCCGGCCGCCTTCGCCACCCTGCAGTACAACTATGCGGTCAGCTGGTGGGGTCGGGCCGCCGGCCAGCTGCTGACCCTCAATACCGAACTGCTGAAGGTCCAGGCCGAGGCGCTGCATCCGATCCACAAAACCGCCGTCGCCAATGCCCGGCGATTGAAGCGCTAGGCACCCGGAACCAACCGCCACTATATCGTGTTTGAGAGGAGTAACCTCTCAAGGAGCACGACAATGGGTCATTCCAATCCCGACAAGCCCGCCGAAAAGCATCCCGGCATGATGGGTGACGGCACCGAAGAACAGAACCTCGACCAGAAGGGCGATCCGTCCAAGCGGATCTCCGAGGACGAGGTCAAGGACGCCTTCGGCGAGAAACACGCCGACAAGAAGCCCTGAAATCAGGCCGTCCGAATGACGCCGTTGTCGGCCACCACCGGCCACGGCGTCAATTTCGCCCCCGCACAGGGGCCGCCGACACAGGCCCCGGTCAGGGGTGTGAACACCGCCCCGTGCCAGCCGCACAGGATCAACTCGCCGTCAGGCGTCAGATAGCGGTCCAGCTCCATCGCCAGCGGGAACCCCTGGTGCGGACAGCGGTCGACATAGCCGGCCACCCGCCCCTGTTTACGCACGACGAAACCGTGGAAATACGCCTCACCGATCTGCAGGACGAAGCCACGCGACCCGGGATCAGCGACGTCCGCCTCGGCGCACAGGGCGACGCCCGGCGGCGTCTTCCAGACCCGTTTGCGATCAACCGGAACCGCCTCAGACATCAGTGCCGCTCGACCTTCAGCGGTCGCGACAGCAGATTGCCAATCATCGCCTCCACCGTGCTCTCGCCGTTCAGCAGGGCGGCAACCGCCTCGGAAATCGGCATCTCCACCCCCAGCTTCGCCGCCAGCTGGCGCACGGCCGGGGCGCTCTCATAGCCCTCGGCCACCGAGCGCTTGCCCGCCAGCGCCTGTTCGAGGCTCTGTCCCTGACCGAGGGCCAGACCCAGGCTCATGTTGCGCGACTGCGGGCTGGAACAGGTCAGCACCAGATCGCCGAGGCCGCACAGACCGGCCACCGTTTCCGGGCGCCCGCCCATGGCCACGCCCAGTCGCGTCATCTCGGCGAAGCCCCGGGTAATCAGGGCGGCATGGGCACTGCGGCCGAGTCCGCGGCCCTCGCTGATGCCACAGGCGATGGCCAGCACATTCTTGATCGCCCCGCCCACCTCGGCCCCGATCAGGTCGGTGGCCAGATAAGGCCGGAAGGTCGGGGCCGACAGGGCCGACATCAGCGCCTGACCCAGGGCCTCGTCGGCGCAGGCCAGGGTCACGGCGCTGGGCAGGCCACGCGCTACCTCGCCGGCGAAGCTCGGGCCTGACAGCACCGCCGCCGGGGCGTCCGGCAGGGTCTCGGCCAGCACCTCGGTCATCAGTTTCAATGAGCCGCGCTCAATACCCTTGGCACACAGCACCACCGGCACCCCGGCGCGATGGAACGGGACCAGGGCCGTCAGGGTGGCGCGCATATACTGGGCCGGCGGAACGGCCAGAATCACATCGCAACCAGCCAGATCGGCCAGGTCGCCCGTCACCTTCACATGGTCGCCGAGCGTGATTCCGGGCAGGAAGACTTCATTGACGTGGTGATCCCGAATGCTGTCAACCACCTCGATCTCGCGCGCGTGCAGCAATGTGTCCAGCCCGGCCCAGCCGGTCACCTGGGCCAGGGCCGTGCCCCAGGCTCCGGCCCCGATCACCCCTGCAGTACGAAATTCCATCGGTCGTTTCCCTAGGCCTTGGCCCCCTTGCGACCCGGTTTGTGCATCGGGTCGCTGAGCGCCTTGTTTTCATCCAGCGGCCAGCGCGGGCGCGCCGCCGTGTCGATATCCGAAACCAGCCCCTGCTGCAGACGTTCCGCCCCGGCCAGGGCGATCATCGCCGCATTGTCGGTGCAATAGGCCATCGGCGGGGCCAGAAAATCAAAGCCGTTCTTCGCCGCTGCCGCTTCCAGCACCGCGCGCACGGTCCGGTTGGCCGCCACCCCGCCGGCGACCACGAACACCGGCCGTGTCGCGGATGGGCCGTGGCTGTCGATCCAGTCCTGCATGGCCCGGTGTGAGCGTTCAGCCAGTTGGCGGGCAATGGCGCTCTGGACCGCATCGGCCAGATCGGCCCGGTCCTGGTCAGTCTTGCAGGTTTGGGCCAGACGCGACGCCGCCGTCTTCAGGCCGGAGAAGGAGAAGTCGCAATCCTTGCGCCCCAGCAGGGCCCGCGGCAGGTCGAAACGGCTGCCGTCGCCGCTTTCGGCCAGTCGCTCCAGCGCCGGTCCGCCCGGATAGCCCAGCCCCAAAGCCTTGGCGATCTTGTCAAAGGCCTCGCCGGCCGCATCATCGATGGTCGAGCCCAGCCGGCTCATGTCGCCGATGCCGCGCACCTCCAGCAGCTGGCAATGGCCGCCCGAGGCCAGCAACAGCAGGAAGGGGTAGGCCAGGTTGCGCCCCAGCCGCGCCGACACCGCATGGCCCTCCAGATGGTTGACCGCGACCAGCGGCAGGCCGCGCGCCAGCGCCACGGCCTTGCCGAAGCCCAGACCGACCATGACCCCGCCGACCAGGCCCGGCCCGGCCGTGGCCGCGACCCCGTCCAGCGACTCATAGTCCAGCCCGGCCCCGGCCATGGCCCGGCGGGTGACCCCGGCGATCATCTCCACATGGCTGCGGGCGGCGATCTCGGGCACCACCCCGCCGAAAGCCGCGTGGTCGTCGGTCTGGCTATGCACCACCGAAGACAGGACGGTGGCCGTGCCGTCCGGATCCAGCCGGACCACGGCGGCGGCGGTCTCGTCACAGCTGGTTTCCAGCCCCAGAACGACGCGCGTTCGGGCCGGTCCGGTTGCCCGCCCTGCCTCGCTGCTATAGTCCGCGACCGTATTCATCGGGTCCAGCTAACGACCCCAACCCCCGTGCGCAACGCCTCATGACCTTCCCGATCCGTATCGGCACCCGACGTTCGGCCCTGGCCCTGACCCAGTCAGGCATGATGCAGCGCGCCATCGCCGCTGCCATGGGCGTGCCCGAGGCCGATATCGCCACCGCCGTGCCCCTGGTCGAGATCGTCACCACGGGCGACCGGGTCCAGGATCGCCGCCTGCTCGAGATCGGCGGCAAGGCCCTGTTCACCAAGGAGATCGAAGAGGCCCTGATCGACGGCCGTGTCGATGTCGCCGTGCATTCGATGAAGGACGTCCCGGCCGAACAGCCACCCGGCCTGTGCATCGCCGCCGTGCCCGAGCGCGAGGACCCCCGCGACGCCTTCGTCAGCGAGGCCTTCGCCAGCTTTGCCGACCTGCCCGAGGGGGCCCGGCTGGGCACCGCCAGCCTGCGCCGCCAGGCCCAGGCCCTGGCGCTGCGGCCGGACCTGCGCATCGAGATGCTGCGCGGCAATGTCGATACCCGGCTGCGACGCCTGGCCGAAGGTGATTTCGACGCCATCCTGCTGGCCACCGCCGGACTCAATCGCCTCGGGCGCGCCGACGTCATCCGCGAACGGCTGTCCCTGGACCAGTTCCTGCCCGCGCCCGGCCAGGGGGCCCTGGCGCTGCAGACCCGCGAACCCGGGACCGGGGCCGCCTGGGTCGCAGCCCTCGACCATCCGCTGACGGCCCTGGCCGTGGCCGCCGAACGCGGGGCCATGACGGCGCTGGAAGGCTCGTGCCGCTCGGCCATCGGGGCCCACGCCACCCGGGCCGACGGCCGGTTGCTGCTGACCGCCGAACTGCTCAGCCCCGATGGCACGGCCCGCTGGCGGCGCTCGGGCGACCTGGGCGACGTCACCGCCACAGACGTCATGTCTGCGGCCCACACCATGGGGCTGGCCGTCGGCCGCCAGATCCACGACGCCGCCGGCGACCAGCGGATCGACCTCTGATCATGGCCGGGACGGCAGCGTCCGGCCCCCGCGTCTGGATCACCCGGGCCCGCCCCGGGGCCGAGCGCACCGCCACCGCCCTGACCGCACGCGGCTTCACCCCGGTCATCGCGCCGGTGATGGCGCTTGAGCCGCTCGCTACCCCGCTCGATCTGACCGACGCGGCCGGCCTGGCCTTCACCAGCCGCAACGGCGTCGCCGCCTTCGCCGCCCGTACCCCGCGCCGGGACTGGCCGGTCTTCACTGTGGGTGACGCCACCGCCGACGCGGCCCGGGCCTGCGGCTTTACCCGAGTGCGCTCCGCCGACGGGGCGCTCGACGATCTCGTCGCCCTGGTCGCCGCCAGCTGGCCCGCCACCGGCGGCCTGATCCTGGCCCCCGGCCCGCGCGAGCCCGCCGGCGACCTGGCCGCAGCCCTGGCGGGACGGGTCCAGGTCCGGGCCCTGCCCCTGTATGCGGCAGTTGAGACAGATATCGCCCCGCCCGAAGCCTTCGAGGCCGTCCTCGTGCATTCGCCCCGCGCGGCCCGCGCCCTGGCGGCGCGGCTGGGCCCTGTCGCGACCAGAGAGCGCCTGCTGGTGGCGATTTCCGCCGCCGCCGCCGCCCCGCTGGAGCGCACCGGCTTCGCCGAAATCCGCATCGCAGCCAGCCCGACGGAAGACTCGCTGCTCGCGGCGCTTGGCAACCCCGTCCGGCCCGTATAAACAGCGCTCCTCGCGCCGGACCCCGTCGTCCGCGCACAGAGGCCGCTTTAGCTCAGCTGGTAGAGCATCGCATTCGTAATGCGGGGGTCAGGTGTTCGAGTCACCTAAGCGGCACCACCACTCCAGGTCCACTCTGACGAGGGACCGGTCGGCCGGTAAGGCTACAGGCCCTTACGCCCGCTAGTTCAGTGGGTACCCAGTGGGAAGTGCGATGATCGGTGGCGGCCGCTTTGACACATAGCGGCGGTTGAGCCACTTCGCTTCTTCGCAAGTACCGCGGCTATCTCCCTCGAAACCTACGTCTAGATCGGGATCGAGACTGCCGGTGAGCGGTAAAGGTGCGATTGCTGGATTGTGCCGGTGTAGCCGGCGGATTTGAACGCCGTCGAAATCGTTCTCACCATGCTCAAGTCCAAGCGAGGATCCAGCATGACGTCGTCCACGAGTGAACCCCCAGCGAATGGAAATATGGCGACAGGACCTTTGATTGTGTCATGGACGTCATTGAAAAGAACGCGCACCTCTCGTTCGTGGGTGAACGCCTCTCGTTTGATCAAAAGGGTCTTGGCAAGGTCATAGGCTTGCGCGCCGGCGGTCAGCTTGCTCAACGACAAGGTTGCGATCCAATCCGCCATCGCTTGCTCCGTCTGATAGTCCACCTTGCCGACAAAGAATTTGAGCCACGTCCACTCGTCGGGGTTGGGGCACACGGCTTGGAACAACTTGCCGACGGTTGTTGAAAGCCGCACCCCCGTCTTGTCGCCGCTGTAGATTCGCCACATCGCGTCGCTTTCCGGCGTGGTCGTCCAGCACTGGCCGTACCAGCCGTCCCGAATGGACATCATATCGGCATCCCCACTCGCCGTCCGGACCACACCGCCGAGGATTAGGTTCTCAAATGGGTCGTCCCAGAGCTGGGGCCGTACGAGTGCAAGCTCATCGGTTTGGAACAGTTGGAGGGCCCGCCAGAAGGGGAAAACGCGGTAGATGACGGTGTTGGCGTCGATCCCGTTGAGAAACTGCTCTTGCATAGGTAGTTTTCCGTAAGCGCAGATCGCCATCACCCGGGAAGAGCCGATTTGCAAGTAAGATCGACAATACCAAGCTGAGAAGCTGTCTCCTCCTGCCTCGATGCCTACTTAGGTTTTTTCATCGGCCGCCTAGGGAGGCCGGTGGACCGTCCACATCGAAGCGCTAACAACCGGCGCGCCTTCTTAAGATAATCCGTGAGGTTTGCCGATCCTGTAAGGCGACTGAAGTGAGGCCCGCTGTTCATCCAGCCATCGCGATGTGTCCGTTGGCAAGAGGCTGTCAACCAGCCCGGCAGGTGGTGGCTCGAACCACTCAGCCTTGCAGTCAGACACACATGTTCACAGGTATGGCGCAGGTCGGAATTCCGGCGTTTTCCACGTTAGGGCGCGTAAACCAGGGAACGCCCCTGCGGCCCGCTTATGCGACACGGGAAGGGACTGGGTCGCGACGGAAACGACGCCCAAATTATCGATTAAGAATTTATTATAAAACGCTTTTCCCCACATCTTATCTAACCTTCGTAATGCGGGGTTCAGGTGTTCGAGTCACCTAAGCGGCACCATTTTTCTGGACCATGTGTCGACCGACCGGCCCGGCGCGGTTGCGGTGGTCGCGACCACCGCAACCGCGTCCGCGCAGAGGATGATTGAAAATGGTGACTGTTCCGCCACATGGATTGACTGTAGGTCGGACGAACAATGCTGCAGGATGCAATCATCGTGAGTTTTCGGATTCGAACGCGTTCCGGGCTGAAGAATTACGACCGCGCCAGCGGCCAGTTCCACCTGCATTCGGGTATCGCAGGCTCCCGCCGGGGCCGTTGCCATGACTAGTCCCCGCCTGCTGCTGACCGCCCGTCAGGAAGAGTGCCTGCGCCTGACAACGTTTCAGACCGACAAGGAAATTGCCGCCGTTCTTGGTCTTTCGGAGGCGACCGTAAAGAAGCACGTTCACGCCGCCTGTCAGCGTCTCGGCGTCAACCGGCGCAAGGCCGCCCTGGCCCTGCTGGTACCGAAAGGACCAGAGGCTACGAAGGACCCCATAGAGGAATTCCGCATGGAGGGGTCTGGTGTCTCCCTGCAATCGGAGACTGGATATGCCCCAAGCGATACGCCCGCTGCCCCACTGGACCTGGGACGACCTGGAGGCGGCCCTGAGCCAGTTCGACCAGACCCGTCAACTCGAGCCCCTGAAGGCTCATCTGCTGGAGGAACTGCGGTCGGAGTCGGAATTAACGGACGGGCCGGAACTGCTTCGGCACGTCCTGAGCGTGGGGTGGGTCATCGCCCAGGTCGGCGCGACGGCTACCGCCCCCCTCCTCGAGGCTGGGTCAAACGCCTCCTGATCCTGGCGCTTATCGTCATACTCGGGGCTGTGATGGTCGAGGCGGTCTTTGAAATGCTCGTCCGCTATCAGCAGCGCATCCAAGACATCGACCGCATGGTCATCAACGCCACGGGCCCTGCTCCGCCCCCCGGCCAATGACGACACGCCCGCCAGGCCCGATCGGATCGTGACATGTCTCCCTTTCAAGCAATCTTCCACCTGTCCACTCTTGTAATCTTGCCTCTGGCATGGCTGGGTGGAGGGCATACAGAACGGGCGGGGGTCGCCATTGTCCTGCCTGCCTATATCGCCTCCTACATGGTTCAGCGCTGGGTAATCGGAGACCTGATGTGGGGCGTCGCCCTTATCGATCTCATCGTCCTGATCCTCTTGATATGGCTGGCCCTGACCCGCGACCGCTGGTGGCCTTTGGTGGCTGCCGCCTTCCAAGCCCTGATCATGGTCACCTATGTCGCCACCGTGGTGATAACGGATTTAAGCCTCCGTACAGGCGTGGGGGCCGCTTGGGCGTTGAACTTCGTCGTCCTTTACTGCCTGCTGGGCGGCGTACTGGAGCGTATTCTGGCAGGAGAGACGCCAGTCAGTGCTACCGCGATCTGGACCCGGGTCCACCGGCCACGAGACGCGCCAGCCAGCTGACTCCAGCCGCCTTGAACATATAAACATATCCTTATATGTCTGCCGGCTTACCGCATGGGTCCCCCCGCCAGGAGCTTCCGCTTGTCCCGTTCGTCCTTCCTCTTCACCTCCGAAAGCGTTTCCGAGGGCCATCCCGACAAGGTCGCGGACCGCATCTCCGACACCGTCGTCGACCTGTTCCTGTCCAAGGACCCCGAGGCCCGCGTGGCCTGCGAGACCCTGACCACGACCAATCTGGTGGTGCTGGCCGGCGAGATCCGCGGCAACGGCATCATGGGCAAGGACGGCCAGTGGGCTCCCGGCGTCGAACAGGAGATCGAGGATGCGGTCCGGGCTGCCGTGCGCGACATTGGCTATGAGCAGGACGGTTTCCACTGGGAGACCTTCGAATTCATCAACCGCCTGCACGGCCAGTCGGCCGATATCGCGGTCGGCGTCGACGCCGCCGGCAACAAGGACGAGGGCGCGGGCGACCAGGGCATCATGTTCGGCTATGCGTCGAACGAGACGCCCGAACTGATGCCGGCGACGCTGCAGTACAGCCACAACATCCTGAAACGGCTGGCCGAGGTACGCCATGCCGGCGGCTCGAAGCTGGAACCCGACGCCAAGAGCCAGGTCACCATCCTGTACGAGAACGGCGTCCCTGTGCGCGCCACCTCGATCGTGCTCTCGACCCAGCATGCGGCGGGCCTGTCGGCCGCCGACGTCGCCGCCATCGTCAAGCCGCACATCCTCGCGGTTCTGCCGGAAGGCTTCACCGACGACGCCACCGAATGGCACATCAATCCGACCGGCATCTTCGAGATCGGCGGACCCGACGGTGACGCCGGCGTGACCGGTCGCAAGATCATCGTCGACACCTACGGTGGCGCGGCCCCTCATGGCGGCGGTGCCTTCTCGGGCAAGGACCCGACCAAGGTCGACCGTTCGGCCGCCTATGCCTGCCGCTATCTGGCCAAGAACGTCGTCGCCGCCGGCCTGGCCGACCGCTGCACCATCCAGATCAGCTATGCCATCGGCGTGTCCAAGCCGCTGTCGGTCCACGTCGATCTGCACGGCACGGGCAAGATTTCTGAAGCCGCGCTGGAAACGGCCCTTCCGGCGATGATCGGCGGGGCCACGCCGCGCGCCATCCGCGAACATCTAGGCCTGAACAAACCGATCTATGCCCGTACCGCCGCCTACGGCCATTTCGGGCGCGAGCCGGATGCCGATGGCGGCTTCAGCTGGGAACGGACCGACCTGGTCGACCAGCTCAAGGCCCTGGTCTAGCCCGGCCCCTGCAGCCCCCTCCCCTTTGCGGGGCGGGGGCGCTATAGGCCCCCATGTCCACCGATCCCGACAACCCGTTCATCGACCGTCCGCTGCGTTCGTTCGGCCGCATCAAGTCGCGCGCCATCAAGCCGAAACAGGCAGCCCTGTTCGACACATTGCTGCCGTCGATCGCCCTGCCCGATCCGAAGGGCGGGCCGCTGGACCCCGTCGCCCTGATGCCTGACGCGGCGGCGGTCTGGCTGGAAATCGGCTTCGGCGGCGGCGAACATCTGGCCGAACAGGCCGCCCGTCGTCCGGACACATTGATGATCGGCTGTGAGCCCTTCCTCAATGGCGTGGCCTCGGCTCTGCGCCATATCGATGATCGCGATCTGAAGAATGTCCGGCTGCATGCCGACGACGCCCGCGATGTGCTGGACGCCCTGCCTGATGCGTCTCTGGACCGGGTCATGATCCTGTTCCCCGACCCCTGGCACAAGGCGCGCCATAACAAACGCCGCCTGCTGAATGACGAAACCGCCGCCGTCATCGCCCGGCTGCTGAAGCCCGGCGGCCGGGTGCGGTTCGTCACCGACTGGGCCGACTATGCCGACTGGGCGCTGGAGCGGCTGCAGCGCACCGCCGGTCTGGTCGAGGTGGGGGTTGGCCAGGGAGACTGGCCGCAGCGGGCCATGACACCGCCCGCCGATCACGTCGTCACCCGCTATGAGGAAAAGAAGCTGGGCGACACCGCTCCGATCTTCCTTGAATTCAGTCGCGTCTGAACATCCCGGTGCGACGCAGGACGGCGGCGCACGCCACCACGGCAACAGACTTGACCCCGGCCCCGATCAGAAACGGCGTGAATCCGGCGGCCAGTGCGGGGCCGGGTCCGATCCGGGTCGCGAGCCAGGCGGAGCCAAGGCCGAGGATCAGCAGATGCGCCCCGATCATCAGGGCAACCCCGGCCACCGGCCGCCGGAACACCGCCCGCTGCGCCAGGGCCCCCGCGATGAAGGCCGCCAGCGGAAAGGCGACCAGATAGCCGGCCGTCGGCCCGACAAACCGCGACCAGCCGCCGGTGCCGTCCGAGAGCACCGGCAGGCCCAGCGCCGCCAGCCCCAGATACAGCAGCACCGCCACCGCGCCCCGGCCTCCGCCCAGCACCGCGCCGGCCAGCAGAACGGCGAAGGTCTGCAGGGTCATCGGCACCGGAACCATCGGCACCGTCAGCCGGGCGCAGAGCGCCATCAGCACAACAAAGCCGGCCACGGCGAACAATCGACGCATCGGCGTCTCCCACTTTGCATTTGTCCAAAAGGCCATCTATACCGCCTCCCACATCGTTAGACCGGCGTCCAACGGCGTCGTTCACAGCGGCGGCCCGAGGACGGCCAGCCGCTTTTTTATTGAGTTACGCCTCCCTTGCGCGCCAAGACCCCCGAAGACCGCAAACTGCTCGAGATGATCGACCCGATCGCTGAAAGCCTCGGGCTGGAGATCGTGCGCGTGCGCCTGATGGGCGGCACCCTGCGCCGGCGGCTGCAGATCATGGCCGAACGGGCCGTGGACAATGACATCGCCGTCGAGGAATGCGCCCGCCTCAGCCGCGCCGTGTCCGAAGTGCTGGACGCCGCCGATCCGATCGCCGGTGAATATCTGCTGGAAGTGTCCTCGCCCGGCGTCGACCGTCCGCTGACCCGCTTCAAGGATTTCGACCTGTTCGAAGGTTTCGAGGCCCGGATCGAGACCGACCGGATGGTCGAGGGTCGCAAACGCTTCAAGGGTATCCTGGCCGGGACCGAGGGTGACGCTGTCGCCATCGATCTCGACGGCGAGGAGGACACCGCCCTGCTGCCGTTCGAATGGCTGCACGACGCCAAACTGGTTCTGACCGACGCCCTGCTGAACCGCGGGGCCGCCCTGCGCGCCGCGCGCGGGGAATCCGACGAGCCCGGCGGTGGCCCGGCCGAAGATCCGGACCAGCCGCAGCGCGGCGTGGCCCAACCCAAGAAGACCTTTCTCAAGACCCCTTCCCCCAAGACAACCAAGACCAAAAGGGACAAAGCCTGATGGCCGTCACCGGTATTTCCGCCAACCGTCTCGAACTGCTTCAGATCGCGGACGCCGTCGCGCGTGAGAAGAACATCGACAAGGAGATCGTCGTCGAGGCGATCGAGGAAGCGATCCAGAAGGGTGCCAAGTCGCGCTACGGCGCGCATCACGACATCCGCGCCAAGATCGACATCAAGACCGGCGAGATGCTGCTGACCCGTCACGTCACCATCGTCGAGGACGACTGGCAGCCGGAAGACGAGCTGGAAGAGTTCAACGACAGCGCCATGGTGCGGCTGACCGACGCGCTGAAGCGCGACCCCGAGGCTGTGGTCGGCAAGGAATATGTCGAGGTCCTGCCGCCGTTCGAATTCGGCCGGGTCCAGACCCAGATGGCCCGCCAGGTCGTGACCGGTAAGGTCCGCGAGGCCGAGCGCGCCAACCAGTACGAAGAGTTCAAGGATCGCGTCGGCGAGATCGTCAACGGCACGGTCAAGCGCGTCGAATACGGCAACACCATCGTCGATCTGGGCCGGGGCGAGGGCATTATGCGCCGCAACGACTCGATCCCGCGCGAAGTGTTCAACATCGGCGACCGCATCCGCACCTACATCTATGACGTCCGCGCCGAGGCCAAGGGCCCGCAGGTCATGCTGTCGCGGGCCCATCCGGGCTTCATGGCCAAGCTGTTCGCCCAGGAAGTGCCCGAGGTCTATGACGGCGTGATCGAGATTCGCGCCGCCGCCCGCGACGCCGGCTCGCGCGCCAAGATGGCCGTCCTGTCCAACGATTCCTCGATTGATCCGGTCGGGGCCTGCGTCGGTATGCGCGGTTCGCGCGTCCAGGCCGTCGTCGCCGAACTGCAGGGCGAGAAGATCGACATCATCCAGTGGAACCCGGACGAACCGACCTTCATCGTCAACGCCCTGGCCCCGGCTGAGGTCTCCAAGGTCGTGCTCGACGAGGAAGCCGACCGCGTCGAGGTCGTCGTACCCGACGAGCAGCTGTCTCTGGCCATCGGCCGTCGCGGCCAGAACGTGCGCCTCGCCTCCCAGCTGACCGGCTGGCAGATCGACATCATCACCGAGTCCCAGGACTCCGAGCGCCGCCAGCGCGAGTTCGCTGAACGCACCCAGCTGTTCCAGGACGCCCTGGACGTGGACGAGGTCATCGCCCAGCTGCTGGTCACCGAAGGCTTCGCCACGGTCGAGGATCTGGCCTTCGTCGAGGCCTATGAAATCTCCGAGATCGAAGGCTTCGACGAGGACACCGCCGAGGAACTCCAGGCCCGCGCCGCTGACTATCTGGCCAAACAGGCCGCCGTGCTGGATGCCAAACGCATCGAGCTGGGTGTCGAGGACGCCGTGCTGCAGGTTCCGGGCGTGACCCTGCCGATGGCCGTGGCCCTCGGCGAGGGTGGCGTGAAGACGGTTGATGACCTGGCCGACCTGGCCACCGACGAGATCCGCGGTGGCTTCGACGTCAAGGACGGCGAGCGCATCAAGCTCCCGGGCGTGCTGGAAAGCTTCAACCTGGCCCAGGCCGACGCCGAGATGCTGATCCTCCAGGCCCGCGTGGCCGCCGGATGGATCGACGCTTCGGAACTGCCGCAGCCGGAACCCGAGCCCGAATACGAAGACACCGGCGAGGACGCCGTTCTCGACGCAGAGGCCGTGTTCGAGACCCCGGTCGAGGTCAAGGCCGAGGCTGAAGACGAAGACGACATCGAAACGGAGGTCCCCGCCGGGGATCCCGAAACCCCCAGCGACGCGTGATGGGAAGCCGGGCCGTTCATGGGATTGCGCGACGCAACGATCGATAGGGAACGCCGCGACCTGGTCACGCACCAGGTCATGGAGGAATCTCGTCTGATCCGTTTCGTCGCCGCCCCGGACGGCTCGGTCGCCCCCGACCTGGGGCGAAAACTGCCGGGCCGCGGCCTCTGGGTCGCCGCCGACCGCGTCTCAATCGAGACGGCGGTGAAGAAAAACCTGTTCTCCCGCGCCGCCAAGGCTCCGTTGAGGCCCGCTGCCGACCTGGCCGACACGGTGGAAACCCTGCTGGTGCGCCGGGTCCTGGACCAGTTGGGCCTTGCCCGGCGCGAAGGCGTGCTTATCTCTGGCTTCGAGAAATCGGCGGCGGCCATCCGGTCCGGCAAGGCAGCCTGGCTGATCGAGGCGGGTGACGGCTCGCAGGACGGTCGCGGCAAGCTTCTGGGCCTCGCCCGGCACCAGCAGCCGCGCCCCAAAGTCTGCGGCACCTTCAGTGCGGACGATTTGAGTTTGGCCCTTGGGCTGGAAAATGCGATACACGCCGTCCTGCTTGTGGGCGGGCGGGCCGATCGCTGGACCGTAGAGGTCGAACGACTGGCGGGATTTCGACCGCTCCACCCTCGCGACTGGCTCCAGGAACGTCCTGGAACCGAGAGCGGGAGCGGGTCGGCTGAAGCCCCTGGATTGGGTTTTGACGGGCGGGGTTCCGCCTCCTGAACGGGGGGTGGAGCGACGCGCGGCTATTTGTGTTTGAACGAGACGATGGCGGGATTCTCCGCCCCGAGTAAAGCGACCGGATGAGCGACGAGAACGACAAGACCAACGAAGGCCAGGACCAGGGCACCCCGGCACCGGGCGGCGCAACGCCGTCCCAGACGGGGCCCCGCGCGCCGCTGAGCCTGAAACCACGCCCGACGGGTTCGGTCTCTACCGGCACTGTGCGCCAGAGCTTCAGTCACGGCCGGACCAAGACGGTCGTGGTCGAGACCAAGCGTCGCCCCGGAGCAACGCCCGGCCATCAACGTCCCCAGGGCTTTGATGTCGCCCGTCCGCGCGCCGAGACGCCCGCGCCCCAGGCCCCACGCCCGACGACAAGCCAGCCCGCAGGCGGCAGTCTGTCGACCGAGGAGCAGGAGGCCCGTCGCCGCGCCATCGAACTGGCCACCAAGGCCCAGGCTGAACGCGCCCAGGCCGTCGCCGCTGAACAGGCGCGTCGCGACGCCGCCGCCCGGGAACAGGCCTCTGCGACCGAAAAGGCCGCCGCCGCCGCCCAGGCTGACGCCGCCGCCGCCCGCGCCGCCGCCGAAGCGGCTCGCGCCGAGGCCGCCAAACTGGCCCCCGCAGCCAAGGCACCGGCCCGCGCGCCCAAGGCCCCGGCCCCGGCCAAGACACCCGCCGTCGAGGCTCCGGCCCCTGCGACTCCGGTCGCGGCTGCCCCGGTGGTCGAGACTCCCGCCGCCCCGGTCACGCCCCCGGCTCCGGCCCGTCCGGCTCCGCCGGCGCGCCCCGTGGTCAATTTCGGCCAGCGCGTGCCCAAGGCTCCGGCCCCGCCGCGCGCCCCGGCTGACCGTCCGGCCTTCGGGGGCCGTTCGGCCCGTGAAGAAGCCATGGGCGGCGGTGAACGCGCCTATTCCGACCGTCCGCAGACCGCCCGCCCGCAAGGCGCGGCCGGACGTCCGGCCGAACCGGTCCGCTATTCCGCCCTGACGCCGCGTCCGGCCCCCGGAGCTACCCGTCCGGGTCCGCGCACCGGTCCCGGCGGCCGTCCCACCCCCAACCAGCCCCCGGCCCAGGCCGAGGTCGCCCGGCCCAGCCGCGCGCCCGGCGGCGGTTTCGCCCGTCCGCTCAAGCCCGAGGATGATCGCGACAAGCGGTTCTCCGACGCCGGCAAGGCAGTGTCCCGGACCCGGGGTGAGCCCAAGCGCCGCGAAGGCCGGCTGACCATCCAGGCCCTGGCCGGTGACGGTGATACCGCCGAGCGCATGCGTTCGCTGGCCTCGGTCCGCCGTGCCCGCGAACGCGAGAAGGAAAAGCGCAAGGGCGGATCCACCGATGCCCCGAACCGTCCGCGTGAAGTCGTCATTCCCGACATCATCACCGTCGGCGACCTGGCCAACCGGATGGCCGTGCGCGGGGTCGACATCGTCAAATTCCTGATGCGTCAGGGCCTGATGGTGAAGATCACCGACGTCATCGACACCGACACCGCCGAACTGGTGGCCGACGAGTTCGGCATGACCGTGCGTCGCGTCTCGGAAAGCGATGTCGAGACCGGCTTCCTCGCTCCCGACGACGACAGCGGGGCGACCACGCCGCGCGCGCCGGTCGTGGCCATCATGGGTCACGTCGACCACGGCAAGACCTCGCTGCTGGACGCCCTGCGCACCACCGACGTCGCTTCGGGCGAGGCCGGTGGCATCACCCAGCACATCGGGGCCTATCAGGTTCGCCTGCCCAACGACGCCCGCGTCACCTTCCTCGACACCCCCGGTCACGCCGCCTTCAGCGCCATGCGGGCCCGCGGAGCCAATGTCACCGACATCGTGGTTCTGGTGGTCGCGGCCGACGACGGCGTCATGCCCCAGACCATCGAGGCCATCCAGCACGCCAAGGCGGCCGGGGCTCCGATGATCGTGGCCGTCAACAAGATCGACAAGCCGGACGCCAATTCGCAGAAGGTCATCAACGAGTTGCTTCAACATGAAGTCATCTCCGAGAGTCTGGGCGGCGACACCCAGATCATCGAGGTCTCGGCCAAGAACCGCACCAATCTGGACGGCCTGATCGAGGCCATCCTGGTGCAGGCCGAGATGATGGACCTGCGCGCCAATCCGGAGCGTTCGGCCGAAGGCGTGGTCATCGAGTCCAAGCTCGACAAGGGCCGCGGCCCGGTCGGCACGGTCCTGGTCAAGCGCGGCACCCTGCGTCGTGGCGACATCGTCGTGGCCGGCTCCGCCTGGGGCAAGGTTCGCGCCCTGCTCAACGAGCGTGGCGAACAGCTGGACTCGGCCGGTCCGGCCATTCCGGTCGAGATCCTCGGCCTCGACGAGGCCCCCGGCCCCGGCGAGCCCTTCGCCGTGGTCGAATCGGAGGCCCGCGCCCGTGAACTGACCGACTATCGTGACCGTCTGCGTCGCGAGAAGGCGACCGGCGGGATCAACCAGGTGTCGCTGGTCGACATGATGTCCAAGCTGCAATCCAAGAAGGTCTCGGAACTGCCGGTCCTCATCAAGGCCGACGTCCAGGGCTCGGCCGAGGCCATCGTCGGTTCGCTCGACAAGATGGGCAACGACGAGGTCCGCGCCCGCACCATCATGTCCGGTGCCGGCGGCATCACCGAGAGCGACGTCCAGCTGGCCAAGTCGGCCGGCGCGCCCATCCTCGGCTTCAACGTCCGTGCCTCGAAACAGGCCCGTGACCTGGCCGAGCGTGAAGGCGTCGAGATCCGCTACTATTCGATCATCTACGACCTGCTGGATGACATCAAAGGCGTGCTCTCGGGCATGCTGGCCCCGCTCCAGCGCGAAACCTTCCTCGGCAATGCCGCGGTGCTCCAGGTGTTCGACATCTCGAAGACCGGCAAGATCGCCGGTTGCCGGGTGTCGGAAGGCGTGGTTCGCAAGGGTGCCAAGGTCCGTATCATCCGCGACGACGTGGTGGTGCTGGAACTGGGCACGCTTGCGACGCTCAAACGCTTCAAGGACGAGGTCAACGAAGTCCCGGCAGGCCAGGAGTGCGGTATGCATTTCCAGGGCTTCCACGACATCAAGGCCGGCGACTACATCGAGTGCTTCACCGTCGAAGAGATCCAGCGCACGCTGTAATCCGGCTGGTCTCCCTGTCGCCGCGCGGCGGGGAGGCCATGCCCGACTTCTGCCGCAACCGGACCGGATGATGATGTCATGCGTCCCCTGCTGATCCTGACCCTGCTCCTGACCGCCACAGCCGGCTCCGCGACCGCCGGCGAGACTCGCTATCTCGCCTATGACGCCGCCGATCGCGTGACCCAGGCCTTGACCCGGGGCGTGACCCTCGAGGTCGAGCGCAGCCTGTTCGGGGCGATCAGCGTCCGCCGCCTGATATCCACCACCCAGCGCGGATCGGCCGAAATCCGTCGCGGCGGCCCCGACCGGGTGCGCCAGGCCCTGCCCGAAGGCGTCGTCGCCCCCAATATCTATTCCATTGCCCCGGAAGGCGACGGTCGCGGTCTCAGCCGGGCCCTGTGCCCCGGAGCCGAGGAGACCTGGCTGGCGGTTGGCCGGGTGCAGCTGGCCCGACCGCTGGAAATACATGCGGTGGGCCGTTGGCCGGACGGGACGCTGCGGTACTGCGTGCGCCTGGCCTACAACTGGCGCGGTGAATGGTCGGCACCGCCCGCCGGCCCGACCCGTGCGGACCCACCCGAGCCCGCGACCTGACCTCGGCCGAGGTCAGGGCCACCGCCACCCGGGCGGCGAAACTGGACAGGGCGGCCCGGCGGGACTAGACCCCGCCCCTTCGCTTTTCCGTCCGGGTCCGACCCCCGGCGAGCGTGGAGGACCATGTCGTGAGTAACCGCAAGCCCAAGGGTTCCAAGCCCGCAGCCAAGGCCGGAACCGTCAGCCAGCGCCAGCTGCGCGCCTCGGAAATGATCCGCCACGCCCTCGTCGAGGTGATGCGCGAGAACGAGATCCGCGACCCGGCCCTGACTGGTGTGTCGATCACCGTCACCGAGGTGCGGCTGTCGCCCGACCTGAAACATGCCACCTGTTTCGTCGAGCCCCTGGGGGCGGGCATCGAGACCGACCCGGTTGCCGGTCATGTCGACGAGATCGTCAAGGCGCTCAACGTCCACGCCAAATTCCTGCGCGGGGCCCTGGGCCGTCATATCGACATGCGCTTCACCCCCGACCTACGCTTCCGCCACGACGTCAGCTTCGCGGCTGCAGAGCGACTGAACCGCATCCTCGACAATCCGCGCGTCCAGGCCGACATCTTCCGCGTCCCGGTCGAGGACGATGAGACAGCCGACGGCCCTCAAGCAGCGCAGAGCGCGATAAGGCCGGACCAGGACGACCCTCAAACAGCGCGCAGCGCGATAGGGCCAAAGGATAATTCCTGATGGGTCGCCAGAAGAAGGGCGATCCGATCCACGGCTGGGTCTGTCTCGACAAGCCACTCGAGATGGGGTCGACCGAGGCCGTGACCCGGGTGCGCCGGCTGTTCAACGCCCAGAAGGCCGGTCACGCCGGTACCCTCGACCCCCTGGCCAGCGGCATCCTGCCCATCGCCCTGGGCGAGGCGACCAAGACCGTGTCGCAGATGATGGAGGCGCAGAAGGTCTATCGCTTCACCATCAACTGGGGCATCTCGACCGCCAGCGTCGATCGCGAGGGCGAGGTGATCGGCCGGTCGGATGTTCGGCCGGAGATCGAGGCTGTGCGCGCCGCCCTGCCGACCTTCGTCGGCGAGATCGACCAGACCCCGCCGCGCTTCTCGGCCATCAAGGTGGACGGCCAGCGTGCCTATGACCTGGCCCGTGAGGGCGCCGAGTTCGAACTGGCCAGCCGCCGCGTCACCATCCATGAGGCCGCCGTCAGCGCCAGCCCCGATGCCGACCATGTCGAGATCACCATCCGCACCGGCAAGGGCGTCTATGTCCGCTCGCTGGCGCGTGACCTGGCGTTGATGCTGGGGGCCGAGGGGCATGTTTCGGCCCTGCGGCGCGAGCGGGTCGGTCCGTTCTCGACCGATAACGCCGTGACACTGGATATTCTCGCCGATCTCGTGCATAGGGACGCCGCCTTGGAAGGTCTTCTTCCCGTGGCGACCGCCCTGGACGACATCCCGGAGCTGGCCGTTACGGATCAAGATGCCTTCTCGCTTCGGCAGGGACGGCCGATCGTACTGCTCCCCAGACAGGTTGAAACGCTCAAGGGCCGCCTTCGGGAGGGTTCACGAACCGTTTCCGCCTTTCAGGGTCAGACGCTCGTGGCGCTCTGCGAGATGCGGGCCGGTCGGCTTGAACCCGACCGCGTATTTAACCTCTAGCCTGCCCGCCCGCCTCACGTAGGTCGACGCGCGACAGGCCCAATCATGGAGCCACCCGATGTCGATTACTGCTGAACGCAAAGGCGAAGTTATCGCCGACAACGCCCGCTCTTCGGGCGACACCGGCTCCGCCGAAGTCCAGGTCGCGATCCTCACCGAGCGCATCGCCAACCTGACCGAGCATTTCAAGACCCACAAGAAGGACAACCATTCGCGCCGCGGCCTGCTCAAGATGGTCTCGCAGCGTCGTCGCCTTCTTGACCACCTGACCAAGGTCGATCGCGAGCGTTACACCGCCCTGATCGGCAAGCTGGGCCTGCGTCGCTAGGCACAGTCGCGGAAGAATTTCGAGGCGCGGGCCACGTCCGCGCCTCTTTCCGCATTCAGATACCGGCGCGCCGCCGGCTGTTTCGGCGCAGGAATCCGGTCGGTCGAGGCGTTCGCGCCGAGGCCGTGAACCGGGCTCCCAAGACTACTGACGCGAGGGCCAGACCGGTCCTCTTTTACTCCAGGGTCTTCCGCGATGGCGCGGCGACCTCCGGATCGAAGGACTGAACGCCCGACGCTCCACCCGATTATGGGACCCCGCGCGGAATCCGCCCGCGGGACGACGAAAGACAAAACATGTTCGATATCAAACGCAAGACGATCGACTGGGCCGGCCGCCCGCTGACGCTGGAGACGGGTCGTATCGCCCGCCAGGCCGACGGTGCCGTTCTGGCCACCTACGGCGAGACCGTCGTGCTCGCCACGGTCGTCTATGGCCGCGCGCCCAAGCCCGGCCTCGACTTCTTCCCCCTGACCGTCAACTACCAGGAAAAGACCTTCGCCGCCGGCAAGATCCCGGGTGGCTATTTCAAGCGTGAAGGTCGCCCGACCGAGAAGGAGACCCTGGTCTCCCGCCTGATCGACCGTCCGATCCGCCCGCTGTTCGTCAAGGGCTTCAAGAACGAGACCCAGGTCGTCATCACCGTGCTGCAGCACGATATGGAGAACGACCCCGACATCGTCGGTCTGGTCGCCGCCTCGGCCGCCCTGACCATTTCGGGCGTGCCCTTCATGGGCCCGATCGGTGCCGCGCGCGTCGGCTATGTCGACGGTGAGTTCGTCCTCAACCCGACCCTCGACCAGATGCCCGACAGCCAGCTCGACCTCGTCGTCGCCGGCACCCAGGACGCCCTGATGATGGTGGAGTCCGAGGCCAAGGAGCTGTCGGAAGACATCATGCTCAACGCCCTGATGTTCGCGCATCGCGGCATGCAGCCGGTGATCGATGCGATCATCGACCTGGCCGAGCACGCCGCCAAGGAGCCGTTCGACTTCCAGGCCGAGGATCACTCGGACGTCGTCACCGCCATCCAGAAACTGGTCGGTGAGGACATCAAGTCTGCCTACACCCACGCCGGCAAATACGAGCGCCGTACGGGCGTCGACACGGCCAAGAAGGCCGCCGCCGCCAAGCTGGTGAAGACCGACGAAAACCCGGACGGCGTTGAATCCGCCAAATTCGGCGCGGCCTTCAAGGAATGCGAAGCCCACGTCTTGCGTCGCGACATCATCGACAATGGTCACCGCGTCGATGGCCGTGCTCTCGACAAGGTCCGGGACATCGTCTCGGAAGTCGGCGTCTTCCCGCGTACCCACGGTTCGGCCCTGTTCACCCGCGGTGAAACCCAGGCCATCGTGGTCGCCACCCTGGGCACCGGCGAGGACGAGCAATACGTCGACGCCCTGGCCGGAACCTACAAGGAGAAATTCCTGCTGCACTACAATTTCCCTCCCTATTCGGTCGGCGAGACCGGTCGGATGGGCGGCGCAGGTCGTCGGGAAATCGGTCACGGCAAGCTGGCCTGGCGGGCCATCCGTCCGATGCTGCCGTCGGCGGAAGACTTCCCCTACACGATCCGTCTGGTGTCCGAGATCACCGAGTCCAACGGCTCGTCCTCGATGGCCACGGTCTGCGGGTCTTCGCTGGCGCTGATGGATGCGGGCGTGCCGCTGATCCGTCCGGTCTCCGGCATTGCCATGGGCCTGATCCTCGAGCCCTCGGGCGAGTTTGCCATCCTGTCCGACATCCTGGGTGACGAAGATCACCTGGGCGACATGGACTTCAAGGTTGCCGGTACCCGCGAAGGCATCACCAGCCTGCAGATGGACATCAAGGTCGCCGGCATCACCGAAGAGATCATGCGCAAGGCGATCGCCCAGGCTTCGGCCGGCCGTCTGCATATCCTCGACGAGATGGACAAGGCCATCGACGGCGCCCGCACCGAACTCGGTGAGTACGCGCCCAAGATCGAATCCATCAAGGTTCCGACCGACAAGATCCGCGACATCATCGGCACCGGCGGCAAGATCATCCGTGAGATCGTCGAAAAGACCGGTGCCAAGGTCAACATCGAGGACGACGGCACCGTCAAGATCGCCGCCTCCGACCAGGAAAAGATCGACGCCGCCAAGGCGTGGATCTCGTCGATCGTGTCCGAGCCCGAGCCCGGCACCATCTACAACGGCAAGGTCGTCAAGGTCGTCGACTTCGGGGCCTTCGTGAACTTCTTCGGGGCCAAGGACGGTCTGGTCCACGTGTCCCAGATCGCTCTGGAACGCGTCGCCAACCCGGCTGACGTCCTGTCCGAAGGCCAGGAAGTCAAGGTGAAATTCCTCGGCTTCGACGATCGCGGCAAGACCAAGCTGTCGATGAAGGTCGTCGACCAGACCACCGGTGAGGACCTGACCGACAAGATCAACGCCGACCGCGCCGAACGTGGTGAGCCGGCGCTGACCGAGGACACCGGCGGCGGTGGCCGCAAGCGTGAAGGCGGTGGCGGTGATCGCGGTCGCAGCCGTCCGCGTCGCGACTAGACCCCTGCAGGACCGGTTTCCGGTCTGAATTTGACGAAGGCCCCGCCGGTGACGGCGGGGCCTTTTTCATGCGCAACGTGCGGTCCGGATCAGGAGTGCGCCGACCCGGTATCGGCGGCGCGGCACAGGACCATGGCCCACAGGGCATAGCCAAGGGTGATCAGGGTCGCCGTGGCCACCACGATCATGGCCACTGTGTCGGCGACGGCCAGCGGGGCGAAGGCCCACAGGCCCGCCTGGGCCAGGCCGGCCAGGGTCAGGGACCAGCCCCCGACCCGCAGGGCCCGCTGTTCGCGGGCGTCGGCCGCAACGCCGCGCCAGCGCCGGATCTGTTTGGGCATCCGGTTGGCGAAACCGGCCAGGATCAGGCCGATGGCCACCTGGACCCCGCGCCGGGCCATGTCGGTATCAATCACGCCATTGGCCCCGGCCATGCGAAGGCCGGCAGCCAGCGCCAGCAGCAGTCCGGCGAGCATGAGGGCGGGAAACAGGATCTTGAACTTCATGGGACAGGTCCTTGTCTAGGCGGGGTGCCGGACGGTACCGGGTCGGGGTCAGGATCGGGGGCATTGGTGGCGGCCCCGATGCCGAAGGTCTGGGAAAAGCCCAGCAGGGCCTCTTCCAGCACGGACAATTTGAGCCGGTAGGTGACGGTGGTGCCCTGTTTGCAGCTGTCGACGAGATCGGCCTCGCGCAGGACGGCGAAATGGGCCGACATGGTCGGTTTCGACACCGGGAAATGGTCGCACAGGGCCCCGGCCGTCATGGGCTGTGCCCGCAACAGTTCCAGCACCCTGCGGCGCGTCGGATCAGCCAATGCCTTGAATACCCGGTTCATGGGTCAATGATTAGCTAATCATCGAATAATGTCAAATGTTCATCCGCATGGCCGTCACACAGCTCAGCCGTGAGGAAACCCCGCCTGCCGCGCGGCAGTATGTCTCGATGAGGCGCAGCCGGTCAGGCCGTGCATTCCGACGGGCGGGTCTCGTCCGGTCCGTACATGGCGCAGGCCCGGTCGATTTCTCCCTGGATCAGGGCACAGCTGTTCTGGGCGTTGCACGGCGGATGCGTGGCCGGGCTGACCTGGATACAGCGCTCGACCAGCCGGGCAGAGGCAGCCGCCCCGATATCGGACAGACAGGACCCCTCGACCGCAGCGGCAACCGGGGCCAGACCCGGGTCAACCTCTTCCTGGGGCGGGGCGTCGGCCGGCATCACCGTCGTCGGCGCGGCCGCGATCCCGACCGCGTCGACCGGGGTTTCGGGCGGTTTGTCACAGGCGGTCAGGGCCGCCAGGGCGGCGAGAAGGGCGAAAGGGGGGCCGCGGCGCATGGGTCAGCTCTCCGGTCGATCACAATGACCCACGATGCCCCGCTTCGCCGCACAGTGATACCCTGCCGGGACAGCTAGCGGTTCAGGGCGGCCCGCTGCAGGGCGAACAGGTCGGCACAGCCGCCTTCGGCCAGCTGGAACAGCCGGTCAAACTCGGCCCGTGAAAAGCCGCGCTTCTCGCCCGTGGCCTGGATCTCGACGATCTGGCCGGCCCCGGTCAGGACGAAGTTGGAATCGGCCTCGGCGTTGGAATCCTCCTCATAGTCGAGGTCCAGCACCGGCAGGTCGTTGAACACGCCGCACGACACAGCCGCGACCTGGTCGAGGATCGGATCGGTCTTCATCACGCCCTCGGCGCGCAGATAGTCGAAGGCGCTGGCCATCGCCACCCAGGCCCCGGTGATCGCCGCCGTGCGCGTGCCGCCGTCGGCCTGGATCACGTCGCAGTCCAGCACCACCTGACGCTCGCCCAGGGCCTTCATGTCGACCACGGCCCGCATCGAGCGGCCGATCAGGCGCTGAATCTCCTGGGTGCGGCCGGACTGTTTGCCGCTGGCGGCCTCGCGCCGGCCCCGTGTGTGCGTCGCCCGCGGCAGCATGCCGTATTCAGCGGTGACCCAGCCCTGGCCGCTGTTGCGCATCCAGCCGGGCACCTTTTCCTCGACCGAGGCCGTGACCAGAACCTTCGTATGACCGAACGTCACCAGGCAGGAACCCTCGGCATAGCGGTTGACGCCGGTTTCCAGTGTCACAGCGCGCAGCTGGTCGGGTTGACGTTCTGACGGGCGGATCGAGGTCATTTGACGTTCCTTCTGGCATGCGGGAGCGGCGCTGCTTATCCTGAAAGCGTGAGCCTGTATGCCCCCAACCGTTCGCCGTTCGGCCCCACCCCCCTCGCCGCGGGGGGCGGTCTCGCCGCGCTCGACAGTCGCGCCCGCGACATTTTCCGCCGCATCGTGGAATCCTATCTCGAGACCGGCGATCCGGTCGGCTCGCGCACCCTGTCGCGCGGCGGGGTCCATCTGTCCCCGGCCTCGATCCGCAACACCATGCAGGATCTCACCCTGGCCGGTCTGCTGGGGGCCTCGCACAGTTCCGCCGGACGCATCCCGACCCACGCCGGCCTGCGCCTGTTCGTCGACGGCCTGCTCGAGATCGGCGACATCGGCCAGGAGGAACGGCGCGAAATCGATGGCCGCCTCGCCGGACGCGGCCGCGGCTTCGAGGAAGCGCTGGACGAGGCCTCCAACCTGCTGTCGGGCCTGGCGGGCGGAGCGAGTATCGTCGCCTCGCCGGTACGCGACGCCGGGGTCAAACATGTCGAATTCGTCGCCCTGGGCCATGATCAGGCCCTGGCGGTGCTGGTCGGCGACGACGGCTCGGTCGAGAACCGCATCATGCCGCTGGCGGCCGGGGTCACCCCCTCGACCCTGCAGGAGGCCTCCAACTTCCTCAATGCCCGGCTCAAGGGCCGCCCCCTGGCCGAGGCGCGCAGCGAGATGGGGGCCGAACTGGCCGCCGCCCGCCTGGCCCTCGATGCCGCCGCCGCCCGGCTGGTCGAGGACGGCATGGCCGCCTGGTCCGGCGGGGCCGAGCGTGATCGCTCGCTGATCGTGCGCGGTCGCGCCAATCTGCTGCAGGACCGCGAGACCGCCGAGGACCTCGAGCGGGTCCGCGTCCTGTTCGACGATCTGGAGCAGAAGGAACAGCTGATCGGCCTGCTGGACGGCGTGTCCGAGGCCCAGGGTGTGCGCATTTTTATCGGGGCTGAAACACGGTTGTTTTCATTGTCGGGTTCCGCCGTGATCGCGGCACCCTATATGACAGGCCGACAGAGGGTCGTCGGTGCCATCGGCGTCATCGGCCCCGCGCGACTGAATTACGCCCGAGTGATCCCGCTGGTGGACTATACCGCCCGGGTACTGGGAAGAATGCTGGACGGACAGGACACGTGAGCAACATCAACGACAACCCGATCGACACCGAGCTGGAAGCCGACATCGCCCAGGCGAGCGGCGGCGAAACCTCCGACGACGGCTTGGGGCCGATCGACGCCCTGATCGCCGAGCGCGATGAATGGAAGGACCGCGCCCTGCGTGCGGCCGCCGAGGCTGACAACACCCGGCGTCGCGCCGAAGGCCAGATGAACGACGCGCGGGCCTATGCCATCCAGCGCTTCTCCAAGGATCTGCTGGGTGTGGCCGACAGCCTGCAGCGCGCCCTGACCGCCGCGCCGCGTGATCATGACGCCGTGGCCACCAACCTCGTGACCGGCCTCGAGCTGATCGAGAAATCCCTGCTGTCGGCCTTCGACGCCAACGGCCTGAAGCGGGTTGCCCCCGAGGCCGGTGAGGTCTTCGACCCGCACCAGCACCAGGCGGTGATGGAACAGCCGTCCGAGACGGTGGCGGGTGGAACGGTGATCCAGACCCTGCAACCCGGCTTCGCCCTGTTCGGCCGCACCGTGCGTCCGGCCATGGTCGTTGTGGCGGCCCGCGGTTCGGGCCCGACGGCCGGAAACGGCCCCGCCGGTGCCAACCCCTATGACAAGGCCGACGAAACCGGCGGTCAGTTCGACGAGACCGCCTGAGGTCAGGCCTTCAGCCGGGCCTCGAACAGGGCCAGAAGCCGGGTCCAGCCGTCCGCCGCGGCGGCGGGGGTATAGCTGTCGCGATAGTCGGCATGAAAACCGTGCGGCGCGTCGGGATAGACAGTGATCTCGTCGCCGATGGCCCCGGCCCGCGCCAGGGCCGACCGCATGGTCTCGACGCTCGACAGCGGGATACCGCGATCGAGCGCGCCATACAGGCCGATGATCTGCCCCTTCAGATCGCCGGCCAGATCGACCGGCCAGGGAGCTCCGGCGGCGAGCTGTTCCGGCGTCGCCCCCTCCGGCGGGGCCAGGCGGCCGTACCAGGCGACGCCGGCGTCGATGGCGGCGAAGCGGGCCGCCGCCTGCCACACCACCTTGCCGCCCCAGCAGAAGCCGGTGATGCCCACCCGCTCGCTGTTGGCCCACAGCTGCTGACTGGCCCAGTCCAGCGTGGCGGCGATGTCGCCCATCACCTGCTCATAGCCGGCGGCGGCGACGATGGCCTGGACCTGCTGCATGTCTTCCAGCGGGGCCGGGTCAGCGACCCGGACGAAAAAGGCCGGCGCGATCGCCGCATAGCCGGCCTGGGCCAGGCGACGGCAGATGTCGCGAATATATTCATGCACCCCGAAGATCTCGGAAACGACGATGACCACCGGGAAAGGTCCGTCGCCCGCCGGGCGGGCGACATAGGCCGGCAGGGCAAAACCGTCCGGCGCGGGGTAGGTCATCTCGCCGGTCACCAGACCGACCGCGCTGGTCGTCACCGGCCGCGCGTCCCGAGCCAGGGCCGCGGTGGCGTAGCCGGCGAAGAACAGCCCGCCCAGCGCGCGGCGGCTGAAGCGGAAATCATCAGACGTCTGGCCTTCGGGCCGGATCAGCAAGGTCATCAGGGGTCGCTCCGGACACGGACGGGATGACCGACAGTGACCCTGACGCGGGGCGGGTGTCGAGTCACGAACCCCTGATCCGCCCCGGTTTCAGCGCGCGCGGCGCAGGGTCAGGTTCAGCCGTCCGCCGCCCTCCAGCAGCCGCGAGGTCGCCGGCAGAACCCGGTCGATGCCGTGCCGGGCCAGCCGCGCCGGACCGGTCAGGGCGCAGATGTCGCCCGAGGCCAGCCGGATCGACCGCGTCGGTCCGCCGACCGCCGGGCCGATGCGGAACACCGCCGTATCCCCCAGCGAGACCGACAGGACCGGGGCCGTCAGATCAGCCTCGTCCCGGTCCTGATGCAGCCCCATCCGTGCCGGACCGCGGTACAGGTTGACCAGACAGGCGTCCGGCGGGGTGACGTCGCCAGTCAGCCGCGTCCAGAGATCCAGCAGCATCGGCGGAATCGCCGGCCATGGCTGTTCGGTCACCGGATGCAGCGGCTGATAGCGATAGCCGGCCCGGTCGGTGACCCAGCCCAGCGGCCCGCAATTGGTCATCTGCACAGAGAGCGACCGCCCGCCCGGCGTCCGGGGCCGATAAAACGGAGCCTGGGCCACCACCGCCCGGACCTGCTCAAGCAGCCGGGTCTGGTCCAGCGGTCCGAGGGCACCCGGCCAGTACCGGAAGCCTTCCAGACCCGTCTCAAGCTGACCGGATGTCTCCATTCCGGGTCTCCTGACACGCCGCGCGCCGGTTCGCCCGGAAAAACAGGCGCAAGGGCCGTCAAATCGGGCCCGGAATCGTCCTGCATCGACACGAAGCCCTTGCGACCCCTGAGGTCTTTCCCATATCCGCAACAACCGGAGAAGGCCCCGAACGTCTCGGAGCTTTCCACCCGGATCATCCTGACCCCTGAACCGTATGGGGGCGATCCTGTGCCGCGCTTCCTCGAAGGCCGCCGCATCGCCCGCCGCTGGAGTGAAAGAAAGAGCCCATGGCCAAGATCATCGGCATCGACCTCGGCACGACCAATTCGTGCGTCGCCGTCATGGACGGCAAGAACCCGAAGGTCATCGAAAACGCGGAAGGCAACCGCACGACTCCGTCGGTCGTGGCCATCCAGGACGGCGGCGAGACCCTCGTCGGCCAGCCGGCTCGCCGCCAGGCGGTGACCAACCCGACCAACACCCTTTTCGCGATCAAGCGCCTGATCGGGCGGAATTTCGACGATCCGGTGGTGGCCAAGGACAAGAAGATGGTCCCCTACGAGATCGTCAAGGGACCGACCGGCGACGCCTGGGTGCGCGCCAACGGCAAGGACTATTCGCCGCAACAAATCTCGGCCTTCACCCTCGGCAAGATGAAGGAGGCCGCAGAGGCCTACCTCGGCGAGACCGTGACCCAGGCCGTCATCACCGTTCCGGCCTATTTCAACGACGCCCAGCGTCAGGCGACCAAGGACGCCGGCAAGATCGCCGGCCTTGAGGTCCTGCGCATCATCAACGAGCCGACCGCTGCGGCCCTGGCCTATGGCCTCGAGAAGAACGAAGGCCAGAAGATCGCGGTCTATGACCTCGGCGGCGGCACCTTCGACGTCTCGATCCTCGAGATCGGCGACGGCGTGTTCGAGGTGAAGTCGACCAACGGCGATACCTTCCTCGGCGGTGAGGATTTCGACCTGCGTCTGGTCGACTACCTGGCGGATGAGTTCAAAAAGGAACAGGGCGTCGACCTGCGGTCGGACAAACTGGCCCTGCAGCGTCTGAAGGAAGAGGCGGAAAAGGCCAAGAAGGAGCTCAGCTCCACGACCCAGTACGAGGTCAACCTGCCGTTCATCACCATGAACGCCTCGGGCCCGCTGCACCTGAACATCAAACTGACCCGCGCCAAGCTGGAAGCCCTGGTCAGCGACCTGGTCCAGCGCACCATTGAGCCCTGCGCCAAGGCGCTGAAGGACGCGGGTCTCAAGGCCTCGGACATCGATGAAGTCGTTCTGGTCGGCGGCATGACACGCATGCCGATGGTTCAGGAAGCCGTGAAGAAATTCTTCGGCAAGGAGCCGCACAAGGGTGTGAACCCTGACGAGGTCGTGGCCCTGGGGGCCGCCGTTCAGGCCGGCGTTCTGCAAGGCGACGTCAAGGACGTGCTGCTGCTGGACGTAACGCCGCTGACCCTGGGCATCGAGACCCTGGGCGGGGTCTTCACCCCGCTGATCGAGCGCAACACCACCATCCCGACCAAGAAGAGCCAGGTGTTCTCCACCGCCGACGACAACCAGTCGGCCGTGACCATCCGGGTCTTCCAGGGCGAACGGCCGATGGCGTCGGACAACAAGGTCCTGGGTCAGTTCGACCTGATGGGCATTCCGCCGGCACCGCGCGGCATGCCGCAGATCGAGGTCGCCTTCGACATCGACGCCAACGGCATCGTTCATGTGACCGCCAAGGACAAGGCGACCAGCAAGGAACAGTCGATCCGCATCCAGGCCAACGGCGGCCTGTCCGACGACGACATCGAGAAGATGGTCAAGGAAGCCGAGTCCAACGCCGCCGCCGACAAGACCCGCAAGGATCTGGTCGAGGCCATCAATGCGGCCGACAGCCTGGTCCACTCGACCGAAAAGGCCATGGCCGAACACGGCGACAAGATCGGCGCGGACGAGAAGACGGCGATCGAGACCGCCCTGACCGAACTGAAGGCCGCCAAGGAAGGCACCGACGCCGAGGATATCCGGACCAGGACCAACACCCTGGTCCAGGCCTCGATGAAGCTGGGTGAGGCGATGTACGCCAACCAGCAGGGCGACGGTGCCGCCGACGAGGCCCCCGCCGACGACGGCGTGGTCGATGCCGAGTTCGAGGAAGTCTCGGGCGAAGGCGACGACAAGGGCGGCGACGATGAGAAGAAGAACGCCTGATTTCAGGCATTCTGCGTGAAAAGGGCCCCGCCTGTCAGCCGGCAGGCGGGGCCTTTTCATGAAACTTGCATCATTCGACCCGACCCCCATGTCAGCAGGGTCGACCGATCCGGAACTGCTCCCGTCAAGAGGCGCGTTCCGTCGGCCAAGGGTAAGAGGACAAACGCCTGATGGCGCGTGATTATTACGAAATTCTGGGCGTGGAGCGCACGATCGATGCGCCCGGGCTCAAGTCGGCCTATCGCAAGCTGGCGATGGAGCACCATCCCGACCGCAACGGCGGCTGTGATGAGTCCATGGCCCGCTTCAAGGAGATTTCCGAGGCCTATACGGTCCTGTCGGACGATCAGAAACGCGCCGCCTATGACCGGTTCGGCCATGCCGGGGTCAACGGTGGCGGCGGTGGCGGCGGCCAGCAAGGCTTCCACGACGTCAACGACATCTTCTCCCAGGTCTTTGGCGACGCCTTCGGCGACGTGTTCGGTGGACGGGGCGGTCGCCAGCAGCAGAGCGGCCCGCGCCGCGGCTCGGACCTGCGCTACGATCTCGAGATCACCCTGGAACAGGCCTATCGCGGGGCCGACGTCGAGATCGGCGTGCCCTCGACCGCCACCTGCGAGAGCTGTGAAGGCTCGGGCGCGAAAAAGGGCACCAAGCCGGTCACCTGCACCACCTGCCAGGGTGCCGGGCGCGTGCGCCAGGCCAATGGCTTCTTCCAGGTCGAACGCACCTGCCCCCGCTGCGGCGGCGGCGGCGAAATGATCGCCGAGCCCTGTACCACCTGCCACGGCCACGGCCAGGTTCGCAAAACCCGCAAACTGGCGCTGAAGGTGCCGGCCGGGGTCGATGACGGTTCGCGCATCCGCCTGTCGGGCGAAGGCGACGCCGGTCTGCGCGGCGGTCCGCGCGGCGATCTGTATGTCTTCCTGTCGGTCACCCCACATGAACTGTTTGAGCGCGACAATCTCGACCTGCTGGTGACCGTGCCCGTGCCGATGACCACCGCGGCCCTGGGCGGCGAGATAGACGCCCCCTGCCTGGTGTCCGAGGCCTGCGACGGCCAGTGCAAGGCCCGGGTACAGGTCCCCGCGGGGGCCCAGACCGGCAAGATGGTCCGCATCAAGGGCAAGGGCATGCCGCATCTGAACGGTCGTCAGCGCGGTGACCTGCTGGTTGAACTGTTCGTCGAGACCCCGACCGACCTGACCGCCCGCCAGCGTGAGCTGATGGACGAGCTGGCCGCCACCTTCGGGGCCGACCAGAGCCCGCGGAACTCCAATTTCGCCGGCAAGGCCAAACGCTTCTGGGCCGACATCCTCGGTGGCGACTCCCCGCCCCCCGGCACCGGGACGGGTTCGAAAGAAACCACCGCGTGACGGCCCTGTTCCACGCCGGGATTTCAGGTGCCCGGGGCCGGATGGGTCGCGCCGTCTCCCATGTGCTGGACGCCCGTGAGGATGTCGTGGTTGCGGCCCGGTTCGACCGGGGCGAGACCGCCGACCTCAGTCTGTGCGACGTGATCATCGACTTCTCGACTCCGGACTCCTCCATCGCCCTGGCCCGGCTCTGCGCCGAACGGGGCGGCCCCGCCCTGGTGATCGGCTCGACCGGCTTCAGCGAGGCCCAGGAGGTCGAGCTGGCCGCCGCCGCCGCCAGCGTCGCCATCGTCCGCAGCGGCAATTTTTCTCTCGGCGTCAATGTCCTGATCGGTCTGGTCGAACAGGCTGCCCTGCGTCTGAACGCGCAAGACTGGGACATCGAGGTGCTGGAAGCCCATCACCGCCGCAAGGTCGACGCCCCCTCGGGCACGGCCCTGATGCTGGGCGAGGCCGCCGCCGCCGGGCGCGGGGGCGACCTGTCCGACCTGAAGAGTCCGCCCTATGACGGCATCACCGGCGAACGCGAGGCAGGCCGGATCGGCTTCGCCTCCCTGCGGGCCGGCGGCATCGTCGGCGAGCATATGGTGATCTTCGCCTCGGAGGACGAAGTCGTCTCGCTCAGCCACAAGGCTATCGACCGTTCCCTGTTCGCGCGCGGGGCTGTGGCCGCCGCTGCCTGGGTCCGCAGCCGCCCGCCGGGCCTCTACGACATGCAGGATGTGCTCGGCTTCCGGCAGGCCTGAAAGCGGCAGGCCGAAGCCCGCCCGCCCGGATCAATGGGCGACGCGGCGACGTCCGTGGGCTCCACCGGTGACCAGGGTCCGGATGAAGAAGAAGACCGCGATGACGATCGCATAGCCCAGGAACAGGGCAAGCACAGTCATCCAGAACTCAAGCGTCAGCAAGGCCGGCAAGACCAGGGCTCCACCGTCCAGCATGGGCCGCACGACCCCGATCAGAATATGGATGAAGGCGGCCCCGAGGGCGGTCGCCCACAGGCGGCTCCAGGCAGGCATTATCAGCGCCGCGATCACCGCAATCAACAGACCCATGACCTGGTTGACGCCGTCGAACCCGCCCTGGGCGAGATTGAACAGGCCGGTCAGAAACGCACCGATCGAATCGAACAGGGACTCCATACGCAATTCTCCTTCCCAAAGCCGGGCTTGGCTGGACGGAGGGTTAACGCGGTCCCGACCTAATGGCTCCGCTTAGCGTCCGGTCGAGCCGAAACCAGCCGCCCCCCGCGCGGTTTCATCCAGGGCCTCGACCTCGACCATGGTCGCCTCGGCATAACGGGCGATGACCATCTGGGCGATGCGCTCGCCCCGGCGGACGACAAAGGGTTCGGTCCCCAGATTGGCCAGGATCACCCCGACCTCACCGCGATAGTCGCTGTCGACCGTCCCGGGTGTGTTCAGACAGGTGATGCCGTGTTTCAGAGCCAGACCCGAGCGCGGTCGCACCTGGGCCTCATAGCCCGGCTCCAGGGCGATCCTGAGCCCGGTCGGCACCAGGGCCCGCGCTCCGGGGGCCAGGGTCAGAGGCTGATCATCGGCAACGGCGGCGCGCAGGTCCATCCCGGCCGAACCGGCGGTCTCATAGGCCGGCAGCGGCAGGCCGGCAGAATGGGGCAGACGTTCGATACGCACGGTCGTCATGGCAGCTCCGGTGGGGATCAGGCGAAATGGTCGACGATACGGTCGACGAGGGTGCGGGCGACATCGGCCTTGGACTGGCGTGGCCAGGTTTCATCGGCACCGCCGCGCTGGAACAGGGTCACGGAATTGCTGTCGGCCCCGAACACATCGTCCGAAACATCATTGCCGACGATCCAGTCACAGCCCTTGCGGGACAATTTGGCCCGGGCGTTGTCATCGAGGTCGGTGGTTTCGGCGGCAAAGCCGATCACCAGGGCGGGCCGGTTCGGACCGGGCGCGGACAGGCCGGCCAGGATATCGGGATTTTCGATCAGGGCCAGGGACGGCGGGCCGCCCGGGGCCTTCTTGATCTTGCCACTGGCCACGCCGTCAACCCGCCAGTCTGCGACCGCAGCGCTCATCACGGCGATGTCGGCCGGCAGGGCCGCATCGACCGCCGCCTTCATCTCAACTGCCGTCTCGACCCAGACCCGGTGCACGCCGTCGGGCGCGTCCAGCCCCACAGGCCCAGAGATCAGCCTCACCTCGACCCCGCGTTCGGCGAGGGCCGCGGCGATGGCATAGCCCTGTTTGCCGCTGGAGCGATTGGTCAGACCCCGGACCGGGTCGATGGGCTCGAAGGTCGGCCCCGCCGTCACCACGGCCCGGCGACCGGCCAGAGGCCGTCCCCGGCCATCGGCCAGCAGGTTACGGATCGCGCTGAAGATCGCTGTCGGCTCGGCCATCCGGCCCGGGCCGAATTCGCCACAGGCCATCTCGCCGTCATCGGGCCCGACCATGGTCACGCGGTGCAGACCGTCAAAGCCCTTGAGCCGCGCCACATTGGCCTGAAGCGCCGGGTGCTGCCACATCCGCACATTCATCGCCGGGGCCATCAGGACGCGTTTGTCGGTGGCCAGAAGGGTGGTCGAGGCCAGGTCGTCAGCCATGCCGTTGGCGGCCTTGGCGATCAGGCCCGCCGTGGCCGGGGCCACGATCACCAGATCGGCCCAGCGCGACAGTTCGATATGGCCCATCGTGGTTTCATCGTCGGGCGAGAACAGGGCCTGATGCACCGGATGGCCGGTCAGGGCCGCCAGTGACAGGGGGGTCACGAACTGCGCCCCGCCCTCGGTCAGAAGGGCGCGGACCTCGGCCCCGGCCGTGCGCAGCAGCCGCACCAGCGCCAGAGCCTTGTAGGCGGCGATACCGCCCCCGACGATCAGCAGGATCCTGTGGGTGTTCAGCGAGACCTCGGACATCCCGCTCCTCTAGCGATGGCAGGCGACGGCGTCGAGACGCAAGCGCACCGAACGGGAACATTGCGGCAACACAATATTTCAACTATGGGTAGATCATTATTATCGCATGGAGGGAAACATGGCGCGCAACCCTGTGACCATGAGCGTAATGATTATCGCGGGGTCCCTGACCCTCGTGGGGCCCGGCGGGTGTGACAATGCCGGCTCGGCGGTCGAGACCCGCGACCGGACCGACGAGGCGGCGACCCTTTCAGACGGCAGCGGAGCCGCCGTGGCAACCCGTGCCACCGGAACAGTGGCGGAACGGCCCCTGGTCACGACCAGTCGTCGCGAAACCGTCGATGCCAAGGTTGAACGGTTGTTTCAGCGTAACGGCGCAGCGTTCGGCGCGCGATCGTCCGGGGACTATCTGGCGAAGATGCGGGCCTTCGTCGACAGCCCGCCCCGCGATGTTGAAACGGTGCGCCGCCCCAATGGCGATGTTCTCTATTATGAGGGGGCGACCAATACCTTCGCCGTGGCCGCCCGGGACGGTACGCCACGTACCATGTTCAAACCGGACGACGGGGCGGCCTACTGGGCGCAACAGAAGGCCCGCGCCCCGACCTTTGGTCGTGGCGGAGCCGGAACCGGGACGGCGGTGAAGACCCCCTGAGACGCCTAGCCGGCGTCGGCGGGCAATTCGCTCTCGCTCAGCTCACGGACCAGTTCCAGCGCCAGCTTCTGGTGCCGGGTGGTCAATTTGGGAGCCAGGCGTGACATTTCGATGGTGTAGCGGGTCGAGGGAAAGTCGTGATCATAGGCCGGAACCGCGCCCTCGCCGACACCGCCCGCGACCTGGTTCAGGCCTTCGAAGAAATAGCCGATGTCGACCTTGAAGAACCGCGCGATGTCCCAGAGTTTCGAAGCCGAGATGCGGTTGGCACCCTTTTCGTATTTCTGGATTTGCTGAAAGGTCAGGCCGAGCGCGCGCCCGAGGTCACTCTGGTTGTAACCCAGGCTGATCCGTTTTTCGCAGACTCTCCGGCCAACATGCCGATCTACCGGATGGGGTCCATCCTCTCCGCCGCCTCTCGCCATCGCCAAACTCAGCGTCCCTGAAAAACTTCCAATACCCCTGCAATGCGCCCACAGCCGCAGGATGTCACCCTAAAACAGAGAAATGGTCATGCCTATCCGTCGGCTTCCCTTGCGGAAACCGCGGGCGGAAAGCCATCAGTCCGAGGCCTGCGATGACCAATAGCCAGAACAGAAGGTCACCAAACCGGCCATAGGGGGTGATCGCCGCAGGTTGTGCGAGCCAGGCGTCAATGACGCCGCTTTCGCCCGGGTCCAGACGCGCATTGTCAACAATTCGACCCCATGGATCGATCATCGCCGACACCCCGGTCGGGGTGGCGCGGACCACGGGAAGACCGGTCTCGATGGCCCGGTAACTGGCCAGATTGAGATGCTGCAACGGTCCGGAGGTGCGGCCGAACCAGGCGTCGTTCGAGACATTGATGATCCAGCCCGGCCGGTCGTCCCCTCCGGCGGTGAAGCCCGGATAGAGGCTCTCGTAGCAGATAAGCGGCTGGGCCGACGGGGCACCGGGCACGCCAATCGCAGCCGGCCAGGGGCCGGGGCTGAAGTCCGCCGGCACATGGACCAGGCTGCGCAAGCCGAGCCGGCTCATCAACCGGCCCATCGGCAGGTATTCCCCGAAAGGTACCAGACGGTGCTTGTCGTAGATGGCGGTGATCCGCAGGCCGGCCTCCCCTTCATCGTGGAGAACGAACAGGCTGTTGAAATAGCGCGCGCCACCTTCGGCCGTAACATCGGCCTCGCCACGACCGAGTCCGACCAGCAGGGTCTGGCCGGGCTGCATGGCCCCGGCGATGGCACGGGCGTCGGGCGAACCGGCCCCGAAAACCTCGTTGGCGGTAGCCGGCAGGGCCCCTTCGGGCCAGATCACCACATCCGGAACCCGATCGCCGGGCCGGGCTGTCAGCTTCACATAGCGGTCGACGATGCCCTGATAGGCTTCCGGCGTCCATTTGGACTCCTGCGGCACATCGGCCTGGACGATCCGCACCAGGGTGTCGGTGAACTGCAGCCGGGCCTGGGACAGATGCACCGCCCCCCCGACCCAAAGGGCGGCGAGAGCCAGCACCCCGGCTGTAACGCCGGCGATCCGGTGCCGCCGGGGATAGGGTCCGCGCACCAGACCAAGGGCCGAGACGGCGGCCACCGTGACGAAGCCGAGGCCATAGACCCCGGCGACGGCGGCGAACTGGGACATGGCCGAGCCGGCCTTCCAGCTGGCCCCGGCCGGGTTCCAGGGGAAGCCGGTCAGGACATGGCCGCGCAGCCATTCCAGCAGGGCGAAACAGGCCGCGAAGACCAGAACGCGGTGCACTCCGGCGGGGGCGATCCGGCGATACAGCACCGTGGCCGTCCCCCAGAACAGACCCAGCCCCATCGGCAGCAGGCTGGCGGCGAACGGGGCCATCCAAGCCTGGTCCTGATTGACCAGGAAGGCTTCGGCCACCCACCAGCAGCCGATAAAGAAATAGGCGAACCCGGCCAGCCAGCCCATCCAGAACGCTCCCCGCGCCGTGGTCGAGCGCTCCGCCAACAGCATCAGCAGCGGATAACCGAGCAGGCCGGGCAGAAAGCCGAACGGCGGGTGGGCCAGCGCCGCCCCGGCACCGGCCAGCAAGGCCAGACCGATCCGGATCCAGCGCAGGATCAGACGGTGACGGGGAGGGTTCGGATCAGGCTTGAGCATGAGGCCTGTATGGGTCGGCGACCCCGAGGCTGGCAAGGATCGACCGCTCCTCGGCCTCCATCGCCTCGGCCTCGGCATCATCTTCATGGTCCCGTCCCAGCAGGTGCAACACGCCGTGCACCACCAGATGGCTCAGATGATCGGCCAGGGTCTTGCCCTGGGCCGCAGCCTCGGCCCGGCAGACACCGGAGGCGAGGGCGATATCGCCCAACAGGTCGCCGGCCCCATCAGCGGCCGGAAACGACAGGACATTGGTGGGGGTGTCCTTGCCGCGGAACCGTGCATTCAGATCGCGGACGCCGGCGTCATCGGTCAGCAGCACAACCACGTCGCCCTCAAGGCGGCCGAGGGCAGCCATCGCCGCGCGCTCGACCACACCCGTCAGGTCCGGACCGACGGCGGACCAGCCCTCGGCGTCCTCCTCGACAATCTCGATCATCGTGCCGGCCGTTCCTCAAGGTCCGGCCGCGGCCGGTCATGGGCAGCATCAGCGTCATAGGCACGGACAATCCGCTCAACCATGGCGTGACGGACCACGTCCTGGGCCTCGAACTCCAGCACCCCGACGCCCTTCACATCACGCAGGATGCGCAGGGCATGGGCCAGGCCGGAGTCGCGCGGGTTCAGCAGATCGATCTGGCTGGGGTCGCCGGTGACCACCATCCGGGCCCCCTCCCCCAGACGGGTCAGGACCATCTTCATCTGCAGGCGTGAGGTGTTCTGGGCCTCGTCGACGATAACGAAGGCATGGCTCAGGGTGCGCCCGCGCATGAAGGCGATCGGGGCGGCCTCGATCTCGCCCTTGTCGCGGCGACGCTGCACATCCTCGGGGCCGAGGATGTCGTTCAGCGCCTCCCAGATCGGGGCCAGATAGGGGTCGACCTTCTCGTTCAGGTCACCCGGCAGGAAGCCCAGCTTCTCGCCGGCCTCGACCGCCGGACGGGTGATGACCAGCCGGTCGACCTGACCCCGGCGCAGCAGGGAGGCCCCGTAGGCGGCGGCCAGGAAGGTCTTGCCCGTCCCCGCCGGCCCGACACCGAAGCTCAGCTCGCAGCGGGCCAGGGTTTCCAGATAGCGGGCCTGGGCATTGGTCTTGGGCACGATGGCCCCGCGCTTGCCGACCGGCAGGGCCATCGGATCGGCGCTGACGCCGCCACCCCGGATCGTGCCCATGACCGTGCGCACATCGGCTTCGGTGACCTCGGCTCCCTTGTCGGCCCGCTTGGCGAGGGCTTCGATCACCTGCCGGGCATTGGCGCGATCGCGGGCCGAGCCGTTGATCGACACACCGCCGCCGGGGGCCTCGACCAGCACCTTGAAGGCGTCCTCGATCAGGGCGACATGGCGACTGTTGGGACCGATGACGGCCCGCAGGGCCCGGTCATCAAGGGTCAGGAACTCGGACTCACGCGCCATCAGGCCGCCTTCTGCTCAACAATTCGGCCCGCCAGACTGTTCTGCTGACCGCTTTCAATCTCCACGGCAACGATCTGGCCGAGAAGATGCTCCCCGTTTTCGACGTGAACTGACTGAAGATAGGGGGACCGGCCGATGGCCTGCCCCGGATTACGGCCCTTGCGCTCGAACAGAACCGGCAGGGTCCTTCCCGCCTGTGAGGCATTAAACGCCGTCTGCTGTTCGAACAGCAGGGTCTGCAGCGCATGCAGCCGTTCACGGGCCACGGCGTCCGGCACCTGGGCAGCCATGGCGGCGGCGGGTGTGCCCGGGCGCGGCGAATACATGAAGGAGAAGGCCGAGGCATAGTTGACCTGCCTCACCAGGGCCAGGGTGTCCTCAAAGTCCCGATCGGTCTCGCCGGGGAAGCCGACGATGAAATCGCCCGAAATGGCGATGTCGGGCCGGACCGCGCGGATGCGGTCGATCACATCGAGATAGGTCTTCGGCCCGTGCTTGCGGTTCATCAACCGCAGGATGCGGTCAGACCCCGACTGCACCGGCAGGTGCAGATACGGCATCAGGGCGTCCAGCTCGCCATGGGCGGCGATCAGGTCCTCGCTCATATCGTTGGGATGGCTGGTCGTATAGCGCAGCCGGGCCAGACCGGGGATCTCCGCCAGGGCATGGGCCAGACGCGCCAAGGTCGAGGGGGTCCCGTCCGGTCCCGCGCCGTTGAAAGCGTTGACGTTCTGGCCCAGCAGGGTGATCTCGCGAACCCCGCGCTCCGCCAGCGCCCGGGCCTCGGTCAGGATGTCGGCCACCGGCCGTGACCATTCCGCGCCGCGCGTATAGGGCACGACACAGAAGGTGCAGAATTTGTCGCAGCCTTCCTGCACGGTCAGGAAGGCTGTCGGGCCGGTGACCCCGCGCGGACCGATCCGCTCGGACGTCATGGCGTCGAATTTGGCATGGGGGGCGAAATCGGCCCCGATCCGCTCGCCCCGCGCCCGGGCCGTGCGGGTCAGCAGTTCCGGAAGCTGGTGATAGGCCTGCGGCCCGACCACCAGATCGACGGCAGGCTGGCGACGCATGATCTCCTCGCCCTCGGCCTGGGCCACACAGCCGGCGACGGCGATGACCATCGGATTCCCCGGCGCCGCCGGATTTCCCGCCCGGGCGTCTTTCAATTCTCTCAGCTTGCCGAGCTCGGAATAGACCTTCTCGGCCGCCTTCTCGCGGATGTGACAGGTGTTGAGAATGACGAAGTCGGCCCCGTCGGCCGTGTCGGTCGTCTCATAGCCGAGCGGGCGCAGCACATCGGCCATGCGCTCGGAATCATAGACATTCATCTGGCAACCATAGGTCTTGATGAACAGACGTTTGGGCGCGGGGCCGGCGTTTTCTGCGACCGATGGCGAACCTGGAGTTTCGTTCATGGACCGGCTTTTAATGCCCCGGCGCGGTTCGCGCCATGCCCCGCGCGACGGCGACGACGATACCCTGCAGCGGCTGTTGAAATTCGCTAGACTGCCGGAACGCAACGGGAGACTTCATCATGTCGATCACAGGGCCCCAGGCCCGTGCCGCCCGCGCCCTGGTGCAGTGGCCCCGGCACCACGTCGCCGCATTGTCGGATCTGCCCGTGAAGGCCCTGACCAGCTTTGAGCGCGGCAAGTCGACGTTGGAGGCCGCCGTCGTGGCCCGGCTGCAACTCGCCCTGGAATCGGGCGGGGCGGTCTTCCTCGACGAGGGCGAATTCGGGATAGGCGTGCGGCTGAGGTTTACCCGCAAGGACGTCCGGTCGATCAATCGCCTGGAAAACGAAGGCGGCCCCGTAGGCACCGACGACGTCTGAGGCCGGGCCGCGTCAGGCGGGGTCTTCAGCCTCCGCCGCGGAGCGCCGGTTAAAGATCAGCCCTTCACGCTTGGACGGTTCGGCCCCCTCGATCGGCGTGCCGTACAGTTCCAGCTTGTGGCCGATCAGTTTGAACCCCAGTCGTTCGGCGATCTCGGTTTTCAGCCGCTCGATCTCGGCGTCAAAGAATTCGATAACCTCACCCGTCTTGGCGTCGATCAGGTGATCGTGGTGATCGTCCCCCGCCTCTTCATAGCGTGACCGCCCGTCCCCGAAGTCATGCTTCTCAACAACCCCCGCCTCTTCAAAAAGCCGGACGGTGCGATAGACGGTGGCAATCGAAATATGGGGGTCGATGGCCGAGGCGCGCTTGTACAGCTCTTCCACGTCGGGGTGATCATCGGCGTTTGACAGCACCCGCGCGATAACGCGCCGTTGCTCGGTCATGCGCATGCCGCGGTCGGCGCAGAGTTTCTCGATCCGGTCCATGGGCGGAGAGGATAGGCAGCCGATCAGCCTATGGGAAGCGGTCCCGGCAAGTTCAGTCTCAGAAGCAGGGCATCGACCGGCGAGGCCCCGGGACGGGCATAATAGCGCGGTCGGCGGCCGACAGCCTCGAACCCGACCCGGCGGTACAGGGCGCGCGCGGCGACATTGTCCTCGGCCACCTCCAGGAACAGGCGTTGGGCCCCGGCTGCGGCGGCCGCCACGGCCGCGCTCCGGGTCAGTTCAGCCCCCTGCCCCCGACCCCGCGCCTGCGGCCGGACTGCCAGGGTCAGGATCTCGGCCTCGTCGGCCACCACCCGGAACAGGATGAATCCGTCCGGCGCGGTGATCGCCGTCACCCCTGGCTGGGACAGGAGATCGGCAAAGGCCGCCGCCGTCCAAGCCCTGTCAAAACTCGTTCCGTGCAGGGCCGCCAGAGCTTCAGGTCCTGCGGTGTCGAAACTCAAGGCCGCACCGGGATGCGGGGCTGGCCCGGCAACCGGGTCGGCGGCGTGGCGTCGGGCGCGCGCAGATACTGCGGGTTGGGTGGCGACAGGCGCGGATCCGCAGCGATGACCAGCCGGGCCAGCGCTTCGGGGGCCGGACCCGACAGGGGGTCGATCCGGGCCTCCGGAAAGGCATCGGCCAGAAGGGGCGCGCCGGACCCGACGAGGAAAACGCGGGGCCCGAGGTCGGCAATCCGGGCAGTGGCGGCCTCAAGCGACAGGGCCTCGGCCGGTCCCACAGCGATTCCGTGACGCCAGAACCGGGCATAGACCTGACCACGTCGGGCATCGATCAGGGCTGCAACCGCTTCGTGCACAGTCCCATCCGACGGGACCGAGGCCGCCAGAGCATCCAGGGTCGAGACCCCGACCACCGGGCGATCAAGGGCCGCACCGAAGCCCTGGGCGAAGGCCAGACCGACCCGCAGCCCGGTAAAGGAGCCCGGGCCCGTGGTGACACCGATCCGCTCCAGAGCATCAAATCCAGCCCCGGATTCGGCTACCACATCACGGACGAAGCCGGCCAGACGTTCCTGATGCCCCTTGATCATGGATTCCGAACGTACGGCCACACACTGCACATCATCGAACACGGCAGCGGTGCACAGGGACAGGGCCGTATCGATCAGCAGAACCCTCATGAGCGCGGACCGCCGGCCGGCGTCATCCGTGCCGGGCCAGCGCAGCCACCACCCGGGCGATTGCCTGTCTCAGGCGAACATCCTCGATACGGGGAAAGGCGGTGGCGATCACCCGCCCCTCGCTGGAGGCCTGCAACTGTTGCACTTTTTCCAGCCAGTCGGGCCCGTCCGCCCGCTCTCCGGCCGACTCGACCGGCGGGAACAGGGCCCCGACCGAGGTGCCCAGAACAGTGGCGATACGGTGCAGGCGCGATGCCGAGATCCGGTTGGCCCCGGTCTCGTATTTCTGAACCTGCTGAAAGCTGACGCCCAGTTCGCCGGCCAGGGCGGTTTGCGACAGGCCCAATGCCGACCGCCTGAGACTGATGCGCGCACCGACATAGGCGTCGACACTGTTTCCGGACCGGATACCCATCGGCCGATTCCTTCGGTTGAGCCGGACCCGAAGGTTTCATGAAACCGGGAGATATACAACGATTATGTTTCATTCAGTGTTCCAGCCGCGCAACCACGGCGGCAACGTCGCGGATGGCCGACCGGGGTATCCGCTCCTCCACCTCAAGACCGCCCGGCCCCCCCCGGACGACCAGAACCTCGGCATCGGCGCGCTCATACAGCCGGATCCGGGCCTCGCCGTCGTCCATGTGAAGGACACAGCCCTGGTCCCGGCGCGGCCAGCGGCCCGGCTCGTATTCCAGCACCACCCCCGACGCCGCCCAGGGCCGGAGATCATCATTGGACAGTTGCAGACGCGGCAGCGTCACGGCGGCGTTGTGGCCGCCCCGACTGAAGTTCCGGCCGCGCGATTCCAGCCCCGTGGGGTTCGCAGCCGCCTCCGCACCGGGCAGGGCATGACGTTCGAGATCCTCGACCGTGGCATCCAGGGCCGCCGTCAGCCGACGCTGGACATCGGGGCGAAACAGGCCGGGCCGACGCCCGGCCTCATAGAGACCCCAGCCCTGGCTGGTCATGCCCAAACGGGTCCCCGCCTCGGCCTGACTCAGGCCCCGCTCACGGCGCAGGGCGGCCAGGGACTCCCCCAGACGGCGGGCAGCAGGATCGGTTTCGAAGCGCGACATCGTACAGATATGGCATCGTCTCCGGACCGTGGCGAGGACGAAAACGTTTCACGGAGCTATGGACAGCGGCCTTACAGGACCTGTTCGACCCGGGTCACTTCCGGCACATAGTGTTTCATCATCTGCTCGACCCCGGCCTTCAGTGTGGCCGACGACGACGGGCAGCCGGCGCAGGCCCCGCGCATGCGCAGGGACAGGACACCGGTATCGGGATCGAAGGCATCGAACAGGATGTCGCCGCCGTCCTGGGCCACAGCCGGACGCACCCGGCTGTCCAGCAGGGCCTTGATCTCCAGAACGACCTCGCTGTCGTCAGCGGCGTGCCCTTCGGCGTCCGGGGCCTCCCCGCGCATCAGGGGGGCACCGGAAACAAAATGGTCCATGACCGCAGCGAGAACGGGGGCCTTGATGGCCGCCCAGCCGAAATCAGGATGGCGGGTGACCGATACATAGTCGGCACCGAAGAAAACCCCTGTCACGCCTTCCAGCCGGAACAGGGCCTCGGCCAGGGGCGATGCGGTCGCCGCATCGATCGACAGAAATTCCTGAACGCCGGCCAGTGCCACATCGCGGCCCGGCAGGAATTTCAGCACATTCGGGTTCGGCGTCGTCTCGGTCTGGATGAACATGGGCTTCAGATGCGCCCGGCCCGCGCCGGTTTCAAGCCCGGAGCGCGCGACACCTCGCCCCGCCAACGTGGTGGGCGGGCGTCAGGCCAGGTCTTCGATATCGGCCTCGGTCAGTTCGCCGGGCACGATGGTGACCGGCAGTTTGCGGCCACCGAAGGCCCCACCCTGTTTGAGCACAGCCGTGACCAGCGGCCCCGGCCCCCGCGCGCCGGATCCGGCCGCCAGCACCAGAATCTTTATCTCCGGATCATCGCGAACGACCTTGTGGATGGCGTCCTGGGCCTCGCCGTCCTCGATCAGGAACAGGGGCTGCGCCCCCGACCGTTCCGCCGCCTCCTCGCCCAGACGGTTCAAAAGGGTCTCGGCCTCGGACCGAAGTTCGCGCTGGATCTCGTCACGGACCCCGGACCAGTGGGCATCAGAACCCGTCGGCAGGACGCGCAGCAGGGCGACCCGGCCACCGGTTGAGCGGGCGCGGCGCGCAGCATAGCGCAGCGCGGCATCGAACTCGGGACTGTCGTCGACGACGACGAGAAACTTACGGGGCAAGAGCATTCCTTTCGGATGCTGTCGGGGTCGGCCGATCCAGACCGATCCGCAACATGAAACGGGCCCCGGCGTGCCGGGGCCCGTTTCGGTTTCAGGTCGCCGAGGCCGCAACCTCGCGAATAGCCCCGTTGGCGATGGTCAATTTGGCGAAGGTCCAGCCCGCTCCCGAGGCCTCGATTTCGTCGACCGAGGCGCGAACCCCCTCGACGATCTTGAGGCGCGGACCGATCCAGGCATCGACTGCCTGCTCGGCCGCAGCCTCGCTCTCGCCCACGGACATGTGGCACGACCGGGCCACAGCCCGGGTCAGGACCATCTGTTCGGACATCAGATCCTCGATCAGGCGACGCACCGCCAGACGATCGAAATGATCGACCGAAGGCACGGCACCGGCCGCGGCGCGCAGCCGGTCAAAGTCGAAGGCCGCGCCAACCTGATGGTAGAGCCGCGCCATTTCCGGCTCGGCCCAGCCGGCCTCGCGGGCCAGATCCCCGATATCGGAGGTGGCGACCAGCGGCCGGAGCAGGGCAACGGCCTTGGCCATCTTGACCGGAACCCCGAGGGCGATGAACGACTGCACCCGCTTGTCCAGCCGATCCTGTTCGAAATGCGACAAGACGGCCCCACCGCGCGCCCTGAGGGCATCGGCTGCGGGCCGGTAGGCGGCGATCAGACCATCGACCGTCGCCCCGGCCCGGGCCGCGCGCCGAGCCAGCCAGAAGGTCTGGCGGCGCAGTACGGTCGCGATCTCGCGATAGAGAACCGTCTGGGCTTCGGCCGGAATCTTCAGATCCAGCCCCGAGACCGCATCCCAGGCTTCATCGAGGCGGAACACCCGTCGGGCCGCCTCGAAGGCGATGACCATGGCGGTGGTGTCGCATTCAGCACTGAGCCGCAGCCGTTCCGGGAAGGTCGGTCCGGCCATGTTGACGATCTCGTTGGAGAGCACCGTCGCCACGATCTCGCGATGCAGGCGGTGGCGCTTCATATCCGCCTCGAATTTCGCCAACGGCCCGGGGAAGTAGCGCACCAGCGTCTCTTCGAAGAAGGGATCCTCAGGCGCGGCCGAAGCGACGATGTCGTCGAACAGTTCGATCTTGGAATAGGCGGTCAGCACCGCCAGTTCCGGCCGGGTCAGGGCCTGGCCCGAGGCCTTCATCTCGGCCAGGCGCAGGTCGTCGGGCAAGCCCTCGACCTTGCGGTCCAGCTTGCCCGCCGCGCCGAGGCTGAGCATGAAGCGTTGCTGGGCATCGAGCGCACCGCTGCCTTCGGCCTGCTGCAGGCTGATGGCCAGGGTCTGGTCGTAGTTGTGCGCCAGCACCTTCAGACCGACCTCATCCGTCATCGAGGCCAGCAGGGCATTGCGGTCCCCGGCTTTCAGCGATCCCGAGGCGATGGCGGCCCCGGTCAGGATCTTGATATTGACCTCATGGTCGGAGGAATCGACGCCGGCCGAGTTGTCGATCGCGTCCGTATTGATACGGCCGCCGTTCAGGGCGAACGTAATACGCCCGGCCTGGGTCATGCCCAGGTTGGCCCCCTCACCGATGACCCTGGCGCGAACCTCGCCCCCATCGATGCGGATCGCGTCATTGGCCTTGTCACCAACCTGAAGGTCGGTCTCGTTCGGGGCCTTCACATAGGTGCCGATGCCGCCGAAATAGAGCAGCTCGGCCGGAGCCCGAAGGATCGCCTTCATCAGCGAGGCGGGGTCCAGAACCGTGTCCTCTATGTCGAGGGCGGCCCGGATTTCCGGTGACAGTTCGATTGATTTCGCCGCGCGCGGGAAGACACCGCCACCCTTGGATATCTTCGACTTGTCGTAGTCCTGCCAGGACGAGCGCGGCAGTTTGAACATCCGCTTGCGCTCAACCCAGGAACTGGCCGGGTCCGGATTGGGGTCGATGAAGATGTCACGATGGTCAAAGGCCGCGACAATCCGCGTCGCCTTGGACAGCAGCATGCCATTGCCGAACACGTCGCCCGACATGTCCCCGACACCGACCACGGTGAAGGGTTCGGTCTGGATGTCCTTGCCCATTTCGCGGAAGTGACGCTTGACCGCTTCCCAGGCCCCGCGGGCGGTAATGCCCATGACCTTGTGATCGTAACCGACCGAACCCCCGCTGGCGAAGGCGTCGCCCAGCCAGAAGCCGTAGGCGGCGGAGATGCCGTTGGCGATGTCCGAGAAGGTCGCCGTGCCCTTGTCGGCGGCGACGACCAGATAGGGATCGTCACCCTCCCAGGCGATCGTATTGGCCGGATGGATCACCGCACCGTCAGCGGCGATGTTGTCGGTGATGTCGAGCAGGCCCGACAGGAAGGTCGTATAGGCCCGGATCGCCTCGGTCTGGATCGCATCGCGATCACCGCCCTTGGGCAGGCATTTCGGATAGAAGCCACCCTTGGACCCGACCGGCACGATGACGGCGTTCTTGACCTGCTGCGCCTTTACGAGACCCAGGACCTCGGTACGGAAGTCGTCGCGACGGTCCGACCAGCGCAGGCCACCACGGGCGACAGGTCCGAACCGCAGATGGACGCCCTCGACATTGGGGGCCCAGACGAAGATTTCACGGAAGGGCTTGGGCTTGGGCAGGTCCACCAGTTCGCGCGAAGCGATCTTGATCGAGATATGGGCCGCCGGCTGGCCGTCAGCACCGACCTGGAAATAGTTGGTACGCTTGATGGCCTCCACCAGCAGGGCAATCCGGCGCAGGGCCCGATCATCGTCCAGACTGCGAACATCCTGCAGCAGATGTCCGATCTTGGTGATCAGCGCATCGACTGCGGTCTGACGGCTGGCGACATCGCCGAGGGCCGGATCGAATTTGGCCTTGAACAGGGCCAGAATGGCGCGCGCCACTTCAGGATATTCGCGCAAGGCTTCTTCCTGCACGGCCTGGCTGGGGTCGAGGCCGGTCTGCTGGCGATAGCGGGCCAGGGTGCGCATCAGCGCCGCCTCGCGCCAGTCAACGCCCAGTTCCAGCACCAGACGGTTGAAGCCGTCGCTTTCCGTGCGACCGGACCAGACCGCCGAAAACGCCTGTTCGAACGGCACCCGGACATCATCGAACGTCAGGCTGTCGCCGCGCGGGTCCTCGAGCAGGAATTCGTGGATATGGATGGGGTCATCGCCGGCCGGGTGGATCGCATTGCCCCATTCCTCAAGCGCCTTGAGTCCCATGTCGGCGAGGACCGGCAGGACATCGGACAGGGGCACGGCCGAGCCACGCCGATAGAGTTTGAAGCGGAAATGCAGTGACGTATCGGTCGGCGTGCGGAAGGCCCGAACCGCAACGGGCTCGCCTCCGTCAACAAGACCCGACCCGTTCAGGCAATCGAACGCCTGAAGATCCTCGACCGCCTCGGTGGCGTTGTAGCGGTCGCGATAGCCGGCCCCGAAGGCATCGGCCCATTTGGCGCTGACCGGGCCGACCGAGACCTCGTCGAAGCCGGCGACACGCACTGCGCGCTCGAACCGGTCGATCCAGCTGCGCCCCGCCTCGGCGACGGCGACCTCGAGGGCCTCCATGTCCGGCGTGGGATGGTCGCCGGCCGTGACCCCGATGATGTAGTGAATCCGCACCAGCGGCTGGTCCGACAGCTGCGGATACCAGGCCGACAGACGCCCGCCCCAGGCATTGGCCAGGATCCGGCCGATCCGCTCGCGGACACTGGCGTCAAACCGCTCGCGCGGAATGAAGGCCAGGACCGAGACGAACCGGTCGAACGGGTCGTTGCGGGTAAATATCTTGATCCGGGGCCGGTCGTAGAGGTGGAGAATGCCGTTGGCGATCTCGAGCAGCTCATCCTCGCGGATCTGGAACAGCTCATCCCGCGGGTAATTCTCGAGAATGTTGCGAAGGCGTTTCTCGTTGTGACTGCCGGGGGCCTTGCCGGCGCGAGCGAGGGCATTGGTCACCTTGCGGCGCACCAGCGGCACCTGCGAGGCGGTGCGGTCATAGGCCTCGGCCGTGAACAGGCCGACGAAACGGGTTTCACCCGAGGGCCGGCCATCCGCGCCGTACCGTTTGACTCCGACGTAATCCATATAGGCCCGGCGATGCACGCGGGAGCGGATGTTGGCCTTGGCCACGGTCACCGGTTCGGACAGGTCCAGCTGGCGCTTCATCGACCGCGTCAGGACCGCCGGCTCATTGGCACGGCGCAGGACGGTGCGCTCGGGGTCGCTGAGGACGCCCAGGCCTTCACCGGACTGGCTCAGCGGGGCCTCGGCCTCGTAGCCGCCGCTCGCGGTGCGGGGATAGTCGTAGTCGCGCGCGCCGAGGAAGACGAAATGGTCATCGTTCAGCCAGCTCAGAAAGGCCAGATTCTCCTCGACCACCGCCGGATCGACCCCCGCAGGACAGGCCTCAAGATGGGCGATCGAGCGCGCCATCAGGGCATTCATCGCACCGTGGTCAACAACCGCGGCCCGCACATCGGCAAGGGACTGGGCCAGGCCGTCGCCGAGCGCGTCGCGGCGTTCCTGCGGCAGGGGGTCGATGACGACGATGATCATCGACTCGCGCGCCGCCTTGTCGTCAGGGCGGGCCGACTCGACGACCGGGTGGAACAGGCCGCGCACGGTGACGCCGACCTCGGCCAGTTCACCCATCACACTGTCGACCAGGAAGGGCCGGTCGTCCTGAATGATCTGGACCACATCACAGCCCGTGGACCGGCCGCCGGCACCGGCCAGCGGGCCGATGGTGATCTGGGCCGGATCGCCGGACTTGCGGTTCAGGGCAGACTGCCAGACCGTAGCCAGAACCACGGCAAGGTCATCACCGGCAATTTCAGGTGTCTCGTCAGCGGCGTAGTCGTCAAAGGCCTGCTGCAGATAGGACTGGGCGGCCTTGTCCGGCGCGCGACGGCCCAGGGCCTTCGCGAAGCTCTTTCCCAACGCCTCCAGCGTGATCGCTTGAGAAGACGCGGTAGGGGCTTCGCCGGACATGGGCAGGGTCTCTTTTCAGCACGGCGCAAAGGCCGCTTACGGGGTGTTCGAGCCAGACACTAGAGTGGTTTCGGGCCCGGAGGAAACAACTCCGTACGAGGCACACCAGCGCTGTTGCTGACTAGGCGAATGGCGCGGCGCGGGGAAGGCCAAAAAGCGGCCTTGACGCGACCGTGGCAGGACCGCCACGCGGACAAGAACAAGGCCGCCGGACTTGCGTCCGGCGGCCTGCTCAGGGTCGACGCCTGGAGGGGAACAGCGCCGACCATCAGGCACCGCGGCTTGGGGGGAGGGGGGGCCGCGGCGTCTGTTTGAAGATGGGATTGCATTGAGGCGCTGCAAGGGCGGATCAGTCCTCCGCAGCCGTCGGGGGGCGCGGCGTGTTGACGCGGCCCGGGCGATCCTGATGGCCACCCGGCTTGTCGACATAGGGCTCGCCGTCACCCGAAAGCAGGATGGCCATCCAGCGAGATCCCTTGAACTCGGCGAGGACCGCCATCGCCATCACCGCCAGCGGCGTCGACAGAAACATGCCGACCACACCCCACAGTTGGCCCCAAAGGGCCAGGGACAGCAGGACCACGACCGGATCGATATTCTGGTTGTCGCCCTGCATGCGCGGCTGGATCATGTTGCCGACCACGAAAAGGATGGACTGCAGACCCACCAGCAGGATCAGGGCCGGCCAGTAGGCCGGAAACTGGACCAGGGCGAAGATCGGCGGGGCCAGACCGGCGATGGCCCCGCCCAGGACCGGAATGAAGCCGACGATGAAGATGACGAAGGTCCAGAACTCGGCATTGTGCAGGCCCACCGCCCGCATCAACAGCCAGGCCGCGGCACAGATCATCATCCCGGTCACGGTCTGGACCCACAGATAGCCCTCGACCCCCGACCGGACCCGCTGGAACACGGCGACGGCCTCGGAGCGGGACTCGCGGCCGGGGAACATGGTGACCAGCTTGGTCCGAAAGCCTGCCTGGGAGGCCAGCAGGAAGCCCAGATAGACCAGGACGAAGAAGGCTCCGGAGGCGATGCCCTGAACCTGAACGGCCAGCATCGTCACATAGGAGCGGATATCGAGCCCGGCGACCAGGTCGTTTGCGGTCGGGGCGGTCGGCATGCCCAGCAGGCGCGAGCCGTCGGCCAGGACCTGATCGAGGCGGGGCCCGATGCCGGACGACACACCCGTCGCATCGCTGAAGAAGCCCGCGGCACCGTTCACAATGATGGCGATGGAGGCGAAAAAGCCCAGAATGACCACGATCAGGGCGGAAATCCCGGCCCAGCGTGAGTTCAGGACGGTGCGCTCCTCGATCGTCCGTTTCACCCCGTCGATCATGATCATCAGAAAGATGGCCAGGGCCAGCGGCGTCAGAATGTCCCGCAGCCAGTAGAGGGCCGCGCCGGCAGCGACGGCCGCCAGAAGGACCAGGGCATTGCGCGAGACCGCGGAGGCAGGGACGGCGTGGGCAGATTTCATGGTTCTCCTTGTCGAAGTGTCGACCGCCGACGTCAATCGGGATTGTCCGGATCGCGAGGTTCACTAAGCTGGACCGACCCCTGATATGGAGACTCCGATGGCCGACTCCGGATCCGCTGGCCTGTTCCTCGGCCAATCGACCGAACGCGAGGAACTGCTGTTCAATCGCGTCAACCGTCACGGCGTGGTCGCCGGAGCCACGGGCACGGGCAAGACCGTCACCCTGCAGATCATGGCCCAGGGTTTCTCCGACGCGGGGATCCCGGTGTTCTGCGCCGATGTGAAGGGCGACCTGTCCGGCATCAGCCAGCCGGGCACGCCGAATGACAAGCTGCTGGCGCGGGCCGCAGGCATGGACCTGACGCTGAAGTCGGCGGCCGCCCCCACGGTGTTCTGGGACCTGTATGGCGAGAAGGGTCATCCGGTCCGGGCCACGATCAGCGAAATCGGCCCCCTGTTGCTGGCCCGGATGCTGGACCTGAACGATGTGCAGGAAGGCGTTCTTGCGGTGGTCTTCCACGTCGCCGACAAGGAGGGCCTGCTGCTGCTGGACCTCGACGACCTGCGCAGCCTGCTGACCTATGTGGCCGAAAATGCCCAGACCATCGGCCGCGAGGTCGGCAATGTCGCCCCGGCCTCGATCGCGGCGATCCAGCGCAGCCTGCTGCAGCTGGAGCAGCAGGGCGGCAAGGCGTTCTTCGGCGAACCCGCCCTGCGGCTGGAAGACATGATCCGCACCGGGCTGGACGGCCGCGGCCAGGTCAATGTGCTGGCGGCCGACCGGCTGATGTCCAGTCCCCGCCTGTATGCCGCCTTCCTGCTATGGCTGATGTCGGAGCTGTTCGAACAGCTTCCCGAGATCGGTGATCCGGACAAGCCGCGTCTGGTCTTCTTTTTCGACGAGGCCCACCTGCTGTTCAAAGACGCGCCGAAGGCGTTGCAGGAAAAGGTCGAACAGGTCGTCCGCCTGATCCGCTCCAAGGGCGTCGGGGTCTATTTCGTCACCCAGAACCCCGCCGACATCCCTGACAGTGTGCTCGGCCAGCTGGGCAACCGCATCCAGCACGCCCTGCGCGCCTATACGCCGGCCGACCAGCGCGGGCTTAGGGCAGCCTCCCAGAGTTTCCGGCCCAATCCGGCCTTCGACACGGCCGAGGCCATCCAGAGCCTGGGTGTCGGCGAGGCCCTGGTCTCGACCCTGAACGAAAAGGGGGCTCCGAAGGTGGTGGCCCGCACCCTGATCCGGCCCCCGGATTCACGCCTTGGTCCGGCGACGGAGACCGAACGGGCCGCCGTCATGGCCCAGAGTCCGGTGCGCGGTGTCTATGAGCAGGTGATCGACCGGGAATCGGCCGAAGAAATCCTGGGCGCGCGGCATGCCGCCAGCGACGAGGCCGCGGCTGAAGCGGCCGCCCTGGAAGCCGAAGCCAGGGCCGAAGGTGCCGCCGAAAAGGCTGCGGACAAGGCGAAGACGGCCGCCGAAAAAACCGAACGGGCCCGGGCGCGCTCGGCCCCGCGCGCCGCACCCAGGGCCCGGCGCTCGACCCGCCAGACGCCGATGGAGGCCCTGACCAAATCAGTGCTGCGCCAGGCTGGCAGCACACTCACCCGTGAACTGCTGCGGGGCCTGCTGGGCGGTCTGAAACGGCGCTAGAGCCAGATCGCTGACGGCGGAGCCAATGTCCGGCCATTTGCCGGCCTAATGATCCGGACGCGGCACCAGACGCCACATGCGCAGCGGATGGCGCACGGCCCCGGCCTCGGCTCCGGCGGCCTCGCCACGTCCCATATAAAGGTCGGCACGGACCGGGCCACGAATGGCCGAGCCGGTGTCCAGTGCCATCACCGCGCCCTGGTAGCTGCCCCGGGCCCCGCGCAGATTGCCCCCGTCAGCGCTGAGCCAGACCAGGTCGCCATAGCGCCAGTGGGCCGGATCGACAGCGATCGCCCGACGGGCCGGCAGGGGGATGCCGGCGGCACCGGCCGGATCACCACCGTCGTCGGGATCGAGCTGGAAAAAGATGTAGCGGGGATTAAGGTCCATCACCGCGCGGGCCTCGGCCCCGCGATGGGCGGCCAGCCAGGCACGAATAGCGTCGCCCGAGGTGCCGTTGGGCGGCAACAGGCCGTCGCGGGCCATCGGTCGGGCGATACCGACGAACGGTGCCCCGTTATCGCCGGCATAAGCCAGCCGGGCCCGGTCGCCGTCAGCAAAGGTCAGATAGCCGGAGCCCTGGATCTGCAGAAAGAACAGGTCTTCGGCCCGCATCCAGGCCAGGGGGGCGGCCGGCAGGCCGGCCTCGATCACGGCGCGTTCGGGATAGGGGCCGATGGTGCCGTCGGCCCGGCGTTGCAGGGCCCGGCCGTCACGGCGCACCAGGTCGGCTGGCACGGCCAGAACCGGCGCGTCGAATTCGGCGTCAGGCTGATGCCGGGCGACATATTCGGGGGCGAAATAGGCCGTCATCAGACCGGGTTCACCGTCCTCTGTCCGGGCCGGAATCGCAACGAACCCGGTCTCGAGAAAGGCGCGGGCGTCAGACGGCGACACCGGTCCCGTCGCCATGGCGCGGGCCCGGGTGCACAGGGCGGCGGCGGTCGGTTCGCGCGCAACGCCGCAGCCGGTACGCCAGGCGTTGAAAGCGGCCAGATGGTCCTCGTGATCCCAGCCCGGCAGGGCGGTCAGGGCCAGACCGGTGACGACAGCCGGCGCGTCGGCGACGGGAACGTCCGGAACCGGGACAGGGGGCGCGGCAGGGGCCGGAACGGTCGCAGGGGTAGTGGCACAGGCCGACAGGACCATGATCGCCGCCAGGGCGGCGAGTGTCGCAGTCGGGCCGCGCACGATCACGCTGCGGTCATTCACGCGCTGGCGGGTTCGACCCGGGCCAGAACCCAGTTCGGATCCTCGGCCCCCAGGGCGCGCTCGAACGTCCAGTGTTCGGCCGTCCGCCGTTCCTCGATCTGTTCCTCACCACCGTCCGGCGTGACGCGATTGCGCAGCTCGGCAAGGAAACGGACCTTGGCCACAGCGCGATCCCCCTCGACCGTCGCCAATTCCAGGTCAGCGCGGGGCGGATGGAGGAATTCAGCCTGTTCGACCTCACCCCGGGCCTCGCGGGCCGCGATACCGGCCTCGAACGACTGCATCACTGCCGCGGTCAGCAGGGGCTTCAACGTTTCGCGATCCCCGGCGGAATAGGCACGAACGATCGATTCATGCGCCTGACGGGCCCCCTCGAGGAAACGCGCCGGGTCAAAACCCGGTTCACGCGCCTTTAGGCCCGAAATGGCGACCAGGGCCGCAGCATCGAGCGCAGGCGTACGCGACGCGGCTTCAGCCATGTTGGCGGAAGCCGGCGCGGCCCCGACCTTGGGCAGGGCACGGGCGTTGTCCTCTGGCTGGCGCCCGATCTTCTTGCCCAGCACATTGTAGAGCTGGAAAAGCACGAACAGGGCGACCACGGCGGAGACGATAAGCAGAATTGGGACCGGCAAGGGGTATCCTTGGTCTGGCCCTCCGGAAAACCCCCGGCGGGCGCGGAAACTGACGATTACGGGCTGATATAGGGTGTTGCAAGGCAAGCTGCATCCTCGCGCGCACCGGACGGTCGGCATGAGGGGCAATTCCCGTCGGGTGTCCGCCGTTGCCGCAGGGGGTCCGGCCGTGCTAACCGGCGCGCCTTCACCCGCAGGCCCATCCGCCTGTTCCGGCTTTCCCGTTCGAGACTACGGCGACCTGTCCATGACCGATTCCACTCCCCCTTCCGACACTCCGGACACCACCGCCGTCCAGGGCAACGGTGCCCAGGCCGAGGGCACGCCGGGCCCCGGCTTCCGCATCCTGGCCCAGTTCGTTCGTGACCTGTCGTTCGAAAACCCGAAAGCTCCCGACAGCCTGCGGGTCGAAGGCCGTCCGGCCATTGATCTGGGCGTCGAAATGAACGCTCAGGGCCGACCCGACGGCCTGTTCGAGGTCGATCTGAAACTGTCGATCAAGGCGTCGACTGATTCCATGCCGGTCTTCCAGATCGAGCTGCTGTACGGCGGCCTGTTCGCCCTGCAGGGCGTTTCGGAAGCCGATATCGAGCCGCTGCTGCTGACCGAATGCCCGCGCTACCTGTTCCCGTTCGCCCGCGAAATCATCGCCCGGGCTACGGCGGACGGCGGCTTCTACCCGCCCTTCATGATGGAACCGATCGATTTCGGGGCCATCTATGCCGCGCGCAAGGAAGAAGTGGCCCGCGGGGCCCCGGCCGGACAGGTCGGCCAGGCCTAGGCCCCACCGCCAAGGACCATGAAGGGGGCGTCCGTCAGTCGGCGGACGCCTTTTTCATGTCCAGACCATAGCCGGTCCACAGCGACTGGTCTTTCAGCATGGCCGCAAGGAAGGCCCGGTGGGCCGCCCGTTCCTCCGGATGCGAGCGCAACGGCAAGGGCCGGGGCCGCGGAGCATGGCCGCCCGAGGCCATAAAGGCCGCCGTGGTCGCCGCCGCCCCGCCGCGCGCACTGAGATCCAGCACCCGTTCCTTGCCGCCCTTCAGCTCCAGATAGACCTCGGCCAGCAGACGGGCATCGATCAGGGCCCCGTGCAGCGACCGCTCGGCCAGGGAAATCTTGAAACGCCGGCACAGGGCATCCAGCGAATTCCCCATGCCGGGAAAACGCTGCTGGGCCAGCTGCAGCGTATCGATCCAGCGGTCCTCGTGCAGGATCGCCTGACCGCACAAGGTCATCTCGTGATTGATGAAGCCCCGGTCGAAGGCGGCATTGTGGGCGATGACCGGGGCGTCGCCGATGAATTCCATCAGGTCGGCGGTGATCTCGCGAAATTTCGGCGCGTCCTTCACCTGGGCGTCGGTGATGCCGTGGACGCGGATGGCGTCGGGATCGATCAGCCGCTCGGGATGGACCAGACGATGAAAGGTGCGACCGGTCGGCAGCAGGTCCTCGATCTCGATACAGCCGACCTCGATCAGCCGGTGACCCTGACGCGGATCCAGTCCGGTGGTTTCGGTGTCGAGAACGATTTCGCGGGCCATGCCGCCTTAATGGGGCGGTTCGTCTGCAACCGGAAGACCCCGTCGCGGCGGCATCCAGTGCAGATCGAGGACTGTCCCCACGATTTCCGCCACCCGGGCCCGGGCCAGAGCCATGCCCTGGCCCGTATCGACGATAAAATCGGCGCGGCGGCGCTTTTCGGCATCGGGCAACTGGCGGGCGAGGATAGCATCCAGCCGTTCGGGGGTCATGCCGGGCCGGTCCAGCACCCGGCGGCGCTGGATATCGGCGTCGGCGGTGACCACGACCACGGCATCAACAGCCGCGTCGCCACCGGTCTCATACAGCAGGGGAATATCCAGCACCGCCAGCTTCACCCCGCGCGCTTCGGCCGCGGCCAGGGCCTCCAGCCGCCCCGCCAGGACCAGAGGATGGACGATGGCCTCAAGCCGGGCGTAGCCCGCCGGATCACGCCCCAGGGCTTCGGCCAGCCGCGTCCGGTCTATGCCCCTGTCGACCACAACTCCGGGAAAAGCCTCTCCCACCGGCGCAACGGCGGCTCCGCCGGGCGCATAGAGGGCGTGCACCGCCTCGTCCGCATTCCACACCAGAGCCCCGGCCTCGGCGAACATGCCCGCCGTGGTCGACTTGCCCATGCCGATTGATCCGGTCAGGCCCAGCACAATCACCGATCGACCTCGCCGAGCGCGGCCAGGGCCAGGGTCCGGACGTCGATAGCCGGCGGCGTGATACCGAACAGGGCCGAGAACGACGGTCGGGCCTGACCGATCAGCATGGCCAGACCATCCACTCCCTTCAGGCCGCGAGCTGCGGCCGCCGCCAGAAACGGCGTGATCAGCGGCTGGTAGGTCATATCCATGACCACGGCATCATCAGGCAGGACCGACAGATCAATCGTCGGCGGAACGCTGAGGGCATTCACGACCAGAGCCGCTGTCTCGAGCGCTGCAGGACCGGCCACCGTGGCTCCGAGGTCGGCAGCCAGGGCCTCGGCCCGGACGGATGTGCGATTCAGAACCGCCACCTCCGCCCCCGCGGCTATCAAGGTCCGAACCGCCGCCCGCGCGGCCCCGCCGGCCCCGAGCACCACAACCGACCGGTCACGCACAACCAGATCGGGTGCCTGTTCCGCCAGGGCGGCCATCAAACCGATGCCGTCGGTACTGTCGGCGTGGATACGGCCGTGATCGAAGATCAGAAGATTGGCGGATCCGCAGCCCCGGGCCACGGCACTAACAGTATCGGCCAGGGCCAGGGCCTGTTCCTTGAACGGCGCGGTGACATTCAGGCCGCGCAAGGCTCCGGAACGACCGCGCGCAACCAGGGCCTCGAATTCTGCGGCGTCCGCCGGCCCGTGGGCACGATAGGCGGCGTCCAGACCGGCGGCGGTAATCCAGGCGTTATGAAGCAGTGGACTGAGCGAATGGGCGATCGGCTGGCCGGCGACCCCGGCGATCACGGTCACAGGGCCAACACGCCGACACGGCGCAGCTCGGCCAGAACCGGCCACAGGGGCAGGCCAAGGACGGTGAAATAGTCGCCGTCGACGGACTCAAACAGTTGCGACCCCATGCCTTCGAGTCGGTAGGCACCAACGCAGGCCAGCAGGGCCTCGCCCTCGGCGGCCAGATAGGCATCCAGAAAGGCGTCGGAGAAGTCGCGCATGGTCAGGGTCACCGTATCGACCCCGGACCAAACCAGTCGGCCGTCGCAGGCGAGGGCGGCCCCGGAATGCAGCTGGTGGCTGCGCCCGCGCATTGAGGCCAGGCGGGCTCGGGCCGCCTCCAGCGTCGGGGCCTTGGACACAAGACCCTTGTCAAAGGCCAGGGTCTGATCCGCGCCCAGCACCCAGGCCTCAGGATCATGACGCGACACATCCAGGGCCTTGGCCCGGGCCAGTTCCAGCGCCAGTTCGGCCGGCGCGACATGGGTCAGGCCCGCCTTGAGCGCGGTTTCGTCAACATCGGCCGGGCGGACGGTAAAGGGCACACCGGCTCCTGCCAGCATGTCGCGGCGGGCGGCGCTGCCTGAGGCCAGGATCAGCCGTTCACCGGGCGGGCCGCTCATCCGGGGGATCCGACGCGGTTCGTCCGGCGCTCACTGATCAGATTGATGATGGCTGCCGCTGTTTCCTCAATTGACCGGCGCGTCACGTCGATCACCGGCCAGCCGCGGCGTTCGAAGGCGCGGCGGGCCTTGACCGTCTCATCGCGCACAGCGTCGTGGTCGATATAGGCCGAGGCCCGATGGGCATTAAGCCCATCCAGCCGGTTCTTGCGGATCTGCACCAGACGATCGGGCGAGACCGTCAGGCCAATAACCAGCGGCGCCCTCAGGGCAACCAGCCGTTCGCCGTCCTCCTGCCCGGGAACCAGCGGCACATTGGCGGCACGAATACCGCGATGAGCCAGGTAGATGCAGGTCGGGGTCTTGGACGTACGACTGACCCCACACAGCACCACATCTGCACTTTCCAGCTGCTCCGTCGTTCCCTGGCCGTCATCATGCGCCATGGCGAAGTCCAGTGCCGAGATACGGTTGAAATAGTCGTTGTCCAGCGTGTGCTGGGCCCCGACGCGGGTCGACAGAGCCGCTCCCAGATAGCGGGACAGGGCTCCGACGAGCGGATCCAGCGCGCCGATCTGCGGCATATCGAGGTGACGACAGCCGTCCTCCAGCTGCTCACGCAGTTCGCGATCGACGATCGTGTGCAGCACCACCCCGGGGGCCGAGGCCATTTCCTCCAGCACCCGCTCCATCTGCCGCGGTGACCGGACCAGGGCATAGATGTGCTCGATCGGAATGACGCCGTCGAACCGGGCCGTCACCGCCTTGGCCATGGCATTCAGGGTCTCACCCGTAGAATCGGAGACCAGATGGACATGGAAATAGGTGGCCAGGCGCGTACTGCCTGAGGCGCGGCCGGGGGTCATCGGGGATTGCTCATCGAAAAAGGCTCATGGAACCGGAGACTCCTGGGGACGAAGGCGGGCGCCGATGCGGGACGGGCACCTCCAGCGGGGCACAGAACTCTATAGCCGGGCGCGGCCGAAGCGGCGAGCGGGGATGAGCCGGGACGATCCAGGCCGCCACAGCGGACTCCGTCCCCCGACGCCGGGAGACGATCTGGTCGGTTGGGGACAGGCTTAACAAAACCTTAACACTCCCCGACGTCCTCCCGAGCTCCAGCCTGGCCGAAAGGCCCGCGTGTTAAGGTTTCATTAAGGATTATCCCCGGTTTCAACAGCCCCGGCCAGCGACCGCGATCCGGGCAGCAGGTCCCCGTGGACAAGGGCGGATCCGGACGGGACAAGGCCGGTTTCGTCCCCGTCATCCCGGGCCCCAACTACCTGCCTCCATTCTTTTTCAAATCTTTTATAAGAAGGGTTGGAAGGGCGAGGCTTGAGCGAAACCGGTCCGGCCCGTAAAGCCCAATGCATGACGAACCCCATTTTGCTTCGAGTGCTTCAGGGCGAGACCATGGTCAGGCCGCCGGTCTGGTTCATGCGTCAGGCCGGGCGCTACCTGCCGGAATACCGGGCACTGCGGGCGACGACGCCGGATTTCATCAGTTTTTGCCTGACACCCGAGAAGGCCGCCGAGGCGACCCTGCAACCGATGCGGCGGTTTGGCTTCGACGCGGCCATCGTCTTTGCTGATATTCTGCTGATCCCCCGGGCCTTGGGCCAGAAGGTCTGGTTCGAGGCTGGCGAGGGACCTCGGCTGGGCGCGATGCCGTCGGTCGAATCCATGCGTGATCTCACCGAAGGGGCCGGCGAGGCCCTGAAAGAAGTGGGTCAGACCCTGTCGCTGGTGCGGGCGGCCCTTGATCCTGAAAAGGCGCTGATCGGCTTTGCCGGGGCCCCGTGGACGGTCGCCACCTATATGCTGGACGGTGAGGCCCGCAGTATCGGCAAGGGTGAGCGGGCTACGGCCCGGACCTATGCCTATGCCGATCCCGAAGGGGTCGACGCCCTGCTGGCGGTGCTGGTCGAGGCGACGGCCCATTACCTGAAGATGCAGGCCGACGCCGGGGCCCAGGTGCTGAAGATCTTCGAGAGCTGGGCCGAGGGCCTGCCGGAAGACCTGTTCGAGCGGCTGGTGCTGAAGCCGCATCAGGCCCTGGTGCGGCGGGTACGTGAGCTGGGCGTCACCGTCCCGCTGATCGGCTTCCCGCGGGGTTCGGCGGCGCTGGCGGAACGCTATGCACGCGACACCGACTTTCAGGCGGTGGCCCTGGATACTGCCTGTCCGCTTGAGATCGGAAAACGGGTCCAGGCGATCAAGCCGATCCAGGGCGCGCTGGATCCGTTGCTGCTCCGCAACGGCGGGGCCGGTCTGGACCGGCGCGTCGATCAGCTGCTGGAGGCCTGGGGCGCGGGACCGTGGATCTTCAACCTCGGCCACGGTATTCTGCCGGACGTACCGATCGCTCACGTCGAACAGGTGCTGAAGCGGATCGGGGCCCAATGACCAGTTCGGGTGGACAGCGTATCGCGGTGGTCGTGTTCAACCTCGGCGGTCCGGACAGCGCCGCGACCGTGCGGCCATTCCTGTTCAACCTGTTCAACGACAAGGCCATCATCGGCCTGCCCAATCCGTTTCGTTCACTGCTGGCCTGGCTGATCTCGTCGCGGCGGGAGAAACCGGCCCGGGCCAACTATGCGCTGATGGGGACCGCGTGGAATGGCGGCTCGCCGCTGTTGCCCCAGACGCGGGAACAGACGGCGGCGCTGGAATCCGTCCTGTCCGACCGGCTGCCCGGCGATACGGTGCGGGTGTTTACCGCCATGCGCTACTGGCATCCGATGACGGCGGAGACGGTGACGCGAGTGACGGCCTGGAAGCCGGACCAGCTGGTTTTGCTGCCCCTGTATCCGCAGTTTTCGACCACCACCACGGCCTCCTCGCTGAAGGCTTGGAATGACACCTACAAGGGATCGGGCGTGGCCCGCACCGTCTGTTGCTATCCGCAGGCTCCGGGCTGGATCGAGGCTCAGACCGCTGCCATACGGGCCCGGCTGGACGAGGCCGGCGACCAGCCGATGCGGGTCCTGTTTTCCGCCCATGGTATTCCGGAAAGTCTGGTGCTGAAAAAGGGCGACCCCTACCAGGAACAGATCGAGGCCGGTTGTGCCGCCGTGGCGGCGCGCGCCGGGCTGACGGACTGGGCTGTCTGCTATCAGAGCCGGGTCGGGCCGATGACCTGGCTGGGGCCGTCGACGCCGGACGCCATCTGTCAGGCGGCCGTGGATGGAGTCGGAGTGGTGATCGCGCCGATCGCCTTCGTTTCTGAACATATCGAGACCCTGGTCGAACTGGATATCGAATACGCCGAACTGGCCGAACAGGTCGGGGTCCGCCCCTATCTGCGGGTGCCGACGCCCGGAACCGCGGCCCCCTTTATCGATACCCTTGCGACGGCCACGCTGGAGGCTCTCGGCCGGACCGGGACCGCCCCGTTCGGCCCGGGCTGCCAGGGGGACTGGGCGGCCTGTCCCTGTCAGGCAGAGTGACGCGCGGCATGAGTTTCGAGACCTTCAACATCGTGCGCGGCCTGCATATCCTGGCGGTCATCGCCTGGATGGCGGGCATGCTGTTCCTGCCGCGCCTGTATGCCTATGACGCCGAACAGGCGGGCAAGGCCGAGCCGCTGCGCTCGGAGATGCAGGCCCTGCTGCGCGAATGGCAGCGTCGCCTGCTGAAGATCATCGTCAATCCGTCGATGATCGCCGCCTGGGTCTTCGGCGTCTGGCTGATCCTCATCCATGTCTATGGTTTCGGCGAGGGTTGGGAATTTCTGGCCCGGCCGTGGATGGCGACCAAACTGCTTGCAGTGATCGCTCTGAGCGGCTGGCACGGCTTTCTGGCCGGGGAATTCCGCCGTATCGGAGCGGGCACCTCGGTGCGGACCGGCCGATTCTGGCGCATGACCAACGAGATTCCCTTCGTGATCGCCGTGATCGCCGTCCTGTCGGTGACCACGGAATGGATGCTGGGCTGAACCGTCCGGCTTGACCTGACCGGGCGGGCGTGGTTTCGCTGAAGGCGAGCCGTTCCAATTCTGTCCGGGGCGGCCCCTCTCTTCTGCGACGCCCGTGGCCCCGTGCCCGGGATGACCCGTCGCCTCTCCTTCCGGCCGCAAGGCCAGACATCGCCAAGCCCGCCCCGACCCCGCCTCTCGCGGGCCCTCGCGGTCGCGCGCAGACCTGTAAGACCATGACCGATCCGACCGACACGCCCGAAATCGAAACCCCCGTCGAGACCGCTGTTGAAACGCCGGAGGCTGAGGCCCCTGACGTCGACAACCATGGCAAGCGCGAAATCGCGGCCACAGATCTGCCGATGGTCGATCAGGAGTCGGACGATGAGGACGATGACGGCGAGTCGATCGTCCCCAACGGCCGCATCACCCTGCAGGAGCTGAACGACAAGACGCCGGCCGATCTGGTCGCCTTCGCCGAACAGTTGGAGATCGAGAACGCCTCCAATCTGCGCAAACAGGATCTGCTGTTCGCCATCCTGAAGACCCTGGCGGACGAGGAGGTGGAGATCATCGCCTCGGGCGTGCTGGAGATCCTGCCCGACGGCTTCGGCTTCCTGCGCAGTCCCGGTGCCAACTATCTTCCGGGTCCGGACGATATCTATGTGTCGCCGTCGCAGATCCGCCGCTTCGGCCTGCGCTCGGGCGATACCGTCCATGGGGCCGTGCGCGGTCCGCGTGAGGGCGAGCGCTATTTCGCCCTGCTCAAGGTCGACACCATCAATTTCGAGGACCCGGAAACGGTCCGCACCAAGGTCCTGTTCGACAATCTGACGCCGCTCTATCCCGACGAGCGGTTCACGATGGAGATCCAGGACCCGACGCTGAAGGATCGCTCGGGCCGGGTGATCGACATCGTCGCCCCCCTCGGCAAGGGCCAGCGCTGCCTGATCGTCGCCCCGCCGCGGGTCGGCAAGACGGTGATGCTGCAGAACATCGCCAAATCGATCGAGAAGAACCATCCGGAAGTCTTCCTGATCGTGCTGCTGATCGACGAGCGGCCCGAGGAAGTCACCGACATGCAGCGCACGGTGAAGGGCGAGGTCATCGCCTCGACCTTCGACGAACCGGCGACCCGCCACGTGGCCGTGGCCGAGATGGTCATCGAAAAGGCCAAACGCCTGGTCGAGCACAAGCGCGACGTCGTCATCCTGCTGGATTCGATCACCCGCCTGGGCCGCGCCTACAACGCCACCGTGCCCTCGTCGGGCAAGGTCCTGACCGGCGGTGTCGACGCCAACGCCCTGCAACGGCCGAAACGGTTCTTCGGTGCGGCGCGAAATGTCGAACAGGGCGGCAGCCTGACCATCATCGCCACGGCCCTGATCGATACGGGCAGCCGGATGGACGAGGTCATCTTCGAAGAGTTCAAGGGCACCGGCAACTCGGAGATCGTGCTGGACCGTAAGGTCGCCGACAAGCGCATCTTCCCGGCCATCGACGTGCTGAAGTCCGGCACCCGCAAGGAAGAGCTGATCACGCCGAAGGATCAGCTGGCCAAGACCTATGTGCTGCGCCGGATCCTGAACCCGATGGGTCCGCAGGACGCGATTGAATTCCTGCTCGACAAGATGCGCCAGTCCAAGAACAACAGCGACTTCTTCCAGTCGATGAACACCTGATCCGTCCCCGGACGGATCTGTGTTTCACGTGAAACGGAGACAGCGGCGATGAAGGTCAATATCGAGATCGAATGCGAGCCGGCCGAGGCGCGGGCCTTTCTGGGCCTGCCCAATGTCGAGCCGCTGAATGATCATCTGGTCAGCGAGATGAAACGGCGCATGGACGAGAATATGTCGGCCATGAAGCCCGAAGAGCTGATGAAGAACTGGACCAGTTTCGGCATGCAGGCCCAGGACCAGTTCCGCAAATTGATGGAAACCGCCGCCGGCAGCACGACGAAGTGAGACCTGTCTCCTCCCCACAAGGGGGGGAGGGGGACCGCGAAGCGGTGGAGAGGTTCCGACCTGCGTCCGCCGTCGACCGCCCCTCCGTCACGCCGCTCGCGCGCCGTGCCACCCCCTCATTGCTGCGCGACAGGGAGGAGACATGATCACCGAAACCATCTTCGCCCTGGCCACCCCGCCGGGGCGTGGGGCTATCGCCATCCTGCGTCTGTCCGGACCGGGGGTGGATACGACCCTGTCGGCCCTGGGGGCCGGTGCGTCGAGGGCGCGGATGGCCAGTCTGCGCAATCTCAGCCATGGCGGCGCGATTCTTGACCAGGCGCTGGTCCTGCGCTTTCCGGGCCCTGCCAGCTATACGGGTGAGGACTGCGCCGAACTGCATCTGCATGGCGGCCGGGCTGTGGTCGAGGCGGTGGCCGAGGCCCTGACAGAGCTGGGCCTGCGACCGGCCGAACCGGGCGAATTCACCCGCCGGGCCTTTGAACATGGACGGATGGATCTGGCCCAGGCCGAGGCGGTCGCCGATCTGATCGACGCCGAGACGGCCAGCCAGCGGTCCCAGGCCCTCGGCCAGCTGGACGGGGCCCTGTCGCGGACCTATGCCCGGTTCCGTACCGACCTGCTCAAGGCCCTGGCCCTGGTCGAGGCCGAGATCGATTTTCCCGATGAGGATGTTCCGGACAATCTGGCGCGGATGGCCGGTCCGGTTCTGGACAGTTTGATTGCCGATCTGCGCCAGGCCCTGGCCGATGCGGCGCGCGGCGAGCGCGTGCGATCCGGCTATCGCATCGTGCTGATCGGTGAGACCAATGCCGGCAAGAGCTCGCTGTTCAATGCCCTTGTCGCGCGAGAAGCCGCGATCGTCACCCCGGTCGCCGGGACCACGCGCGATGTGCTGGACGCCGAACTGATCATCGGTGGCTATGCGGTGACCCTGTCGGATACGGCGGGTCTGCGGCTGAGCGAGGATGTGGTCGAGGTCGAGGGTGTTCGGCGGGCCCGGGCCCGGGCCGAGGCGGCGGAGCTGCGGCTGTGGGTGCGGGCTCCCGGGGACATCCCCGGCCAGGCCGCGACCCTGATCCGACCCGGCGATCTGACCGTCCTGACCAAGGCGGACCTGGGACCGGTGGTTACGGACGATGCAGATACGGTCGTCGTCAGTACCGCGACCGGCACGGGCCTGGCCGCACTTCATGATCGGATCGCGGCGCGGTTGATGGCCGATCTGGCCGGCACCGACTTTCCGGCAGTGACCCGCGAACGCCACCGCCGGCGGCTGGTCGAGGCGCTGGCGGCGGTCGAGGCGGGACGGGCGGCGCTGGATCACGGCCCGGAAATGGCTGGCGACGACCTGCGTCGGGCAGCGACAGCCCTGGGCCGGGTGACCGGCGCTATCGGCGTTGAAGATATCCTCGGCGAGGTCTTCTCGACCTTCTGCATCGGCAAATAGGTTTCACGTGAAACACTGGCCCGGTGGCCTTCGGCCGCCTTTTCCCCTATGTCCCGCCCCATGAAGCTGAAGTTCGACGTCATTGTCATCGGCGGCGGTCACGCCGGCTGCGAAGCCGCGGCTGTCTCCGCACGCGCCGGTGCCGACACATTGCTGCTGACGCAGAAGCTGGAGACGATCGGCGAGATGTCGTGCAACCCGGCCATCGGCGGTCTGGGCAAGGGCCATCTGGTCCGCGAGATCGACGCCATGGACGGGATCATGGGCCGGCTGGGCGATGTGTCCGGCATCCAGTTCCGCCTGCTGAACCGCTCGCGTGGGGCCGCGGTCCAGGGGCCGCGCAGCCAGATCGATCGCCGCCTGTATCGCGAGGCCATGCAGGCCGAACTGGCGCAGACGCCGAACCTGAGCCTGCGGGCGGGAACGGCCGAGCGGCTGATTCTTGACGGCAACCGGGTCGTCGGGGTGGTCACCGGCGACGGGGACGAGATCCGCGCCGCCGCCGTGGTCCTGACCACGGGCACCTTCCTGAACGGCATCATTCATCGTGGTGATGAACGGATCCCGGCCGGGCGCGACGGGGAAGCGCCCTCGACCGGTCTGGCCGCCGACCTCTACGGAGCCGGTCTGCAGATGGGGCGGTTGAAGACCGGGACCCCCGCGCGGCTGGACGGGCGCACCATCGCCTGGGACCGACTGGAGATGCAGGCGGCGGACGAGACTCCGGTGCCCTTCTCCTTCCTGACCGACCGGATCACCGTGCCGCAGATCGCCTGCGGCATCACCCACACGACGGAGGAGACCCACCGAATCATCGCCGATAACCTCGGCGAGAGCGCCGTCTACGGCGGTCACCTGACCGGACGCGGGCCGCGCTACTGTCCGTCGATTGAGGACAAGGTGGTGCGGTTCGCTGACAAGACCAGCCATCAGGTCTTCCTCGAGCCCGAGGGTCTGGACGATCCGACTGTCTATCCGAACGGCATCTCGACCTCGGTGTCACCGGCGACCCAGTCGGCCTTCCTGCGCACCATGCCGGGGCTGGAAGACGTCGCCGTGTTCCGCTTCGGCTACGCCATCGAGTATGACTATGTCGACCCGCGCGAGCTGAGCCCGGCCCTGGAGGTCAAGCGCCGGCCGGGCCTGTATCTGGCCGGCCAGATCAATGGCACCACGGGCTATGAGGAGGCGGGCGCTCAAGGATTGATGGCTGGCCTGAATGCCGCGCGCGCCGCCGCCGGATCGGACCCGATCGTACTGGGGCGGGACCAAGCCTATATCGGGGTTATGATCGACGATCTGGTTACCCGTGGTGTGACCGAGCCCTACCGCATGTTCACCAGCCGGGCCGAGTATCGATTGACTCTGCGGGCCGACAATGCCGATCAACGATTGAGCCCGGTCGGAATCAATGCCGGAATCATCTCCCCGGAGCGGGCGCGGCAGTTCGCGGCCAAGGCGGCCCAGCTGGCCGAGGCCGCGAACCTGGTGCGCGGGACCCGGTTTACCCCGAAGGAAGCCCAGGCCCTCGGGCTGAGTGTCAACGCCGATGGTCAGCGCCGCTCGATGCGCGATCTGCTGGCCTATCCGGGCGTCGATTTGACAGCCTTCGAAGCGGCGTATCCGGCGATCTCCGGCTGGAGCCTGGCCGTGCGTGAGCAGGTCGAGATCGACGCCGGCTACGCCAGTTATCTGGACCGGCAGGCGGCCGACGCCGCGGCCCTGCGCCGTGAGGAGGACCTTCAGGTCCCGGCCAATCTGGACTATGCCGCGATCGGCGGCCTGTCGCATGAAATCCGCGAGAAGCTGACCCTGGTCCGCCCGCTGACGCTCGGCCAGGCCGGGCGGATCGAGGGCATGACGCCGGGGGCCCTGACGGCTCTGCTGTCGCATGTGAAGAAGGCCCGGGTCGCCGCCTGATGGATACGCAACTCGCCGAGGCCGCGGTCGCCTTTCAGGCCCGCACCGGGGCCACGCTCGCCCAGATGGCCGATCTGGAGGCGTTTCGTCAGGAACTGGTCGCTGCCAATGCCGTGATGAATCTGGTCGGCCCCGATAGCTTGCCGGACTTCTGGAACCGCCATGTCTATGACTCGGCCCAGCTGCTGGAGCGCGAACCGGATGCCCTGACCTGGGCCGATCTCGGAGCCGGGGCCGGGTTTCCCGGTCTTGTCCTCGCCATCCTTCTGAAGGGTCGGCCGGGCGCGCATGTCTGGCTGATTGACAGTCTGGGCAAACGCTGCCGCTTCCTCGAAATCGTCGTCGCCGACCTCGACCTGCCGGCGACGGTCATCAATGGCCGGGCCGAGAGCCAGACGCTCGCAGTCGACATCGTGACCGCCCGGGCGCTCGCCCCGCTGGAAACCCTGCTGGGTTATGCACAACCCTACATCAAGCGTGGGGCGAAAGGTCTGTTCCTCAAGGGCGAGAAGGCCGAGGTTGAACTGGCAGCCGCCCGCCAGTCCTGGAAGGTCGAGGCCGCCCTGTCCGTGTCGCGCAGTGATCCCCGCGGCCGCCTCGTTGAAGTCCGGAGTCTTCGCCGTGTCCCCTGACAGTACCAGTCCCCGTCAGACCCGGGTGCTCGCGGTGTCCAACCAGAAGGGCGGGGTGGGCAAGACCACCACGGCCATCAATCTCGGCACGGCCCTGGCCGCGATCGGTGAAAAGGTGCTGATCGTCGACATGGACCCGCAGGGCAATGCCTCGACGGGTCTGGGTGTTCCACGTGAAACACGGCGGATCACGATTTACGATGTCATCGTCGATGGGCGGTCGGTGGACGAATCTGCGGTTGAGACCACTGTTCCCGGCTTGCACATCATTCCCGCCGACAGCGACATGTCGGGCGTCGAGATCGAACTGTCCCAGGCGGATCGCCGTTCCTATCGTCTGCGCGACGCCCTGCAGGGTCAGGGTCGCGATGGGCATACCCGGTATGACTATGTGCTGATCGACTGCCCGCCGTCCCTGAACCTGCTGACGCTCAATGCGATGAGCGCCGCCGACGCCGTGCTGGTGCCGCTTCAGTGCGAGTTTTTCGCCCTGGAGGGCCTGACCCAGCTGATGAAGACGATCGAGATGGTACGGCAGAGCCTGAACCCGGCGCTGGAGATCCAGGGTTTGGTCCTGACCATGTACGATCGGCGCAGTACGCTGTCGGGCCAGGTCGCCGCTGACGTCCGGGCCCATTTCGGGGACAAGGTCTATGACGCGGTGATCCCGCGCAACGTGCGCGTGGCCGAGGCTCCGTCGTTCGGCAAGCCGGCCCTGATCTACGATCTGAAATGCGCCGGCAGTCAGGCCTATCTGAAACTGGCCCGCGAAGTCGTGGCGCGCGAGCGCCAGCGCCGGCTTCAGCCTGCCTGATCCACGCCGCCTGAACCATGCCCGAACCCCTGCAAGAGAACGGAACCGATAGAGTGTCAGAACGTCAAAGAGGCCTGGGTCGCGGACTGTCGGCCCTGCTGGGTGAACAGGTCGGCGAGAGTGTTTCCGTCAGCGGTGGCCCGACCCCGGGGGGGGTGCTGATGGCCCCGGTGGAGAGCCTGAAGCCCAATCCCGATCAGCCGCGCAAACAGTTTGACGCCGCCGAACTGGATGAACTGGCGGCCTCGATCCGTGACAAGGGTGTCCTGCTGCCCATTCTGGTGCGGGCCCAGCCCGGCGAAGACGGCATGTGGCAGATCATCGCCGGCGAGCGTCGCTGGCGCGCGGCCCAGCTGGCGCGGCTGACCGAGGTGCCGATCATCGACCGGCCAATGGACGATCTCGAGGTGCTGGAAGTCGCTATCATCGAGAACGTCCAGCGCTCGGACCTGAATCCGCTGGAAGAGGCCAATGCCTATGCCTTGCTGATGGAGCGGTTCGGCCGCACCCAGGACGCTGTGGCCGGTATCGTCGGCAAGAGCCGCAGTCACGTAGCCAATACCCTGCGCCTGCTGCAGCTGCCCGAGGGGGTTCTGGACCATGTGTCGGCGGGGCGGCTGTCGGCCGGTCACGCCCGGGCCCTGATCACCGCACCGGATGCGGCGGCCCTGGCCGAACAGGTGTTGGCCCAGGGTCTCAACGTGCGTCAGGCCGAGGCCCTGGCCCGCCAGGCCGCGGCGGGTCCGAAGCCGGCGCGCGTCGGCGGCGAGCGCGATACCGGCGGCAATGCCGATGTGGCGTCGCTGGAGCAGGATCTGGCCGATGCCCTCGGCCTCAAGGTCCAGCTGGTTGACCGGCGTGGCAAGGGTGAGCTGACCATCCGCTACGGCAATCTGGAGCAGCTCGACGATCTCTGTCGACGGCTGATGCGGTCCTGAGCCGGGTCGTGCTATGATGGGGTCATGACTGGCCAGACCCCGAAACCTGAATCCGCCGCCGATGCCCTGAAGCGCGTACTGGCCGCCAAACGCGGAGCCGCGCCGGCGCACGCCGGTCTCGACGGGGGCAAGACGGGGGAGCGGGCCGTGGCCGCCAGGAGCGCCGCCCTGGCCAAGCCGGCCTTCCGCAAGGCCTCAAAGCGGGGCTAGCTTCAAACTGGAGTCAAATCCGAGCCGGGCCGGTCCTTTGTCCCGCTCAACCGATTTCGCTCTAAAGGCCCAGTCGCCGCGCCCGCGCTGCGATTTCCAGCAATAGCCGTTCGGCCAGCAGGGCATCGGGGGAACCCGTGGTCTTGGTGGCGACATCGGCCGTATTGATGCTGTCCAGCACCTTGTCGAGGTCTTCCAGACGCCAGTTGCGCGCCTGACGCAGCATTTCGCCCTCCTGTTTCCAGAAGACGCCGGCGGCCTTGGCCGATTCCTTGGCATTGGCCCCGTTGGCCTGCAGCACATTGATCCGGCGCAGCTTGCCCAGGTGGATGGAGGCTTGGCGCACGGCCATGACCGGGCTTTCGCCCTCGGCCAGGGCCCGGCGCAGGCCGGACTGGGCCGGGGCGGGACGACCGCCGAAGGCCTGGAGGGCGGCATCCTGCAGTGAGGCGTCGGGTTCGACGCCCAGATGGGCCTCCAGTTCCTCGACATCGATGGTCCGGCCTGAGCCCGGGCCGATATAGAGGGCCAGTCGCTCGATTTCCTGCCGCATCAGCCCGCGTTCACGCGGCAGGCGGCCGACAAACCGGTCCAGGGCATCCGAGGTCAGGCCAACCTTGTCGCCGGCCAAAGCCTCGCGCGTCATTCGCGCGACATCGCCGGTCTCGTCCTCGTAGCAGACGATGGCCGCAGCCGCCTTCGCCCCTTCGGCGGCCTTGCGCAGGGCCGAGTCCCGGCCCAGCGCTCCGGCCTCTATGACCAGCACGGCGTCGGGATTGTAACCGCCGTCGGCATGGACCTTGACCGCTGCGGCCAGCATCTTGTCGATCGCCGACTTTTCGGCCGACAGGCGCACCCGCACCAGACGGCGGCCGCCGGTCATCGACAGGGCCGTCAGGGCCTCGTCCAGACGGGCCTCGTCACCGTCGATATCGCTGTCGGTCAGCAGGGTAACGTTAAAGGGGTCATTCAGGTCGGGCGTGATGGCGCGGCACAGGACGCCGGCGCGCTCGCCGACCCCTGAACGGTCCTTGCCGTGGATCAGGACCGCCCGGATCGCCGGGTCGGGTCGGGCCAGGAAGCGATCGATCTCGGGGCGTTTGGACAGGATCACGGCTGCGGGGGCGTCCCGGAGGCCAGGGCGCGCAGCAGATTCAGGCGGATGCGCCGGGCCAGACTGGCCGCAGCGCGATCTTCGCCGTCCTGCTGAGCCGCGATGGCGGCATAGGGCTGATCGGCGGCGGCATAGGTGGTGGTGATCACCTCAACCCCGCCCAGCGGCGTGCCGCCGGTCACCGGCGTCAGGGTCCAGGCCCCGCGGACGGTCAGTTCATAGCGGGTCGCCGTATCGTCGATGCGGCGACCCAGCGGCCGACGCGACTGCTCGACGACGGTTTCCAGCCGCCACAACGGCGGCAGACTGCTGTCGTGGGCCAGGGCGTCGTCAAGCTGTTCGCGCAGCCGGTAGCCGAGGCGGTCGTCCGGGGTCGAGACGGTGATCCGCGACAGGCTGGAGCCGGCTCCGGCGTCCCCGTACAGGGGCGTGAAACCGCAGCCGGACAGTGCCAGCATCAGCGCCAGCAGGGGGAGCGGGGCCCGCATCAGCCGACGACCAGATTGACGATGCGATCCTTGACCACGATCACCTTCCGAACCGAGACATTGTTGCTCGACAGATAGGCCTGAATGGCGGGATTGGCGAGGGCGGCGGCCTCGACGTCGGCGTCGGCGGCCCCCCGGGTCATGGTGATCTCGCTGCGGCGCTTGCCGCTGATCTGGATCGGCAGGACCACCTCGTCGTCGGCGGCCAGGGTCGGGTCCCACAGCGGCCAGGGCGCGTTGAGTACCAGACCGGTCTCACCCAGTCGGGCCCAGCATTCTTCTGCCAGGTGGGGGGTGAAGGGGGCGACCAGCCGCGCCAGGGCCGACAGGGCCTCGCGTCGGGCCGCGCCGCCGGCCCTGTCGTGAGTCCGGACCGTGGCGACGAAGGCGTAGAGTTTGGCGATGGCCGAGTTGAAGCGGAAGCCCTCGACCCCTTCAGTGACGGCGCGAATGGCCTTGTGGGTTTCACGGCGCAGGGCCGTATCGGCTGCCGCCTCGCCGGGGCGATCCGGATCGAAGCCGTCGAACTCGGCCCAGACGCGCTGGACAAAGCGGGACGCGCCCTCGACCCCGCCCGTGGTCCATTGCACGTCCCGCTCGGGCGGGCTGTCGGACAGGACGAACAGTCGTCCGGCATCGACACCCCAGGTTTCGACGATCTGTTGTGGCGCGACGACGTTCTTCTTCGATTTCGACATCTTCTCGATGTCGCCGATGGTCAGGGTCTCGCCGGTCGAGATCTGGCGGGCGGAACGTTTGCCGCCGTCATTGGCCAGGTCGACATCGGTGGGCTCGACCCACTGGCCGTCGGCGCGACGGTAGGTCTCGTGGACCACCATGCCCTGGGTGAACAGGCCGGCGAAGGGTTCGCGGACGTTCATCAGGCCGGCGTCGCTGAGGGCGCGGCTGATGAACCGAGCATACAGCAGGTGCAGGACCGCATGCTCAACCCCGCCGATATACTGGTCGACCGGCAGCCAGTGGTCGGCGGCCGCGTGGCTGATCGGCTCGGCCGCGGTCGGATCGGTGAAGCGGGCGAAATACCAGCTTGAGTCGACGAAGGTATCGAGGGTGTCGGTTTCGCGCGTCGCTGCCTCGCCGCAGGACGGGCAGGTGACGTGCTTCCACGTCGGGTGCCGGGCCAGCGGATTGCCGGGAACGTCAAAGGTGACGTCTTCAGGCAGGATCACCGGCAGCTGTTCGGCCGGAACAGGAACCACGCCGCAGGACGGGCAATGGATGAACGGAATCGGGCAGCCCCAGTAGCGCTGGCGGCTGACGCCCCAGTCCCGCAGGCGATAAATGGTCGCGCCCTTGCCTTGACCGGCGGCTTCGATCTTCGCGATCGCTGCGGCCTTGGCGGTCTCAACGTCCATCCCGTCAAGGAACTGCGAGTTGAAGATTCGGCCCGGCCCGACATAGGCTTCGGTCCCGATGTCGACGCTCTCGACGCCGTCCGGCTTGACCACAGCGGTGACGGGCAGACCATATTTGCGGGCAAAGTCGAGGTCGCGCTGGTCGTGGGCCGGGCAGCCAAAAATTGCGCCTGAACCATAGGTCGACAGTACGAAATTGGCTGCCCAGACCGGCAGGGTCTGCTCGGGGTCGAACGGATGCTGGACGCGAACGCCCAGCTCGACGCCCTGCTTTTCGGCCTTTTCGATATCGGCTTCCGATGTGCCCGTCTGGGCGCAGGCCTGGACGAAGGCCGCGACGTCCGGCCGATGTTCGGCGATCGCCCGGGTCAAGGGGTGATCAGGGGCCAGGGCCAGGAAGCTGGCACCGAACAGGGTGTCGGGACGGGTCGTGTAGACCTCGATCGGATCGCGGGCGGGGTCCGGCTCACCCGCGGGCGAGGCACGCAGGAAGGCCGGGGCCTCGGTAATATTCCACCAAAGGGTCGCGCCCTTCGATTTTCCGATCCAGTTCTCCTGCATCAGCCTGACCTTTTCAGGCCAGCGTCCTTCCAACATCTTCAGTCCGTCGATCAGATCGTCCGCATACTGAGTAATGCGCAAAAACCACTGATTTAGCTTGCGTTTTTCGACGACCGCGCCTGAACGCCAACCCTTGCCGTCGATAACCTGTTCATTGGCCAGCACGGTATTGTCGACCGGATCCCAGTTGACCACCCCGTCCTTGCGATAGACGAGACCGCGTTTGTACAGCTCGAGGAACCAGGCCTGTTGCTTGCCGTAATAGTCAGGCTCGCAGGTGGCGAATTCGCGGGACCAGTCCAGCGACAGGCCGAGCAGCTTCAGCTGTTCGCGCATCGTGTCGATATTGGCCCGGGTCCAGTCGCCCGGATGGACGCCGCGTTCCATGGCGGCGTTCTCGGCCGGCATGCCGAAGGCATCCCAGCCCATCGGATGCAGGACGTCGAAGCCCTGGGCCCGCTTCGACCGGGCGACGACGTCGCCCATCACATAGTTGCGGGCATGACCCATGTGGATGTTGCCCGACGGATAGGGAAACATCTCCAGCACATAGTATTTGGGCCGGCCGGTGCCGAGTGTCGGCATGGAAAAGGCGTCGGCCGCCTGCCAGCGCGCCTGCTGGCGGGGTTCGGTGATCTTGGGCTCGTAGCGGGCCACGGATTATCCTGAAGAGGGCTCCCCAGGGATGTGGCCTGAGAGAGGCTTTGGAAAAAGCGGGCCTCAGCCCGCGTTGGACAGGTTCAGCTGGCGCGCCTTGGTGAGGATGGCGTTCTCCAGATCGGTCTCGGTCTGGGGGGCCACCGGGGCGGCGGTCCACTGGCCGGCCTCGTTGCGGATTTCCTTGGTCACGGTGACGTTCAGGGCGTCGGCACGCAGGCGCGTGTCGAGGATGAAAACCGTAGCCTTGAAGCGCTCGTTCGGCGACTGGGGATCGGTGTACCAGTCATAGTTGACCACACCGCCCCAGGGATCGGCCGTCAGCAGGGGCATGAAGCTGAGGGTGTCGAGGGTGGCGCGCCACAGATAGGCGTTGACGCCGATTCCGCTCTGGGCGTCGGTCTGGGGAGCCTTGGCCCCCATGCCCGGCAGGTGCACGCCGCCACAGCCCGAGAGCATCAGGCCGGAAGCGATCAGGGCGACCGCAGCGCCGCGAACCAGGACCATAGGGAATCTCCGTTCAAGAAGTGGACGCCGAACGCATCGCCGAAAGGGTCGGGATGCGCGCCGACGGCCCCGCGCATGAGGTCAGGCGCCGCAGCGTCGTTGTATAACACGGTGAAAAGGGGCGATGACAAGGCGAAGTGGCGCGGACGTGATGGCAGGAGACCCGGGCCAGGGGGGTGGGGCGGGTCATCCGGGGCTCCGCCGGCCCGAGCCCGGCACACGCCATCGCTCGCTACATAGCCCGTCACGCGAGTCCTTGAGGCCTGATTCCCGTGACGCTTGAGCCACAGGAGTCGACAAGAGTCTGGCGCCGGGGCGATTGAAACCCTACCTCCCGTTGACCCCAAAGACCGCGGGTGTCTTATTCTATGGGTGTTCCGGTCATTTGGCCGGGGCCGTAAAACGACCGCACCGATTTAACGGCGCGGAATCAGGGTCGGATATGCAACGGAACGTGGTCATTGCTGCAGTCATCGGAGGCCTGGCGGTTCTCGCCGTGGCTGACGACGCCTCGGCCCAGACCGCCCGTGCCCGCGCACCCGTCGTGACCCTGTCAGAGGCCGGTGCCGCCCGCGCGGCCACCACGCCTCCGCGCCGGGGCCTGCAGTTCAACGACAGCGGCCGCTGGGGTCTGAATTTCAACCTCAGCCAGCCCGTCGGCCGTGAAGCCGACTGGGGTGATGTCGAGGCCGGGGCCTATTATCGCATCAATCCGCGCCTGCGCGTCGGTGCCGCCGCGGGTCTGGCCTCGCCGGAAGCCGATCCGGCCCGTGCCCCCGAAACCGACCGCCGCGCCGCGCCGCGCTTCCGGCTGGAATCCATCTTCAAATTCTGACCGGCTGGCCAAAGGCCGCCTGGATCGACGCCACCCCCGCAAGGCCGCAGGCCCCGGAGCCCGTCAGTGTGTCCGCATTGGCGGCGTTGATCCCGCCCAGGGCATAGACCGGCACGGGCGCGGCCCGCACGGCGGCGGCAAAGGCCGTCACCCCCAGGGCGGGGCGGTGGGCCGAGGTCCCGCCCGCCGCGAACACCGGTGACAGTACCGCCGCCGACAGGGCGCGGGCCCCGGACAGGCTCGCGGTCGAATGGACCGCGCCGGTCACCTGCCAGTCGCGATGGCGGCGGCGCAGGTCATCGGCCCGGTCGAGCGCTCGTTCCGGCAAATGCACCCCGTCCGCCGCGACCGCCTCGGCCAGATCGGCATCGAGGCCGATCAGCAGCCGCACGCCTCGCTCCGTCGTGATCCGACGCAGCCGCTCGGCCACGGATCGGGCATCGGGGGCCCCGAAGCTGCGATAGACGACCGCTGCGCCGGGCGGCAGGCCCGCCGCCGTCAGCCACGGCTCGGGGGTCCGCACCGGGTCGGTGAAGAACAGCAGGGCCGGCCGCCCGGGGTCACGGCTGACACCGGCGGCGGCGCGGGCTAGACCGGTAGCGGCCCCCCACAGGGTTTCAGCGTCCGCGGACAGGATCATGACCCCTTCTTTGCCTGCTTCTCCCGCCCCGTCCACGCGCATCGACGGGATCGCCGCGCGCCTGGCCGGGATTCAGGGCCGGATCGCGTCCGCCTGCCGTGCCGCGGGCCGCGATCCGGGATCGGTGACCCTGACGGCAGTGTCCAAGACCCAGCCGCCCGGGGCGATCGATGCCATCCTGGCGGCCGGACAGCGGGTATTCGGCGAAAACCGGGTGCAGGAGGCCCAGGGACGCTGGCAGGACCGGCGGGCGGATCTGCCGGACCTGGAGTTGCGGCTGATCGGCCCGCTGCAGACCAACAAGGCCGCCGAGGCCCTGGCCCTGTTCGATGTGATCGAGACCCTCGACCGCGAGAAACTGGCCCGGGCCCTGGCGGCGGCGGCCGGGGCCAGCGGAAAGACGCCGCGGGTTCTGGTTCAGGTCAATACCGGGGCCGAGCCGCAGAAGGCCGGGGTGGCGGTCGCGGAGGTCGACGCGCTGGTCGCCCGGGCCCGGGCGCTGGGGCTGACCGTCGAGGGGCTGATGTGTATCCCGCCGGTCGAGGCCGATCCCGGGCCCCATTTCGACCTGCTTGCCGATCTGGCCGGGCGCAACGGTCTCGTGACCCTGTCGATGGGGATGAGCAGCGACTTTGAGTCGGCTATTGCCCGGGGCGCGACCCATGTCCGGGTCGGATCGGCCCTTTTCGGGGAACGAATTGTCCCCTGAGGGGGCTGTAATGACAATCAATGCCCGAAATCGCGCGTTCAAGCCTTGGCGCGGGGGGCAAGCCTCGCCATTCTTGTGACATGCCCACGCCCAGAACCCTGCTGATCATCGACGATGACGACGACCTCCGCGAAGCCCTGGCCGAACAGCTGGCGCTGCATGAGGAGTTCCGCACCGTCCAGGCCGCCAACGCCACCGACGGCATCCGTCTGGGACGAGAGGTGCGGGCTGACCTGATTCTGCTGGACGTCGACCTGCCGGACATGGACGGGCGTGACGCCTGCCGCGAACTGCGCAAGGCCGGGGTCTCGACCCCGATCATCCTGCTGACCGGTCAGGCGTCGGAGGCGGATACCGTCAAGGGGCTGGAGTCGGGGGCCAATGACTATGTCACCAAACCCTTCCGCTTCGCCGTGCTGCTGGCCCGTATCCGCGCCCATCTGCGCAGCCACGAACAGTCCGAGGACGCCGTCTTCCGGATCGGCCCCTATGAGTTCCGGCCGGCCGGCAAGGTCATGATCGACGAGAAGGGCCGCAAGATCCGTTTGACCGAGAAAGAAACCAGCATCCTCAAATACCTGTATCGCGCCGGCTCCAAGGCGGTGATGCGCGAGGAACTGCTGGCCGAGGTCTGGGGCTACAATGCCGGGGTCACCACCCATACGCTGGAAACCCACATCTATCGCCTGCGCCAGAAGATCGAGCCCGAGCCCGGCCAGGCGCGGTTGCTGCTGACCGACACGGGCGGCTACCGGCTGCAGCCCTAGGGTCAGACCGTCGCTGTCTGACGCGGGTCGCGCATGAACAGCGGCAGGAAGACGTGAATCAGCGGGCCGATACTCACCGCATAGAGGACTGTGCCGACGCCGATTGACCCGCCGAGGCCCCAGCCGACGGCGACGACCGTCAGTTCGATACTGGTGCGGACCCATTTCACCGGCCAGCCGGTGCGGGCGACGACGCCGGTCATCAGGCCATCGCGCGGGCCCGCGCCCAGTCCGGCTCCGATATAGGCCCCGCTGGCGACGCCGTTCAGCACGATGCCGAGGATCAGCAGGATGGCCCGCAGGGGGAGCCCGAGGTCGGTCGGTATCCAGTCGAGGCCGAAATTGGCGACCGTGCCGATAACCAGAACATTGGCCACCGTGCCGAAGCCCGGCTTCTGGCGCAGGGGTATCCAGAGCAGCAGGACGGCCAGGCCGATCAGATTGACCACCAGGCCGAAGCTGATGCCGGCCGGGCCCGCGAACCGCTCGAAGACGCCCTGATTCAGAACATCCCATGGATCGAGCCCCAGATCGGCGCGGACGATCAGGGCGATGGACAGGCCATAAAGAATGAGGCCGGCGAACAGCTGGGTCAGGCGACGGGTCATGCCCGTTGTTTGGGTTAAGCTGGCTATGAAAAAAAGAGCCAGTTGGGATATTGTGGACCGATGTCGTCCCGGTCGATCGGTCTTGCCTCTCTCATCCGCCATCTCGGTGCGTGGCGCGCGCCGGGGGCGGGGGCGGCCTATCGCCAACTGGCCGGGACGCTGCGATTGCTGATCCTCGACGGTCGGCTTCCCCTGTCGGTGCGTCTGCCGGGCGAGCGTGACCTGGCGCAGGCCCTGGGGGTGAGCCGCACGACGGCCTCGGCGGCCTATGGCCTGCTTCGTGATGATGGATTTCTGACCGGCGGACGCGGAGCGGCGGCGCAGACGAGTCTGCCCACGGGGCCCCTGGTGCGCCAGGGGGCTGTCAGCACCGGGGCCCAGGCACCAGATGTGATCGACCTGACGGCCGCTGTCCTGCCCGCCGACGCCAGTGTCCACGCCGCCTATGTCCGGGCACTGGAACGCCTGCCTGCCCGTCTGCCCGGCCATGGCTATGAGTCGGCCGGTGTCGAGGAACTGCGGGAGGCGGTGGCGGCGGGATACCGTCGGCGCGGCCTGCCGACCTCGCCGGGCCAGATCCTGATCACCCATGGAGCGCATAACGGCCTCGTTCATCTGTTGCGTCTGACTGTGCGGCCGGGTGATCCGGTGGTGTTCGACCACCCCACCTATCCGCAGGCGATCGACGCCATACTGGCGGCGGGCGCGCGGGCGACCCCGGTCGCCCTCCCGGAGGGCGAAGACCAGGGGTGGGATGTCGACGGCCTGGCCTCAACTTGCCGGCGCAGCGGGGCGGCCATGGCCTATCTGGTGCTGGACCATAACAATCCGACCGGACGGATGATGCGGGCGGCCGACCGTGCGCGACTGCTGGCGGCGCTGAAAGGCAGTGAGACCCTGCTGGTGCTGGACGAGACCCTGGTGGAACTGACGCTGAGCGGGCCGCCGGCGCTCAGCGCCTCGGCCGTCGACGCGCCGCGAATTGTGCGGCTGGGTTCCCTGTCCAAGAGTGTCTGGGGCGGGCTGCGCATCGGCTGGATTCGCGCCGACCGGGTCGTGATCCAGAGGCTGGCCCAGAGCCGGGCCAGTTTCGACCTCGGGGTGCCGATCCTTGAACAACTGGCTGCCGTCGAGCTGTTGAACGACGGTGGCGCGGCCCTGGCGGTGCGCCGGCCGCTGCTGCGGGCGCGGCGCGATCATCTGCGGATGCGGATGGCCGAACACCTGCCGGACTGGTCTTGCCCGGATCCGGCCGGGGGCCTGTCGTTGTGGGCGCGGCTTCCGGACGCGGTCAGTTCGGCCCTGACGGTACAGGCCGCCGCCGAAGGCGTGCGGCTGGCGGCAGGCCCGCGCTTCGGCGTGGATGGTGCTTTCGAACGCCGGCTGCGCCTGCCCTACACCCTGCCGGAAGCCGAACTGGACGAGGCTGTGACCCGTCTGGCGCGTGCCGCGAGGGCGGTCGGGCGGACGGCAGGGCCCGCTCTGGGGGCGGCCGGCAGGCGGGTCGTCGCCTATTGAGCCCTGGAGCAAAATCGGCTGAGTTGGACCCAATCCAACGCGGCTCAGCTTTCGCTCCAGTTTGAATCTGGATCATTTTTTGGATTCAGGTCGATTCGACCTGAAACAAAAATGATCTAGACGTCCAGATCCATCGTGATGGGGCAGTGGTCGCTGGGTTGGGTCCATTCGCGCACTGTGTCGTGGATCAGGGCGCTGCCGGGGATGACGGCCGGGGTCAGGCCCGGCGAGGTCCACAGGTGGTCCAGACGCAGGCCGCGATTGGACTTGCGAAAATCGGCGGCGCGATAGCTCCACCAGCTGGCCAGTTTGGCCGGTTCCGGGTTCTGGTCGCGGATTACATCGGCAAAGCCGCCGGCGGCCTGCAGCCGGCGCAGGGTCTCGATCTCCAGCGGCGTATGGCTGACGATCTTTGACATATAGCGGTGGTTCCAGACGTCGTTCTCGCCCGGCGCGATGTTGAAATCCCCCGCCAGCACCAGCGGCCGCTGCTTGTCGCGACCGCTCATCTCGGCGGTCAGCCGCTCGTAGAAATCCATCTTGTGATCGAATTTCGGGTTTTCGGCCCGGTCCGGCACGTCGCCCCCGGCGGGGATGTAGAAATTCTGCACCTCCACATCGTCGACCATCACCCCGACGCAGCGGGCATGACCCTCGCGGCAGACGTCGAGGACCGGGGCCTCGGTGATCGGCTTGCGGCTGGCGATGGCCACGCCGTGCCAGCCCTTCTGGCCGCCGATTTTCAGGTGCGGCAGGCCCATGGCCTCGAAGGCCGCCCGGGGGAACTGATCCTCCAGGCATTTGATCTCCTGCAGGCACAGGACGTCGGTTTCGGACTCGGTCACAAAGCGCGCGACCTGGTCGATGCGCAGACGAACGGAGTTGATATTCCAGGTGGCGATACGAAGCATGGTGGGGTTCTAGTCGGCCCGCGCCCGGAAGGCCCGGATTTTTCGACCCCGGGCTGCGTTGGTGCCCCGGGGATGGCCGACAAAAAAGCGCCCGGCGAGGTGGCCGGGCGCCTTGAGGTCGTGTCTGTCGCATCGTCGGGAGGGGGATGAAATCCCGAACGGCCAGGGCAATTTGCGTCGCCCTGTGTCCAAAGTGTCACGTCGCTCGAAAAAAGTCAAAAGGCCATTCCGGGGCGGTCTGACCCCCTAGTTGCGACCGGGCCGGCGGGTCGGGTCGCGCAGCCGGAACAGGCTTGCGGCCAGGTTGGGCTCATTGACCAGGCGGGTCAGCTGAGTGCGGGTCCGTCCACCCTGGGCGTCGGTGATCGTCCATTCCTGCAGCCGCAGCGGATTGCCGGCGAAGGCCAGGATGACCGAACCTTCGTTCGGCTTGCCGGCGTCGCGGGCGGTGATGGCGAAGGCCCCCGACGCCATCCGGGTGACGCGGTCGATGCTGACGCCCTGGTCGAGGCGGACATTGCGGGCCAGGAAGGTCGACAGGGGGGTGGCCCCCAGCGGCACCTGGCGGAACACGTTCAGGCGCGGATCATAGCGTTTGACGTTGTTGCCGTCGGACACGACCAGCAGGCCGGCGGGATCGGTGTATTCGAACCGCATCTTGCCGGGGCGCTGCAGCCAGAAACGACCGGTGCGGCGCTGGCCGCCCGATGCGGTTTCGACGAAGTCACCGCGGGCCGAGGTCAGGTTCTGCAGATAGGTCTGGGCCTGGGCCAGGATGGCGCGATCTTCGGCCGACAGCCCGGCCTGGGCGGCAGCGGGCAGGGCTGCAAGCGCTGCCAGGCTGGCGGTGCCGAGGGCAGTGGCCCCAAGGGTGAAGGCGCGGCGTGAAACGGTCATCAGTCTCTCCCGTTCGGGACGGTTGATTGGAACAGTCTATATGGGGGACCGGCTTGTCGAAGCCATGTCCCGACCCTGACCATATTCCGGCGGCCGGATGAAGTGTCGTTCATCGCAGGATGTTCCCGAAACGCCGTCTGGTGCCGTTCGGACCTGTGCCCTAAGACCGGAGGGAACAGGGAGTTCCAGCGGATGAACATGTCGACGCTTCGTACCTGGGCCGTGATCGGCCTGTTGACGGCGGCCCTGCCGGTGGCCGCCCTGGCCCAGTCCGAGGCCGCAAACCCCTATCACCAGACCCCGGCGGTGCTGGCACATCTGGCAGATGTGCCTGTTGCGATGGACGCGCCGGGTCTGGCCCCGGGGCGCACCGACTTCACCAGCCAGGCGGAGATGGAGGCCCACCTGCGCGGGCTGAAGGCACGCGTGCCCGGCCTGTTCCTGGGCTCGCTGGGCCGGTCGGCCGAGGGGCGCGACCTGCCGTATCTGGTATTTACCGCCGAGGGTCTGCAGGACCTGACCGCGGTGCGGCGGCTGGACCGGCCGGTCATCTGGCTGGTGGGCCAGCAGCACGGCAACGAACCGTCCGGGGGCGAGGCCATGCTGGCCCTCGCCTCGGCCCTGGCGGAAGGGGAGCTGACGCCGCTGCTGGACCGGATCACCGTGGTGATCGTGCCGCGCATGAACCCGGACGGGGCCGCAGCCTTCACCCGCCGCACCGGTCTCGACTTCGATCTCAACCGCGATCACCTGCTGGCCACCCTGCCGGAAAGCCGTGGCGTGCAGGCGGCCATGGCCCTGCTGCCCCCGGATGCGGTCGTCGATGCCCACGAATATGGCGCGGCCGGCCCGCTGCAGCGTTTCGGACGGCTGAACGCCGCCGACGAGACGATCCTGGATGCGACCCATCCCGGCGTGCCCGTCGACGTGACCCGGCTGGCGCGGGACACCTATCTGCCGGCCATGCAGACGCGCCTCGATGCGGCCGGGCTGATGTCATCGGTCTATCTCAGCGGCATTCCGCGCACGGGTCCCATGGTCACCGGTGGCACCTCGCCCGGCATTTCGCGCAACTACTATGGCCTGACCGGCGCGGTCTCCTTCCTGCTGGAGTCGCGTAACGGCGGCGGCCGCGAAGCGTTTCAGCGGCGGGTCGCCAGCCATTATCTTGCGGCGTCCGGCTTCCTGGAGGCCGCGGCGAAGGACGGACCGCGCCTTCGTCGCACCGTCGCCGCGGCCCGGGAAGCCATGGCCACATCGCAGGCCCCGCTGCCGGTCGCCTATGAACCGCCCGTCCTGCCCTTTGACCTGCCGCTGATGGATGCCGAGACCGGCGAGCCGAGCGTCGAGGCCGTGGAGTTGCGGGATTCGCGCCAGCTGCAGGTGACCGAGACGCGCCCGCGCCCGCGCGGCTATCTGCTGGCCCCGGAAGCCCGCTCGGCGATCGAGGCGCTGGAGATCAAGGGCATCCATCTGTGTGCCGCCGCGCCGCAGACCCTGGCCACCGAGGCCTTCCACGTTACCCGGACCGAGCCGATCACCCGCCAGACGCGCGAGGCCAGCACCCTGACCGAGGCCCTGCAGGTGCGGCTGGAGGCTCGCGATGTCGCGGTCGGTGAAGGCTGGATCTGGGTGCCGATGAACCAGTCGGGATCGTCCGTGATCGCCGCCTCGCTGGAGCCGGACTCGGTCGGCAGCCATATCCACGTCGGCCTGGTACCCGTTGCCGACGACGGCATCGCGCCGGTCTATCGCGTGGTGCGGTCGACGCCGCGCACGATCGGCCCCTGCTGAGACGTCACGCCATCGGCGGCGGGCCGGCCAGCACGTCGCGTTTGCCGGCGTGGTTGGCGGGGCTGACCACGCCTTCCTGTTCCATGCGCTCGATCAGGGTGGCGGCGCGGTTGTAGCCGATCTGCAGGCGGCGCTGGACATAGCTGGTCGAGGCCTTGCGGTCGCGGGTGACCACGGCCACGGCCCGGTCGTAAAGGTCATCGCCGGTCGAGACACCCTCGTCGCCGAAGGCATTGTCGCCGTCGCCGTCGGGATCATCGGTGATCAGGTCCAGATAGTCGGGCTCGGCCTGGGCGCGCAGGTGGGCGCAGACTTCCTCGACCTCCTTGTCGTCGACGAACGGGCCGTGCAGTCGGGTGATGCGGCCGCCGCCGGCCATGTAGAGCATGTCGCCCTGACCCAGCAGCTGTTCGCCGCCCTGTTCGCCGAGGATGGTGCGGCTGTCGATCTTGGACGTGACCTGGAAGCTGATCCGGGTCGGGAAATTGGCCTTGATCGTGCCGGTGATGACATCGACCGACGGGCGCTGGGTGGCCATGATCAGGTGGATGCCGGCGGCGCGGGCCATCTGGGCCAGCCGCTGCACCGCGCCTTCGACATCCTTGCCGGCGACCAGCATCAGATCGGCCATCTCGTCCATGACCACGACCAGATAGGGCAGGGGTTCGGGGCGGATCTTCTCGGACTCATAGACCGGGCGGCCCTGGTCGTCGAAACCGGTCTGGACCGTGCGTTCGAAATGCTCGCCGCTGGCCTGGGCCGCGCGGGCCCGGTCGTTGTAGGAGGCGATGTTGCGCACGCCGAGTTTCGACATGCGCCGGTAGCGGTCCTCCATCTCGCGCACCGTCCATTTCAGGGCGACCACGGCCTTCTTGGGATCGGTCACCACCGGGGCCAGCAGGTGCGGGATGCCGTCATAGACCGACAGTTCCAGCATCTTGGGGTCGATCATGATGAAACGGCATTCGGCCGGGCTGAGCCGGTACAGGATCGACAGGATCATGGCATTGACCCCGACCGACTTGCCCGAGCCGGTGGTGCCGGCGATCAGCAGGTGGGGCATGCGGGCCAGATCGGCGACATAGGGCTCGCCGCCGATGGTCTCGCCCAGCGCCAGCGGCAGCAGGTGGGACGGCTTGTCGTATTCGGCGCTGGCCAGCAGATCGCGCAGATAGACCGTCTCGCGTTTGGCGTTGGGCAGTTCGATGCCGATAGCGTTGCGGTTGGGCACGACCGAGATGCGGCAGGCGCGGGCCGACATGCTGCGGGCGATATCGTCGCTCAGCGCGACCACGCGGCCGTGTTTGACCCCCGGTGCCGGGACCAGTTCGTACAGGGTCACGACCGGGCCGGGGCGGATCTGGTCGATTGAGCCTCGCACGCCAAACTCGGCCAGCACGCCTTCCAGCATCTTGGCGTTCTGTTTCAGCGCCTCCTCGTCGACGGAGGCGACGCGCTTGGGCGGCTTGGTCAGCATCGACAGCGGCGGCAGGTCGAAATCGCCCTTGGGCCGGACAAAGTCGAAGGCGGCCTGGCCATCCTCGGCGGCGCGCTTCGACGGCTTGGCCGCCTTGGTCGTGGCGACCCTGGGCTCGGGGGCCGACCGGGCGGGGACCGGGGCCGGTGCCGTCCACGGCGGGGTCGGGTCTTCTTCGGCTGAAAGTTCGGGCTCCGGCTTCGGCCGGGGTCGGCGGGCGGCGCGCGGGGTGGGGGCCGCCGCCGCGGCGGGCTGGCGCAGACCACGGGCCCAGGCCAGGCCCTCGCCCAGATCGGCCAGACGCAGGCCGACGGCATAGCCGATGCTCCACAGGCCCAGCGGCAGGAACAGCAGGGCCGCATAGATGGCACCGCCGGGAATGCGCAGCGCCGTCAGGGCCGAGATCAGCAGGCCGCTGAGACCATCGCCCCACAGGCCGCCGAGCCCGGTGGCCAGCGGCCAGGCGGCGGGCGCGGCCAGGGCCGACAGGCCGGCCGACAGGGCCAGAACCCCGGCGGTGGCCGCAAGGGCCTTGATCGGGGTCGGCTTCAGTCTTTGCTGGATGGCGTCGCCGATGGCCCCGGCCAGGCCGAAGGCGACCAGCAGCAGGGCGGCGGGCCAGGCGGCCAGACCCAGCGACTGCATGGCCAGGTCGGCGAACAGGGCCCCGTTGGCCCCCAGCCAGTTGGACGGGTCCTGGCTCGAGGCGGCGTTGAGACTGGGGTCGGCCGGATTCCACGACAGCAGGGCCACCGTCAGCAGGGTCGCCAGCAGGGCCTGCAGCACGCCCCGGAAACGCACCACGAAGGGCGCGTCCCACAGGATGCGGGCACTGTCGAAGGCGCGCTGGCTGAGGACGAGGGCGGCGGACATGGTGAGGCGATCCCCGGGGAACAAGAACTGACCTTCCTTGTCGCCCGCGCAGGGTTAAGAGGCTGTTTACCAGCCCCGGTTCGACGGTGGATTTCGCGGACGGGCCTGCCCTCGGCCACCGTGCGACCTCCACACCACTGGACGGCGCGGCGCGGTGGAGCGACAACCGCTTCATGAGCAAGCCGGATTCCTATGACGTCATCATCGCCGGGGCCGGCATGGCCGGGGCCAGTTTCGCCCTGGCCGCGGCCCAGGCCGGGCTGAAGGTGGTGCTGGTCGATCCGCAGCCGTTTCCTGCCCAGCTGGCGCCGACCTTCGACGGCCGCTCGACCGCCATCGCCTTTTCGACCTTCCGCATGCTGGACGCCCTCGGTCTTGGCCCGACCCTGCGTCCGCAGGCCTGCCGGATGGACCGGATCCTGGTCACCGACGGCCGGCGGCCGGGGGCCGCGTCAAAGGCCGCCTCCCCCGCCTATCTGCGCTTTGACGCCGACGAAATCGGCGATCGCAATGGCGGCGAGCCGCTGGGCTATATGGTCGAGAACCGCCACATCCGTTCGGCCCTGGCCGAAGCCGTCACCGCCGCCGGGATCGAGGTCCGCGCCCCGGCCTCGGTGGTTTCGGTCGCGGTCGGTTCTGCCCGGGCGCGGGTGACCCTGGCCGACGGGGCGGTGCTGGAGGCCCCGCTCGTGGTCGGGGCCGAGGGCCGCAACTCGCCGGTGCGCACGGCGGCCGGGATCGACACGGTCGGCTGGGGCTACGGCCAGAGCGGGGTGGTGGCCACGGTGCGGCTGGGCCGCGACCACGGCAATGTCGCCCATGAGTATTTCCTCCCGGGCGGGCCGTTCGCCATCCTGCCGCTGACGGACCAGCGCGCCAGTCTGGTGTGGACCGAGACCACGCGCCGGGCCGAGGCTCTGCGGACAGCGTCGGATGCGGCCTTTTCGGCCCATCTGATGCGGCGCTTCGGCGAGTTTCTGGACGGGGCCACGGTCGAGGGGCCGCGCTTCGTCTATCCGTTGTCGCTGTCGCTGGCCGAACAGCTGACCGCGCCGCGCATCGCCCTGATCGGCGACGCGGCCCACGGGGTCCATCCGGTCGCCGGCCAGGGGCTGAACATGGGGCTGAAGGACGCCGCCGCCCTGGCCGAGGTTCTGGCCGAGGCGATGCGGCTGGGTGAGGACATCGGTGCCGAGACGGTTCTGGACCGCTATGCCCGCTGGCGGCGCTTCGACAACACGGCCCTGGCGGCCGGGTTCGATGCCTTTGTGCGGCTGTTCTCCAATGACCTGCCGCCGGTGCGGCTGGCCCGCGATCTGGGCATCGCCCTGGTCAACCGGGTCGGTCCGCTGCGCCGGGCCTTCATGCAGGAGGCGGGCGGGGCGACGGGCGACCTGCCGCGTCTGCTGAAGGGCGAGCCGGTCTGATGCGGTGTCTGGTTCTGACCGCCGTCCTTGGGCTGGCGGGCTGTGCGACGGTCGCGCCGGGCGGACCCACAGGCCCGGGGGCGGCGGATCTGGCGCGCCTGCTGGCGGTGGATCGCGCTACCGGTCCGCAGCTGCGCGCCGTGCGCTGCGACGTTATTCCCGAAGACGGCTCGGAATGGGCCTGCCGCTATGAGGAACGCTCCCGCGAGGGCTTCTGGGTCGGCCTGTCGACCATGGTCGCGCGGGCGGGCGCGGGATGGGAGTTGATCGACCGGCCGTGCAGCGCCGACGAGGCCCTGGCCGATCGCGGACGGTGCCCTCGCTAGAGCGAAATCGGTCAGGTTGGGCTGCGTCCAACCCGGCTCGGATTTTCGCTCCAGCGTGATGCTGGACCATTTTTTGGATTCGGGTCGAATCGACCCGAAACAAAAATGGTCTAGTCCAGCTTGCGGGCTTCCTCGGGCAGCATGATCGGCACGCCGTCACGGATCGGATAGGCCAGTTTGGCCCCTTTTGAGACCAGTTCCTGACGGGTGCGGTCATAGGTCAGAGGGCCACGGGTGGCCGGGCAGATCAGTGTCTCGAGCAGGCGCGGATCGACCGAGACGGGGGTATGAAAATTGTCGCTCATGGTCTTCTCATAGGCCGGTATGGCCGGGGACGGTAGGGCGATCCTGGCTGCGCGCTCAAGCAGGCCGACGGCCGGTAGCGCACTTTACTGAATGGACTGCGGGCTTTCGCCGTCGCCGGTATCGGCGGCGTCGATGCGCATCAGGGCCGTCAGGACCTCGGCGCGATCAAACAGCGTCACCGCCTCGATCAACGCCTGCTTTTCGGCCGGCTCGAACGGCAGGGCCATCGACAGGCTGTTGATCAGGGCCTCGGGCGGGGCGGATTCGGCTGTGTCCCAGTCGATCTCGAGCCCGCGGTTCTCCAGATAGGCCCGCAGGGCGTCGAGGAAGGGCTCGCGGTCCATCTCCTGATCGGTCGGGGGCGAGACCAGATCGGCGGTATAGGCTGAATAGTCAGCACGGACCTGCCGGTAGGGGCCCTGGGTCGGCAGTTCGGCGGTGACCCGGAAGCGGGCGCAGCCGGTCAGGGTGATCAGATAGCGACCGTCCGAGGTCTCGGCGAAACTGGTAATGCGACCGACGCAGCCGACCGGGGACAGGACCGGCAGATCGGCCGGGCCGCCGGACGGCTGGACCATGGCCAGGATGCGGTCCCCGGCCATGGCGTCATCTATCATGTTCAGATAGCGCGGCTCGAAAATGTTGAGCGGCAGCTGGCCCCGCGGCAGCAGAATGGTTCCGGGCAGCGGAAAGACCGGCACCACCTGGGGCAGGTCGGCGGCCTTGATATAGCCCTGGGCCATCATCGATCCCCTTAGGCGAACAGGATGGAGGACAGGCGTTTACGCCCGTCGCGGGCGACCTCGGACGACGCTCCGGCGGCGTCGAATACGGTCAGAAGCTGTTTGCGCGCGGCCTGTTCGTTCCAGTCGCGATCGGCGCGGACAATGGTCAGCAGATGGTCGACGGCCCCGGCGAAATCTCCGCTCGCGGCACAGGCCGCAGCCAGGTCGAAACGGGCCTGATGGTCTGCCGGGTCGGCGGCAACTCGGGCCTCGAGGGCGGTGGCTTCGTGGTCGGGGGCGGCCGAGGCGAGGGCCAGCTGGGCGCGCACGCTCTGGACCGCGGGTTCCGTCGAATCCTGCGGGGCCATGGCGATGGTCTGGCGCGCCTGGTCGGCATCACCCCCGGCCAGATAGACCCGGGCCATGCCGGCGATGGCCTTCTGGTTGTCGGGCTCGAGAGTCAGGACGTCGGCGAAGGCCTGGGCCGCGCCGCCCATGTCGTCGACAGCCAGCGATTCCTCGCCGAGCGACAGCAGGTGTTCGATATCGGAATTGGCGCTCTCGCCACCCGTCAGCTTGTCGATGAAGGCGCGGATCTGGCTTTCGGGGACGGCCCCCTGGAAGCCGTCGACCGGCTGGCCGTTGACGAAGGCATAGACGGTAGGGATCGACTGGACCTTGAGCTGTCCGGCGTAGGCCGGGTTCTTGTCGACGTCGATCTTGACCAGGGCCACGGCCCCGCCGGCGGCGCGCACGGCTTTTTCGATGGCCGGGGTCAGTTGACGGCACGGACCACACCACGGGGCCCAGAAGTCGACAATGACCGGCCGCGTCTTGGACGCCTCGACGACGTCGGCCATGAATCCGGCGTCGGAACCGTCCTTGATCAGGTCGTCGTCTTTCCGGGTCGGGTCGATCAGGGTCATGGGTACTCCACGGGCGCGTAGGGAACGGGATTCAGACTTCAGATGGTCGCGAAGGGGCCGGTCATCAAGCGAGGGTGTCGAAATCAATCACCAGCGGTCTCCGCTCCAGCCGGTCGAGAAAGCTGCGGAAGGCGGCCTGGTCGAGGGCCGTGGTCGCCGTATTGGTCAGCGGATGGAAGTTGACGATCGTCGCGTCCCACAGACGCCGGTCCAGCACAAAGGTGACCTGGTGCTCCACGTCGTTGATCAGGCCCAGGGCGGTGACCGCGCCGGGGCGCACGCCCAGGGTTGACCACATCAGGGCCTCGGGCCCGAACGATAGCCGGTCCGAGCCAATGGCGGCGGGGGTGCGTTTCAGGTCAATGACAGTGTCCTGATGGGCCGAGATCAGCCAAAGTCGGCCCTTTTTGTCCTTGAGGAATAGGTTCTTGGTATGGGCCCCCGGCAGGGCGGCCTTGATCTCCAGCCCCTCCTCCACGCGGAACACCGGCGGATGGTCGAGCGTGGTCTGGGTCAGGCCGGCGGCGGCCATCCAGTCCAGCAGGCGGTCGCGATCGAACAGGGGTGGCTTGTCTTCGGTCATCAGCGCTGTCTAGGAAAAGGGATCACCTTCGATACCCGCCGGAGCCTGACTGTGGAACTGGAATGCTATCCGATGACGGCCCGGCCGCCGGACCTGGTGCCCGGCCGCCAGTCGCGCAACTGGATGGACGCCTTTGCCAGCCGCCATCCCTACCGCTGCCTGCCACTGACCATGGCCAACACCACCGGCTGGGAAATCCTGTGCCCGTTCGGCTTCACCGCAGAATGGAACGGTGGTCCCAGCCAGGCCGACATCACCATCACGCCGGAGCGGCCGACGCGCGAGCTGGACCATTTCGTCACCTCGCATTTCTCGCGCGGGGTGCTGACCATGCATCCGCAGTATCTGTTCCGCACCCCGCCGGGCTGGGGCATGATCTGTTCGGGTTCACCCAATCATGTGAAGGACGGGATCCAGCCGCTGGTCGGCCTGATCGAGACCGACTGGCTGCCCTTCCCCTTCACGATGAACTGGATCTTCACCCGGCCGGGGCGGATCAAATTCGAACGCGGTGAACCCTTCTGCTTCATCAATCTGATCGAGCATCGCAAGGTGGAGCAGTTCCAGCCGGTAATCCGGTCGCTGGAGTCGAATCCGGTCATGTCGGGCCAGTTCGAGGCCTGGAACCGGGCCCGCACCGATTTTAACCAGCGACTGGCCTCGGGCGATCCCGACGCGGCCAAGGAGGCGTGGCAGCGCTTCTATTTCAAGGGTGAAATTCCCGAGGCTCTCGGCGACGCGCCCGAGACCCACGTCAACAAGCGCCGGCTGAAGACGCCGCGGGTCGGCTGACGGTGTGCCCCCGGCCGTCGGCCGGGGGCACGGTCTTCTAGTTCGGACGCGTCAGGCGCGGTCCGACGTTCTGGATGACTTCACGGGCGTCGAAGGCATTGGCGTCGTCGGCCGGCTTGGCTCCCCGGCCCATGACGATCTCGGCCGAGGCCTCGTAGCGGTCGATTTCGCGGACGTCGAAATCCCGACCGAACGGATCGCTCCACGGGCTCCACAGACCGCGGTGATAGACCTGCCAGTAGGGGCTCCAGTAGCGGTACCGTTCATAATAGAAGGGGTCCGGGGTGGCCCCGTAGCGTACGTCGCGGTCGGTGGCGCGATTGACGGTCGAAAACCAGTCATAGCCGTCCTGAACCGTCAGTTCGGCCGACCGCAGCAGCAGGCCCATCTCGACCTGTTCGCGCGTGGTCACCGAATTGCCGGCGAAGGATACCCGGTAGCGGTTGGATTCAAGCCTCTGTTCGGCATAGCCGCCGCGTTCGCCCTGGAAGCCGGCGGGCTGATACGGGGTGGCGGTAGCGCAGGCGGAGAGGGCGAGGGCCGCCGCGACCGCCAGGACCGACGGTCTGATCGACAGAAGTTTCATCTAAGGTCTCCTCAAGGGCCCGTGAGGGTCGCTGGGAGGAAAACGGGGGCTTGGCCCTTCGGTTCCGCCGCCAGCGCCCGCTAGAGGCGCGACACAATCAACAGGGCGGCGAGGAGCAGGAGGACCCCGGTGAAGAGCCCGAATCCGCGCCGGAAACGGGGCTCGGCCATCCGTCGGGCCAGCGCCGCTCCACCCAGACCGTAGGCGGACATCGTGATCACGTCCATGCCGATGGTGGCGAGGGCGAACAGGGCCAGCTGTGGCGCGGCCGGGCGGTTCACATCGAGGAAGGGCGGCAGGACAGCGGTGAAGAACAGCACGGCCTTGGGGTTGGCGATCTGGACCATGAAGCCGTCGAGCACGGCGCTGCGGCCGAGGCGGATTGTCGCGGATTCCGGGTCGGCGGCGGTGGCGAAGACACCGCGCAACGCCCGCACGCCCAGCCAGGCGACATAGAGGGCCCCGCCGATCGACACGAGGCGGAAGGCGGCAGGAAAGGCGGTGACCAGGGCCCCGAGGCCGAGGGCTGCGGCTCCGAACCAGACCAGGGTGGCGGCGTTCATGCCCAGCACCCCGGCCAGGGCTCCTGCCTTGCCACGCTTCACGCCGTTGGCGACCGAGAAAAGGTTGGCCGGGCCCGGGGTGGCGGCCATGACGGCCATCACCCCCAGAAAGGTGGCATACAGGTGGGGATCGACAGGCAGGACCATACCGCCCTGTCGGGCGGGACGACGGTCAGGTCAAGGGGGGGTCAGTCGGCGGGCGTGGCCGGGGGCGCGTCAGTGTTGTCGATGGTGTCGATACTTTCATCCGCCTCGTCGACGGCGTCGATGGCCTGTCCCAGCACGTAATCGGCCATCAGGCCGTAGGTGACCATGTGTTCCGGGTCGTTGGAGGCCCAGGCCCCGTTGCGGGCTATGCCGCCCGCCATGGCCATGGCCCCCTGCATGTCGACGCCGGACAGGGCCTCGGCCGCGACTGCCTCAAGATCGATGTCCGCCAGGGTGTCGGCGGCAATGGCGGTGGCGTGCGACGCGGCGGTGGCGGCGAAGGCAGCCAGATCCGGCTGGTATTCGGCCCACAGGGCGGCCATCCGGGTCTCGCGCTCGGCGTCATCCAGGGTCTGGTCGAGAGACAGGGCGGCGGCCCGTTCGCCGAAACCGTCCATTCGGGCCTCGAAGGCTTCAGCGGCGCGCTTCAGCGCGGCGTCTGACGGGCTGGTTACGTCCCCGGTCACGTTCTGGGCCACGGCGCTGGACAGCGGCAGCAGGGCGAGGGCGGCGGCGAGTGACAGGGCCTTGATCATGACGGGGTTCCTTGAGTTCGGGCCGGAGGATCGATCCTCGACCGACCCGGACTCAAGTGAAATCGCGGTAAGGCTCCGTCGATCAGCCCCGGGTGCGGGCGTCGCGGCGACCCAGAACCCGCAGACGCAGGGCGTTCAGCTTGATGAAGCCGGCCGCGTCGCGGTGGTCATAGGCCTGGACGCCTTCCTCGAAGGTGACGAGGTCCTGATCGTACAGGCTGTCGGCGCTTTCGCGGCCGATGACGGTGACATTGCCCTTGTAGAGCTTGACCCGAACCGTGCCGTTGACCCGCGTCTGGCTGTGGTCGATCGCTGCCTGCAGCATCTCCCGCTCGGGCGCGAACCAGAAGCCGTTGTAAACCAGGTGAGCGTATTTGACGGCGAGTTCGTCCTTCAGGTGCATGGCTCCGCCGTCGAGGGTGATGGACTCGATGCCGCGGTGGGCGGCCAGCAGGATGGTGCCGCCCGGGGTTTCGTAGATGCCGCGCGACTTCATGCCGACGAAGCGGTTCTCGACCAGGTCGAGGCGGCCGATGCCGTTATCATGACCGTATTCATTGAGTTTGGTCAGCAGGGTCGCGGGCGACATGGCCACGCCGTCGATGGCGACCGGATCGCCCTTTTCAAAGGCGATCGAGATCACGGTCGCCTTGTCGGGCGCATCCTCGGGGCTGATGGTGCGCTGGTGCACGAACTCCGGGGCCTCGACCGCCGGGTCCTCCAGCACCTTGCCCTCGGATGACGAGTGCAGAAGGTTGGCGTCGACGCTGAACGGGGCCTCGCCGCGCTTGTCCTTGGAGATCGGGATCTGATGGGCCTCGGCGAAGGCCAGCAGGGCCTCGCGCGATTTGAAGTCCCATTCGCGCCACGGGGCGATCACATGGATGTCGGGCTCCAGCGCATAGTAGCCGAGCTCGAAGCGGACCTGGTCATTGCCCTTGCCGGTGGCCCCGTGACAGACGGAATCGGCCCCCACCATGCGGGCGATCTCGATCTGGCGCTTGGCGATCAGCGGCCGGGCGATCGAGGTGCCGAGCAGGTACTGACCCTCATAAACGGCGTTGGCGCGGAACATCGGGAAGACGAAGTCGCGCACGAATTCCTCGCGCAGGTCGTCGACGAAGATGTTCTCGGGCTTGATGCCCATCTTCAGCGCCTTCTCCCGCGCCGGCGCCAGCTCCTCGCCCTGGCCGAGGTCGGCGGTGAAGGTGATGACCTCTGCATTATACTCGGTCTGCAGCCATTTCAGGATGATCGAGGTATCGAGACCGCCGGAATAGGCGAGGACAACCTTCCGGGGGGCGGTCTTGGCGGTGTCGGTCATGGCGCGGGTCCTTGGCGAACGCGGGGAGGCGTATTGAGCGGCTTAAACGGCGAGACGGCCGGGGATGCAAGGGCGGGATTGTGACCGGTTTCGATCCCCCGTGCTGGCGTCGTGGCCGGGGTGCCCTATGTGTCGGGTTCAGACCCCTGCCGTGAGCGCCGCCCGTGACCGATGCCGTGACCGATCCAACCGACCTCTCCGCTGAACCCGCGTTCAATGCTGATGTGCCCGGAGCGACACCCGAACGCCCGCTGACCGAGGTGGCGCGTCGGGCCCTGCTGGAGGCGGCCGAGCGCCGTGACCGCGCCGTCGCCGTGGCTGCGGCGACCGAACATGGCGGGCCGACCGGCCCGGAACCCACCCGCTATGGCGACTGGGAGAAGAAGGGACTGGCGGTCGATTTCTGAAGCGCGTGCGGCAAGCACAGGGGAGGTTTCGCCCCTGTGTGGGGAAATCGGTGAGCGGCTTTCCCCCGCCCGGTGCATGACGACCCGCCGTCGCCCGGGGCGTCCTAAAAGGGACGATCGTTTTTAAGGATCGGCCTGATGCGTAGCCTTTTGACGGCGGCGGCTGCCGCCCTGCTGATTGTCGGACCGGCCCAGGCCGGCGAGCGTTCAGGTGGCCATGGTGGCGGTCGCGGTGGCGGGCATCATCCGTCCACGCCCTGCTGCGCGCCACCGGCCCCGCCGCCGACGCCGTGCTGCGGCCATCCGGGCGGGGGCAATAGCAACGTCAACGTCAATGTCAGCGCCCGGGCATCAGCCTCGGCCTCTGCCTATGGGTCAGCCTACGGATCCGCCCACACCTGGAGCGACGGCGCGGTGCGCGGCGGCGCAGGCGCTGGAACCGTCTATTCCGGCGGCGGCGGATACTGGGGCGGCGAGGTCTATGGTGGCGGTGGCGTGATCTACGGCACGATCGGCCTCGACGTCAGTGGCCGGGCCGAACCCAGCCGGCCGTTCGGCTATGTGGTGCGGGGCTTCGGCCGCGACTATCGCACGGTGTCGACGGCATCGATGTCCGGAGGGCGTGCGGTCGAGGAAAGCCGCTACGGCGCGCGTTACGAGGAATCGAGCTATCGGGACGCTTATTATGAGCAGTCGTCCTATGCGGACTCCTATTACGAGGAGTCGTCGTACGAGGCCGCCTACGGGTCGGACCCGTCCTATGGCGGGCGTGATGACCGCCGCGACGGGGATCGTCAGAACTGCGGCTGTGATCGTTCCGGGCCGCCGCCGCACGCCTATGAGCCGATGCCCGACCCCGGCTATTACGGCGATCTGCCGCCGCCCGACAATGTGTCGCCGGTGGCCCCGCCGCCGCATCACAACTATCGCCAGGAGCCCGGCGAGCGCGGCTAGGGTCTAGGTCACCTCGATGCCGTCCATCTCGCCGGCGATCCGGGCCGCGGCCATCTGCGGATTGGGAGCGGCGATGACCGGGCGGGCCACAACCAGATGGCTGGCCCCGGCCCGCAGGGCCTCGGCCGGGGTGGCGACGCGCTGCTGATCGTCGAGGTCGGCCCCGGCAGGCCGGACCCCCGGAGTCACCACCAGAAAGTCGGGACGGCCGGCAGCCCGGGCCAGGTCCCGGGCCGCGGCGGCCTCCAGTGGGCTGGAGACCACGCCGTCGACGCCGCAGTCCAGCGCCTGACGCACGCGGCGTTCGACCAGATCGGCCGGGCTGTAGCCGTAGCCGATCTCGGTCAGGTCGGCCTGGGACAGGCTGGTCAGGACGGTGACGGCGAGAATCTTCGTGTCGTGGTCGCCGCGGCCGCGCACAGCGCCCTGCATGACCTGCGGCTCGGCGTGGACAGTCAGCAGGTCGCAGCCCCCCTCTGCAACCGCCCGGGCCGCGCCTTCGACCTGGGCCCCGATGTCGTGCAGTTTCCAGTCCTGGAACACGGACTTGCCCATGGCCCGCAGCTCATGGGCGAAGGCGACGCCGCCGGGGCGGGCCAGCAGGCTGAGGCCGACCTTGTAGCAGGTGACGACGTCGCCGATCGCGGCGACCATGGCCCTGGCGGCCTCGATCGAGGGCAGGTCGAGGCCGACGATCAGGCGCGGATCGCTGAGCAGCGGAGAGGTCATCGACGGGCTCCGGATGACCGGCTATGGGTGGACGTGAAACACGTCGCGCCCGACCGGCGTGACACCAAGGGTGGGAGAAACAGGCAATGGACGCGGTCGATCTGGGGGTCAACCTGTTCGTGGCGCTGTTCGCCCTTGTCGATCCGATCGGCAATATTCCCATCTTCGCCGCCGCCACCGCCGGGGCCAGCGCGCGCCAGCGGATGCAGGTCACCGGCCTGTTGTGCCTGTTCATTGTCGGCTTCCTGACGGTCTTCTTCTTCAGCGGCCTGACCCTGCTGCAGTTCTTCGGCATTTCGCTGGCGGCCTTCCGCATCGCTGGCGGCATATTGCTGCTGCTGCTGGGTCTCGACATGACCCGCGGCGACTTCCTCAAGATGTTCGCTGACGCCGATGCGGTGGCCGATGCCGCCGACGTGCGCGGCTATGCCAAGCGTCGCTTCCAGCGGCTGGTGGTGCCCTTCGCCATGCCGCTGTTGATCGGACCCGGGGCGATCTCGACCATCATCATCCAGGCCGGCGAGGCCCAGAAGCTGGGCGCGGCCGGGACGGTGGCCGGTCTGGTGGCCATCGGGGCGGCCGGCCTGGCCACCTTCATCGTCTTCGCCTTGACCGGCCCGATCAGTCGTCTGCTGGGCGACGTCGGGATGACCATCGTCGTGCGGGTGCTGGGCCTGATCCTGTGCGCCCTGGCCATCCAGTTCATGCTGGCCGGTCTCGGTGAGGCCCTGCCGGGCATGTTCAGCGGCGATGTGACCGCCCCCTATCCGGCCAGCGGTCACTGACCAGGGGCCTTTCACAGCGGGCTGTATGGTGTAGAGGCGTCGGGGAACCGGTTTGCGCCTCTTCAGCGGCGGTCAGGGACTTCAATCATGCTTGCCTCCGCCGCAGTCGCCTTCTCCCTTCTGGTCTTCGCCGGTCAATCGGTTCCGTCCGGTGTGGGTCCGGGTGAAGCGACCGAACTCAGCGATGTCGTCGTGATCGGTCAGCCGGCGACCGGTTTGCTCACCGTCGAGGTCGACGGCGATGCGGGGGCCCGGACCCTGGTGACAAGTGAGCCTGACCTTCGCTGCGGTCCTGATGAATATCGCTGGGAAGCGTACGGGCGTCCGCGACTGTGTTGGCTGCGTCGCCGTCTGGACACCACCGTGGTTTTGTTGGCCACCCGTTCCGGCCAGCCCGGTGCAGACTGGGTCGTGGACTGGGACGGCTGCACCCGGGTGATCGGCCCCGACCGGTGTGAGGTCGATATCCAGCCACTCAACCGCGTTCGGGCGACTTATCGCCGTCCCGGCTGAGCGACCCGCTAGAGTCGTTTCAGTCGTTTCGCATGTCCGCCGACCATCCGCAGGGCGAGGCCATCGGGCAGGTGTTTGGCCAGTGTCGCCATGACCGTGTTCATGACTCCCGGAATGACCTTGATCCGGTTTGCCTCACAGGCTCTGTAGCCGACTTGGGCCACATGGTCGGCGCTCTGCCACATCCAGGCGGGATAGGCGGTCGAGACCTGATCCCGGCTGCCGTTGACGTCATGGAATTCGGTCAGGGTGTAGCCGGGGCACAGGGCGGTAGCGTGGACACCTGTGCCGCGCAGTTCCAGATGCAGGCCGGCCGTAGCCTTGGTCAGGAAGCTCTTGATCGGGCCGTACAGGGTGTCGCCGCCGGTGGCTGGCATCTGGCCGGCAAGCGAGGAGACATTGAGAATCCGGCCGAAACCTCGGGCGACCATTCCGGGGGCCAGCCGTCGGCATAGCTCGACCGGGGCGGTCAGCATCACGCGGATCATGGCGGCATGCTGGGCCGGATCGGTGTTGAGAAATCCGGCGGTGCGGCTGAATCCGGCGTTGTTGACCAGGCCGTCGACGGTCAGGTCGCGGGCAGACAGGTCGGCGACGAGACGGGCGGGGGCGTCCGGATCGGCGAGATCGGCGATCAGGACGGTAACGGTGCAGCCGTGGTTCGCTGACAGCGCCGCGGCCAGGGCATCGAGGGGAGCGCGGCGGCGGGCGGTCAGAACCAGGTCCCAGCCCTCGGCCGCATAGACCTGCGCCAGGGCCGCACCGATTCCGGCCGAGGCTCCGGTGATCAGGACGATGCGCCGCGTGGCGCTCACGCCGGGATCGCGGCCCGGTCGGGCAGGACGATGCCGGCCAGGGCGGGCGGATCGGTGGCCAGCAGGTCGGCGATGGTGATGCGCGACAGGGCGTCGGCCGCGGCGGTGTTGGCAGCGATCAGGGCCTTGCCGACCTGGCGCGGGATGTGTTCGCCGACCGGACAGCCCTTGGCCCCGGGCGGCGGTGAGCCGAGATGAGCACAGCCGTGGACCGCCAGCAGCACGGTATCGAGCGCGATGTCTTCCGGCCGGTGCAGCAGCCAGGCCCCGCCGCAGGCCCCCGGACGGGTGGCGATCAGGCCGGCGCGGGCCAGCAGGGCGGTGACGCGACGGACCACGACAGGGTTGGTCGGCACTGAACTGGCAAGAACCGCACTGGCGATCGCCTGTCCAGGCGCAAAGGCGTCCTTGTGGGCCAGATAGGCCAGCACATGGGCGGCGACGGGAAAGCGTTGACTGTCTGACATGGTGTGAGTGCCAAGGTAGGGTGTCGGAGCGGGTTACACAATCAGCGTCCCTGCTGCCCTGCGGCCACGATTGAACCCGAACGGGAAAGGGACTAAAGGCTCGCCGCTCTTGATGGGACCGCCTCCTGCGGCACCCGGAGACTGTACATGGTCGGGGCTCCTCCCCACGGCGAAGGCGAACAGCCCCTCGCTGCTTCAGATGCGTCCTCGCCCGACGCGACGGTCGCCCCCCGCCACCCGCACCCCGCGGCTGCAGGCGAGGGCGGGCACGTCAAGGCGGGCAAATGGGGCCTGATCATCGGCGCGATCGGCGTCGTGTTCGGTGATATCGGCACCAGCCCGCTGTATGCGATGCGTGAGGCCCTGCACCATTCCAAGAGCGGCGGCACCGCCGACCTGGCGGTCCTCGGCGTGGTTTCGCTGGTATTCTGGGCGCTGATCCTTGTGGTGACGCTGAAATACGTCGTCTTTCTGATGAAGGCTGACAACAAGGGCGAGGGCGGGACCCTGGCCCTGATGGCCCTGGCCCAGCACGCCGTAGGACGGCGTTCCGGCCTGATTTTCATTCTCGGCGTCTGCGGCGCGGCCCTGTTCTACGGCGACGGGGTCATCACCCCCGCCGTGTCGGTGCTGTCGGCGATCGAAGGCCTGCGTGACGCACCGGGCGTCTCGGGTCAGCTGGACAGTTTCGTGGTGCCCATCGCCGCGGGCATCCTGATCGCCCTGTTCATGATCCAGTCGCGCGGCACCGCCAGCATGGCGCGCTATTTCGGCCCGTTGACCCTGATCTGGTTCCTGATTCTGGCCGGTCTGGGTGTCTGGCACATCTTCGATGACCTGACGATTTTCCGGGCCCTGTCGCCGCACTACGGCGTGTTGTTCCTGTTCGACAACGGTTTCCTGGGATTCGTTATTCTGGGCAGCGTCTTCCTGGCTGTGACCGGAGCCGAGGCCCTCTATGCGGACATGGGCCATTTCGGCAAGTCGCCGATCCGCACCGGCTGGCTGTGGGTGGTCCTGCCCTGTCTGACGCTGAACTATCTGGGCCAGGGTGCCCTGGTGCTCAACGACCGTGCCGCGGCCGAGAATCCCTTCTGGATGATGGTCCCCCAGGTGGCCTACTGGCCGGTGCTGATCATGGCCACGATCGCCACCGTCATCGCCTCGCAGGCGGTGATCACCGGGGCCTTCTCGGTCACCCAGCAGGCCGTCCAGCTGGGCCTGCTGCCGCGCATCGACATCCGCAACACCTCCGAAAGCCAGGCCGGGCAGATCTTCGTCCCGTCAGTCAATATGATGCTGATGGTCGGGGTGCTGGTCCTGCTGGTCACCTTCCAGACCTCGACCAACCTGGCCGCCGCCTACGGGATCGCCGTGACCGGCTCGATGTTCGTCGACAGCCTGCTGGCCTGGTTCATCGTGCGCAGATTGTGGAAATGGAACCTGGCGCTCAGCCTGTTGATCATCAGTCCGCTGGTGGCGCTGGACCTGGTGTTCCTGACGTCCAACATGCTGAAGATCCCGCAGGGGGCCTGGTTCCCGCTGGCCCTTGGCGCGGCCCTGATCCTGTTGATGTGGACCTGGGTGCGCGGCACCCAGATCCTTACAGCCAAGACCCGCAAGGACAGCCTGCCCCTGACCGACCTGATCGAGATGCTGCGAGCCCGCCCGCCGCATCGCGCGCCGGGTACGGCCATCTTCCTGACCTCGGACCCGGACATCGCGCCGGTGGCGCTGATGCACAATCTCAAGCACAACAAGGTGCTGCACGAGAAGAACATCGTCCTGACAGTGCGCACCACCGACACGCCGCGGGTCGATGCCGCCCACCGAATTGCGATCGAACCGATCAACGACGACTTCAAGAAATTGACGATCAGCTATGGCTTTATGGAAAGGCCAAATGTGCCCAAGGCTCTCGGACTCTGCCGCAAACAGGGGCTGAAATTCGATATCATGTCGACCAGCTTCTTCCTCGGCCGCCGGTCGGTCGTCGCCTCGGCCAGCCAGGGCATGCCGCTATGGCAGGACCGGCTGTTCATCTTCCTGATGCGCAACGCCGCCAACCCGACCGACTTCTTCCATATTCCGCCCGGTCGCGTGGTCGAACTGGGCACCCAGGTGTCCGTGTGAGCGGCGGGACCCCGAAAGGGCGCAGCAAGGGCGGGGACTCCGCCGCGCGCGGCCGGCGCATGGCGGACAAGGCCCGCGGTCCGCGGCCCGAACGCCCCCGGCCCGAGCGGCTGGAGCCTGATGAGTCCGCCGACATCGGCGTCGAGGCGCGTATCGCCGCCGGCCTGCTGCTGAACGGGGCCCTGATCCGCCGTGGTGGTCTGGACGAGGCTTTGGCCCTGCCCGCCGTCAGCGGCCTGCCGGGCCCGGACCGGGCGTTTGCCCGGGCCGTGGCCATGGCCGCCCTGCGGCGGCTGGGCGAGATCGACCAGATCCTGAATCACCGCCTGCAGAAGTCACCGCCCGAGGCCGTGCGCACCATTCTGCGCATCGCCCTGGCCCAGACCATGGTGCTCGAGACCCCGGCCTTTGCCGCCGTGTCGACAGCCGTGAAGCTGGCCGAACGGGATCCCAAGACGCGGCCCTACAAGAATCTGGTCAACGCCGTGCTGCGCGGCATCGGCCGCGAAGGCCCGGGACTGACCACGGCTGAATCCAACCTGCCCGACTGGCTCGTCGCCCGCTGGCGCCAGACCTATGGCGAGGCGGCCCTGGCCGGCCTGGCCCTGGCGGCCCGCGAAGAGCCGCCGACCGATCTGTCGCTCAAGCCCGGCGTCGATGCCGCAGCCCTGGCCGAACTGGTCGAGGGCGATGTGCTGCCCGGCGGTTCGGTGCGCACCGGTCGCCGGGGCGATGTCGCCGGCTGGCCCGGGTTCGAAGACGGTATCTGGTGGGTTCAGGATGCCGCCGCTGCCGTGCCGGTCCGTCTGCTGGCTCCGCAGGCCGGCGAGACGGCGCTGGACATGTGCGCCGCTCCCGGCGGCAAGACCATGCAACTGGCCGCGGCCGGGGCCGTGGTCACCGCACTGGACCGGTCCGAGGCCCGGCTGAAGCGCCTGCACCGCAACCTGGCCCGGGTCGGGCTGGAGGCCGAGGTCGTGGCCCGTCCCGCCGAGGACTGGCTGGACAGCCGGACCTATGACGCGGTGCTGCTGGACGCGCCCTGCACGGCCACCGGCACCTTCCGGCGCAATCCCGAGGTGTTACGCGCCACCAAGCCGGCCGAGGTGGCCAAGCTGGCCGATGTTCAGCACAGGCTGCTGGACGCCGCTGCCGAGCGTGTCGGGCCGGGCGGACGGCTGGTCTATTGCGTCTGCTCGCTTGAACGCGAGGAGGGCGAGACCCAGATCATCGCCTTCCTGCGCCGCAACCCGGCCTTCCGCACCGTGCCTGCCGATCCGGCGGCGGTCGGGGCACCGGACGAGGCTCTGACACCCGAGGGCTGGCTGCGAATCCTGCCGTCGATGTGGGCCGAGCGCGGCGGGGTCGACGGATTCTTTGTGGCCCGGCTGGACCGGATCTGACGTCACGGGCGGGCGCGGCCGCGAGGTCACGCTTGCCCCTCGCGCCCAGCCGTCTTATCCGGGGTCCATGTCCACGCCCCTGATCTGCCCGTCGATCCTCGCCAGCGATTTCGCCCGTCTGGGCGAGGAGGTGGCCGCGATCGAGGCCGCCGGGGCCGACTGGGTCCACGTTGACGTTATGGACGGGCATTTCGTGCCCAACATCACCTTGGGTCCTGACGTGGTGAAGGCCCTGCGGCCGCACACGACCCTGCCGTTTGACGTGCATCTGATGGTCGCCCCGGTCGATCCGTGGCTGGAGGCCTATCGCGAGGCGGGGGCCGACATCCTGAGCGTCCACCCCGAGAGCGGGCCGCACCTGCACCGGACCCTTGGTCGCATCCGCCAGCTGGGCGCCAAGGCCGGGGTGGTGCTGAACCCGGGCACGCCGCTGGCAGTACTGGAAGATGTCATCGACCTGGTCGATCTGGTGCTGATCATGTCGGTCAATCCGGGCTTCGGCGGCCAGTCCTTTATCGACGCCTCCCTGCGCAAGATCGAACGGGCCCGGGCCCTGCTCGATGCGGCCGGATCGAGGGCCCATCTGCAGGTCGACGGCGGGGTCACTGCCGCCAATGCCGGGGCCTGTGTCGCCGCCGGTGCGGATGCGCTGGTGGCGGGCACCGCCGTATTCCGCGGCGGTCCGTCGGCCTATGCCGCCAACATCCGGGCCCTGAAGGGAGCCGCGTGAGCCCCGTCGGTCCGTTCGCTCGCAAAGAGGCCGACGCGCCGCCGGCCGGAGAGATCCCCGGCCTGCGCGGTGCGCCGATGCGCACGCCGGTGCGTTCGGCCGGTGCCTCGACCGGCCCTGGCCTGTGGCCCGCCATCGTCGGCCGGATACTGACCCGGCAACTGTGGATCGAGCTGTATGGCCTGCCCGGCTACAGCCTGACCCTGGGCGGGGGCAAGGTGACGGCCTTTGCCGCCACCCCGCGTGACTTCCGCCCCGCCGATCCGGCCCTGGGCAAGAGTATCCTGGGCGGCCGTTTCGCCCTCGCCGGGTTCAACCTCGATGCGCCGGGCCCGGCCGATCCGTGGAACCGACCCAGCCCGACCCGGGGCTTTGCCGTGGAGTTGCATAGCTTCAACTGGCTGTCCGCCCTGATGCTGGGGGGCGAGCGCGGTGCGCGCGAGGCCCTGAGGCTGACCCTGGCCTGGGATGACCTGTTCAGCCGCTGGTCACCCTTCGCCTGGCAGCCGGACATCCTCGCCCGGCGGGTCTATGCCCTGGCCTGTGCCGCGCGCCGCATGGGCGCGGTGGCGACCGAGGCCGAACGTCTGCGACTGGCCGAGGTGCTGGCGCGGCAGGCGCGTCAGTTGCTGCGCCCGCCCGGCGGCCTTGCCGGCAAGGCTGAACGCCTGACCGCCGCTGCGGTGGCCGGTTGTGTGCTGGCGGGTCCGGCGGGCATTTCGATCCGCAAGTCGGCGCTGAACCGTCTGCCGCGGGCCCTGAAGGACACGGTCGGCACCGACGGTGGCCACAGTGCGCGCAGTCCCGAGGCCGCGCTGGAGCTGCTTCTGGACCTGCTGACCCTTGATGATGCCCTGGCCCAGCTGTCGGAGCCGGCCCCCGAAGCCGTGCGCGACGCCATCGCGCGGCTGACCGCCGGGCTGAATGTCCTGACCCTGCCTGACGGCAGGCTGGTGGCCATGCAGGGCGGTGGACCGTCCACTGTGGCCCGTGTCGCCGCAGCGCGAGTCGATGATGAGGCGGTCGCCCCGGTTTCGGGTGCGTCCGTCGCCGGGATCGTGCGTATCCAGAGCCCGCTGTTGACGATCGTGGCTGACGCCGCGGCCCCAGCGCGCGGGGCCTGGTCGACGACCGCCTGTGCCCAGCCGCTGGCGCTGGAGATCGTCTGCGGCCGCGACCGGCTGATCTCGGGCTGCGGCTGGACGCCGCGCGCTGCGGATCGCCAGGGCCTGCGTCTGACACCCGGCCATTCGACCCTGACCCTGGGCGAGGCCTCGATCGCCGAACCTTTGGGCGGCTGGAAGGCTGACCTGCTGGGTCCGCGGCTGGTCGGACGGCCGCTGCATGTCGAGGTCGAACAGCGTGACGGCGAGGGGGCAGTCTGGCTGGAGGTGCAGCACGACGGCTGGGTGCCGCGCTACGGGCTGCTGCACCAGCGGCGACTGTATCTGGACCAGCGGCTGGACGAATTGCGGGCCGAGGAGCGGCTGTACCCGGCCTCGGGTCAGGCCGAGGTGGTGCGGATCATCGCGGCCCCCTATGCCGCCCGCTTCCAGCTGGAGCCCGGGGTCCAGGCCTCGCTGGCGCGCGACCGGCGCTCGATCCTGCTGCGTGGCCATTCCGGTCGGGGCTGGTGGTTCCGCACCGACGGTCCCGACGTGGCCATTGAGCCCTCGGTCCATGTTGAGGACGGCCTGACCCGGCGCTCGCTGCAGATTGTCGTGCGTGGCTCGGCCCGGACCGACTCCGAGACCAAGATCCGCTGGAAGCTGAGCCCGGCCGGGGCAGCGGGCGATCCGGTCTAGAGGGTGACGCTGGCGGCCCGGGATGCTAGATGGCCCGCGCCCTCCCCAGCCCCCAAATGAACGGACGCCGTCATGCCCGCCGCTCCCGACTTTCCGCCCGCGCCCGACCGGGTCAAACCCCTGCGCGCCCTGATTTCCCTGTCGGACAAGGCCGGGCTGCAGGCGGCCGCCAAAGTCCTGCATGATCTGGGCGTCGAACTGGTCTCGACCGGGGGCACGCGGGCGGCGATCGCGGGCTTCGGCCTGCCGGTCAAGGATGTGGCCGACCTGACCGGCTTCCCCGAGATGATGGACGGCCGGGTCAAGACCCTGCACCCGGTGGTGCATGGTGGCCTGCTGGGCGTGCGTGACGCGGCCAGCCACGCCGAGGCCATGACGACCCACGGCATAGGACCGATCGATATCGTCTGGATCGATCTGTATCCGTTCGAGGCCACCGTGGCCGCCGGCGGCGGCTTCGAGGCGGCGGTCGAGAACATCGACATCGGCGGTCCGGCGATGATCCGTTCGGGGGCCAAGAACCATGGCTATGTCGCCGTCTGTGTCGATGCCGAGGGCGTCGCCGAGGTGACGGCCGCCCTTGAGGCCGACGGCACCACCAGCCTGGCCCTGCGCAAGCGTCTGGCGGCTCGGGCCTTTGCCCGCACCGCCGCCTATGACGCCGCTGTCTCCGGCTGGTTCGCCGGTCAGGTCGAAGACACGGCCCCCGCCCGCAAGATCATCGCCGGCAGCCTGGCCCAGACCCTGCGCTATGGCGAGAACCCGCACCAGACAGGGGCCTTCTACCGCACCGGCCTGATCCGGCCGGGCGTGGCCCACGCCGAACAGATCCAGGGCAAGGAGCTCGGCTACAACAATATCGCTGACGCCGACGCCGCCTATGAGCTGGTGGCCGAGTTCGAGGCCCCGGCCTGCGTCATCGTCAAACACGCCAACCCGTGCGGCGTGGCTATCGGCCACGACCTGCTGCAGGCCTATGGCCGGGCGCTGGAATGCGACTCCGTCTCCGCCTTCGGCGGGGTGATCGCGGTCAACCGGCCCCTGACCGGGGCCGACGCCCGCGCCATCACCGAAATCTTCACCGAGGTCGTTATCGCCCCCGGGGCCGACGAGGAGGCCCGCGCCGTCTTTGCCGCCAAGAAGAACCTGCGTCTGCTGCTGACCGACGGCCTGCCGGATGCACGGGCCGAGGGCGAGGTGTTCCGTTCGGTGGCCGGGGGCTTCCTGGTCCAGTCACGCGACCGCACCCGGATCACGGCCCAGGACCTGAAGATCGTCACCCGGCGCCAGCCGACCCCGAGCGAGGTGCGCGACATGCTGTTCGCCTTCACCGTGGCCAAACACGTCAAGTCCAACGCCATCGTCTATGCCCGCGACGGTCAGACGGCGGGCATCGGGGCCGGTCAGATGAACCGCCGCGACAGTGCCCGGATCGCCGCCATCCGCGCCGCCGAGGCCGGTGAGGCCAAGGGCCTGGCCCGGTCGCTGGCCCAGGGCTCGGCCTGCGCCTCGGAAGCCTTCTTCCCGTTCGCCGACGGCCTGATCGAGGCCGCCGCCGCCGGGGCGACCGCCGTGATCCAGCCGGGCGGCTCGATGCGCGACGCCGAGGTCATCGCCGCCGCCGACGAGGCGGGTCTGGCCATGGCCTTCACCGGGGTGCGGGTGTTCCGGCACTAGGTCTTTTAAAGACGCTATGCTCGCCGCCCGGCGGCTCACGACTTGAGCACATTCGTGGGCGCTATCGCTCGCGACGTGGTTGTTCACTGCTTGAGCGCTTCTCTCCGCCGGGCGGTTGGCTAAGGTGGGCGGATGGACACACTGGCTTCCCGCTGGGCGAAACTGGCCCCCCACACCACGGTCACCGGGCCGGACGACGATCGTCCGCGTCCGGCGGTGCTGCTGTTTCACGGCTGCGGCGGGCTGAGGGACCATCTGCCCCTCTATGCCGAGGCAGCCAGGGCGGCGGGCTGGCGCGCCTATACGGTGGATTCCTATGCCGGGCGCGGCTTCGGCCGGACCCTTGCCCTGGCCACGGTCTGTACCGGGCTGGTGCTACGCGGGGCCGAGCGGGGCGGGGATGTTCTGGCCACCCTGTACGGAGTCTCGCAGAAGCCCGAGGTCGATAGCGAGCGTATCGCCATTGCCGGCTGGAGCCACGGCGGCTGGGGTATCATGGAGGCGATGAGTGCCGACCGGTCGGGGTCCGGGCTGAGCCTTTCCAATCCGGGCGAGGTCAGTCTCGACCCGGTTATCGCCGCCTATCTGGCCTATCCCTATGTCGGCTTTCTGGCCCGCAACCGGATGCGGCCGTGGCGACACTGTCCCCGTACCCTGGCCGTCATCGCCCGTACGGATCACCTGACCAGTGTCCGCAATGCCGGTCGGGTTTACGACATGGTCCGCAACTGCGGGGCCGAGGTCGAGACCTGGATCGCCGAGGGCACCCATTCATTCGACGAACCGACCAGCGCCCCGCCGATGCGTCACGATCCGGAGCTGACGGCCGAGGCCGTGCGTCGCTTTCGGGCCCTGCTTGAGGATGTGACGGTCGCCCCCCGCTAGCTAGACCGGCTCGATGCGGACCTCGGCGTGGATGGAGTTGGCGATGTAGCAGGCCGCGTGCGCCTGATGGTGCAGGGCCTCCAGCGCCGCGCGGTCAGGTCGGGCCTCGCCCGAAAAGACGGCGGCGGGGCGCAGGGTGATGACTGTCATGGAGGTCTTGCCGCGATCATCGCGCCCCAGCAGGCCCGTGGCGGCATCGCGATAGCTGTCGACGACGAAGCCGTCCTTGCGGGCGAAGGCCAGGAAGAACAGCATGTGGCAGCTGGACAGGGCGGCCACCAGGGCCTCCTCGGGATCGACGGCCGCGAGCTCGGACATCGGGGCCGGCACGCTGGTCGGGGCCGAGGAGCCGCGCACCACCGCCCCGCCGTCGAAGCGCCAGTCATGGCCGCGCGAATAGAGGTTGTCGGCGAAGGCCTGGTCGCCGCGCTGCCATTCGATGGTCGCCTCGTGTTCGCTCATGCCTGTCTTCTCCGTCAGTCGGCGAGGACCGTATAGGTCATCCGCGCCCGTATTTCGAAACCCAGCGACCGATAGAAGGCGATAGTCGCATCGTGACCGTCGAAGGCATGCAGGAAGACACTCTCGCCAGTGGCCAGGATCTCCGATGTCACGGCCCGGGACAGGGCCGCGGCCAGGCCCTGACCGCGATGGTCGGGATGGGTACAGACACCGCTCAGTTCGGTGAAGCCGCCGACCCGCATGCGCCGGCCGGCCATGGCGATCAGTTCACCGTCCCGCTTCATGCCGATGAAGGGACCCAGATTGCGCGTCTTCGCCCGGAACGGACCGGGCTTTGTCAGGGTCGCCAGCGCCAGCATCGCCGGGGCGTCGGCCTCGGTCAGGGTCTCGAACGGCAGGTCGCGACCGCCGGGTGTCAGGCGAGTCGCCATCATCTGAACCAGGGCGATGCGGCGCACGACGGCGACGCCCTTTGGCAGGGCCTCGGCCATCTGACTGCCCTCGACCTCGACCAGGCCGGCTCCCGGATAACGGCGCGCCAATTCGCTGAGGCGGGCGAGGCTGGCGGGCGACGTATCGGCGGCGGCAAGGAAGACGCCGACCTCGGGGTCGATGCGCACCGCGCGGGCGTCGGAATCTGCCGTCGTAAACGCCGACAGTCTTATGGTGAGGGCGTTCCAGACGGCGCGGTCGAGGGGATGGTTCCGGGTCATGCAGACGCTCTAGCGCGGGATGCCTGTTCCGTCAGCGGCTGGTCCGGACGTCACGTCCGGAAACCGCGCCTAGCGGCGAGGGGATACCGGCGCGGGCGAAACCGGGGTGGCCAGGAGCGTCACCGCCCCGGCCGTTTCGAACTGTACGGTGATGGTGCTCCGGACCGGCGCGGCGCTGTGATGCGCCAGATCCGTCAGTGCGAGCGTGACGCGCGATATCCCCGGCGTCCCGTCCGGATTGGCCGCCGCCAGTGTCCTGTCACCCGGCTCCAGCCGGACCGCAGTGCCGCCACGAGACACCTGAAGCGTGATTTCCCCCGCCTGTCCGGCCGGGGTGGAGACCGAAACGACACGGTCCGGCTCGCCCGTGTTGCGGACGGTGAAGGCCACGTCGCCTTCCAGCTGACCCGCCCGGTTCCAGGCCGACATATTTCCCTGAAGCACGGTCAGGGTACCGACGGTCGCGACCGTCGGCACGGGCGCGGCAGAGGCGGGGATCGGCGCGGGCCCGGATGGCGTGACCGGGTCCTGGGCCAGCAGCAACAGAAGAGACAGCATCACGCCCTCCAGAAGCCGACGATCTTCTTGACCTCGGCCACGACCGGGTCAGCGATGGCGGCAGCGCGTTCGGCCCCGTCCTTCAACACCCGGTCGATCTCGCTCGTATCGGCCATCAGGCGGCGCATCTCGCTGCTGACGGGGGCCATGGAGGCCACGGCGAGCTCGGCCAGTTTCGGCTTGAACACGCCGAAGCCCTGGCCGCCGAACTCGGCCAGCACCGCCTCGCGGCTCATCCCGGCCAGGGCAGCGTAGATGGTCACCAGATTCTTCGCCTCGGCCCGGTCGTTCAGACCCTCGACCGTTTCGGGCAGGGGTTCGGCGTCGGTGCGGGCCTTGCGGATCTTGGCGGCGATGGTGTCGGAATCGTCGGTCAGATTGATGCGCGACTGATCAGAGGGGTCAGACTTGCTCATCTTGGCCGCGCCGTCGCGCAGGCTCATGACCCGCGGAGCCGGGCCCTGGGTCAGGGGTTCGGGCAGGGGGAAGAAGCCGGGCGCATTGAAGTCGGTGTTGAATTTCTGGGCGATGTCGCGGGTCAGTTCCAGATGCTGTTTCTGGTCCTCGCCGGTCGGCACCTCGGTCGCCTTGTACAGCAGGATGTCCGCGGCCTGCAGCACCGGATAGGTATAGAGGCCAACGCTGGAGCGCTCCTTGTGCTTGCCCGACTTCTCCTTGAACTGGGTCATCCGGTCCAGCCAGCCGAGGCGTGCGACGCAGTTGAGGATCCAGGCCAGTTCCGAATGGGCACGCACCGCCGACTGCGGGAAGATCACCGACCGGGCCGGGTCGAGGCCCGAGGCCAGATAGGCGGCGGCGATCTCGCGTGTCTGGGCGGCCAGCAGGGCCGGGTCCTGCCAGACGGTGATGGCGTGCAGGTCGGCCACGAAAAGGAAACAGGGCGCGCCTTGATCCTGCAGTTCAGTGAACCGCTTCAAGGCACCCAGATAATTACCCAGATGCAGGGCTCCCGACGCCTGGATACCACTCAGGATACGGCGGGGGCCGGTATAGGCGGGCGGCGGGGCGGCGGGCGCGGTCGGGTCGTACATGTCCGGCCAGATGCCTTACCCCCGGGCTCAGGGCAAGGGTCTAGCGGCGGCTGCGGCCCAGCATGGCCTTGACCTCGGCGACGGTCAGGGCGCGGGTGACGAAGGCCAGGGCGACATAGGTCAGGCCCCCGGCCAGGGTCACCAGCAACAGGCCCAGCTCCTTGGCCCCGTGGTCCAGACCGGCCAGGGCCAGGGTCGCGGCAATCGGCCCCTCAACCAGGGGGCGGGCCGAGGCCGCCAGGCCGACGACAACGGCCAGACCGGCGCTGGACAGGGCGATCCGGCCCAGACGCGACAGGGCGGCGGCACCGGGGCGATACAGGTTACGCCGCCACAGGGTGAAGCCCAGCAGGCCGGCATTGGTCCAGGCGGCGGCGCTGACGGCCGCGGCGATGCCGGCGATGCCCATGCCCAGGTTGAACAGGGCGATGGCCAGGCCGGCGTTCACGGCGACCGAGACGAGGGCGAACAGCATCGGGGTGCGGGTATCGCGGCGGGCGAAATAGGCCGGGGCGAGGATGCGGATCAGCACGAAGGCGGGCACGCCCCAGCCGAACTGGAACAGGGCCCGGGCGGTGTTGACGGCATCGATCTGCAGGAAGGCTCCCCGGGTGAACAGGGCGTCGATCAGGAAATAGGGCATGGCCATCAGGGCCGCGGCGGCGGGCAGGGTCAGGGCCATGGACAGGGTCACGGCCTCGTCCATCGAGGCCTGTTGCTGGCCGTGATCCGCAGAGGCCACGGCGCGCGACAGGCGCGGCAGCAGGGCGATGCCGATGGCCACGCCGACGAGGCCGAGCGGCAGCTGGTACAGGCGGTCAGCCGTGGCCAGCCAGGTGCGGCCGCCGGCGACGAAACTGGACAGGTTGCCCGAGATGAAGACGTTGATCTGGGTCGCCGAATTGCCGATCGCGGCCGGGACGGCGGTGATGATGATGGCCTTGACCTCGGGGGTCAGGCGCGGCCAGGCGAGGCGGATGTCGGCCCCGGCCTTGCGCGCGGCCCACCAGCACAGGCCGGCCTGGGCCACGCCGGCGACCAGAACGGCTCCGGAGGCGGCATAGGCGGCCCCGACCTGATCGCCCTGGGCCGGGATGACGGCGGCCAGCATGATCAGGTTCAGCAGGATCGGATAGGCCCCCGAGACGATGAAGCGGCCGCGGGCATTGAGCACGCCGCTGAGCAGGGCGGCCACCGCCATACAGGGCAGATAGGGCATGGTGATCTGGGTGAGGATCACCGCCAGCTTGAAGCGGGCCGGGTCATCGAGGAAGCCGATGTTGATGACCGTCATCAGCCACGGCATCGTCAGCTGGGCGATGATGGTCAGGATGACGGTGGCGGCGGCGACCGTCGCCAGGGCGTCGGTGGCGACCTTGTCGGCCACCTCGGACCCCTCGGTCTCCAGCGTCTTGGCATAGGCCGGCACGAAGGCGGCGGCGAAGGCCCCCTCGGCGAAGATGCGGCGGAACAGGTTGGGGAAGTTCAGGGCTGTGTTGTAGGCGTCCGCCGCCGGACCGGCCGAGGCCCCCAGGGCCGCCGAAATGACCACGTCACGGGCGAAGCCGGCGAACCGGCTGACCAGGGTCAGGCTGCTGAAGATGGCCGAGGAGCGCATCATGCCGCCACCCTTTCCGGGCTTGGGACCCGTGGCCGGGCGATCATTATCGATCGAGGACGCCATCGACGGCAGGGCGGGGTCGATCGGGGCGTCGTCCGTCGGTCGGGGGGGCTGGCTCACGGGCAGGGAATCCGTTGGAGGGGCGGACAAACCGCTTAGCGTGGTTCCGGCGCGGGCGATACGGTCCGGCTGCGGCTCAGATCAGATACATCGCGAACACTGGCGCGGGCGGGTGTGACGGCCCGCCCGGCCGGCGCGACCAGCCGTTGATCCAGCACGGTCTCGAGGGCGTCGCGCAGGGCATCGGTGCGGCTGCCGACCGTGGGCTTCCGGCCCCGGCCATCGACGACATAGAAGCTGTCCACGGCCCGTTCACCGAAGCTGGCCACATGGGCCGAGCGGATCGACAATTTGTGGGCCGACAGCACCCGCGCCAGTTCTGCCAGCAGGCCGGGGCGATCGGCCCCGGACACCTCGATCACCACGGCGGTGTCGCTGGCCCGGGCGTCGATCAGCACCACCGGCCGGACGCGGAAGGCAGCCCGACGGCGGCTGACCTCGACGGAGGCGGCCGGTTCGGGAGGCGTGTCACGGCGGGCGGCGGCTTCCAGTCGGGTCAGCAGCCGCTTCAGCCGCCTTGGCTCGGCCCGGCCATAGGGCAGGCCAGCCCCGTCCCGGACCTCGAAGACATCCAGGGCCGTCCCGTCTCCGGCTGTGGCGACCCGGGCCCCGACCACATCGGCTCCGGCGGTGGACAGGGCCGCGGCGAGGGCGGCGAACAGGCCGGGCCGGTCGCGGGCGGCGACGGCGATCCGCGTGGTGGCGGCATCATCGCCCGCAGCCGGCGGCAGGGCCTCGACCGCGGTCCCGGCGGTTCGGGCCCGCTCGACCAGGTTGGGGAATTCGGCGAGCGGGTCGTCGCGCCGCACATCCTCGCCCCGGAACAGGGCCTCGGTCCGGTCGTAGAGGTCGCGCATCAGCTGGCCCTTCCAGCTGTTCCATACCCCGGGACCGACGGCGCGGATGTCGGCAACGGTCAGGACCAGCAGGGTACGCAGATGCTCGGGGTCGCCGACCAGACCGGCGAAGGCGCGGATGGTGTCCGGGTCGGAAACGTCGCGCTTCTGGGCATAGTCGGACATGGCCAGGTGGTTGCGTACCAGCCACTCGACCAGTTCGATCCGGCGGCTGTCGACGCCCAGGCGCTCGCAGGCCCGGCGCGCGGCGATCGCCCCGTCCTCCAGCTGGCCGCGATCGCCGCCCTTGCCGACATCGTGCAGCATCATGGCCAGCATCAGGGCCTCAAAATCGCCGATCCGGTGGACGATTCCGGTCGACAGCGGATGGTCGGCCTTCAGCTTGCCGCGGGCGATGTCGTTGATGATGCCGATGGCCTGGAGCGTATGCTCATCGACGGTATAGGCATGGTACATGTTGAACTGGGTCTGGCCGACGATCCGGCCCCATTCGGGCAGGAACCGGCCCAGCAGGCCGGTCTCGTTCATCAGGGTCAGGACCCGGTAGGGGCGCTGGCCGTGGGCCAGGATGTCGAGGAAGGTGCGTGCCGCCTCCGGGTCGCGGCGCAGCGACGGCGTTATCAGTGACAGCGACCGGGTGACCGCCGAAAAGGCGTCGGGGTGCAGGTCCAGGTCGTGGGTGTCGGCGACCCGGAACAGGGTCAGCAGCTTGCCCGGATCGGCGGCGAAAATGTCGGCCCCGGTCACCGACAGACGACCGCGATCCTCAACAAACCCCTCGACACCCAGTTTGCGCCGCCGTCCGGGAATGAGGCGCGACAGGCTCAGTGCCGACTTCTGCTGGCGCGCCTCCAGCTTGGCCGAAATGGCCCGGGTCAGGGCCCCGACATCGCGCGCAACAATGAAATAGCGACGCATGAAGCGTTCAACCGCGGGTTCGTCCCCGCGCCCGCGCCAGCCCATGCGTCGGGCCACCTCGGGCTGCAGGTCGAAGGTCAGTTTTTCCTCGGCCCGGCCGGCGATCAGGTGCAGATGGGCCCGGACCCGCCACAGGAAGTCGAAGGCTTCCTCGAAGGTGCGGCGCTCGCGGCTGGTCAGCAGGTCGTCCAGCACCCGGGCACCCAATGGACTCTCCGGGGCGAGGGAGCGGGCGATCCAGAACAGGGTGTTGAGGTCGCGCAGGCCGCCCTTGCCGTCCTTGACGTTGGGCTCGACCCGGTAGCGCACCGCGCCGGACTTCTGGTGGCGGGTGTCGCGCTCGTCCAGCTTGGCGGCGATGAAGGGGCGCGGGTCGGCGCGCGCCACCTGGGCGCGGAAGGTCTCGATGAAGCTGTCGGTCAGGGCCCGGTCCCCGGCCAGGGGGCGAGCCTCCAGCAGGGCGGTGCGTACGGTCATGTCGCTGCGCGCGAGGGCCAGACAGTCGTCGACCGACCGCGTCGACTGGCCGACCTTCAAACCCAAGTCCCACAGCACATAGAGGACGAATTCGGCCACGGACTCGGTGCGCGGCGTGGTCTTCCACGGGCGCAGGAACAGCAGGTCGAGGTCGGAGAAGGGGGCGAGGACGCCGCGCCCGTAGCCGCCGACCGCAATCAGGGCCAGCCGCTCGGCTTCCGTCGGATTAGGGGCCGGATACAGGACCTCGGTGGTGAACTCCCATAGCGCCAGCAGCAGGTCGTCGGCAGCGGCGCTGTAGAGGCGGGCGACCTCGACTCCGGGCAGGCCGGCGGACAGTCGCGCGGCGACCCGGGTTCGCGCCGCCTGATAGTGTTGACCCAGCACACTGGCAGCGGCGGCGCGCACATCGGGCGTGTCGACGGCGGCGGCGAGCGAACCGGCGAGGGGATGGGTCACTGGCCCGCCAGACCCTTGAGCCGGTACAGGGCTTCCAGCGCCTCGCGCGGGGTCAGGGAGTCGGGATCGATGCCGATCAGGGCCTCATCCACGGCCGAGGCACGCAGGGGCGGGGCGGCGGGCTCGGCCGTGGCGAATAGCGGCAGGTCGTCGAGCCGGACGTGGGCGGCCTTGTCGGTCTCCAGCCGGTCCAGCACCTCGCGGGCGCGGGCCACGACGGCGGCGGGCACCCCGGCCAGTTTGGCCACCTGGACCCCGTACGAGCGGTCGGCGGCTCCGGGCGCGGCCTCGTGCAGGAAGACCAGCTCCCCGTTCCATTCGCGGGCCCGCATCGACAGGTTGCAGACATGGTCGAGCCGGTCCTCCAGCCGCGCCAGCTCGTGATAATGGGTGGCGAACAGGGTGCGGGCGCGGTTGTGGTCGTGCAGGGCCTCGGCCGTGGCCCAGGCGATGGCCAGACCGTCATAGGTGGCGGTGCCGCGGCCGATCTCGTCCAGCACCACGAAGGAGCGCGCGGTGGCCTGGGTCAGGATGGCGGCGGTCTCGACCATCTCCATCATGAAGGTCGAGCGGCCCCGGGCCAGGTCGTCACCCGCGCCGACGCGGCTGAACAGCCGGTCGACCACGCCCAGTCGCATCGACCGGGCGGGCACGAAGGCCCCGGCCTGGGCCAGCACCACCAGCAGGGCATTCTGGCGCAGGAAGGTCGATTTACCCGCCATGTTGGGGCCTGTGACGATCGACAGCCGGGCCCCGGCGCGGTCCCCGGCGGCGGCGTCGGACCCGTCGAGCGCGCAGTCATTGGGTGTATAGGGATCGCCCGCGGCCTTCACCGCCGCCTCGACCACCGGATGACGACCGCCCTCGACCACGAAGCCGGTGCCGTCATCCAGCACCGGGCGCACGGCCCCGACCTCTTCGGCCCATTCGGCGAGAGCGGCGTGGGCGTCCAGCTCGGCCAGGGCCTCGGCCACCGCCTGCAGCGGCTGGGCCAGCTCCTGTACCGTCCGCCGCCAGGTCTCGAAGGTCTCGCCCTCGATGGCCAGGGCGCGATGGCCGGCCTGGCTGATCCGGGCGTCCAGTTCCGACAGTTCGACGGTGGTGAACCGCACCTGACTGGCCAGGGTCTGGCGATGGATGAAGGGACTGTCCGGTCCGGCACGCATCAGGGGCTCGGCGTGTTTGGCGCTGGTCTCGAGGAAATAACCGAGGACCGCATTGTGACGCACCTTCAGCGGTATCCCGGCCTCGCGCTGGGCCCGCGCTTCCAGATCGGCGACCACCCGGCGGCTGTCGTCGCGCAGGCGGCGGGCCTCATCCAGTTCGGGCCGGTGGTCGGGGCGGACGAAGCCGCCGTCGCGGGCCAGATGCGACGGCTCGTCGACCAGTCCGTCGACCAGGCTGGCCAGCAGATGGTCGACCCCGGACGTCAGGGTCAGGCTGTCGAGACAGGCGGTGATGCGGGTGGAGGGCCCGGTCAGGGGGTCACGGGCGGTGGCGAAAAGGCCGGCCAGACCCTGGGCCGTCGTCAAGCCCGAGCGGATCGCCGCCAGATCGCGCGGTCCGCCCCGGCCCAGCGCCAGTCGCGACGTGGCCCGGGCCACGTCGGCCGAGGCCTTGAGGGCGTCGCGCAGGTCACGACGCAGGTCACGGCGCTCCAGCAGCCATTCCACGGCATCCAAGCCGTGATTGATCGTGGCCAGGTCGCGAAGGGGGCGGGCGATGCGCTCAGCCAGGGCCCGGGCCCCGCCCGAGGTCACGGTCCGGTCGATACAGGCCAGCAGCGAGCCTTCACGTTCGCCGCGCTGGGTGCGGTCGATCTCGAGACTGAGCCGGGTGGCCGGATCGATGGCCAGGAAACCGGCCTCGCCGGAGCGTCGGGGCGGCGCCAGGGCGGGAATCTTGCCGGCCTGGGTGGTTTCCAGATAGGCGGCGACCAGACCGAGGGCAGAGACCTCGGCCTCTTCGAAAGCCCCGAAGCCATCCAGAGAAGCGACGCCGTACAGCCGTTCAACCCGGACCCGGGCCCCGACCGGCTCGGCCAGGGCCTGGGGCAGGGCCTGAACCACACCCCCACAACCGTCGAGCGCCGACTGGGCGGCCGGATCGGAAAACAGACGGTCCGGTACCAGCACCTCGCTGGGGCGGAAGGCGGCCAGGGTCGCGCCCAGATCGGCCAGGTCGCAGGCCACCGCATCGACGGTGCCGGCCGACAGTTCGACCACGGCCACGGCGGCCCGTCCCTTGCGCACCGACACGGCCGCCAGACGGTTGGCCCCGCGCGCGTCCAGCAATGTGTCCTCGGTCAGGGTGCCGGGGGTGACGACCCGCACCACCTCGCGTTTGACCACGGCCTTGGAGCCACGTTTTTTGGCTTCGGACGGAGCCTCGACCTGTTCGCAGATGGCAGCCTTGAAGCCCTGGCGGATCAGTCGGGCCAGATAGCCTTCCAGCGCATGGACCGGGACCCCGGCCATCGGAATGTCCTCGCCCTGGTGTTTACCGCGCTTGGTCAGGGTGATGCCCAGGGCGGCCGAGGCGATCTCGGCGTCCCTGAAGAACAGTTCGTAGAAATCGCCCATGCGGAAGAACAGGATGGCATCGGGGGCCCCGGCCTTGGCCGCGAGGAATTGCGCCATCACTGGGGTGGTCCCGGTGTCGACGGTCTCGGCTTTCGGTGGTGGTTTCAGCGGGGCGTTCATGGCGTCGACACAGGGTGAAGGAATGCGTCCCTGCCCTCAAGCAGAATGGCGCGCAATCGACTTGTCGTTGCGGCGCGGGACTGCGACAAGCGGATCAGGCGGTTAAGGGAACACGGTGCGATACCGTGGCTGTGCCCGCAACTGTAGGCGGCGAGGCCGTCGTTCGCTCCGGATCAGTTATGATCCGGCACCACTGGGCGGCCCTCGGGTCCCCGGGAAGGTGTGAACGACGGCTGTTGACCCGCAAGCCAGGAGACCTGGCCGCCGACGTCGTTCGTCCGCTGTCCGGGACCAGACAGAGGCGCGGGGTCCGTCCTGCCTTCCTGCGAAGGCATTCGTCCGTCGAAGCGACCCGATTCATGCGTCACCAGACCGTTCGGTCTGGCGGATCGGTCGCTTTCAACGCCGCTGCGCGCGCATCCGCGGCGGTTTGACGGAGTCACGCTGATGAAGCGGTCCATCCTGCTGTCCACGGTCGCGTTCGCGACCCTTTTTGCCCTGCCCGCCCTCGCCCGAAGTCCAGATGACGACCGGACCTCGGCCCTGCCCGAGGTGATCGTCACCGCCACCCGGTTGCCGGCCATCGTCGCCGACACGCCGGGAGCGCGGGTCATCGAAGCCGCCGCTATCGAACAGCGCGGTGCCGTCTTCGCCGCCGACATCCTGAGCGATATTCCCGGCCTGTCGGTGACCCGGTCCGGGGCCTTTGCTGGTATCGCCCAGGTGCGGATGCGCGGGGCCACCCCGGGCAAGACCCTGGTCCTGGTCGACGGGGTCCCGGTCAATGACCCGTCCGAGATCAACGGGGCCTTTGATTTCTCGGGCTTTGACCTCGGCGATATCGACCGCATCGAGGTGCTGAGCGGACCGCAGTCGTCGCTGTGGGGGTCGGCCGCCATCGGCGGGGTCATCGCCTTCACGACCCGCGAGGTCGACGGACTGCGGGCCGAGGCCGAGGCCGGATCTTTCAACACGGTGCGCGGGCGTCTGGCTGTGGGTCGGGCAGAAGAGGCCTGGGCCCTTGGGGCGTGGGTCTCGCGCTTCGATACGAACGGTATTTCAGCGGCGGACGCCGCCGACGGCAACCCCGAGCGCGACGGCTTCGGCAGCACCACCGCCGGTGTGCGGGGCCGGTACCGGCTGGCACCCGAGGTCCGGGTCGAGGGAACGGCTCGCTGGAGCCGCAGCGCCGGCGACCTGGACGGCAATCCGCCGCCGATCTACGTCCCCGGCGACACCGCCGACAGCACCGAAAGTGAGCAATGGGCGGCCAGCGGACGACTGCTGTTCACGACCGCGGGTCTGGATCATCAGGTCAGTGTGTCGGCGATTGACCTGACCCGCGCTAATCAAGGCAATTTCGCCTCGACCTTCACCGCTGATCGCCAGGTCTATCGCTGGCAGGCGACCGGGGCGGCCGCAGCCGGTCGGGTCGACTATACTCTGGGGGCCGAGCGCGAGACAGATCGTGGAGCCCTGTCGACCGGGGCCACCGCCGACGCAGGCGTCACATCGGTATTCGGGGTGTCGCGCCTGCAGGTCACGTCCCGGCTCAGCGCGACCGGAGCCCTGCGTCGCGATGAGACTGACGATTTCGGCGGGGCGACGACCGGGCGGCTTTCGGCGGCCTGGACGCTGGATGGAGGATTCATCCTGTCCGGTGCCTGGGGCACCGGGTTCAAGGCTCCTTCGATCAGTCAGGCGGTGTGCGACTACTGCTTTTCCAGCGCGCCCTTTCCGGTTCTGAGGCCCGAGACGGCCGATAGCGTCGAACTGGCGCTGGGCTGGGGCTCAACTGACGGTCGGGTGCAGGGACGGGCCACCGTCTATCGGCTGAATGTCGTGGACCAGATCACCTATGTCTTCGATCCGGTCACCTTCGACAGCTATTACGTCAATGTCGACCGGACCCGCAGTGACGGGGTCGAGCTGGAGGCCCGAGCCTTGTTGGGCGGGGGGCTGGACCTGACCCTGGCCTATGGCTGGACCGACGCGACGGATCGCACGACCGGCGCGCGGCTGCTGCGGGTGCCCGAACACGCCGGGTCCGCGACCCTGGGCTGGCGTGGCGAACGGCTGTCTGGCGCGCTGACGGTGCGGGCGGAGGGTGATCAGGATGATGCCGGCGGGGTGCGCAAGGCGTTCGTCGCTGCCGGTCTGTCCGGATCCTGGGTGGTGACACCCGCGGTCAGTCTGACGGCGCGGGTCGACAATCTGGCGGACACCCATTTCCAGCAGGTGTTCGGATATGGAGAGCCGGGCCGGTCCGGCTATGTCGGGATCAGGCTGCGTTACTGATCGCGCGACGCGCGGCGGTCCCGGGGCTTTGCGCCAGGGCCGCCGGTTGCTCGAAGGCCAGCGCCTCCCAGTCAAGATTCGGCCGGGGGGCGTGGGCCGCGGCCAGAATGGCGCGCATTTCGGCCGCCGAGGCCACGCTGGCCACAACGGCGGCGACCTCGGGCAGGCCAAGCGTATAGGCCAGGGTCGCCTGCATCGGATCGATCCGGGCCTCGGCCAGCCGGCGACGCGTGCGCGACAGGATCGGGGCGTATTCGGCCAGATGGTCGGGCAGGTTCTCGCCGCTCATGAACAGCAGGCCCCGGGCGAAGACCGATGACAGGTGGACGGCCACATCCATCTCGGCCAGTTCGGACAGGATGCCGGTGCGATGAGCGCGCTGGTCCAGCAGATTGCCGGGCATCTGCACCACATCGGGTTGATAGCGGCGGGCCAGCAGGGCCGGACCGTCCTCGACGGTGGCGCAGAAACCGATGCGCCGGAACAGGCCGCGGTCCTTGAGGGCATTGAGGCGGTCCCACAGGGCGCGGCCGTCGGCCCCGGCCAGGTCGGTGGCCTCGGAGACCAGCAGGGTGTCGCCGCGCGGCAGACCGAGTCGTTCGAGTGACCGGCGGGCCCGGGCTTCGACGCGGTCGAGACCCTCATTCAACGGCACGGTGCGGACCGTGACCTGGAAGGGAGAGGGAAACGGCCAAGCTTGGCCCAGTTGGCGTTCGCCGTCACCGTCCGGGCGGGTGGCGATCAGGCCGACGCCAGCGTCGGATGCGGTTTGCAGGAGGAAGCGCAAGGCCTCCTCGCGCGCGCCGGTCGGGGCCGGCAGGGCGCGCTCGGGCTCATGCACCACCGAGAGGGCGAGTTTGGCGACCGGGGACTGCGGGGAGGACGGCTTCACCCGGCGACCCTGACCGTCAAAGTTTAAGGTCGCCTCACCGAGACTTTTACAGAATCTTACCCGCAGAGCGGCGGTCGGCGATCAATCGGCGTCGGGCTGGCGGTCCGGATGGGCTGCGATGAAGGCAGGATGGGCCTCAGCGGCGGATTCGATGGCCAGAAGCCGCGGCCAGGCGTCCAGCGACACATGGAAGCGTCGCGCCGAATAAATCTGCGGAATCAGATAGCAATCGGCCAGGCCGGGGGTCGAACCATAGGTCCAGCCGTCGCCGTGGTCGGCGACCAGCGCCTCCAGGGCTCCGAATCCGGCGGTGATCCAGCGAGCCGCCCAGGCGTCGGTCTGGTCCGGCGTGGCATCGAACGATTCGCGCAGGGCCTTCAGCACGCGCAGATTGTTCAGCGGATGGATGTCACAGCCGACCAGGGCGGCCATGGCGCGGACCCGGGCGCGACCGGCAGGGTCGGCCGGCAGCATTGGGGGCTCGGGCGTGGTCTCCTCCAGCCATTCGAGGATGGCCGGGCTCTGGGTCAGGACAAGACCGTCGACCTCGAGCGCCGGAACCAGGCCTTGGGGGTTGAGCGCCATATAGGCGGTGGACTTCTGCTCTCCCTGCCGCAGATCGACGCCTGCCTGCTCATAGGCCAGCCCCTTAAGGTTCAGGGCGATACGTGTCCGGTAGGCCGTGCCTGATCGCCAGTAGCCGTGCAGGATCATCGCGGCCGCACCGTGAATTCCAGTGGGCTGAGCCCGTCGATGGTCGCCACCACCCGGTCGCCGGCCAGCAGCGGGCCGACGCCTTCGGGCGTGCCCGTGAAGATCAGGTCGCCGGCCTGCAGGGCCCAAAGCTCGCCGGCCTTGGCCAGAATCTCGGACGGGTTCCAGATCATGTCGTCGAGGTGGCCGGTCTGGCGGGCGACGCCATTGACCTCGAGCCGGATCTCTGCAGCCGCATCCGGCAGGGTCCCGAGCGTCAAGGCTCCGCAGGGGGCGGACTGGTCGAACCCCTTGGCGGCGTCCCAGGGTCGGCCGGCCGCCTTGGCCGCCGCCTGCAGGTCGCGGCGGGTCAGGTCGCAGCCGACGGCCCAGCCGACGATGGCTCCACCCTCGCCCACGGCACCGACCAGTTCGATCTCATGATGCAGGTCGGCCGTCGCCAGCGGATAGGTCGGGTCGGCTCCGTCGGTGACGAGTGCGTCGGCGGGTTTGGAGAAGAAGAAGGGGGCCGGACGGGACGGATCGCCGCCCATCTCCCGGGCATGGGCCGCGTAGTTCTGGCCGACGCACAGGATGCGACGCACCGGAAAACGGTCCTCGGAACCGAAGATTGGCAGGAACGGGGTGGGGGCGGGCGGGAACAGCCAGGAGGTCATCTTCATTTCCTATGTCGGACTGTCGCGCTTCGCCAGAGGGCCGGTCTTGATGTCGCTGAAGACGGAGGCTTTGGTGGCAGGAACTGCGCCTGTCGACTGGCGTTTCATGATCGGCGACCCTATCTTTAGAGGTATAGCACTCATCCTATTATCCCCGGAGCTCATCATGGCCACGACCAAGGCACGAGAAGACATCAAGGCTGACCTCAAGACCCTCAAGGCGGATCTTACCGTCGGTGCCCGCGAGGAAACGCAGCGCCTCCGCGATAAGGCCGAGGCCGCCGAGGCCCGGCTGCGCGAGAAGGCTGGCGAAGCTGAAGCCCTGCTGCGCGAGAAGGGCGAAGAAGTGCGCGAGCGCGCCAAGGTCTATTACGACCAGGCCCGCAATCGCAGCCGCGAATATTACGATGATGCCTCCGAGCGGATCGATGAGGCGCAGCGCTACATCACGGAGCGGGTGCAGGAACGCCCGGTTCAGTCGACTGCGATCGCCCTGGGTGTCGGGGTTGTTCTGGGTCTGCTCCTGGCCGGTCGTCGCCGCTAATGGTCGGGCGCAGTCTCGTTCGCAAGGCCGTCGCCACTGCGGTGGCGGCGGGCGCGGCCTTTGTGGCTGTGATCGCTCTTGGGGCGACCCTATACCACGGTCTGTCGTTGCTGGTTCCGCCGGTGGCGGCGGCGGCTATCACCGCCCTGCTGTTCGCGCTGGTGGCTATCGTGGTTGCGGTGGTGTTCGTCAATCAGGCCGTGGTTGAGGAAGAGGAAGAGCCGGAAGGGCTGGCAGCACGGGCATTCGCCCTGTTCCGGGATCGACCGCTGATGGGTGCTGTAGCAGCGCTGGCTGGTGGCTTCATCTTCCTGCGCAACCCCGCCCTGGCCACGATGGTGGCGGCAGCCTTTACCGAAAAAGGTGCCGGTCGCCGGCGCTAGACGGGGGAACGCCGGTTCGCCGGAAGCGTTGATTCTGCGGGCGTGGCCTTGATGGACGCGTCTCCATCAACCGCTTCTGGAGAGAGCCTATGCTTCGCTATGCCATCATCTTCCTAATCCTCGCCCTCGTCGCCGGTGCCCTCAATTTCGGTGGCGTCGCCGCAGTTTCGATCAACATCGCCTATGTGCTGTTCGTCGTGTTCCTGATCCTGCTGGTGGTGCATTTCTTCACCGGCCGGGGGCGCGGGTCCAGCCTTTAGGGTCTGATCAAACGACCTAGCTGAAGAGGCCGTGATCGTCAGGATCGCGGCCTTTTTGCTGTCCTGATGTGCGGATCAGGTCGCGGCCTGTTCCATGGCTCCGGCCACGGCCGGGTCCGGTGCCGTGGCGGCGGCCCGGGTGTCCTGTCGGCGTTGCAGCTTCCAGACCTGCTGTGGCTCAAACCGGTCACCGGTCCAGCCCATGGCCGTGACGGTGATAGCCTGGCTGTCCCAGTCGATCTGGTTGAATCCGGGCGGGGTGCCGCGCTCGCGCAACGACAGGGTGCCGCAACCGACCGCATAGGAATAGCGGTCCGACAGTTCGATCGGCAGGGCGAAGGGGACGTGGACATGGCCGGTCATGATCAGGTCGACCCCCGCCTCGGCGAAGATGTGGGCGGCGGCATCGCCGCGCCGGACTTCGCCGGTCATCGGCGCACCGCGCATCTCGATCAGCGGATGATGACAGGCCAGGACCCGCAGCGCACCGATCGGAGCCTGACGCAGGGCCTCGGCGGCGCGCCGGGTCTGGTCGAGGTCGATGACGCCCTTGGACCAGTTGAGGCGGGCCTGCCAGCCGCGGGCGGTCGTCACACCCCGGACCATCAAGGCTGCCCCGAGGAACTGGTGATCATGCGCCGGATGGCCGATCGTCGCCTCAAAGGCACGCCATGGCCAGAACAGCCGCGCCATCGCATCCCAGTAGGGCACATCATGATTTCCGACGACCACGAAGGTCGGTTCGGGCATGGCCCGAATCCAGGTCCCCGCGGCCTCGAACTCATCCGGATGGCCATGCTGGGTCACGTCGCCCGTGATCAAGGTCAGGTCGGCGGGGGTTGTATGGGCATAGTCGAGAGCGGCGGCGGTGGCCTGCCGGTGCTCACACCCGAAATGAATGTCGGAAAACTGGAGGATACGCCCCACTAGGCGGCGTCCCCGACCGTCGAGGGCCGGTTCGGGGCAAGGGCTCGGAAAGCCCGGGGAATGAAGCGGATTGTCGCTTCGTGGCGCAGCAGGGTGGGTTCGCCGTCGATGACAGCCGGGATGCGCGAGCGCGCGCGGACGCTGGCCTTGCGAGTTGCCGTAGTGCGTACGGACGGATCCTGTCGCCAGCCGTTGAACAGCGCGTGGGCAGCAAGGCGCATGGCCTGGCCGGCATCTGCAGGGTTCATTGCAGCGGCCTCAAGGCCGGCGTCCTCGTCAACGGCGCGCGATATTGTCGGGCTAATCAGGACCAGGGCCTCGGTCTGCCGTCCCGCCACCCCGTCCAGCGCATAGCGCAGCCGCCCACTGAAGGCGCGTCGCAGCGCCCGGCGGGCATAAACCCAGGCCAGCTTCAGCTGGCCGGTGCGGATCGCCTCGCGGGCGGGTGCCCACAGAGCCGCCGAGCCGAGAATGGCCGCGCAATAGAAGGTGTGCTTGCCATCGGCGTCGCTGATCTCGCCGCCGGCGATGCTCTGGGTCGTTCCCTGTTCAAGCGCGAGCCGCAGGGCGACCTTCCAGTCGGCGGTGTCATAGAGGGCGCGCGGCAGCATATTCATGGTTCCGCCCGGCAGCGGAGCGATCAGCGGGCCGTCTGGTCCGGCGCGCGAGGCGATGGTCCCTGCGGTGCCGTCACCCGCAAGCACGATCAGAACATCCGGAGCCGCGGCCAGGGCCGCGTCGACCCGAGCGTCGAAATCATCATGATTCAGCTCAACGACCGAAGACTCGCAGTCATAATCGGCGAGGATAGCGGTCGCTTCCGCGACGGCCGGCGCTCCGACCCCACCCGACAGGGGGTTCACCAGCATGATCAACCGCTTCAACGCGACATGAGCTGTCAGGACGTGGAGGCTGGGGCCCGAGGCAAACTCGGCGTGCAAATTGTCGGCCAGGGTGGCCGTTGGGTTGATCAGGATTTCGCTCATCAGGCCCGAACGTCCCGGCCGGGATGATGTTCCGGCCGGGATGGTCCAGTAATGAGGATTACTTCTTCATTTCGTCGGCGGTGGTCTCGGCCCCCGCCTGGAGGGCGTCGCCGGCCTTGGCCGCCGCGGCACCCGCTTCGGCCGCTGCATCGTCAGCCGCGGCCGGAGCCTTGCCGACCAGACCCTTGGCCGATTCCCAGCCGGCGCTGATCCAGCCATCGACGACGGATCCGCCGGCCGCGAGCGACTGCTCCTTGATGCCGAGAACGGCGGTCAGGGCCCCGAACAGGGCCAGGAGCGTGACCAGCAGACCGACGACGGGAATGCCGCCACGCTTGCGCGAGCGGGCCCATACCGGACTGGCTTCGCCGCCGTCCGCCATTCTGACGGGTTGAGAAAATTGCATAATAGCCCCCTTGATCGTCCTGCGGACCAGGGTCGCACCCCCTGTGCAACCATATAAATCCGACGGACATTAAGCTTAATACAGCCTCGGTCCGCATCATAGCGCGGGAACCGTCACCACAATCCAGCGTTCTCCCCCACGGGGCGAACCCTTGAGGGATGAAGGATATCAATATGAACAAGGCACTTATCGCGATTGCAGCCGTGGGTCTTATGACGACGGCCTGCGCCAGCGATCCCTACGGAAACAACAATGAGACCGTGCGCCAGGGTGCCATCGGTGCCGGCATCGGTGCCGTCGCCGGGGCCATCATCGGCAACAATGTCGGCGACGGTAACGCCGGTCGCGGCGCGGCCATCGGCGCTGTTGTCGGCGGCGCTGCCGGTGCCATCCGCGGCTCGCAGCAGGACCGCAACAACCAGCAGCGTTATCAGGACGCCCAGGGCCGGTACTACTATTGCTACGATAACCGTCAGACCGAATGTTATTGGGAAAACGGTCAGCGGCGTTACTAGGCTGGTCTAGCCGGGGCGGGGTGACCTGCTTCGGGACGGGGCGGTTCGTCGTGCGACGGACCGCCCTTTTTGCGTGCGGGAGGCGGGTTTCCCTGGAGGGTTGAGATGAAACGGACAGCTTTGGTGGCGGTGACGGCGGGGCTGGCCCTGGCGGGGTGCGGGATGGGCAGTGGTCTGTTCAAGAGCCGGGACGCGCTGGTGGCCGCGCCGCAGACCTGTGTGCCGCAACGGTTCGAGATCTATTTCGCCGACAGCGAGGCGCGGTTGACCGGGGCGGCGCGTCAGGCGATCGGCGCGACGGCGGCCCAGCTGCGCGACTGCGACATCCAGCGGGTCCAGGTGATCGGCCTGTCCGACGCCCGGGGCGGCGGGGCCGCCAACCAGAGCCTGTCCGAGCGCCGCGCGCTGGCGGTGGCCGATGCGCTGAAGGCGGCGGGCTGGCCGGTGCCGGTGTTTGACGTCGACGGTGTGGGCGAGACGGGGGCGGTGACCGAAGCCGGGGCCCGCGAACCGATGCGTCGCCGCACCGAAGTGCTGGTCGAGGCCGCCCCGCGACGCTGAGGCCGGTGGCCCCGCGCCCCGGGCTTGGCTAAGGTCGCCGCTGTTTCGGCCGCCGGATATTCGCCTTGCGCAGACTGACCTTCTTCCTGACCGGCCTGCTGCTGGCCCTGATCGCCGGACCGGCTGCGGCGCAGGCGGGGGCGGGACCGCAATCGACACCGCGGATCGAGGCCGAGCTGGTGGCCATGTCCCAGTGGGCCGCGCCGGGATCGACCGCCGTGGTGGCGGTGCGTCAGGTCATCACGCCGGGCTGGCATACCTACTGGCGTAATCCCGGGGACTCCGGTGGGGCCCCGACGCTGGACTGGACCCTGCCGGAGGGGGTCAGCGTCGGCGGGATCATCTGGCCCCGGCCCGGGCGTCAGCCGCTGCTGGGGCTGATGAACTACGGGTACTCCGGTGAGACATATCTGCCCATACCGGTACAGATTCCGCCGACGGCGCGGGCCGGGACCGCCCTGCCGCTGACGGTGAAGGCGGTGATTCTGGTGTGCAGCGCCGAGATGTGCGTGCCCGATACCCTGACGCTGCGGCTGGACCTGCCGATCCGTCAGGGGGCGGCCCCGCTGGCCCCCGGTGTGGGTGCGCCGATCCGGACCATCCTCGACACTGCCCCCCGGCCCGCCGGAATCACCGCCCGCGCCACCCTGACCGACGGGGTCATGACCCTGACGGCGCGGGACGGGCCGCTGGCGGGAATCGCGGACGGACCCGCCTATTTCTTCCCCTTTCGCAGCGACCGGATCCGGCATCCGGCGGTCCAGACCGGTGAGCGCGGACCGGACGGCCTGACCCTGAGGCTGGAGGCGGGGCCCGACCTGATCGCGGCCGGGCTGGACGGTCCGGTCGAGGGGGTGCTGGAAACGGCGGCCGGGGCGTTCGAAATCCGGGCCGAACCCGGCCCGCCCCTGCCGGGGACGACCGGCGCGGGGAGCCTGCCCCCGATCGATGACAGCCCGGCCTCGACCGGCCCGATGGTCGTGCTTCAGGCCCTGGTGTTCGCCCTGCTGGGCGGGCTGATCCTGAACCTGATGCCCTGTGTCTTTCCGATCCTGGCGATGAAGGCGGCGGCCCTGTCGGCCTCGGCCCATGATCCGGTCGCCGCGCGGCGGGACGGTCTGGCCTTTCTGGCCGGGGTGCTGGTCAGTTTTCTGGCCCTCGCGACGGCCCTGCTGGTGCTGCGGGCGCTGGGCGAGGCGGTCGGCTGGGGCTTTCAGCTGCAGTCCCCGGCGGTGATCGCCGGTCTGGCCCTGCTGATGCTGGCGGTCGGGCTGAACCTGTCCGGCGTGTTTCATGTCGGGGCGGGGCTGCAGGGTGTGGGGGCCGGGCCGCTGGCCCGTCTGCCCGGCGGACTGGGGGCCTTCTTCACCGGGGTGCTGGCGGTGGTGGTCGCCGCCCCCTGTACCGCCCCCTTCATGGCCTTTGCCCTCGGCGCGGCCCTGCTGATGCCCTGGCCCCTGGCTTTGGCGGTGTTCCTGGCCCTGGGGCTGGGTCTGGCCCTGCCCTATGTGGCGGTCAGCCTGTCGCCGGGGCTGCTGGGTCGACTGCCCCGGCCCGGACCGTGGATGGAGCGGCTCAAGGGGCTGCTGGCCTTCCCCATGTATGGGACGGCCCTGTGGCTGGTCTGGGTGTTCAGTCGCCAGACCGGGGCCGTGGCCCTGGGGCTGTTGTTTGCGGCCGGTGTGCTGCTGGCGCTGGGCGTCTGGCTGATCGGCACCGGTCAGGGCGAACGGGCCGCGGGCGTGACCCGCCGCCTGTATCCGGCCGTCGGCACGATCGTCCTGGCCCTGGCCGGGGCCACGGCCCTGCTGGCCGCGGTAATCCCGGCAGAGCGCGGGGTGCCCGAATCCGGCGGGGACGCGTCCGGACCGGTCTCGACGCCCTGGTCCACGGCGGCCGTTGCGGCGGCGCGAGCCGAGGGCCGGCCGGTGCTGGTCAATCTGACCGCCGACTGGTGCGTCAGCTGCAAGATCAATGAACGGGTGGCGCTGAGTTCACCCCGCGTCGCCGCGGCGCTGCAGGCGACGAACACCGTCTATCTGGTCGGGGACTGGACCCGGCGCGACGACGCCATTACCGCCGAGCTGGAACGCCACGGGCGGTCGGGCGTGCCCCTGTATCTGTATTACGCGCCGGGACAGGCCGAGCCGCGCATCCTGCCGCAACTGCTGACCGAGGGGGTGGTGGTGGAGGCGTTGAAGGGGGGCGGGTGACGATCCCTCTCCCGTTGGGAGAGGGCTTGAGCCTCAGGGAGCGCAGCGATCGGCAAGGCGAAAGGGTGTGGGTCGGGTGGGGCCGTCGGCGTAAGCCGCCGCTCTTGCTCCCGTCAGGGCCTGCGCCATACACTGGGTTGTGTCCGATCCGCGTACAGCCTTTGGGCGCAATCAACGTCAAGTCGCCGGCCTGGCGGAGCGGCACCTGTGGGACCGCCTTCGTGCGGGCAAGGTCGACGGTCACCGCTTCCGTCGCCAGCATCCCGTCGGAAAATATTTCGCCGACTTCGCCTGTGACCGCCTCAGGCTGATCCTCGAGATCGATGGCGGCGTTCACCAGCGTGCCGACGTGGTTCTGAAAGATCACCTGCGACAGGTGGAGCTGGAAGCCCTTGGCTGGACCGTTCTCCGTTTCACCAACGACGAGGCTCTTGCCCGGACGGATCGCATCATCGCGGCGATCCGGGATCATGCGAGGGGGCTGGGTTTTTAGGTCCGGAGGCTGTGCGGCGGCTTGCGCCGAAGGCCGGGATACGACCCTCACCCTTTCGCGCAACCGATCGCTTCGCTCCCGGGCGCTCAAGCCCTCTCCCACCGGGAGAGGGTTCAGAATTCACGACTCCGGCTGGGGCGGGGCGGTGATGACCTCGACATTGTCGTTCAGCAGATAGGACAGTTCCGACAGGGCCACGGCGCGGTCGGCGGCGGTGGCGGCGGTCTCGACGGCATGGACCTTTTTCGGAATGTCTTCGGAGATGCCGCGCAGGATGCATTTCAGATCCCCGTCCGTGCCGCGTTCACGCAGGATCAGATGGCCCTGCATGTCGATATCGGCCAGTTCGGCGGCCCGGGCCTTGAAGCCGGAGAAGACGTCGCCGGTGATGAAGCCGGTCTGGTCGGCGACGCCGGCGGCGGCCCAGCCGTCGACTTCGGCCTTCAGCGCGCCGGAGCGGGCGACGATGTCGGAAAACAGCGGCTCTCCGGCCACCGAGACGGGCGCGCCGACCGCGGCGGGCGGCTGGGCCGCGGCCAGGGCGACGTTGGGATCGGTGAGCAGCAGCATGGAAGCAATGGCGAGACCACAGGACATGGCAGACCTCTCAGGACGGAATTCGCGAATCAGCGGTTGAACCGGCTTACGCCTGACCCGTAAACGAGAGCTTGATTGCCGCCTGGAGATTGCTGACATGCCCGTGACATCACCGCGCACCCAGGCCCTGGCGACCCTTGAAAAGGTCGCGCGCATGGACGCGAACACGGCGATCCTGGACCAGTTTGATGCGGATCCCTGGCGCGCGGCGCGGATGGGTCTGGAGGCGGCCGGCCTGTGGCTGGACCTGTCGAAACAGAGCTGGAGCCGTGAGGGGTTCGAGGCCTGTCTGGCCCTGGCCAAGGCCTGCGATCTGGAAGGCCGCCGCGCCGCCCTGTTCGGCGGTGAGGCGGTCAACGGCACCGAGGGCCGGGCGGTGCTGCATCCGGCGCTGCGGGCGGCCCCCGGCGCGGACTTCCACGCCCTGGGCGAGCCGGTCTCGGACGAGGTCGTAACGGTGCGTGAGGCGATCGCCGCCTATGCCACGGCGGTCCGGTCCGGCAGCGAGGCCGGGGCGACGGGCAAGCCGTTCCGCGCCATCGTCCATATCGGCATCGGCGGGTCCGATCTGGGGCCGCGTCTGGTGTGGGATGCGCTGCGGCCGCTGGACCCGGCGATCGACCTGCGCTTCGTCGCCAATATCGATCCGCGCGACATGGCCGAGGCCCTGACCGGGCTGGATCCGGAAACCACCCTGGTGGTGGTGGTGTCCAAGACCTTCACCACCCAGGAGACCCTGGCCAATGCCGAACGGGCCCGCGACTGGCTGGCGGCCGCCCTGCCCGGGGCCGGACGCGAACGCCATCTGGTCGGGGTGACGGCGGCCCCGGACAAGGCCGAGGCCTTCGGGTGCGGGCACACCTTCGGCTTCCGCGACTGGGTCGGCGGGCGGTATTCGCTGTGGTCGGCGGTCAGCCTGTCGGTGGCCGTGGCGGCGGGCCCCGAGGCCTTCGAGGGGCTGCTGGCCGGGGCGGCGGCGATGGACGCCCATTTCGTCGAGGCCCCGCTGGCGCGCAATGCCCCGGTGGTCCTGGCCCTGGCCCAGGTGTTCAATGTCGCCGGGATGAAACGTCCGGCCCGGACCGTGGCCCCCTATGCCCACGCCCTGCGCCGCCTGCCGGCCTTCCTGCAGCAGCTGGAGATGGAGTCGAACGGCAAGGGGGTGCGCCGCGACGGCAGCCCGGTCGATACGCCGACCGGGCCGGTGGTGTTCGGCGAGCCCGGCACCAATGGCCAGCACGCCTTCTTCCAGCAGATCCATCAGGGACCGGAGGTGGTGCCGGCGGAGTTCATCATCGTGCGCCACACCGGCGAGGACGATGCCGGCATCGGCGACGCGCCCCTGTGGTCGAACGCCCTGGCCCAGGCCCAGGCCCTGATGGTCGGCAAGAGCGAGGCCGCGGCCCGGGCCGAACTGATTGCCGCCGGAGCCGATGCGGCCGAGGCCGACCGTCTGGCCCCGCACAAGGCCTTTCCCGGCAACCGGCCCTCGACCACCCTGGTGATGGAGCGGCTGACGCCGGAGACCCTGGGGGCGCTGCTGGCCCTGTATGAGCACAAGACCTTCGTCGAGGGGGTGATCTGGGACATCAACAGCTTCGACCAGTGGGGCGTGGAACTGGGCAAGGTGCTGGCCAAGGCGATCCTGAAGGATGTGAAGGCGGGGAAACCGTCGGCCGGGCTGGATCCGTCGACGGCGGGGCTGTTGACGCGGCTGTTGGGGTGAGGGGGGAGCGGCCTGTCCGCCATGGGTGGTAGGCGGACGCTGCGTTCGGTAGCTTCCGCCGGATGACCGAGCCAAAGATTGTGCTGGCACTGCCCATGTCGGATGCAACATTGCTCCCGGCATTTGTGGAGAAGTGGCTTGCCGAGAATGCATCCCTGATCGCAGTGATCGGAGAAGGGTGTGAAGGCATCGAAGACGAGATCGACTGGCTAATCGTTGGCGACGGCTCGGACCCCAGCCGATTTATCACGACGTCCAGCCACCCCGGCGAGACTCTCGATCAGGTCGTCGAGTTCGCGACAGCGTGGCGGGTGACTGCTGACGGCCCCACGCAGATCGTCCGCATTTGAAGGTCCGCTTTGGGTGGTTGGCGGCGTTGAGCGATCACGAGCCAGCAGGGATGATATGCCCTGAGATAACCGCCCAGAAAGTGACGGGTTCGCCCGAGAGGTGAATTTTCCACGTGCAACTGCTGTCTACAAACCGCGCGAGGTGTGGAAGTATCTCATCGAGCGTCTGCTCCCACGCATCGCCATAGGGATCGGACCAGTTCGGATCGTGCCCGAATACGTCCAGCTTCCAGCCTGCACCGCCTTCACGACCAAACAACACCTCGCGCACGTCTGGTCGAAACGAACTGCCAGAGTAGATAGTGTCCATCCGTTGTGCCTCTCCCGAGCACGGAGCATTGCAGCGCGCTCGAACGTTCGCAACGGGTGGATAGCGGCTAATCAACACGCACAATGACCCGGTCACCTTGTCATCCCGGACGCCGCGAAGGCGGCGATCCGGGACGGCGCGATCCTCCTGTTCGGGACCTCCCGGAAATCGCGGCGCGATTGTCCGGGAGACGGGTGCCGCCACGTGGGAGCCTGACATGTCTCCCGGATAGCGGCTGACGCCGCTTCCGGGAGGGGCCGAGGGGCGGTCAAGCGTCCCGGATAGCGCCTTTGGCGCTTCCGGGATGACAAGGGCGCACCGGCCCCGGACAGGGTACGCCATGAAAAAGGCGGCCCCCGTTTCCGGGGACCGCCTTCTTGTCCGTCCGGTCAAAGGCTACGCGACCGGACGTATGGGGTGATTACCGACGACGGTCGTAGCGGTAGTCGCGACGGTCGTGGCGCTGGTCGCGGTCGCGGCTGTTGATGCCGCGCTCACGTTCCCAGTGACCCTGGTTCCGGTAGCAGGTGCCGCCGCGGTAGTAGCTGCAGTCGGCGCGGTCGCGGCTGTTGGTATTGTAGCCATAGCCGTTGCCGTAGTTGCCATAGCCATTCCCGTAGCCGTTGCTGCGGTCGATGCCGTGTTCGCGTTCCCAGTGGCCCTGGTTCCGGTAGCACTGGCCGCCACGGTAGTAGTCGCAGTCGCCGCCGCTGTTCGAGGAGGCCCCGAGGGCGGCCCCGGCGACCGCGCCACCGGCGACATAGGTGCCGTCACCATTGCCGATGATGGCCCCGGCCAAGGCGCCGATCGCGGCCCCGATCAGGACGTCGCCGGTCTGGTTGCCGCGATCGCGGTCCTGGGTCCGGTAGCGGCTCTGGGCGTCGGCGGGGGCGGCGGCCATAAGGCTGACCGCCAGGGCACCGACCAGGGCCGGCGAGGCGAGGGTAAGTCTGGAAAACATGGTCATGGTCCGTCCCTTCGGTTTGCGGTCGGCGGAGCTGCCGAAATCTTGAGGCCAGTATGACGGGGCGTGGCTGAACAGGGTCGGGGGCGGCTGTTCATCGGGGGTTCATCGCGGCGGAGGCGTCCCGGGCCGGTACGAGGGTGCGGAAACCCGGAATCTCCGCCCGCCCCGCTTGACGATGGGGCCTGCTCTGCCTACTTCCCGGTCACGTTAGCACTCGACGGCATCGGCTGCCAAAGCCGATGCCGGGGCGCTGCGACCCATTCTAGAAGTCTGCAATCGGAGAATACACAGATGGCGTTTCGTCCTCTCGGCGATCGCGTGCTGGTCAAGCGCGTGGAAGAAGAATCCAAGACCAAGGGCGGGATCATCATCCCCGACTCGGCCAAGGAAAAGCCCCAGGAAGGCGAAGTCGTCTCGGTCGGCCCCGGTGGTCGTGACGAGGACGGCAAGCATGTCGCCATGGACCTGAAGGCCGGCGACCGCATCCTGTTCGGCAAATGGTCGGGCACCGAGGTCAAGATCGACGGCGATGATCTGATCATCATGAAAGAGTCGGACGTGCTGGGCGTGCTTTCGTAAGCACCGGCGTTTCCTCGACTTTTCCTCACACACACAGATAACAGGAGCCGCCTCACATGGCTGCCAAACAAGTTCAGTTCTCCACCGAAGCCCGCGAGAAGATGCTGCGCGGCGTCAACGTCCTCGCCAATGCCGTCAAGGTGACCCTGGGGCCCAAGGGCCGCAACGTCATCATCCAGAAGTCCTTCGGCGCCCCGCGCTCGACCAAGGACGGCGTCTCGGTCGCCAAGGAAATCGAACTGGAAGACGCCTTCGAGAACATGGGCGCCCAGCTCATCCGCGAAGTCGCCTCCAAGACCAATGACAAGGCCGGCGACGGCACCACCACCGCCACCGTCCTGGCCCAGTCCATCGTGCAGGAAGGCCTCAAATCCGTCGCCGCCGGCATGAACCCGATGGATCTGAAGCGCGGCATCGACAAGGCTGTCGCCGCCGTCATCGCCGACATCAAGGCCTCGGCCAAGAAGGTCAGCGCCAACTCGGAAATCGCCCAGGTCGGCACCATCTCGGCCAACGGCGACGTCGAGGTCGGCGAAATGATCGCCAAGGCCATGGAAAAGGTCGGCAACGAAGGCGTCATCACGGTTGAAGAGGCCAAGACCGCCGAGACCGAGCTGGACGTCGTCGAAGGCATGCAGTTCGACCGCGGCTACCTGTCGCCCTATTTCATCACCAATGCCGACAAGATGGAGGTTCAGCTCGAAGAGCCCCTCATCATGCTGCACGAGAAGAAACTCTCGTCGCTGCAGTCGATGCTGCCGATCCTGGAAGCCGTGGTCCAGTCGGGCCGCCCGCTGCTGATCATCGCCGAGGACATCGAGGGCGAGGCCCTGGCCACGCTGGTGGTCAACAAGCTGCGCGGCGGCCTGCGCGTCGCCGCCGTCAAGGCCCCGGGCTTCGGTGACCGCCGCAAGGCCATGCTGGAGGACATCGCCGTCCTGACCGGCGGCCAGGTGATCTCGGAAGACCTCGGCATCAAGCTCGAGAACGTCACCCTCGACATGCTCGGCAAGGCCAAGAAGGTCACCATCACCAAGGACGACACCACCATCGTCGACGGCATCGGTGGCAAGGACGAGATCGAGGCCCGCATCGGCCAGATCAAGCGCCAGATCGAGGACACCACCTCGGACTATGACAAGGAAAAACTGCAGGAACGTCTGGCCAAACTGGCCGGCGGTGTTGCCGTCATCCGCGTCGGCGGCTCGACCGAAGTCGAGGTCAAGGAGAAGAAGGACCGCGTCGACGACGCCCTGAACGCCACGCGTGCAGCGGTTGAAGAAGGCATCGTCCCCGGCGGCGGTATCGCCCTGCTGAAGGCCACCCGCGCCCTCGAAGGCCTCAAGGGTGACAATGCCGACCAGACGGCCGGTATCGCCATCATCCGTCGCGCCATCCAGGCCCCGATCCGCCAGATCGTCGAAAACGCCGGCGTCGAAGGCTCGATCGTGGTCGGCAAGGTGCTGGAGAACAAGTCCGCCACCTACGGCTTCAATGCCCAGACCGAGGAATACGGTGACCTGGTGCAGATGGGCGTGATCGATCCGGCCAAGGTGGTTCGCACCGCCCTGCAGGACGCGGCCTCGGTCGCCGGCATCATGATCACCACCGAAGCGGCGGTTGCCGACGCGCCGAAGAAGGCCGGCGGCGGCGGTGCCCCCGACATGGGCGGCATGGGCGGCGGCATGGGTGGCATGGACTTCTAGTCCACGCTTCCAGGCTAAAGCTGAACGAACAGAAGAGGGCGGCTCCGGTGACGGGGCCGCCCTTTTTGGTTTGTCGGACTGACGTTCCGACTTGCTCAGGACGATAAGAGGGGAAGTCTTTGTATGGGCAGCCAAGAGGTAACGTATGGGAGGGGGGCAGCGGGAGCGGGATGGAGACAACTATGTCTACCGCCCCCTGCGTTTCTCGTCATACATTTGATAATAAACAGGTTTTCTATCCAGCCGGCGTATAATTTTTTATACGTGTTAGTATAGCTCTCGCCTGCTCTGCGGGCTTCCCATACACGACCTCTAGAGGGCCCATACTATGGGTATGTTTCTGCACGATTTTTTATAGTCAGAGTTGGTAGGCAGCGAGGCGTCGGAGTACGTAATTTTTACGCACGTGTAATTGCTCTTTACATTTCGGCGATTCGCGGTTCACTTTCGTTAAGAAAGGACGATTCCATGACCGACCAAGCGCCTGCCAAAATCCATCTCTCACTCACCGGAGCGGGAGTAACGGTTGAAAAAGATATAGATGAGAGCCTAGCTGCGGCGATCATTAACATCGTCATGGGCGGAGCGGCGATACCGGTAACGTCCCCCAGAGACGGCGCAACTGGGGTGCAAACTCATCATCGCCCCATTACCGAGCGCCTCTCTCTACGCGAGTACCTCGACGACGTTGGAGCGGTCCGATATCCGGACAAGATTGTCGCGATCGGGCGATATATGACCGACCACGAACAGCGAGACACATTTACCCGCGACGATATCAAAAGCCGGTTCAAGAGCGCCGGCGAAGCACAGCCTGGCAACTTCGCTCGCGATTTCAGCGTGACGCTTAAAAGCGGATGGATCGCGGAAGATAACGCTGCCAGCGGCACCTTCTATGTGACGAAAAAAGGGACGGACGTAATCGCCGGCGGCTTCGCGGCAGAGCTTCGTAAGGGCGCGAAAAGCCGCCGAACCAAGCGGTCAAGCCAGCCAGACCGGATCGAGGAAGACTAGCATGGCGCTCAAAGACCTTGTCGCCAGCACGTCTGCGCTTACGGAAGAGACCGTTGAAGCCATCGTCGGCAATTTCGTGCGCTACGACACGGATGAGACAGAGTTGGTGCTCCTGCCGGAGTTTTCGGCGCTTTCGAACAGCCACAAGATCCTTGTGTTCCTGTCGGCGCTCCACGGATGGCGCTTCATCGTTGAAAACGACACCTCAGTCTCAATGAAGCCGAGTGAGCTTGAAGAGAAAACGGGCATACCCGGCGGCTCTTTGCGTCCCGCCCTGCGGAGTCTCACCCAACAAAGGCTCTTGGCAGACAAGGCCGGCGCCTACCTCGTCAAGCCGGCCTCGCTCGGGTCTGTCCGCAAGGAGATCGAGGGCCGTGAAAGCTCTGCGAAAGCCGTTAAAGCCCGTCGGGCGCCCAAAGGTGCCAAGCCCGGAAAAGCACCATCGGCAACGCCAGCCCCCGAACCCAAGGCCGAGAAGAAGCCCGCCAAGAAGGCTTCAGGTTCAAGTCATCAGGCGAAGTTCGACAGCCTGTTCGAAGAAGGGTTCTTTAAATCTGCGCGGACTCTGAAAGACCTTGAAACACGCTTTCACGAGGAGGCCGTGATCATTCGAACGACTAGCATCCCGAAACTTCTCCTTCGGGGTGTCACGGCCGGAAAGCTGAAACGGACCAAAGCGGAGATAAACGGACGGCAGCTTTGGGTTTACTCGAATAAGACGGCGGCATCGAAATGAGCCAGCTTCGCAACGACCTCGCTACAAAACTCGACGAGAACCTCGTCGACCAGTTGCTCGGTTCGTATGGCAAACTCGCAGGAGCGCACCGGGCGGGCCAACGAGCGGAATGTTTGCGAGAGTCCGGCCTGTTCGTAGACCTGACCCTCATCGCAATCGAGTTTATACGCAGCGGCAAGCTCCTGACTGAGGTCAAGAACGTCTCGGAACTAGTCAAACAGTTCGGTGGGGATAGTAGTTTGCCCGATCCGATGAGGGTGATCATCCCCCGATTTGCTCACGCGATGTATGAAGTTCGGAGCAAGCGAGGCGCGGTTCATAAGAAGGAGATAGACCCGCAAGGCATTGACGCCGCTATATGTACAAGCACCGCTTCTTGGATAATCGCTGAGTTTATTCGGAACTACCACTCGCTAGACGAAACCCGCGTCGCTGAGGCGATGGCGAGCTTGATGAATGTCCAAGTACCGCTTGTAGAAACATTGGGTGGTGAAGCCATCGTCACCTCCGTGGTCCCTGTCGGCGTCGAGCTTCTGCTGCTCATTGCGCAACAGGGTGCCGCCGCCTCCCGCAAGTCGCTGGGGTTGGCGTCGAAATTTTCACCTCAACGAGTGTCTGACGCCCTGAAGAAGCATCAGGCAACACGGTACGTTCATAAGACTGCTGACGGCAGCTTTCACCTGACGGCACCAGGGCAAAAATATTTGGCCGCAGAGCTTACGAAGTACTCTGGCTAGTCCGGTACGACCAAGGAGTTGTGTTTTTGGTTGGCCAAACCTCTGCCACGCCAAGTCAGTCTTCGCCGCGTCGCCAACGGTCGTAACGCTCACTAGCGTTGTAGAACTTGGCTAGACTGGGTTTTCCTTTGAGTTCCCAGATCTTTCGAGACAGGGCCTCCAACTTGACCGCATGCTCTGGCTTCCAGCCATTTCGGATCGCCCAAGAGCGGATATTAGGAGTCGGATCAGGGTGACCTTTCGCCCGCAAAATCCGCAGAGTCTCGTCGGCAAAATCCTTGTCCCGAGGGTGCCCGATTCCGGTGGAGAGGTTCACCATACGCGTCAAAGTTTCAAGCGCGCGTACGACAACAGGATCTTCGATCAGAAGAGCGGGCCCTTTACGCTCTTCGCCGTGAACAATAACCCCCCAGCGCTTCGCCCAGTCATCAGCCTCGCCTGGCACGTCCGGTACCGCGACCACGCCTACGACGTTGCGGGTGCCATCTGCGAGGTCGAGAATGCCGGTCTCAGCATAATAGACCACGAGGACGGAGTTGCGCGGCGGCCAACTCAACGTCCGCATAGTTTCAGCGTGGAGCCTCACCCCAGAGTCCAAGTTAACCGTTCCCTTGCCCAGTGCTCGGATCGTACCGGCACCAAGCAGGCGTGACAGACTGGTGTGATCCAACTGTTGCTTGGTGTGGGTCAGGAGAATGATGTCCGCCGCCCCGGTCTTCTCACAGATCGCGTTCGCATAGGCGATTGCGGTTTGGAGCGCCTCGGCCGAGTGGCTGTCGAGCGGAACGAGGACGCGGATGATATCGGTCATGTGTTGCATCCATTTCAGGAATTCAAAGACTGATCTGTGATGCGCAGCCCGCGCAAGGCCCTTGTTCGTTGAAGGGGGCGGTGCGGCCTTGGCCCCCTCCACCATCCTTCGGATGGTCCCCCTCCCCCGGTGGGGGAGGATTGGGAGGATTGGGAGGATTGGGTGATGTTTCCGCCTAATTTTTGCGAAAAACCCGTGCCCGTTCAACGGCCTGACGGTTTCTGACCGCCAATGTCCCGCCCCCGTTCCGGCCTGCCCGATAATGCGGGCATGACGCGATCCACACCCCTTCACCGCAAACCCTATCGCCGCCGCAACGAGGCCGAATGGGACGAGATGCGGCGGCTGTATCAGGCCGGGGCTACGGCCAAGGCGCTGGTGGCGCAGTATGGTGGGACCGAGCGAACCCTCTATACGCGGGCGCGCCGCGACGGCTGGCGGCGCAAGGATGACCGGCCGCCGCTGACGGGGCTGTCGCCGGGTGAGGCGGATGCGGCGGTGCGGGTTTTGGGGGCTGAGGATGGTGTGGCGGCGGCCGATGCGCCGTGCCGGGCGCTGGCGGTCGATGCCTCACTGGGCGAGGCGGCGCGGGCGGCGGCGCAGAGCGCGATCCGCATGCTGCGCGATCTGGAACCGGCCCGGGCCTACACCTATGCGCGGCTGGCCGGGACGCTGGAGCGGCTGGCGCGCGGCGGGGCCGGGGGCGACGGCGATGACCCCGACGGCACCGAGCGGGGGCGGCGGGCGGCGCTGGATTTTCTGCGGCGGGAGGGGGCGGGTTGAGCGACAACGCGCCTCCCTTCCCCCTTGATGGGGGAAGGGCCGGGGATGGGGGTGAAGGCCGCATTCTTGTTGGGCCGCGGTCACAAGGCTCCGCCTTGTCGACCCGACGCGGCCTGGCGGCTTCGCCGCGCGCTCACCGGGAGGAGACGTGACGGCTTTTGAGCTGGATGCAGAACGCGCCGGGGCGTTGGCGTGGGATCGGGTGGCGCATGGGGGGCAGAGGGCGCCGGGCGGGGACTGGACGACCTGGCTGTTTCTGGGCGGGCGCGGGGCGGGCAAGACGCGGGCGGGGGCGGAATGGGTCTGGGGCGAGGCGGCGCGGCTGGCGCGGACCGTGGGGGCGGCGGGGCGGATCGCCCTGGTGGCGCCGACGCTGAATGACGCGCGGGCGGTGATGGTCGAGGGGCCGTCGGGGGTGCTGAACCTGCCGTTCCGCTCGGGCGCGCGGTTCGAGCCGTCGCTGCGGCGGGTGGTGTTCCCGGGCGGGGTGCTGGGGCTGATCTTCTCGGCCCGGGAGCCGGAGCGGCTGCGCGGGCCGCAGTTTCATGCGGCCTGGGGGGATGAGTTTTGCGCGTGGGGATATGGGGTGGAGACGCTCGCCATGTTGAGACTTGGGCTGCGGTTATCGGCGGGGGATGGCGAGCGAATTCCTGTTGGGCCGCGGTCACAAGGCTCCGCCTTGTCGACCCGACGCGGCCTGGCGGCTTCGCCGCACGCTCACGGGGACGAGGAGGGTGGCCGGGCTCAGGCACCGAGCGACCGCGTCGCGAGGGGTAGCCTCCAGGAAAGCGCTCAAGCACCGAGCGACCGCGTCGCGAGGGGTAGCCCTCCAAGGTTGATGCTGACGTCGACGCCGAAGCCGGGCCGACTGTTGCGCGGGGTGTTGGACGAGCCGGGGCTGGTTCGGACGGACGCGGCGACACGGGCTAATGCGGCGCATCTGGCACCGGGTTTTCTGGCGGCGATGCTGGACCTGTACGGCGGCACACGACGGGCGGCGCAGGAGCTGGACGGGCGGGTGTTGGAGGTGGAAGGCGCGCTCTTCACCTATGCGGAGATCGAGAAGGCGAGAGCGCTGGGGCGGGACTGGGTCCCCGCCTGCGCGGGGATGAGCGGAATAGAGGGCGATAGCCCAATGGAACAAGTTGTTGTTGCGGTTGATCCCCCTGCCGGGCCGCTGTCCGGGCGGGCGCGGGATGCGTGCGGGATTGTGGTGGCGGG